>Ga0224528_1002315_pt1 | contig 10952 bp, 7 predicted proteins | sample CBST25metaG_2_FD_179888 | JGI IMG/M metagenome (GOLD analysis project Ga0224528, IMG submission 179888) | Peat soil microbial communities from Stordalen Mire, Sweden - C.B.S.T25 | ecosystem: Environmental > Terrestrial > Soil > Wetlands > Peat | place: Sweden: Norrbotten County, Stordalen Mire...
GTTCTCGACGAGGTGATCCGCCATCACGTGCAGTATGTGCTCGATCTGAACCGCGGCAACAAGCTGCGCGCCGCCCACCAGCTCGGCATCAGCCGCTCCACCCTCTACCGCATCCTGGGCAACGACGTCGCATAGCCGCACGGCTTGCCGCACATACTCGGGGTTCTGATTTCCAACGCGCCGGAAGCGCAACGGTGGTTAGAGCGTTTTCCATTTGACTGTTTACGGTTCGAATTGAGATATGTGCTCTCCCACCCAGGTGTTTGTTAACACTTGACTCGAAAACGCACTAGCCCCGCGCTTCAGCGTGAGGAGAGGGGCCAACAATAGCCAGTCAGCCCCGCAGGGGCGGCGCAAAGCGGCGAATCTGTCATCAAAATAACCTTCATGCGATTGCTCTGATCAACAGGTCTTCTCGACCAGGCAACTGCGCAGCAGGTGGTAGGCTTCGTTGATCGCAGCCATCTGTTCGGTGGCCAGGCGGCGTACCCGCTCGGTTCTGAGCTCGAGCCGGTCGGGGTGCCACTGGCTGGCCAATCTCCGGTAGGCCGCTTTGATCTGTTCCAGGGTGCTGTTTGCAGTGACTCCCAGAAGCTGGCAGGCGTTTTGCTCCGTCATGGGATAGACCGCCTGCTGCCTGCTGTCGCAGGCTTCGGCGAATCCCTCTTCTTGTGGCGGATTCTGGTCTTGGGTCCATCTGGAAGACGATTGAGAAGGCTGTCGGCACCAGTCGGTGTAGTCGCGTCCTGCGCCCGCGGCGGCGCTGACCGAAGATGAGAACTTCGCAGCCGAGTCACATTGCTGGGAGAAAGCGAGAGTCGAGGGGGTGTAGCTGTCACGGGTCATATAGCAGGGGCGCTCGCGTTCCGCCGGCCTCCGCCGTCTCTGCTGGAAGTTTCTTGCTGCTGTTGGTGTGTCGAGTGTCCAGCATTCGACAAAGAAGAGAGGGTCGGGCTCGAAATCGTCTCCCATCAGGCGCTGAAAGTCGTTGATGAACTGGCAGGCTTGGCCTGACCAATTCGATTCAAGCGCGGGGACAGCCTCGCAGTTTTCCTGCCACGGCGAGTTCGAGACGCGCTGAGCATGCAATTGGCCTTCCATCCCCTTACCTCCGCACCGGGGTACGTCGCCTCATCCATTGCTTGCTTGAGTTCGCGCCCTGCAAGTGCCTCTGTAATTCGGTTATCGGCAGCTAGAAGAGTTTGAACACAGTACTGTCTGAGAGCGCCTGTTGACAAGAAATCTCTGAGCCGTGTCACCGACAGAATGTCGGACTTCTGCCGCCACCCGGAAGGCCGGGGATCTCTTTTTGCAGCAGAATTCCTCGCACGCAGGCAGGACAATTTGTCGTTTACGAAGTTTTGGCCAAACGCGCTCCAGAGCCCTTGCGAGAGGCTGGTACCGGTTTTGCTGGCGAGACGCGCGGCATGGCAGGCGTTTTCTTGGCAACCGATCGGGTCGACTTGGCCTTGCGGGCGACAGCGCTCTTCCTTGCCGCGGGAACGCTGCTGCTTGTGACGGCGGTTTCCACCTTCTTCAGGGGAACAAGCCGTTTGTGAGCCGGCTTCTTGGCCGCTTCGGCCTTCGCCGGAACGGTCGCCTGTTTCTTCCTCGCCACCAGCTTTGTTGGCGCGGAGGGCTTTGAATTGCCCTTTGCTGCCTTCTTAGCAGGCTTGGTCTTTGGGGCAACGGTGGTGGCTTTGGGAGCGCGCTTCCCCTTTGCCTGTGCACCTTTGGCAACTGGTGCGGCCTTGGTTGAAGGCGCGGATTTCGTGGGTGGCGTGGAGTCGGCGATGTCCAACCCGAAGAGCTTGGAGAGGTCCTCGCCGCCAAGCACCTTTGCGGGACTGTTCTTCGCGCGGGGTAACGATTTTCCGGCGCTCGCGATCAGTTCCTTTTCGTTCACGGCGCGCAGCCGAAAGAGCAGCTCCGGCTGCTGGTCCAGACGAGCGCCGACGCCATAGAGAACAGCCGCAACGTGCTTGCACATCTCCGCCCAGTCCGGGCAACTGCACGACAGCTTGATCTCTTTGGGCGACGGAAACAGGCCGGTCTGCTGCCGGCAGATGCGCTCCATCACGCCCTTGGAGAGCCGTCCTTGCAGCAGTTCGACGAGAGAGTCAATCGAGCCTGAGCAATCTTCGCAGATCGATTTCCACCGCGGCTTGGCAACCGGAAGGATCTCCACTTTGACCGTGTAGATCTCCGAGCCGCTGACCATAGCCGTGATCTGGCTTGGGGCAATCTGCAGATCGACAACCGAACCGTTGCGCACGTACGTCCGCCCGCGCGGAAGACGATTCTCATAGTCGCTGTACGACTCCAGATTGTCGCACCAGGCCTGTCCCCAGAAGGTCTTGGCGATGGTGCGGCCATCGACGCTTACCGGAGAGATCACGCGACCCTTCTTACGCAGGGCTTCCATCTTTTTCAATGCCTTCCGGCGCCGTTCGGCCACCGAAACATACGGTCTCCATCCAAAGCCACCCCACATGATCTATCTCTCCTTGAGTGCGGTATTGAGGTCGAGCGCGACCAGTTTAAGCAGTTCGTCGTCCTTCATCTCGGTCAGCAGCAATTCGGCTCCGCCCTCCAGCATATCCTGTGCAATCTGGCGTTTGGATTCGATCATCGCATCAATCTTCTCCTCGACCGTTCCCTGGCAGACGAACTTATGCACAAGTACTTTCTTGTTCTGACCAATGCGATAGGCGCGGTCCGTGGCCTGGTTCTCGACCGCCGGATTCCACCACCGATCGAAGTGAACCACGTGTGAGGCAGCGGTCAAGTTGAGTCCTGTGCCTCCGGCTTTCAACGAGAGGACAAAGAAGCCCACGGCTTCGTCTTCCTGAAAGCGGCGCACCAGATCCTTGCGGCTCTTCACCGGGGTTTCTCCGTGAAGCACGAGGCCAGGGCGTCCGAAGATCGAACCCAAAAAGGACGCCAGCGGGGCTGTTACCTCGCGGAATTGCGTGAAGACCAGCACCTTCTCCTGGCGAGCTGCAATCTCTTCGGCAATCTCGCGCAGGCGGGCCCACTTACCGCTATCGGCTTCGGTCCAGGCGCTGTCGCCCAGCCACTGCGAGGGATGATTGCAAATCTGTTTGAAGCGCATCAGGAACGAGAGCACCAGGCCCTTGCGGCGAATCCCTTCGGCCGTGTCAAGCAGCTCGGTAAGGTCGTCCACCGCCTGTTGATAGAGCGCGGCCTGCCTGCGGCTGAGCTGGCAAAAAGCCTTCACTTCGGTCTTGTCGGGCAGGTCGGAGATCACCGCCTTGTCGGTCTTCAGCCGCCGCAGAATATACGGCCGCACCAGTTCCCGCAGCGGCCCATAGGGATTGTGCGTCCGGTCGGCGAGGCGCTTGGTGTATTTGGTGAACTCCCTGGCCGACCCCAGCAGTCCGGGATTGATGAAGTCGAAGATGGACCACAGATCCCCGAGCCGGTTCTCGACTGGCGTACCGGTCAGCGCAAAGCGGGAATCTGCCTTGAGCCTCTTGGCGCTGCGGGTCTGCTTGGCGTCGGGATTCTTGATGGTCTGCGCCTCGTCCAGCACCGCCAGCCGCCAGGCAGTTTCTGTGAGCCAGGGAATACGCAGCAGGCTGCCATAGCTGGCAATCACCAGGTCTACTTCGGCCAGGGATTCCGCCGAGATGTTCTTGATGGCCTCGTTGGACATCACCGAAGTATGTGCGACAAGAACCTTGAGGCTGGGTGCAAAACGCTCCAGTTCCGAGGCCCAGTTGGCCAGCAGCGAAGCCGGAGCAATCAGCAGGCTTGGCTTGCCTTTATCCTGCTTTTTCAGCACCAGCAGCAGCGATAGAACCTGAATGGTCTTGCCCAACCCCATGTCGTCGGCCAGGCAGGCTCCCAGCCCGAGCTTCGCCAACAGATAGAGCCAGCGCATGCCCACCTGCTGATATGGCCGCAGCGTGCCCTTCAGCGCCGTGCCGGGATCGATCTTGTCCAACCCCTCCTGGCTGCGCAGCCCCTTCAGTGTCTCGGCAAGCCAGGGACCGGCCGTCACTTGCGCCCAGTCGGCTTCCGTCTCGTCGCCAGTCTCCGCGCCATCGAGATTCGCCCCGGCCAACATGCGCATCGCTTCGCCGAAGTTCATGCCATCGCGGGCAGCAATCCGCTCCGCCTCGCTGAACCGGTCGATCATGCGGCTGAGCTGTTCACGATCCACCTCGACCCAGCGCCCGCGCACCAGCGCCAGCCCTTCGGTCCCGGCCAGCAACGTGTCAATTTCGGCGTCGGTGAGCGATTCGCCATCGAGCGTGACGTCCATGCGAAAGTCGAGCAATGCGTCCTGGCCAACCAGGGATGGAGCCGCGCTGCCCACCCTGGCCGTCACGCGCGGGCGCGGCGGGCGATGTGCCGGCCATGTCGCCGGCATGCGAACAACGATGCCAGCCTGCTCCAGTAGCGGGCAATCGCGCAAGAACTGCGAGGTTTCAGCGGGAGTCCAGCGCAGCGGATGGAAGATCTCGCCGACCTCGACCATGGACTTCAGCCATGGGCAGCTTTCCGCGGCTCTTTGCACCGGCAGCAGCAGCGACAAGAGGCGGTCCCGATTGGCTGGTCCCTCGTACTCGCGCAGAGCCTGTCCCAAAGGCAGATGCTGCGCCTTGGAGTGCGCCGAGAGCCGCACGGTATAGGTGGCAAGAAAGGCGAAGGGCGACTCCGCATCGTGGCGGTTCTCCGCCAGATTGAAGCAGACGCGACCCACAAGATTCCAGGCCGGATTGCGGCGCTTGAGAAACTCCTGCACCCCGCAGTGCTGCTCCGCCAATTCCAGGCGAAGAGCTTTGTCCGTTTGCTGCCACAAGGCGCGCAGTAAGGGTCCGGTCAGATATTCAGCCCCCGTCATGAGCGGCGCGGCCAGGGCCAACCACTGCAACTCCGCATCCGGCGGGGGTGCGACTACGTCCGCAGGCTTTCTCTCCGACGCATCAGAGGAGAGGCTGGAGTGTGTGCAGAGTGCGGTGACATAGCGAGCCGCAAACTCGCGCCAGTACGAGAAGACAGCGGGCAGCGCCGTTCCCACTTCGCCGGCCCCGAGTTGCAGAAGCCCATGGCCCGCACCGCGTGCAAACGCTGTCTGCAGGCGCTCTGCCGCCCCGGCGTCGAGCGCAAGGGCATCGTCCTCCTTCACCAGCGAGAGATTCCCATGCGGAGTCAAAACGGGAGCGAACTGCACCGGGTCCATAAACAGAATCTAGCAGTTACCCCTGCTCCGGAACAAAGCCAACAGAAAAGATGGCCTTCTCGGCCGAAGAGTTCATCCGTCACCTTCTCCTCCATGTCTTGCCGCGCGGCATCTCTCCGGTTCCAGGACTTGACCACCAGGTCGTACAGGTGCGGTCCCGCTCATCATTTGGATCGTGAGAGTGTGACCGGCTCGCTTCGACTTTCAGAGGTGTCATAGAATTGCACCAGGTAGCTAAACAATGGGGCATGTGTCAAAGCCAGCAGTTGAAACGATGGTGAAGCGTTATGAAGCGCTGCTGCGCATGTCAGCGTCTCAGACTCTGCAAACGCCACAAGACATTGCGCGAAAACTGGCGAACGAACTCCACTCTCTGCTTGATTTCGATTTCTTCGATACGCTCGTCTATGAGCAAGACACGCACGAGGTGCTCTGGCGCTGCAAGGACATGGATCAGAAGTCCTGGCTGGATGGGCGCATGGAAGAAACTCCTGCCTGGTGGGTCCACCAGAACCAGCAGCGGCTGACCATCGCCGATTGGGACACGGACGATCGCTTCTCGTGGCTCCGAGACGAGCTGCGGGAACACGGAATGGAGGTTCGCTCAATCTGCGCACTCCCGCTCACCACGCCGCAGCGCCGTCTTGGGGTACTCTTTTTGGCCAACCGGCAACCCCAGGAATATTCCGAAGAAGAGGTCCACTTCCTTTCGTTCTTGGCCGAAGGACTGGCGTTTGCTCTGGGCAATGCGTTCAACTACGAGGCCTCCTGCCGGGCACAAGCGGAACTTGAACTCCAGAACTCCCACCAGAAACTCCTGCTAGAGCTGACGAATCGAGTGGCATCCAACCTCGATTTGCGCGAACTGCTGAGGGCAATCTCGGCAAGCGTCCGCCAGACGATGGACTGCGATATGGCAGGTGTCTCCTTGCTCGATTCCACAAGCAGTGAATTCCAAATCTATGCCATTGATTCCCCGGATAGCCGTGGTTTTCTTCAAGAAGAAACTACGTCGCCTGTTGAGGGACCGGCCGCCAGAGCTCTCGAAACGCTTCGACCTGTCACTATAAACAGTCTTGTCCCGGCCGAGCCGGAGTCAACGATGTACCAGCGGGCTGTTGCCGAAGGGATCAAGTCAACCTGCCTGGTTCCGCTGGTCAGCCGCGGAAGAGCGCTCGGCATCCTCGCGCTTGGCCGACGGATAGAAGACCTGTTCAAAGAAGAGGATGCCGAGTTCCTCATGCAGGTTGGAAGCCAACTTGCGCTCGCCATCGAGAACGCGCTTGCCTATCGCGAGATCGCTGATTTGAAAGATAAGCTCGCGCAAGAAAAGCTTTATCTTGAAGACGAGATTCGCACCGACAAGAACTTCGAGCAGATCGTCGGCAAGAGTGCACCGCTGCGGCACGTACTGGAGATGGTGGAGACGGTTGCGCCGAGCGACTCGACTGCGCTATTGCTGGGCGAAACAGGAACGGGGAAGGAACTGGTCGCGCGCGCCATTCACGATCATAGCCCCCGCAAGGACCGCACGTTCGTCCGCATCAACTGCGCTGCTATTCCTGCTGGGCTGCTTGAAAGCGAATTGTTCGGGCACGAAAAAGGCGCGTTCACCGGAGCCATCAGCCAGAAGATCGGACGACTGGAACTGGCCGACCAGGGCACCTTGTTTCTTGACGAAGTCGGTGACATTCCTCTGGAAATGCAAGCGAAGCTTTTACGCGTGTTGCAGGAGCGGGAGTTCGAGCGCCTGGGCAGTACGCACACCCGCAAGGTAAACGTGCGGGTGGTGGCCGCCACCAATCGCGATCTGGAAGCAATGATCGCGGCTCGCGAATTTCGCAGCGATCTCTTCTATCGCCTCAATGTCTTTCCCATACACATTCCACCCCTGCGCGAACGCCGCGAAGACATTCCTCTGTTAGTACGCTATTTCGTTCAGAAGTATGCCCGGCGAATGCAGAAGCGGATCGATACGATTCCTTCAGCCGCGCTGAAGAAGCTGACCGGCTGGGCGTGGCCGGGAAACATACGGGAACTTGAGAACTTCATCGAGCGTGCGGTGATATTGACGCGGGGCAAGGTTCTGGAAGTGCCCCTCGGCGAAGTCCACCGCACCCTAAAGGACCCGCTGACCGCCCGTCCGACGCCGCAGGCACGAGAAGAGATCGCCCGTATTGTGCGCGAGACCATCGGCGAGTTAAAGATGTCGGAAAACGGCAGCGTAGAGCACGAGAAGATGCAGCGGCAGGAAATTACCCGCGCTGTGCGAGAGACAGCGAACCAGTTGAACAGCAGCGGCGCGGCAAGCCGCGGCGCGGAGTACGACGAGAAGCGGCGGCAGGATATTATCCGCATACTGATCGAGACCAAGGGCCGCGTCGGCGGTCCCAACGGAGCTGCGGCCCTTGCCGGCCTTCATCGCACTACGCTGCTTTCGCGAATGAGAAAGCTGGGCATCGATCCCAGGGAATTCACTGCATGAATCGACAGCGATAGAAACTTGTTAGCCCGCTGTTGTCTCCGCCTGCAAATGAATCGTTCTTTTTCACAGCCTTTATCAATCGGTGTTGTCCGCGCCGGAACTGTCGAGTTCGACGGTTCCGGCGATTCAGACACTTCGTCACTTTAGACACCTCCTGCCGCATTATCTATTGCTTTCAACACTTTAAAGAGTCGTCCAGTTTGGCCATCGTGTTGCTTCTCTCTGATTGTCGAAGGGAACACACGATGTTGAAGATCTCAGTCATTGACAGCCGAACCCAACGCCGCGTGGTCATCGAGGGCACACTCATCGAGCCATGGATCGAGGCACTGCGCTGCTCATGGCAAGCGGCCAAAGCAGATTTGCAGGGCCGAAAGCTGGTTCTCGATTTGAACAATGTAACCAGAGTCGACCAACAAGGGGAGAGCGCGCTCTTGGAATTGGTAAAGGAAGGCACGAGCATTTCCTCCAGTGGCGTGCTCATCAAATATCTGCTCCAACAACTCACCCGCAAAAGCAAGCAGAGCGCAAGGATAGCGACCATCCCGGCGTGTCCTGGCGCGGATCGGGGGAAAGAATGAATATGGGCATCTGTCTCTTACCGCGGCGCAACACACAAGCGAAAGACCAGTACGCGACGGCCGACGACTTCCGCAAGCTCTTCGCGGAAGACATGACAAGCCTGTATTTGCTCGCGTTTCTATTGACGGCGAGTCACGAGAAAGCGGAGCAGTGCTTCGTCTCCGGCATCGAAGATTGTGCGCAGGGTAGTTCTGTGTTTCAACAGTGGGCCCGGTCCTGGGCTCGTCGAGTCATCATCCAGAACGCGGTACGAACGATCGCGCCGCGTCCTCGCTTGCAGGACGAATCGAACCATGAATCCCCGTCCGCAGCAGCCCCCAACGAGCGGAATCGACAGCAGGACGCAGCGTGGGCCGGAGTTCTCGCTCTCAAAGATTTCGAGCGATTTGTATTCGTCGTCTCCGTTCTTGAGGGCTATCAAGATCGAGAGTGCGCGGCTCTGCTCGGTTGCACAGTACCTGAGGTTAGCCAGGCGCGCGTGCGAGCTTCACAACAGATTGCAGATCTCGGCGGGATAAGTATTCGGCCGGTGGATGAACTTTCAAGAATGGCGGTGGGGTAGATGTTGGTAATAAATCAAGTCCTTCAGTTTCTTTCGAATCATAGTCTCGCATTTCTATTCGTTTCTGTGTTCGCTGGCCAAGCCGGACTTCCGGTGCCCAACGTTCCGGTGTTGCTGGCGGCTGGATCGCTGGCGAGCCTGGGCCGAGGAAGCCTGGTTGAATCCGTGACCGTGGCAATCGTTGCCTGTCTTATCGCAGATGGCTTTTGGTATCAGGTGGGACGGCATCGTCGTGTGCAGTTTTTCAAACGCGCTGAGAATTCGCCGCGCTCGGAAAAGCACTTGCGTTGTGCCATGGGAGCCTTCGAGCGTCACGGGGCAACAGTTCTGCTCATTTCCAAGTTTGTTCCTGGGCCCAGTATGGTTTCTCCGCTGGCCGGAGTATCGGGGATGACACGAGTACGCTTCGTCCTCTTGGATGGTTTCGCCGCGGCGATTTGGGCAGGGGTATACATAGCGGCCGGATCTATCTTTAGCAAGCAGTTGCAGCGACTCTCAACCTATGGTCCGAAGGCGGGTCTTGCCTTGCTGGCTGTGCTCGCCTGCGTCCTCGTCGCGGTCGGAGTGGTTCGATCCGCACGCTGTCACTGGCCCCAGAAGCGCCGGTTGGCCGCTGTGCTGGCCTCAGTTTTACTGCTCTCTGTTGCAGTCAGCGCAAGCGCTCAGGCAACTTCGCGTGGTGTATCGTCCTACGTTTCAGGCAGCGTACCGAGCGGCTTGGCGAGCGACGACGAGTTGCACCTGACTCTACGGGACTCGATCAACATGGCTCTGCGCTTTAACCTGGGAGCCGTGGAGAGCGGAGAGAACAGCCGCAGCGCACGCGGTCAACGACTCCTTGCGTTAAGCCATCTGCTTCCGCAGGTAAGCGCGAGTGCCCAAGAGAATGTGGAGCAGGCCAGCATGGCCACGCTTGGCCTCAAACTACCGAGCATACCCAGCGTGATCGGTCCTTACAGTTACACCACCGCCGGTCTGAGCGCCAGCCAAACCCTCTTCAGTGTGGAAGCTGTCCAGCGCCTGCGCGCGGCCCGCACTGCCGAACAAGCTGCACAACTCGATTACAAAGACACGCTCGACGTGATCACGTTGGCGGTGGGCAACGCCTATCTGCAAGTGCTGCAATCAGCCTCGCGCATTGAGGTGCAGGAAGCCCAGGTGCGCAATGCTCAGGCGCTCAACGATCAAGCCGTTGCGGGCTACGAAGCGGGTACACGGCCTCGCATCGACGCTACGCGCACTGAGGTGCAACTCCGCAGCGAGCAATACAACCTGATCGTTGACCGCAATAATCTGGCGATTGCCAAGCTCACGCTGGCCCGCGCCATCGGACTCCCACTGGGACAGAACTTTGAGGCGGCCGACACGCTTCCATACGCGGCGATCAACCCGCCCACGCTCGACGATGCACTGAAGGCAGCCTATGTTTCACGCAGCGACTATGCCGCCGCCCTCAGCTCAGAAAAGGCAGCGGAGCGAAGCCTCTCGGCTACCAAGGGTGAGCGTCTGCCGGTTCTTTCAACATCGGGAAACTACGGAGACACGGGAACCACGCTCGGCCACTCGCACGGAACCTTTGGCTTCCAAGCCGGAGTCAGTGTTCCACTCTTCACCGGCGGCCGCATTAAAGGCGAAATCACGCAAGCAGACGCAACTCTGCGGCAGCGGAAAGCCGAAAGCGAAAACATTCGAGGCGAGATCGATTACGACGTGCGCGCTGCGTACCTGAATCTCGGCGCTGCCAAAGAGCAGTTTGAAGTGGCAGAACACAACGTGGCCTTGGCCAACGAAAACCTCGCGCGCTCCAAGGATCGCTTCACTTCAGGTGTGGCCGACAGTGTCGAAGTGGTGCAGGCAGAGCAGTCGCTGGCCAGCGCCAACGACCAATCCATCACCAGCGCTTACAACCACAATCTCGCCAAACTCACGTTGGCCCGCGCCCTCGGCGTGGCGCGAACCAGCTATGACCAGTATCTGGGAGGAAAGGTAACAGTTCACGTCCCTTACCGGGAATTGGTCAAGAGGGATGGGGCCGGGGCTCCGCGCCGATGGCAGACCACCGCGCTGCCGAGATAGGCCAGCGCGCTGCGTCCCTGCATGCGGCAGGTTTG
>Ga0224528_1002317_pt1 | contig 10933 bp, 7 predicted proteins | sample CBST25metaG_2_FD_179888 | JGI IMG/M metagenome (GOLD analysis project Ga0224528, IMG submission 179888) | Peat soil microbial communities from Stordalen Mire, Sweden - C.B.S.T25 | ecosystem: Environmental > Terrestrial > Soil > Wetlands > Peat | place: Sweden: Norrbotten County, Stordalen Mire...
CCACTGAGTACGCGGTGATGCTCCAGGAGGCCAACTCCAGCCACGATCTCTACCTGCGCGTACTGGAGAAGGTGGAAGAAGCGGACCTTGTGGCCGGCGTCCAAAGCTCCAATATCTCGGTGGTGGATTCGGCGCGGCAGCCGGTGAAGCCGGTGACGCCAGACCTGCCGCTTTACATGGCAATCACGCTCTTTGCAGGACTGTGGCTGGCAGTGGGAGGCGCTCTCTTGATGGAGTTGATCGATACCCCTATAGCGCGGCAGGCTGCGGCGTTGCTGGTGGTGTTTGCGGCTGGTGCGGTAGTTCAGGGGCAGGCGCCTACGCCCACCCTTGATGGACTCCCTACAGGAGTGTCCCGCATTCCGCACACGCAGGAGACTAGAAACCTACCCACGCCCAAGGATGCTCCCGCGGTCTGGAATAGCCCTGGAAGCGTAAACCAAGCCGGAGCGCCACCGCTGGTGACGGCTCAGTCCTCAACGCCGATGCCGGCTCCCATCGGTCCCGGCGACTTTCTGGATGTCAGCGAGTACCACACGCCTGAGTTCCATTCGGCGGTGCGCGTCTCACCGGACGGCACGGTCACGCTGCCGATGGTGAATGCGGTGCAGTTGGGCGGACAGGATGAGCAGGCCGCAGCACACACCATTGAGAACGCGCTGCTGGCCCAAGGCATGCTTCTGCATCCCCTGGTTACCGTTCTGGTGACTGCCTATGCTGGGCAGGATGTGAGCGTGCTGGGCGAGGTGGCCCGGCCGGGTGTTTATCCTTACACCGTCCATCATCGATTGCTCGATGTGATCTCGACTGCGTCCGGATTGTCGCCCAATGCCGGCCGGTTGGTGAACGTGTTTCACCGCGACGACCCGAAGACGCCGCATCTAGTGGTGCTTGATCCCAGTGGAACCGACACCGGCTCCGACCATAACCCTGAACTGACGCCGGGTGATACGGTGCAAGTGAGCCGAGCAGGGTTGGTTTATGTGATTGGCGAAGTGGTGCGCCCAGGGGGATTCGCGGTCGATCCCGCGCAAGGACTGACCGTGGTGCAAGCACTCTCACTGGCTTGGGGACCGGCGCGGAATGCCGCCACCAGCAAAGCCTTGCTGATTCGCGAACAGAAGGGCGGGCGAACCCTGACCACTCTGGATTTGAAGCGCATGCTCCGCGGTCAGGAACCCGATCAACCAGTCCACGACCGGGACATTCTGTTCATCCCCGACTCGACGGCCAAGAACCTGTGGAACCGAACCATGGAAGCGGCCATACAGTCGGCGGTGGGCGTCACCATCTACTCAGCCCTGGTTTATTCGCAGCGGTATTAGCAGAGGGTTCAAGCGATGCGCAGAGTTACCTGGGGATTGCTTCTGTTGTTCGCCTTCACAATTCCTTGGGAATACTCCTTGGATATGGGCGAGCCGCTGGGCAATATTGCGCGCATCGTGGGATTGTTGCTGTTACTGGCGGCTATTCCCGCCATTCTCCAGGCTAAGCGCCTACGCACGCCCGGCCCTTTGCAGTGGCTTGTTCTGGCCTTCTACCTATGGTTCTGCTGCTCCTATTTCTGGACAATCGAGCCGAAAGCGACACTCGACTATATTCGCGCTGGCTTCCAGGAAACGATGGTCGTCTGGCTAGTCTGGGAGTTCGCGGAGAATGCTGAGGATCTGCGCTCCATGCTGCGGGCCTATGTGGCTGGCTCCTGGGTGCTTGCCGTGCTGACCATTGCCAACTTTGCTTCCGTTGAGGCCATTGCCGCAGATAAAATACGGTTTGCCGCAACAGGGCAAGACCCAAACGACGTGGCGCGATTTCTAGATCTTGGCTTCCCGCTTGCAGCCCTGCTGATCAATAGTGAGACCCGCTGGCCAAGCCGTCTGCTGGCGCTCGGCTACCTGCCGCTGGGTCTGATTGCCATGGTACTGACGGCCTCGCGCGGAGGGTTTCTGGCCGGTGTAGTGGCGCTGGTGGGTTGCGGATTGTTGCTAGGCCGCAGCCATCCCAAAGAAATGCTTGCTGGGGTGTTTGCCTTGCCGGCAATCGCCGCAGCCATGTGGTTCACTGTTCCGCATGAGACGTTTGAGCGGCTCGCCACCATTCCCGCGCAGCTTCAAGGCGGTGACTTAAACCAACGTTTGAACATATGGACCGCTGGCTGGCATGCTTTCGTTCATGCGCCGCTGCTTGGCACGGGAGCGGGCTCCTTTGTCAGCGCCGCAGGGGTAACTCCTCTGGATACGGCTCACAACACGGCGCTTTCGATTGCCGTCAATAGCGGGCTATTTGGACTTTTTCTGGCTGCTGGAATTTTGGCGCTGGTCGTGCGGTCGGTGGTGCAAACTCCTGGTTCTGTGCGTGTGGCAATGGCCACCGCGCTGCTGGTCTGGATAACCACTTCGTTGGTGGCTACGGTGGAGGAGAGCCGTACAACATGGCTGCTATTGGCCCTGATTGCGTTGGCGGGGAGACTTGCCGAGGAAGAACCGGAGTGCCTTGCTGCCTGCTTCCCCGACCATAAGCTGTCTTCCAAGTTTGCCGCTGCCTTGGCTCCGGCCCCTTAGGTTCTGAATTCAACACGGTTCTCACTGCTATGGTTTCCACGACCCAAATCGCACCGCTGCCCAAAGGCGTCAGTATCAATCGCCAGATCTTGCGCGCCGCTGCCTTGGTCACTGCGGCGGGAATCTTGGTGAAGGCCGTTGCAACCTTAAAGGAAATAGCGGTTGCCGGCGTATATGGTCGTTCCGATGACCTGGACGCGTTTCTTGCCGCGGCATTGATCCCTGGCCTGCTGATCAATTTGATCTCCGAGTCGATGAATCAGGCCCTGGTGCCGACATTGGTCAGGGTGAGGGAGCAGGAAGGCCATGATCGGGCTCAGCAATTGCTCTCAAGCTCAATGCTCTGGATGTGCGCACTTCTGGGTGCGGTCTCGGTTGGTATGGCGATATGTGCGCGGGGCTTCTTCCCGCTGATTGCCTCGCATTTTCAGGCAGAGAAGATGGACCTGGCGGTACGGCTTTTCTATGGTCTGCTGCCGGTTGTCCTCATCACCGGAGTAGCCACCAATTGCACCGCCGTTCTGAATACACTTGATCGCTTTGCATTGCCGGCGCTGGCTACAGTAGCGACGCCGCTGGCTATCATTCTTGGCTCTCTCCTGCTGAGCGAACGCTGCGGCATATGGGCCATGGTCTACGCCACACTGGCCGGCGCACTGGTTCATGCCGCCGTGGTGGTGGGGATGATGGATGCCCAAGGCTACCGCTTCCGGCTTCGCTGGTATGGGATGACCGAGGCCACCCGCGAGGTGGGTCGCCAGTACGGGCCGGTACTCCTGAGCGGCGTGGTGGCGTCAGGCGGTTTGCTGGTGGACCAATCCATGGCGGCCATGCTGCCCGCAGGGAGCGTCTCGGCGCTTGTATATGCTGGCCGCTTTGTGAGTGTGGTGCTTACCTTGCTGGCTGGGGCGGTTTCAACCGCAGTGACGCCCTACTTTTCACGCATGATTGCACTCCGGGACTGGACCGGCTGCCGGAACACCCTGCGTACTTGGGTTTGGCTGACGGCGCTGGTCTCCGTGCCCATTGCCGCGGCTCTGATTGCTGGCGCGCATTGGCTGATCCGCATCACCTTGCAGCACGGCGCGTTTGGCCCCCACGACACGGCGGTCGTTACACCTGTGCTTGCCTTGTATGCTCTTCAGATTCCGTTCTTTGTTTCCAGCCGCGTGTTGTACCGGTTTCTGGTCGCCATGCGCCGCACCGATCTTATTCTTTACTGCGGCATTCTTAATCTCGCATTGGATGTTGTTTTGAATCTGATTCTGATGCGCTGGTTCGGCGTGGCGGGAATTGCACTGGCTACGTCGCTCTGGACCGTGAGTACATTTTTCTTTCTTGGGTATTGGACCTGGAAGCTTCTCGTTGCAGAAAGCGTTAAGGAAGTCGATGAACAATAAGGAGGCAGTAGCTTGATTCCAAATCCAGCGCAGTACCTTCTTCGCTTCGACGATCTCTGTCCAACTGTCTCCCATACCCGGTGGCAGCGTTTTCTGCCGCTGATTGAGGAGTTCGGACTCCAGCCCATTCTCGCCATCGTTCCCTGCAACCAGGACCGACTATTGGAGGTATCGCCGCCGGATCCCGGTTTCTGGGCGCAGATGCGGGCGATGGAGGCAGCCGGAGCTACGATCGCTCTGCATGGTTATACCCATCTTTGCCTCAGCCATGGGCGTAGCCTGTTAGCGCTGCACCGTAAGACGGAATTCGCGGGAGTTCCAGAAGTCACACAGCGCAAGTGGATTCGAGCGGGACTGGAGATTCTGCGGGGACACGGACTCAACCCGCGAATATGGGTTGCGCCGCGCCATGGATTCGATGTTCATAGCCTCCGCGCACTCCGCAACGAGGGGATCAGCGTGCTCTCCGACGGCTTTGCACGCACGCCACTTACGCGCGGCGGGATTACGTGGATTCCGCAGCAGCTTTGGGCTCCCGTGGACAAACCGAAGGGCCTTTGGACCATCTGCATCCATTCCAATACGGCACATGGTTCGCAAGTAAGCCAGTTGCACAACTTTCTACGCCAACACGCGGTACAGTTCACCTCGGTTGACCGTGTGCTGGCCGAGTATCCGCAAGCAGGAGCAGGTAGGATGGAACAGATTTACGAGAGACTGGCGCAGTGGCGCACTCAGGCCGCGTACGTCAGGAAGCGGCTGCGCCACCGGTTCCACGCTGTCCGAGCAGGTTCAGATAGAGAGTCTCCCACTGGTCCAGAACGGCTTCCAGACTGAATCGCTCGATGACCTGTTGCCGTGCCCGCTCACCTATTGCTCTGCGCTCTTCAGACGGGGTTTGCATCATTCTATTCATCGCGTCGCCCAAAGCTGATGCATCCCCGGCTGGGACAAGCCAGCCCGTTTGGCCATCGACAATCACCTCGCGGGTGCCTGCAACATCGGTCGCTATGGTTGGCAAGGCGCAGGCTGCGGCTTCCAGAAGCCCCATGGGCAGGCCTTCCCACCGGGAGGCGAGAACGAATCCATCGGCAGCCTGCATCCAGCGGCGTATATCCGTCTGAAAGCCCAGGAAAAGCACTCGATTCTCCACCCCAAGAGCTTGCGCCATCCAAGCTAGTTCGTCCCGGAGTGGGCCACTGCCGGCGATGACCAGACGAGCAGAATTTGGGACCCGCGCGAACGCCCGGAGAAGTGAGGGGTAGTCTTTTACGGGTTCCAGGCGACCGGCAGCAAACCAGAGGAATTCGTTCCCGAAGCCAAGTTCACGGCGGGTAGCTATGCGGACCGCCGCATCTGGCCGCCATGCTTCTACATCCACTCCGTTGGGCAGAACAGTGAGTTTGTCCTCGGTGACCATCGAGGCGGACAGATGAGTGTCTGCGACGGCTTGACTCACAGCGGTAACTCGATCCGGAAGCCAGTTACTCCATCGATAGCCCAGGCAGCGTGCCAGCGTGCCGGTGGAGCTACTATGCAAGGTATCTACCAACACAGGTATTGGCGCAGCCAGCCTCGACCATCGGGCCAGCCATGCCGCATGAGGCAGGTGAGCGTGGATCACATCCGGCGCTTGCTGCTTCAACCAATGGTGAAAGCGAATCCATCCGCGCGGATCGGCCAGGCCCTTGCGCATGCCCAGACTCAGAAATGCGATGCCTGCGGCGATCAGTTCAGCGGCTGCATCTCCACCCGTGCCGGAGAGCGCCACCACGCTTACTTTCCAGCCGCGCCGGCGCAGGCCTTTGGCCAGCAGAATTAGCTGCTGCTCTGCACCACCGATGCGGTCAAGGCCAGGGATGAGCAGAGCGATGTGGTTCATTGGCACCTCTGCCGCAGAGTCGCGTCGATCAGCTCTTCATAGGCATGAATCGCGCGATCGAGCCGGAATTCCTCGATGAACGAATGCTCAAACCGCTGGCCTGAGTGCAGAACTTGCAGCGCCGCAAGGAGACTGGCAGCAAGCGCGGGGGCAGAGATCTGTGATGCTAGCCACGCACCGGGCTGAGCGCGAAGCAAGTCGACTACACCTTCAGAAGCAGGCAAAGCCACAAGCGGCAGCCCTCCTGCTGCTGCTTCAAGAAGTGCATTTGGCAAGCCTTCGTGCCGGGAGGAAAGTACAAACAGGGAAGCTCCGGGGAAGTAGACAGAGGGCCGATCAACGTGGCCCGCAAAGTAGACAGCAGACTTCAATCTCAACTTGCGACATTCAGCTTTCAGCGCCGTTTCTTCAGCGCCAGCGCCAGCGATCACCAGATCAGCATCAGGAAACCACCTATGGACGATTGCCAGCGCGTTCAGCAACAGATCGAAACCCTTGACCGGCGCGAGTCTGCCCACGGCAAGCAGATGAGGACCGGAACCCGTCCACCGATTTGGGCATTTGCTGACAGCATCCCGGATCGCGTACACATCAACGGGATTCGGCAAGACCGCGAGCTGGGCCTGTGTAATCCCAAACTCGCAGGCAAGATCGTTTGCCATTGCCTGCGTCTGGCAAATAATCCGATCCGCACGGCGGTAGAGCAGCCAATAGAGCAGGCGAGTATAGCTAGGCTGATCTCCAAAGGCCAAGGCGGATGAAGCGGTTCCATTCTGTCGCACCAGTACGCGCGTATTCCGTGGATAAAATGGGCGGAGCAGGAGCACCATGAAATTCAGGTGCGCCATGCTGGATAAGATCACGTCGGGTTTGATAAAGCGGATGAGCTTGAGCAGAGGGAAGGCCGCCGTGCGCACTCTCTTTGCTCCGAGGGCATGGATGTGGATCCAGTTAGGCAGAGGCTTCGGGCCAGCATCTAGCTGCGTAATCAGCCCCAGGTGCAGTTCGTACTTGCTGTCGGAAAGGCCCTGCGCCAGAAGAGCAGTTACCTGCTCCGCGCCACCACCGCCTAGATGCGGAATCAGCAAAAGGACCCTGGGTCGATGAGTCATGCTTTTTGAGAAACTAAGTGAGTATATGCAGAATAGTTACAGAATGGCAAAATATCTGGATTTGATCTAGCCTTGAGCCGCATTCGGTGATAACTTATTTTTAACTTTTCTTTGCGTCCGTAGTTTGATTCATGACGCAGAGTCTGCGAAAAATGGCTCGGTTTGGGCCCGAATCGGCAAACAGGTTCAGGAGAACCTGCCTCCTATCGAGAGGATGCCGGCAACAAATGCAATGCGTCTTTCCCAGTCTGCCGTCTTTTGAACCATGCAGTTTCAGACCGTTTCCTCCATGTTTCGAGAAACGGTTAGAGAAGGCGGGACGGTTCTATGCTGGATTTCGCATCGCGCCAATCGGCAACAGAGTCTGCGGCTCATTCGACGCCGCATCGGCCGCACATTGTGGTCGGAATTACCCACCAGGAAACCTGCCTGGCTTTGACTGGACGATTGCGCACCCTGCGCGAGGCGGGCTTTCAGGTCACGCTGGTTTCCGGCCCCGGCAAATTGGTTGAAATCACCGCTGCGAGCCAAGGGGTCGCAGCGATTACCATTCCTATGCGGCGGGAGATTGCGCTGTTTGCGGATATAGTTTCGCTGGTCCGACTCTGGCTGCTATTGTGCCGGCTCAAGCCCGACATTACTGAATTCAGTACACCCAAAGCCGGACTTTTAGGCTCCGTGGCCGGGTGGCTTGCTCGGGTGCCGAGGCGTGTCTACCTGCTGCGCGGGCTCAAGCTTGAAACGTCCTCTGGATTCAAGCGAAGGGTTTTGCTGGTTGCGGAGCGGATGGCCGCGCGATGCGCCCAGATTGTGCTTTGCACCAGCGAGAGTCTGCGCGATGAAGCACGGGCGCTAGGCATCGCTCCGGCAGCCAAACTGCAGCTGCTAGGGGCGGGTAGCAGTAACGGAGTCGATACAGAGCGATTTTCTCCTGGACCGAGTGACGTTCGAGACATGTTGAGCCTGCCACGGAGAGCTCCGGTCGTTGGATTTGTGGGGCGGCTGACTCGTGATAAAGGCGTGCCTGAGTTGATTGAAGCCTTCGATGCAATTCTGAAAGCGCAACCGAAAGCACACCTACTGCTGGTGGGCTGGTTCGACACTTCAGAAGATGCGCTGGATAAGGAAACGCGAGCCCGCATTGAAGGCCATCCGCGTATTCATCGAACAGGGTTTGTTGTCGATACGGCGCCCTACTATCGCGCCCTTGACGTGATGGTGCTGCCCACGTGGCGGGAGGGGTTTCCCAATGCAGTGTTGGAGGCCGCTGCAACAGGCATTCCGGTAATCACCACGGAGTGCACCGGATCCCGAGACTCCGTTGTGCCTGAGGTTACCGGCTTGCTGATCCCGCCGGGCTATCCCGAGGCAATCAGCGATACGGTACTCAAGCTGCTTCGCGACCCCAAACGACGGCAGAGTATGGGCGCTGCCGCACGCGTCTGGGTGCTGAAACACTATGCGCGTGAACGGGTAACTGGGCTGGTCGCAAAGTATTACTGGAGCTTGCTGGAACCGGCGAGTGCGGCAAGCTCGTACCGATTAAGGCAGTTTTTCGACGACGATTCCGTGCGCCAAACCGTGGACGCCGGTCTGTGAAGGGGGCGCTTGCAGCGAATGCGCACCTGCCTCTGCAGCGCGCAACACTTCGCTGGGAACGATGCCTAGAACCAGAGTGGCGGCAACCGCAAGCAGCAGGGCCGCGCCCACAGCTACGCCAACCTGAGGCGCGGGAAGCGTCGAGGCGGCTTCCATATCGGCCGGGCGCTGCGCTGCTGACAAAGCCAGCCGCAAATAGTAGGCAGCAGCCAATCCTGAGTTCAGCAGGCCGATGATCGCCAGCCAAATTGCGCCGCCGCTCACCGCAGCCGAGAAGGAATAGAACTTGCCAAAGAAGCCGCCGGTAAAGGGAATTCCGACCAGGGAGACCAGGAAGAAGATCAACAGGCTGCCTAGCAGTGGAGAGCGGTAAATGATGCCGCGAAAATCCGCGACCAACGGCAGCTCGTCGTTGTATCCACTGATCAGCGTAATCACGGCAAAGATGCCGACGTTCATGGCCGCGTATGCGGCGATATAAAAACTGGCGGCTGCAATTCCGCTGGTTCCGAGCCCGGCAAATGCGGCCAGCAGGTAGCCGGCATGGGCGATTGAGGAGTAAGCAATCATGCGCTTTACGTTCTGCTGACGAAGCGCGGCCAAGTTGCCCACGGTCATCGAGAGTACGGCCACGATCCAGAGCAGTGGCGTCCACAGAGACTGGAGCGAGGGAAACATCTCGTAGACCACGCGCAGAAGCAATGCGAAAGCCGCAGCCTTGGGCGCGGTAGAGAGCAGTGCAACAACGGGTGAGGGTGCGCCTTCGTATACGTCTGGCGTCCAGACATGGAAGGGAACTGCGGAGACCTTGAACAGAATGCCCACCAGCATCAGAGCCAGTGCAGCCAGAACCAGTGAATGATTCGGTGCGGACGGCGCAAGATGAGCGATTTCGTAGATCTGCGTGGTGCCAGTGGCGCCAAAGATTAGCGCAATGCCATAAAGCAGAAATGCAGTGGCAAAGGAGCCAAGCAGGAAGTACTTGATGGCCGCTTCAGGGCCTCGGCCTGTGTCCTTGCGATAGCCGGCCAGGATGTAGGTGGCAATGGAAGAAATCTCCAGTGCGATGAAGACTACCAGCAACTCTACCGCTCCGGTCAGCAGGCACATGCCAACCGCGCCGAAGACTACAAGCGCGTAGAACTCGCCTTGATGATGGCTGTCCTCGGGCAGAGTGTCCAGCGAGAGCAGCAGCGCCACCAGCACAATGCCGCAAATGAGCACATGAAAGAAGACAGTGAAAGCGCTGGTTTCAACGGTGCCGTAAAAGCCTGTGCCTTGGGGAAAGTAGAGTTGCCCGACGCTGGCCCACAGAGCCAGCATGGTGCCAACTGCGGCAACCATGCCCAGATAGCGCCGCGGAAACCCAGGAGGGAGGGAGGCCTCGGTCAACATCACGACTACGCCGGTCAGGGTGAGGATGACCTCAGGAAGGATGCGGAAGATGTCAGGAACAGGATTCACCGCAGCCCCTCCATTTGGTGCGATTCAGGTAATGCTGATTGAGGCAGTGCGTATGCAGGCAAGACGGCCGATCCCTTCAAGGGTGGAAGATGAACGCCCTTCTCGATGGACTGAATCCAGAGAGAAGGAGCCAAGCCCATGACCAGCATCAGAACCGCCAGGGGCCACAGAACAGCCTGTTCACGGACGTGCAGATCATCGGCGGGTCTCGATAGAGCCAGGGTGCTCTCGGGTCCGTAGAAGATCCGCTGTACCAGCCACAGCATGTAGGCTGCGCCCAGGATGATGCCCAGCGCCGCGGCAATCGTCCAGCCTTTGCTGACGCCGGTAAAGGTGCTGGAGAGGATGAGGAACTCGCCGATAAAGCCGTTCAGCATGGGTAGCCCGATCATGGCGAGGGTGGCGATGACAAACAGCGTGGCGGTACGCGGCAGTTTGCGGGCCAAGCCGCCGTAGTCTGCGATCTGACTTGTCGAGTAGCGGTCGTAGAGAACGCCTAAAAGAACGAAGATCGCGCCGTCGATGACTCCGTGATTCAGAATTTGATAGATCGCACCGTCCCAGCCGGTAAATGTAAGGCCGTAGATGCCGAGCGTGATCAGGCTCAGATGACTCAGCGCGGCGAAGGCCAGCAACCGCCAGAAGTCGCGCTGCACAAGCGCCAGACATGCGCCGTAGAGAATGCCGATGACGGCCAGAGCGACAAGGTAGGGAGCCGCAGCCCGCGCCTGCTCCGGAAACAGCCCGATGTGGAAGCGCAGCATGGAGTAGAGGCCAAGCTTGCCGGCCACCACCATAGCCAGGGCAACCGGCGCCTCAGTGAAGGTATCCGCCAACCAGCCGTGCAGCGGGAAGGCCGGCACCTTGACAGCAAATGCGAAGAGAAATGCGAGTGCGACCCAGCACATCGGCCCG
>Ga0224528_1002319_pt1 | contig 10923 bp, 5 predicted proteins | sample CBST25metaG_2_FD_179888 | JGI IMG/M metagenome (GOLD analysis project Ga0224528, IMG submission 179888) | Peat soil microbial communities from Stordalen Mire, Sweden - C.B.S.T25 | ecosystem: Environmental > Terrestrial > Soil > Wetlands > Peat | place: Sweden: Norrbotten County, Stordalen Mire...
GAATTCCGGCGAAACAATCAGCGGCGGCAGATCCGGCTCGGGGAAGTAACGGTAGTCGTGTGCCTGCTCCTTGGAGCGCATGGTGTAAGTGCGTCCCTCGGCGGAGTTCCACAGACGGGTCTCCTGGCGATTGCTGCCGCCGGACTCGACGACTTCAATCTGGCGCTCGATTTCGTATTCCAACGCGGCGCGGATGAAGCGGAAACTGTTGACATTCTTGACTTCGACTTTGGGGCCGAACTGCGGAGCGCCCTTGAGTCGGACGCTTACGTTGGCGTCGCAGCGCAGTGAGCCTTCTTCCATGTTGCAGTCGGAGACGCCGCAGTAGAGTAGGATTTCTTTCAATCGAGTGAGGTATTCGAAGGCCTCGTCCGGCGTGCGAATGTCGGGGTCGGAGACGATCTCGGCCAGGGGCGTGCCGCAGCGGTTCAGGTCGAGGTAAGTGTGCGTGGCGGAGTCATTGAAGGCTTCGTGAAGGCTCTTGCCTGCGTCTTCTTCCATGTGCAGGCGCGTGATGCCGATACGCTTTGTGCTGCCATCTGCCGTAGGCACGTCGATCCAGCCGTGTTCGCCCAGCGGCTTGTCGAACTGGGAAATCTGATAACCCTTGGGCAGGTCGGGATAGAAGTAGTTTTTGCGGGCGAAGACGGAGCGCTCGCGCACTTCGCAATTGATGGCCAGTGAGGCCAGCGTGGCGAACTCGACGGCCTTCGCATTCAGCACCGGCAAAGCGCCGGGCAGTCCCAGGCACACCGGGCAGATGTTGGTGTTGGGGGCCGAGCCGAAATGATTGGCGCAACCGCAGAAGGCCTTGGTCGCGGTGAGCAGTTGCACGTGGACCTCGAGGCCGATGACGGGCTCGTACTTGGCCATGACTTCAGGAGAAAGAGCGGCTGCGGGCATATTAGCTATGATTTTAGCGCGGAATTATGGTGCCAGCTCCCGCGAGCGCACATGCGAATGAGCGAGCCCTGTGCAGATTGGCCTGATTCAGTCAGCGTGGGGCCTTGTCCGAGTCCGATCCCACAGCCCTGCGCACCGTACAATGCTTTCATGCTGCGTAAAGATTTTTCCGCATTCCTCGCCGCTTTCATTCTTGCCGTTTTACTGAGTTCGGCCGCTGTTGCACAGAACGCTCTGCCTTCCGCTTCGGCTGAAGATCGCGCTCTGGCCCGCGAGATTTTCAAGCAACTCATCGAGATCAACACCACGGATACGCCGCTGGGCAACGTGACCACCGCAACCGCGGCCATGCAAAAGCGCTTTCTGGACGCGGGATTTCCGCCGGAGGATGTGCATCTGCTGGGGCCTGACGCGCGCAAACAAAATCTCGTGGTCCGGCTGCGCGCTGTCGGCCCCACAAGCGAAAAGCCTGTTCTGTTTCTCTGCCACATGGACGTGGTGCAGGCGCTGCGCTCTGACTGGCACACGGATCCGTTTGAGTTCATCGAGAAGGACGGCTACTACTATGGGCGCGGCACACAGGACATGAAGAACTCCGACGCCGCGCTGGTGGCCACGTTTCTGCGTCTGCACAAGGAGGGCTACAAGCCCCGGCGCGACCTGATTCTGGCGCTGACCGCCGACGAAGAGAGCGGCAAGTTCAACGGAGCAGGCTGGCTGGTGCGGGAGCATCGCGAACTGGTGGACGCGGCCTGGGTGCTCAATCCGGACGCGGGCGGCGTGGAACTGGAAAACGGGCGCGCTGTTCTGGCCGATGTGGGCGCGACGGAGAAGATTTATTCCGATTTTCAGGTTACAGCGACCAATCGCGGCGGGCATAGTTCGCGGCCGAGGACGGACAATGCGATCTATGAACTGACCACGGCGCTCAACAAGCTGGCGGCTTACACGTTCCCGTTTGAAATGAACGAGGTGACGCGCACCTACTTCAAGAGCCTGGCCGGCCAGGAAACGGGGCAGACGGCGGCCGATATGCGCGCCGTTGTGGCCTCGCCGCCCGATCTGGCCGCGGCCGCACGGCTGAGCGCGGAACCGAGCTACAGCGCCAACTTCCGCACCACCTGCGTGGCCACGCGCCTGATGGCCGGTCACGCCAACAACGCGCTGGCGCAGACCGCGCAGGCTAATGTGAACTGCCGCATCTTTCCCGGCCACTCGCCAGAAGAGATCAGGCAACAACTGATTGGAATTATTGGAGATAGCAAACTGAGCGTGCGCTACGTCTCGGACGTCGGCGGCGTGGCTGAAACCGCGCCGGAGAGAAAAGCCATCGTCCCACCGGCGCCCATTGCCGAGGTTTTTGAGCCGCTGACCCGGCTCACACAGGCTCTTTGGCCGGGAGCGCCGGTGACGCCGGTGATGGAGAACGGCGCGAGCGACTCGATTTATTTTGCACAGGCGGGGATTCCCTGCTATGGCTACTCGGCCATCGCCTTGTCGAAAGAGGACGAGCGCGCCCACGGCCAGGACGAGCGCCTGCCGGTGGATTCGTACTGGAAATCTCTGGACTTCTTTTATTCGTTCGTGAAGGCCGTGAGCGGGAAGTGAAAGGGCAGGGAACAAGGATTAGGGATTAGGGACTAGGGACTGGGAACGGAATGGCACGCTCGTCATAGTGCGCGCTGCGGTCTTGAAATTTGGTCCTGAGACGACTATTTTGTGACCTGTGCGGTAGTTTGTTCCGCAAAGTGCGTCTAATTGAGCAAGGGCGGACCGCATGGTATATCGGCTGCGGCCGCAATTTGAAAAGGGGGGAATTCGTATGATGAACCGGAGTATGGCGATTTTGATGGTTGCCGGTGGGCTGCTGCTGGCTGCGCCGGCGTTTCCGCAGGGTGATAAAGCCATGGGTCAGGGACGTGCCGTGGTGACGATTCTCCCCAAAGGGCATGGCGAGATGACAGCGAGCATCTCCCAGCAGGATCTGAACATAAAGGTGAACGGGAAGCCGGCCGTAGTGACTCGTTGGAGGCCTCTGCGTGGGCCGGACGACAGGCTTGAATTGGTGCTCCTGATTGACAGCTCGGCGCGCAACAGCTTGGGAAGCCAATTCAGTGACATCGAGCACTTCGTCAACGGCCTTCCGCCGAATACCAAGGCCGCTATCGCATACATGATGAATGGGCAGGCTCTCTTTGCCGGCCCGCTATCCACGGATCACGCCAAGGTATTGCAGGCGCTTCATCTGCCCGGAGGCTCGATTGGCTCGAGCGCCAGCCCCTACTTCTGCCTCTCGGATATTGCCCAGCACTGGCCATCCGGGGATCGCGGAGCGCGGCGCGAGGTGGTCATGGTGACCGATGGAATCGATCTTTACGAGAGGCGATACGATCCCGAGGATCCTTATGTCCAGGCCGCGATTAAAGACTCAGTCCGCGCGGGCCTGGTCGTCTACTCGATCTACTACGAGATTATGGGCCGCATCGACCGCTCCATGTACGCGAACAACGCCGGCCAGAGCCTCTTGCTTCAAGTAGAGCAGGCGACGGGCGGCGAAAGCTTGTGGCCGGGGATAGGCAATCCGGTCAGCTTTCAGCCGTGTTTTGAGAAGCTCACCCGCGACCTTGGCAATCAGTACGAGCTGGAATTCTCCGCGCATCTTGACGGCAAGCCCGACGTCCAAACCATGAAGCTGAAGGTTGGCACGCCGGCAGTTGACGTGACAGCTCCGCAGATGGCGTTTGTTGATCGGGTGAGCGGCGGGGAGTAAAAGTCGCGGGCGACCGGCGTTTACACATGCCGCCGGGGAATCACCAGGAAGCGTAAAAGCTCTTCGGCATGAGCGTGAACCGCTGGCCGCAAACCAGCGTGGGGTTCCGTGTGCCTCCGCTGTTAAACTGGGAATACATGATTCTCCCGTTCGTCCGCGAAGTCTTTGCGGAGCTGGAGCACTCTTCGGGATTTGAGCGCGTACGCAGGCATCTGAGTCTGCATGCGGGGCGGAGGCGTGTCTCAGGGCTGACGGCAACGGCGCGAGCGCTCTATCTTCCGCTGATGGCGCGGGCCGCGCAGCAGCCGGTGATTGTGGTGGTGGCCGACAACAAGGCTGCCGAAGCGCTGGAGCCGATGCTGCTGGCCGGTTGCGACCTGACCGGCGCGGTGGACCCGTCGCAGGTGGTGCGGTTGCCGGCCCACGATGTGCTTCCTTTCGAAAATCTATCTCCCCATCCGGACGTTCAAGAGCAGCGTGCAGCGGCGTTGTGGAAGCTGGCCACCGGGGCGGTCTCGATACTGATTGCGCCGGTGGAAGCTGCGGCAATGAAGCTCTTTGACCGCGACTATTACGCGGGGCTCGCGGTGACGCTGAAGCGCGGCGAAGAGGTAGACGTCGAGGTGCTCACTGGGCATCTGGCTTCGGTGGGCTACACGCAGATGGATTTGGTGGAGATGCCGGGACAGTTCACACGGCGCGGCGGAATTCTGGACGTGTATTCCCCCGAGTCTGACCGGCCGGTGCGCATTGAGTTCTTCGGCGATGAAATTGAAACAATTCGAAAATTTGATCCAGAGACGCAGCGGTCGCAATCGGGACTGGACGAAGCACAGTTTTTGCCGCTGACCGAAACGCCGGTAACCGAGCATCTGCTGGCCGCGGTGCATGGGCGGCTGAGCCGGCAGCGAGTGGAGTTAGCTGGAGAGGATGACGAGATGGCTGCGGAGCTGGCGGCTGCCGGAGGAGTTAGCGTCTTTCCAGGGTGGGAGTTTTTCTCGGCGGTAGCCGGCGCGGATAAGTCGCTGCTCACTCTGTTGCCTAAGTGCGCGCTGTTTATCGATGAACCGGCGATGGTGCGCAACCAGATTGATCGCTGGTGGAACAAGGTCGAGCAGCGGCATGAGCGGTCAGCGATGGGATCGTTGATAACTCCGGAGGACATCTACTTGCGGCCCGAGATATTGCAGGCGCAGCTGGATGCGCACATGGGTCTTGACCTGGATCAGCTTGGCGTAGTGGACGTTCTGGACGAGGACAACACGCTGGGCGAGATTGAGTTGAACACACGGCCCACGCTCAGATTTCATGGTTCGATTCCTGCGCTGACCGAACAGTTGCGAACGCTGATGACCGCGGAGACGCGAATTGTGCTGGCCGCGCCGCATCAGGGCGATGTGGAACGGCTGGCCACGGTGCTGCGCGAGTATCAGATTCCTTATCGGTTGGGCAGCCGCAATCCTCATCCCGGCGAAACGATGCTGGAAGAGGCAAGTTACATGGCTGGCGACCTGCGTGTGCCGGTGATTGTCAGGACTGCGCTGGCTTCGGGAGTTAGCTTCGGCGATTCAAATCTGATTTTGTTCGGCGCCAACGATCTCTCCGACGATGCGGACGTGGCCGCGCGTCCGGAGCCGAAGCGATCGAAGACGGCGGCGTTTGTCTCCGATTTTCGCGACCTGGGTGTCGGCGATTACGTGGTTCACGTCGAGCACGGTATTGCGCAATACCAGGGGCTGAAGGAGATTGTTCAGGACGGGTTATCCGTCGAGTTCATGATTCTGGAATTTGCCGAACAGGCCAAGTTATATGTGCCGCTAACTCGACTGGATCTGATTCAGAAGTACCGTTCTACGGATGCCGGACCGGCGCCGGTACTGAACCGGCTGGGTTCGCAGCAATGGACAAAAACAAAGGCGCGGGTGCGCAAGGCCATGCAGGACATGGCCGGAGAGTTATTGAAGTTATACGCCGAGCGCACTGCCGCGCAAGGAACGGCCTTTTCCAAGGACAACGAGTTTCAGCGGGAGTTTGAAGGCTCATTCGACTACAGTGAAACCGAAGACCAGTTATCGGCGATACGCGCCATCAAGTACGACATGGAATCGACCAGGCCAATGGACCGGCTGCTGTGCGGCGATGTGGGATACGGAAAAACCGAAGTGGCCATGCGCGCGGCTTTCAAGGCCGTGCAGGACGGCAAGCAGGTTGCGGTGCTGACTCCGACGACGATTTTGAGCTTTCAGCACTTTGAGACATTCAAGAAAAGATTTGCGCAGTTTCCCATCAACGTGGAGATGATTTCGCGCTTCAGAACTCGAAAGGAACAAGAAGCCATTGTCGAGAAGGTGGCGACGGGCAAGGTGGACATCCTTATCGGTACGCACCGGCTACTCTCCAAAGACATCAAGTTTCAAGACCTGGGCCTGCTGATTGTGGATGAGGAGCAGCGCTTCGGCGTGCGCCACAAGGAGCGGCTGAAACAGATGCGGCGCGAGATCGATGTGCTTGCGATGAGCGCGACGCCGATTCCGCGCACGCTGCACATGTCGCTAGTGGGCCTGAGGGATATGAGCGTGATTGAGACGCCGCCCAAGGATCGTATGGCGATTCAGACAGTGGTCGCGAAATTCGATGAGAAGATTGTGCGCTCCGCGGTAGAGGTCGAGTTGGAACGCGGCGGGCAGGTCTATTTCGTGCATAATCGCGTGGACTCGATCTACGAAATAGCGTCGCGGATTCAGGAGCTTGTGCCCGCGGCCCGCGTTTGCGTGGGCCATGGGCAGATGAGCGAGACGGAGCTGGAGCGGGTGATGCTCGCTTTCATGCGGCACGAATACGATGTGCTGGTGGCGACAACAATCATCGAGAATGGGCTCGATATTCCGCTGGCGAATACGATGCTCATCAACCGCGCGGATCGGCACGGGTTGAGCGAGTTATACCAATTGCGCGGTAGAGTAGGTCGGTCGAACCGGCGAGCTTATGCGTACCTGTTGATTCCGCCAGAGCAGGAACTGACGGAGATTGCGCGCCGTCGCCTTGCGGCATTGAAGGAGTTCAGCGATCTGGGCGCTGGTTTCAAAATTGCGGCGCTCGATTTGGAGCTACGCGGTGCGGGTAACATGCTGGGCGGCGAGCAGAGCGGCCACATTGAGGCGGTTGGCTTCGAGTTATACACGTCGATGCTGGAGGCGGCTGTGAAGGAAATGAAGGGCGAAAGCAGCGAGGATCGCCCGGCAACGCAGCTCAATTTGGGAATTGCGCTGCGCATAGACGAGAGTTATGTGCCGGAAGAAAACCAGCGGTTGCGGCTGTACAAAAAGATAGCTGGCTCGGCGAGCGAAACGGCGATTGCCGAGGTGCGCGCCGAGATGGAAGACCGCTATGGCGCGCCGCCGGATGCGACGGTATACCTGCTGGAGGCTTCGCTGATCCGTCTGGAATGCGAGAGGATAGGCATTGCGCAGGTGGATCGAAAGCGTACGGAGTTGCACATTCGCTTCACGGAGAATGCGGCTGTTGACCCTCAGACACTGATGCGCCTGGTGGCGCGCAACGCCAAACGCGGCGCGCAGTTCACGCCGCAGGGTCTGTTGAAGTATCCTTTGGCTGCTACGCGGAGTGATGAAGTTCTGCTGGAAATTCACGAACTGCTCGCAAATTTGGCGCCACCTGCGGTGGTGGCCGCATAGGAAATAGAGTCGAAAATGAGAAGGAAGATGAAGAGAATCGTTGCGCAGTGTGCGATTGGAGCTTTTATGCTTTCGGCAATCCCTGTTTATGCCGCGAATGAGAACTGGAAGGAGAAGTTCGCAAAAGTTTCGGACGAATACTTCGATCAGGTGTTCTTTCCCTATGCTCCGACGAACGGAACGCTGGTTGGCTATCACCAGTACGACGCGCAACTGGAGGATTACTCGCGCAAGAACATTGACGCTGAGATTGCCGCGCTTAAGGTTTTCGAAAAACGCATAGAGGCGATTTATCCTGATGCCGTCGCCGCTGATTTTGTTCCTCGCAGCGATCGAAAGATTGTGCTTGCGAACATTCGCTCGCAATTACTGACGCTGGAAACGATTCGTCCGTGGGAGAAGAATGCGGACAACTATTCGAGTACCTGCGCGAATGGGGCGTTCACGCTGATGGAACGCAAGTTCGCTTCACCCGATGAGCGGCTGCGCTCATTGGTAGCGCGCGAACGGCAGATGCCGGTGCTGCTGGCCGATGCGCGTGTGAACCTGAAGAACCCGCCGCGCATTTTTACCGAGATTGCAATTGAGCAGTTGCCGGACATTGTTAGTTTCTTCGAGCACGATGTGCCGCTGGCGTTTGCCGACGCCAAAGACCCAGCGCTGAAAGCTGAATTTGCGCAGACCAATGCGGCTGTCGTTGCCGCGCTGACGAGTTATCTCGACTGGCTGAAAACTGATTTGTTGGCTAGATCGAACGGCGACTTCCGCATTGGCGCGGATACTTTCTCGAAGAAGCTCCAGTATGACGAGATGGTCGATCTGCCGCTGGATAAGTTGCTCGAAATTGGCTGGGCCGATTTGCACAAGAATCAGGCTCACTTCAATCGGGTCGCGAAGGAGCTGGAACCGGACAAAGATCCGCTCGCCGTGCTCGATGAGTTAGGCGAGATGCATCCCAAGCCTGATCAGTTATTGAACAGCTTCCGCGCTACCTTCGATGGCCTCATCAGTTTCATTCGTGCGAACCATATCGTGACTATCCCGTCGGATGTGAGGCCCATTCTGGAAGAGACGCCGCCGTTCATGCGCGCCACAACCACCGCCAGCATGGATACGCCGGGCCCATTCGAGACGCATGCAACGGAGGCCTATTTCAACGTAACGCTGCCCGATTCGTCGATGACTCCCGCGCAGGTTGAAGGCTACATGCATTCGTTCAATATTGGCACGGTGATTTCAACGGCAGTGCATGAGGCTTATCCCGGCCATTACATTCAGTTTCTTTGGTTGCCTCAGGCGCCGAGCCGGGTGCGCAAACTGCTGGGCGCAAACACCGATGTCGAGGGCTGGGCGCATTACACTGAGCAGATGATGCTGGATGAAGGCTATGGCCAGCCTGGCGCGGGAGCAAAGGATGAGCGCGAATCAAAGTTTCTTCGCCTCGGACAATTACAGGATGCGCTGCTGAGGAACGCGCGGTTCATTGTGGGGATCGAGATGCACACCGGCAAGATGAGCTACGATGAAGCGGTCGCGTTTTTCCAGATGGAAGGCTATCAATCAAAGGAGTCCGCTATCATCGAGACCAAGCGTGGATCGAGCGACCCGACTTATCTTTATTACACGCTGGGCAAGCTGGAGATCATGAAGCTGCGCGAGGATATGAAGAAGAAGCAGGGCGCTGCGTTTTCGCTGGAGAAGTTTCACGACGATTTTCTGCGGCAGGGATTTCCGCCGGTAAAGATTGTGCGGGAAGCACTGCTGGGAGATGATTCGCCGGCGCTGTGAGTGGTGTGGTCTCCCACCCTAGCCGCAAAAACAAGTACGCGGCGAGGGTGGGGCACCCGAAGCATAATCTCTTTTTAAGACGAGGCTGATGAGATGGGCAAGCAAGTACGGAAGGCAGTATTTCCGGCAGGCGGACTGGGTACGCGGTTCTTGCCGGCCACCAAAGTGATCCCCAAAGAGATGCTGGCGCTGGTGGACAAGCCCATCATCCAATACGGCGTGGAAGAGGCGATTGCTTCGGGGATCGAGCACATCATCATCATCACCGGCCGCGGCAAGGGTGCGATTGAGGATCACTTCGACAACAGCTTCGAGCTGGACGCGATGCTGGAAAAGTCCGGCAAGCACAAATTGCTGGCTGTATCGCGCGGCGTTTCGGCGCTGGCGCGGATCAGCTATGTGCGGCAGAAGGAGCCGCTGGGACTAGGCCACGCTGTGCTGTGCGCCAGGGAGTTGGTGGGCGACGAGCCGTTCGCGGTTATTCTTCCTGACGATGTGATCGACGCGAAAGTTCCCTGCCTGAAGCAAATCATGGAGGTCTTCGACAAACGGGGTGGCTCGGTGCTGGCGACGCAGACCGTGGAGGGAGAGGCGATCAGCGCGTATGGAGTGCTGGCCGGCTCCCAGGACCCTCATAACTCGCGGATTTATAACTGCACGGGCATGGTGGAGAAACCGAAATTTGCCGATGCGCCATCGAAACAGGCTATTATTGGCCGCTACGTACTTACTCCGCGAATCTTCGAGTTGCTGGCGCAGACCACACCGGGCGCGGGTGGCGAAATTCAACTTACCGACGGTATCCGGGCTCTCCTCAAAGAAGAGAAAGTTTTTGGCTATACCTTCGAGGGCAAGCGGTACGACGCGGGCGATAAGTTGGGCATGTTACAAGCTACCGTCGAGTTTGCACTCAAACGCAGCGACCTGGGGCCGCAGTTTCGCGCTTATTTGAAGGGGCTGGCGTTGTAAGGAAGCAAGTCGGCGAATTAGCATGTTGGATTATCGTCCTTGCTCGTGAATTCCCACCCATTCGCAAAGAGCGCGAATGGATGGGGCACCCAAATTATTCATACAATCAGTTTCAATTAAAACAACGGTGTCTGGCGGCCGGGCATGGTGAGGCCGAAGTGCTCATAAGCAAGGCGCGTGGCCACGCGTCCGCGCGGCGTGCGGTCGAGGAATCCGATCTGGATGAGGAATGGTTCGTAGACTTCTTCCAAGGCGTCTTGCTCCTCGGCCAGGGTTGCGGCCAGCGTGCTCAGGCCGACCGGGCCGCCGTCGTATTTTTGGATGATGGCCAGCAGCAGGCGGCGATCAATTTCGTCGAAGCCGTGGGCGTCCACTTCAAGCATGGTGAGCGCGGCGTTGGCGGTGGGACGGTCAATTTCGCCGTTTCCCCGCACCTGGGCGTAATCGCGCACCCGGCGCAGAAGGCGGTTGGCGATGCGCGGCGTGCCGCGGGAGCGGAGAGCGATTTCCGCCGCGCCGTCCTCGTCGATAGGAATCTGCATCACCTCGGCCGAGCGCGTGACGATGAAGCGCAGCTCCTCCTCTGTATAAAACTCCAAGCGCAGCAGAATGCCAAAACGTGACCTTAATGGAGAAGACAACAGGCCGGGCCGCGTGGTGGCGCCGATGAAGGTGAAAGGGCGGATTTCCATCACATGAGTGCGCGCGGCAGGCCCTTGGCCGATGATGATGTCGAGTTTGTAGTCTTCGAGTGCGGTGTAGAGTTTTTCTTCCAGCACCGGCTGCATGCGGTGAATC
>Ga0224528_1002322_pt1 | contig 10906 bp, 8 predicted proteins | sample CBST25metaG_2_FD_179888 | JGI IMG/M metagenome (GOLD analysis project Ga0224528, IMG submission 179888) | Peat soil microbial communities from Stordalen Mire, Sweden - C.B.S.T25 | ecosystem: Environmental > Terrestrial > Soil > Wetlands > Peat | place: Sweden: Norrbotten County, Stordalen Mire...
AGAAGCTTGCACCGCAAATCATCCGAATATGCTCGTGGCATCGCTTTATGTCTTCACGGAGAAATCGCCAACCAAAACTTACTCCATTCCCGCCGCTCCGGATATAACTACTTAGGAACCGCTCTAGCACAAACCTTCGGCTGGCTCTCGACGCTCAATCGCACTTCCAGTACCTAAAAAGCGAACCCCACCAGAAAAGATAGGGTTCGTCAGCACTCTGCATTCCCCGCCTTCCGGCGGGGAATTCTTGTTGGAACGTATCCATTCGGGGTTGAGTTCGTCTGCTTCGAATCTCCCACCGTACAATGACTAAGTGCAACTCCGTCAGGCGCTTCACGCCGCTATCTTCAAACTCGAAGCCGCAGGCATAGAAGAATCGCGCATTAGCGCTGAAGTTTTGATGTTTCATGTGCTGGGGTGTGACCGTGCCTACCTATTTGGGCACCCGGAGCGGGAACTGACTCGGGGGGAGCAATCCCGGTACGAGGAATTTGTCTCCCGTCGAGCCGGGGGAGAGCCCTTGCAATACCTCACGGGGCACCAGGAGTTCTGGAGGGCGGACTTTCTGGTCAGCCCAGCGGTGCTGATTCCGCGTCCTGAGACCGAGCACATCATAGAGGTGGTCCTCGATCTAGTGCAGCGCTTTGCGCTCGGACCGAGACTCAAGGTCGTTGATGTGGGCACTGGTTCTGGGGCAATTGCCGTTACGGTGGCCCGCGAGCTTCCGAAGGCCGAGGTGCATGCGGTGGACCTTTCGCCAGATGCACTGGAAGTCGCCCGCACCAATGCTGAACGTCTCGGTGCCCATGTGCAATTCATGGTGAGTGACGTTCTGGCCGACGTGGTACGTGACGGCAGTTACGACTTGGTTGTCTCCAATCCTCCGTACATCGGGCTCAACGAGCAGGTACAGGACGTGGTCAAAGGTTATGAGCCTCATATGGCCCTGTTTGCCGGAGACGACGGACTCGACGTCATCCGGCGGATGGTTCCGCAGGCGTTTGAGGCATTGCGTTCCGGTGGTTGGCTGGTCACGGAGATTGGTTATAGCCAAGCGGAAGCCGTGAAGTCACTGCTTAGTGCTTGGCAAGAGGTTCATTCCGTCCCAGATCTGGCCGGAATTCCCCGTGTAATCGTGGCCCGTAAGCCAGCGTAGTTTCTCCTGTTGTTCGCAGTGCGCGCGGCGGTTGGGCAGATTACACTGGAGAGAATGCGTACCAGTTTTTTCGAGATCTTCAAGATAGGGATTGGTCCTTCCAGCTCCCATACAGTGGGGCCGATGCGGGCTTCCCGTCAGTTTGTACACTCCTTGGCCGAGACGGCTCTACTGCCACGAACGGCGCGTATCTCTACAGACCTTTACGGCTCGTTGGCACTTACCGGACGCGGACACGGAACGGATAAGGCAGTGTTGCTCGGACTGCTGGGCGAGGCTCCGGACGAGGTCGATCCGGCGTGCATCGAGGCACGTCTGGAGAGCCTACGGCAATCGGGTATTCTGCTCGCCAACGGCACGCATGAGGTGGTATTCAGTGAGTCTCGTGACCTTGTGTTCCACACTACCGAGACTCTTGCGGCGCACTCGAACGGCATGACGTTCGCGGCCTTCGACGCGCAGGGCGAGCTGCTGGAGCGTCAGACTTACTTCTCCATCGGCGGCGGATTCATACGGCGCGAGGGCGAGACGGCGGTTTCGTCGGAAGCGCGCGCCTTGGTTCCGTTTCCCTTCTCCAATGCGGCCGAACTACTGGAACTATGCCAGCGCCACAAGCTATTGATCTGGCAGTTGGCGCTGCGCAACGAGTGCGCATGGCGCACGGAGCCAGAGATTCTGTCCGGGATACAGCACGTTTGGGAGACGATGGACGCTTGCGTCGAACGTGGATTGCACACGGGAGGCATTCTTCCCGGAGGGCTGAAGGTGCGGCGACGCGCTCAGGCTCTGGCTTGCAGACTGCGCGAGCAGGGCAACGATTCGCTGGCTGCACTCGACTGGGTCAATGCTTACGCAATGGCCGTGAACGAGGAGAACGCTGCTGGTGGTCGAGTGGTCACGGCTCCGACGAACGGCGCTGCGGGAATCATTCCAGCGGTGGGTCGCTACTATCGCGACTTTGTGCCGGGAGCCAATAGCGAAGGGCTTAAGAGATATCTGCTGACTGCTTCGGTGATCGGCGTTCTGTATAAAGAGAACGCATCGATCTCTGGAGCGGAAGTCGGCTGTCAGGGCGAGGTTGGTGTTGCTTGCTCGATGGCTGCTGGAGGGCTCGTCGCGGCTCTCGGAGGCAGCAATGATCAGGTCGAATACGCTGCCGAGATCGGGATGGAACACAATCTCGGGATGACTTGCGATCCGATTGGCGGATTGGTGCAGATTCCATGTATTGAACGCAATGCGATGGGATCGGTGAAGGCTATCAATGCTTCGCGCCTTGCGCTGCATGAGGAAGGTCCGCACAAAGTCTCGCTCGATCAGGTGATTGAGACGATGTATCAGACTGGTCTCGATATGCAGACTCGATACAAGGAAACTTCGCTGGCTGGACTGGCTCTGAATATTATTGAGTGCTGAAAACGCGGCTGCGCGGGACGAAATTTGTCCCGCAGTACCCTCCCTATATTTCCTGCTAAAAATTTTAAAACAGGGTAGTTAAGCACACTTTATTTGCCCTTCTATTCTCAGGATATCAAACTAGAGGGGCGATCCCCTCAGCGATGCCGCAAGTCTATTGGTATTCAATTCAACAACTTACATTCGACTCTGAAGAAAGCTCGCTTGACAAGGTGCAAAGGTGGGCCAATTGGATGCGCTTTAGAGGGAGTTTAGGTTGGTGAAAATCGAGATTTGCATGGGGAAAGGTCTCCAAGAAGTAATTGACCTGCCAATGTGCGAATCATGCTGGAGTACTTAATGGTTACTCGTTGAGGAGGCTGCGCCCTGCATCCAGGTTGTGGCGGCATCATCCTTCCAGCAGTGCGGGATGATACCACTCCGCACGAAGGTAGTCAGAGTGGACAGTTCGTGTCAGGCGCTTTTCGATTCGATCTGGTACACGCAGAACCCAGAGTTGGAAAGCACCAACTCTGGGCCACCTGTTTGCCGACTTGTTATAGGTAACAGGTAACAGGAGAATTGCTGCACGACGCACACGACGAAATTGTGCAGATCTGTGAGCGTTGGCAAAAGCGCCTTAGGATTATCCTGAGGGGAATCTGCGAGCGATATCGTTAGAACGAGCGTGGAGTATCCTCTCATCTTTCGCCGGAAATCGGATTCGCTGATTTGTCCTTGTTGATAACGAATTCTGAACTCGTTGCCGATACGCGTCGGGATGGAAGCTCCAGCTGTTGTGATACACAAAACGAGTTCTTTGTGTTTGTCTGTGATGTCCATCTTGTTCAGGACGAAAAGTGGGTGTTCGAGAGGATTGGGTGCATAGTACGGCTGAAGCATCTCTATTGAGGCGCAGACGATAGGATCTGTAATTCCTTTGATTTTTTGTTCATAACTGGTGATGCTCTTTTTGTCCCTGGGGCGTGTTTGGAAGATGGGGAATTGAATGGAGTGTCCGTGTTTCCCCATCGGTTGAGTGTTTCATTCGTCACTCATCAGGGCAAACCGATTCACTCACCCACTAGGTTCGCTTCCGGAAAATAAACCCGAAATACGCTCCCGCTGCTCGGTTCGCTCTCCACAACCACAATCCCGCCGTGTGCACGTGCAATCCCCAGAACCACTGCCAGCCCCATTCCCCTGCCCGTAGACTTACTCGAAAAGAACGGATCGAACAACTTCTCGATGTCCCCGGCTCCCACGCCGCACCCCGAGTCCGTCACCTCCAGACACGCATAACTCTCGCTCTGTGCACCTGAGTCAAGCGGAAACCGGTGCCCGGCTGAAGTACCCACATCACCTACACTCTTAACGCACAAACGAATAACGCCCGGTCCGTCGCCAATCGCCTCAGCGGCATTCGTAGTCAGGTTCGTCAATATCTGCAGGATCTGGTCCGCGTTCCCCATAATCATCGGCCCATTTGCTGGCAGATTGACCTCCAGCACCACACTCTCCGGCGAGAGCCTTTTCAACTCATCCAAACTTCCCCGGCAGATTTCCGACAAGTCCAAAGCCTCGTGTTTACGGAACGACTCCCCTAGATAAGTCAGCATCAAGCCGCTCATCTCTGCCGCCTTGCCGCAAGCATCCATCGCCGCTGCAATATTTGCCGACGGCTTCACCCCGCGCCCTAGCTGTATCGTAGCCACTTCAAGATTCCCACTCACCACCAGCAATTGATTATTGAAATGATGCGCAATTGCCGCCGCCATCCGCCCCAGACTCTCTGCCTTATGAAGTTGCCGATTTCTGACCTCCAGCACTTCCTTGTCGGCTTCGGCCTGCCGATGCTCTTCGATTTCCTTGGCCAGTTCTGCATTGCTCTGCTGCAGAGAAGCGTTGGCCTTAGAAAGCTGAACCGTCCGTTCCTCTACCAGCCCCTCCAGAAACTGATTCCGATCCAACAAGTCCTGCATGGGATAAACTTCCCCCTCGTTGACCACGCCAAACGGAATCGAAATGCTGCTGTGCGATATCTTCCACCCCGCTGATTCCTTCCGAAATATAAGCACCAGCCTCGCGGTCTTGTGCGACAGCACGTGGTCTTTTATCGGCAGATGAATCACGAAAAAACCCGTCGCAACCGCGATCGTCTCGGCCAACGATTGAATGGCAACATCCTTGAGTTCTATACGAATTGGGTCTTTGATCTGCGCGAAGTCCATCCGCGTAATCGCGACCCACTTCTCCCGATCTTTAACTAAGAAATCGCCGCCTCCGGTAAATCCAGAAAAGTCCTCGCTGAAATGAGCAGTAAGAGAATCATCCCGTGATGAGTACATCCGCAGGTAGTCGTCAAACAGTTGCCGCAGTCTTTGGTATTCGCTTGCATCCATCGAACTAGGCCTTTCAACTGCACTCTGCATTAGCGGTGTACACTCACGAAGACTTTAGTGGTCTTACCAAGTATTTGACGGTCTCGCGGTTCCATGTGCCGTGGCCATTGTGTAGGGTGCCCCGTTTTAGCCTCGTCTTTCGGCTCGGGTGGGGTATTAACGCGTGCGCTTTCTAAACATCTTGGCGATCGCTATGTGATTCTCTGTCTGCCGTCGGCACTAAAAATCTCAGTGAGGAGAGGTTATGAGTTTTTCTTCCACATGCGAAGCGCCACCCCAAGTCGAAGGGAAAAAGTCTTTGAGATCGGCAATGCCCTACGGAACCGAACAGTGACGTGGATTGAGCGATGTCCGTCGCGGGCAATCATACCGGACTGGAATCGCATGGCAAAACATTACTTTCGGGATCTGTTACTCAAGCTATCGAACTACGCTCGGATGGATACCGTCCGCATCCATAAAGAACGTAACCGGGCCGAACCAATCTGTTCTGTAGGTCCGCACTCGATGTTGCGCCAACCGCTCGATAACCTCGGGCCGAGGGTGGTGAAACGGGTTTCGAATTCCCGCAGAAATCACCGCGTAGTCCGGATGTACCGCGTCGAGAAATTCATCGCACGACGAACTATTCGACCCATGATGCGCCACCTTCAGCAGATCCACATGCAACGATCGGTGATGCTCTTCGGCATTATCCACCAGCAGCTTCTCCATCCGCTTGTGAATGTCCCCCACCAGCAGCGCCGTGTGTCCCGCATAACTCAATCTCAACACCATCGAAGCATCATCCTGCCCACGCGGCTTCAGCTCCCAATCCGTCGGAGGAGACAGCACTTCAAAATGAATGCCGTCGAAGTCGAACGTTTCCCCATAATGCCGTTCAATCCGTTTCACATGAAGCACATCGACCGCCGTCATCAACGCTTCCACTTCCTGCGAAGGATAGTTAGGCCCATACCAAATTTCTCGCGGACGAAAGTTTCGCAGAATCGCCGTCATCCCGCCCATGTGATCCGAATGACTATGACTGAACGCCACCGCGTCCAAATGCCCCAAGCCCCGCTCCCACAAGTACGGCGAAACCACATCCTCACCAATATCGAGATCGCTGTGGCTCATCCCAAGCAGCCCGCCCGAATCCAGCAACAGCGTGTGTCCATTCGGCGTGACCAGCAGAAACGAATCTCCCTGCCCGATATCAATCGCCGTGATTTCCAACTCGTGTGCGCGATGCGCAAACGGACGCGGATGCGTAATTACCATCCACGCCGCCCCGCCCAGCAGCGCCAGCGAAGCCGTTGCCAGCACCCAATGCCGTCGCGCCATCACCAGCGCCAGCGCATAGGCCGTCGCAATGGCTGCAATAGCCTCCAGCGCAGGCCTCGCCACTCTTAAATCCTGAAGCTGCGCCCCACCGGACCAATACACCGTCAGCAGAATCCCCTGCAGCGACCACCGTGCCCCTATTGCAAACGGCATAGCCATCCAGTTCGACAAATACGAAAAGGTGACGGCCAAAATCGATGTCGGCATCAGAACGCTCGTCAGCGGAAGCACAATCATGTTGGCCAACAGTGCGTGAGCATTCACCCGATGAAAGTACCAGACTCCCGGCAGCGTAATTGCCGCCTGCATCAGCGCCGAGAGCATCCCAAGCTCCGCAATCGCCACCACTGCATAAATCGACTTCGGAACCATCCATCGCGCAACACGCTGCCCAATCAACTGCCCCAAGCTAGCCGACACCGCCCGAATGTCCAACCGAAACTGCGCCTGCTTCGGCCTCAAACTCAGATCGCGCCTCGCATCGCCCACGTCGTCGAGAGCTTCGCGAATCGGCGTCGTCGTTCTCGCCATCAGCGGCACACCGATCCCCGCAATCGTAAGCACCGCGATAAACGTGAGCTGAAAACTAGGGTCGAACAGTGAGTTCGGATTCCAAACCAACAACACCAGCGCCGCCAGCGAAACCGTATTCAGCGGAGCGCGGTTGCGATTCATCAGCGCCGCGATCTGGTACGCAACAATCATCAGCACCGAGCGCAGAATCGGCGCACCCAGCTCGGTCAACCACGCATAACTGCACGTGCAAACAATCGCCGCAACGATACCGTACTCCACCGGCAACCGCAGCCAACGCATCAGCCACAGCAGAAAAACCGCAAACACCGCGACATTCATCCCGCTCACAACCAGCAGATGAAACGTTCCGCTGCGTTGAAATTCCAGCCGCTGGTCCCGCCCCACTAATCCACGCTCGCCCAGCACCATGGCCTGAAACAGCCCCGCATACGGAGCCGCCCACAACCGTTCCATATGATCCAGAACGCTCCGTCTTGCCCGGCTCCTCGCACGAGCAAACCGGCTCCCACCCAACCCCGGCAAAACATCGATATTCGTCGATTTAGCCGATCCCAGTGCGGCTACACCCTGCCCGTGCAGCCAGCTCACGTAATCCATGTTTCCCGGATTCCGGTAATTGCTCGGAGGACGAAGCTTCGCTCGAATCCTTAATCGCTGCCCATAGTCGAACACCGGCAACTGTGCGGCTTCTTCCTCTTCATCCTCTTCACCGCCCCACGCCGCACGCGAGCCCGGGACATAAAGGTTCAACCGCGCAGCGCCCGTCACATTCTCCTGCGCCTCTCCGTCGAACTGCGCCTGCTCCACCGCGAAGTCCAGCGACTCGTGCACATCGCGTCCCATCCGCAGAGACCCTCCGCGCACCACATACCCCGTGAGTGTGACCTCATCGCCGCCGGAATATTTCAGCAGCGTCATCTCTGGCGAGGTGCGCGAACCGTAAGCCGCCGTACACAGCGCACCCGCCGGAAGAAACGCCAGCACCGCGCTCACATAGGCCAACAATACGCGCCGCCTGCTCCGCACAAACCGCAGCGAAAGCACTGAGCACAGGGCCCATCCCACCATGCAAATGAAATAGAGAGTAGCCGGTTTGTAAATATAGGTCTGGAGTAGAATGCCGCCCGAAAATAGAAGCGTGGCCGCAAATAGAGGAGCGGCAGGCGGACGCCGTCCGGGTGCGCTTTCCGAGTTCGTGGGCGCGTCAGCCATACAGAGAGCGTCACCACAACTGACGTTCCTGCCTTCGCACCGCGAGCGCGGCGCAAAGGTAGGAAGCCCAATTCAATTTCAGTTAGAGATGCCTGAGCCTACAGCTTGTCCAGGTCTTCATTCCCGATAATGACATTCCAGGGAATCAGTTCGTAGTTCGCCACGCCTTTTTTGTAGAACGGATCTTCATCGCGCAGATCGGTCAGGTTCTGCTGCACGTTGTCATTCGGAACGCGAACCAGCAGGGCGCCGCCCGAGCGCGGGTCCATCGGGCCCGAAGCGATCAGTGTTCCGTCCGCCTTCAGGTCACGCAAATACGAGCGATGTTCATCTGTAACCTTTGCCACTTCATCCATCGGTAACCGGTAGCGAATCAAAATTAGTCCGTACATTCTTTCTCAACTCCTTATTGAATTGTTCCTCTACGGGGCGCTTAGCGCGCGAGGTGGAGAACGGTTTCCATGTGGTACGTCTGAGGGAACAGGTCCACAAGATGGGCTTCCTCAACCTTGTATCCGGCTTCAAGCAGTGTCACCAAATCGCGCGACAGCGTTGCCGGGTCGCAGGAAACATACGCAATGCGCGGAATCGACAGCTTCGTCAAAGCCTTCGTCACGCGCTCGCCAAGCCCCGCGCGAGGCGGATCGACAATCGCGAAATCCCAGCGTCCCTTCGCCGCATTCAAATAGTCCTCGGTCGTGCTGTGCACTGCCTGAATGTGAGGAACAGCAGCGTTCGCCGCCAAATCATCAAACGAGTTCTGCGCGATTTCAATCGAGGTAATGCGTTCAAAGTTGCGCGACATCGGAAGCGTAAACAGTCCCACTCCCGCAAACAGATCGAGCGCCGCGCGACCACTGCGATTTCTCGTAACCAGTTCCACCAGCTTCGAAGCCATGAAGCGATTCGTCTGAAAAAATGATCCCGCAGAAACGCGATAGCCGAACTTCCCCACGTTGTAAATCAGACTCGGAGAACCTTCAATGTACGGAACACCTGCCCGACTCAAACGCCGTGAGGCCTCGATATTTCCGTCCTCCAGGTCGCCATCCGTAGCTCCACTGGCAAACACCGCGACGCCCACAATCTCCGGCATCCGCTCCCGTATGGCCTTAGCAAAATTCTGCAGCAACACCGGAGTCGTCGCATGATGGATAAACAGCTCCACCAGCATCTGGGTATCTTCGTGATTCGTGAAAAACTGAACCTCGCGTAGCGACGGATAAACAGCCGCCTCCGCCCCCATCTCCCACATCATCGCAATTGCCTTGTTAATCAGCGGAGAGCTGATCGGGCAATTCCGCACCGGCTCCAGATCATGCGATCCATGCCTGTAATATCCCAGCGCATATTCCGGCTCTACCACGATCTTCATGCGCGTCCGATTCCGGAAACCATACGGCTCGCCGGAATGAACTTCGATAAACGGCAGCGCCAGCTTCGAGCCGCGCAGAATCGTCTCCTGCAAAATCTGCCGCTTGTCTTCCAGTTGCGCCGTGTAATCGGAGTGCTGATAGTGGCACCCCCCGCAAACTCCGAAGTGCGGACAAGGAGGCTTAACGCGCGCCGTCGATGGCGTAAGCACCTCTACCAGCGAAGCCCGCGTGTACCCTTTGCGCTCTTCAACAACCGTGGCTTCCACAACTTCGCCGGGAAGTACATAGGGAACGAAAACGGTTTTCCCACGTCGTTCGTCGCCGGTGGCGGGAATCCGGGCAAGCCCGTCTCCGCCGTAGATGAGTTTTTCTATAGTGAACTGCACTCTATGAGGATAACCCACTAAGCCAGAGGGTGCGAGAACACATCCGAACCACTGGTGGCCCACATCCGCCTGCTTTTGGCGAATGTGGGGAACACTTACCACCAAAACTGAGTTTTTTCAGAAACAGCCCGAGCCGCATGAGCAGAATCCTGAATGTGACACCAACCTCCAGCCCTACAGATAAAACAAGCTCAGCCGAGGCAAATTATGCCTTTCCAGCAATTGTTTGTTCCCATATTGCCGAAGCAATTGATCAATCTGAGCCCCCGACATCTTCCCCCGATAGGGCGCCAGCTCGCGTTCCGCCTGTGCCCGCGCCTCCATCAACTCGTCGTCGCTGGCATTCGACCAGAGAGCCGCAAACAGCCTCTCTTCCATGATCGTCATCCGTCGCTCAAGCTCTTCCAAGTCTGCCGGGACCTCACTCGCACCAAGCCCCGTGCCCAACTCTCGCAGCGTCGCGGCCTGTTCCGCCACCAGCGCCACCATGGCCGCCGCCGGATGCTTGCACCCGCTCAACTGCTGCGCATTCCTCTCAAAGTACCGCACGATCTCGGCATTTGGAATGCTCGTCGCCCCCGGATCGCGTGTTGAACCAATCGCTGCTTCCTTCAGATCCTCGACAGCCGCCAAAACTTCCTGCTGACAATAGGCCAGCGAATTCACTTTGCGAGTCTTTTTCGCCCGACGATCATATTTATCAAATGCGGAATCAATCCCCCGCAACACGGCTTCCAGCGGAATCCCCGCTTCCTTCCACATCTCCATCAGCGCCCAGTCCAATGGCGAGCAAATGAGAATGCTTCCGCGACGACGTTGGAAGTGATCTTCAATCTCAGAAAAATAAGTAAACTGTTCCACGAATAATGCCGTAGCCCTTAACTACTCGACCGCTTCCGCAGAAGCTGTATCCCGAGGGTGCCCCATATCTGCCGTAGTTAGCAGATATGGGATGTTGGGACGGCAGGATACACCCACTCAGAAACCGGCTAGCCGTTGCGTTTTGCTCTCGCTCGGCTCGGCCCTCGCCTTGGCTCTTGTTTTTGAGCAGTCGTTCCGAGCCTCGGCGAGGAATCCCCGTGCTGCCCAAATCTCCCGTGCGGTCTGAAAGGCACC
>Ga0224528_1002332_pt1 | contig 10870 bp, 10 predicted proteins | sample CBST25metaG_2_FD_179888 | JGI IMG/M metagenome (GOLD analysis project Ga0224528, IMG submission 179888) | Peat soil microbial communities from Stordalen Mire, Sweden - C.B.S.T25 | ecosystem: Environmental > Terrestrial > Soil > Wetlands > Peat | place: Sweden: Norrbotten County, Stordalen Mire...
CCCTTGATGGCGGCCAAGGCCACTCTGGCCTTGAACGTTGCTGTGTGGTTTCGACGCGGATGTCTGCTCATCTGCTCTCCTCATCCCAGCCATTTTAGGCTGCGGGCGAACAGAACCTCCACTTAACCCCCTGTCCGAATTTGCGGAACCGGCTCTGATCGAGCAATAAAGTAGTCCGCGCCTTCTGAATGCGAATGGATGCTGGTGTCTCGTGTGTCATTACAGGCATAAATTGACCCGGCCTCCAATCATAAGTTGGCCGTAATTGGTGGGTTTGAGTGGAACTGGTTAGCTAAAGTTCGGGATTTCAAGGATAAAATGGCCGTGAGTTTTGTTTTCCAATCAAAACATGGCCGCGGGTGCTGCATCGCTCTTCGCGGTAATTACCATTTTGATTCCTATTCATTTTGCTTTTCCAGGATAGAATGTATGTACGTTATATTGCATACATGCAAGGACAAGAAAGCCCGATTGAAGTTCATCGTTGGTTCCAAACTGCTGTTCGGCCAGTGTGGCCGATTGTGGAAGGCTCGCTTTCCCTCAGAAAGACACGGTGCAACCGAAAGAGCTGTTCAGCGTGTGCCTCAGGAAAGGGGCACGTTAGCTACGTCTTGTCCGGTCGCAAGGGCTCCCAGCGATTCTCAATATACGTGCCTGATGACCTGGCACCAGCGGTTCAGCAGGCCATCAAGAATGGTCGTCATCTACAGGAGTTAATGAACGAAGCTGGGGTGCGGCTCGTGCATGCGCTGAAGAATCAGCGGAGGGATCGAAACAGATGATGGAATGACAGCTCCAGCCGAGGAGGAGTCATGCTTGAAAACGAAGATTTGTTAGCTTGGTTCCAGCGCCACAGGTTGCCAGAATGTGCCCGCGCAATCATTAATCAGATTCGTTCTTCCGAACCGGCTCGGCGCGTGGGTGGCGGGAAGCAAAATGTGAGTGGCCGCTATCCGAGCAAAAAAATGGGTGTCATCATCCAGTTTGAAAGCCATCGGGTCGAGTTGGCCAGAATCTATGAGTTGGAGCACGACCCCGAAGTGCTGGAATACTGGGACCAGCCGCCTTCGTTTAAGCTTGACTACGAGAGCGCCCACGGAAAGCGCGTAGTGGCCGTTCACACACCGGACTATTTTGTCATGCGCGTCGATGGTGCAGGCTGGGAAGAATGTAAAAGAGAAGACGAACTCCTGCGCTGGGCTGAGAGAAGCCCACATCGGTTCCGGCGGGATGATGACATCTGGCACTGCCCTCCTGGAGAGGAGTATGCGCGGAAGTTCGGGCTTACATATTCCGTTCGCTCTTCGCGGGACATCGACTGGGTGTACCAGCGCAATATCCAGTTTCTGGAAGACTATCTCCGCAATGACCGCATATCCGTGCCTCCTGCCGCCAGAAATCTTTTGCTTGCCCAGGTTGCGGCTCGCCCTGGCATCTCGCTCCTCGACTTGCTTGCAACCAGCGGAGACGGCACTACCTGTGACGATGTCTATGTTCTGATTGCACTGGGCGAGTTGTATGTGGATCTCCACCGATCTCCGCTTACTCAGCCGGCGACCGTTCACGTTTTCTCCAATCGACAGGTTACTGCACACGATACTCAAAACCTGACTGGTTTGCCGAAGCCCTTGTCTAATGCTCCAATCAGCCAGCCGAGTCAGGGCAGCGGAGTAAATTGGGATGGACAACGATGGAATGTTCTGAACTGCGGACAAACGCACGTGGTCCTACGCCGCGTTGACGACAACTCGACCACCCAACTCCCGGCAGCGGCGTACTATGCGCTGATGAAGGAAGGCCAGATTACCGTCACTCCTCCACGTTCAAATGACGACGATTGCGAAATCATGGGCAGGCTCTCCAGGGCGAGCGAGGAAGATCTTGGTCATGCAAACTACCGCTACAAGATTGTCCGTGGGCCGTTGGACAGCACAACATTGACGGCTCCTACCTCGGTTTCTTCTCGTTCGGCTCGTCGCTGGCGTGCGATGTATAGAAAGGCCGAAGTGCAATGCGGGAGTGGCTATCTGGGATTGATTCCTCAAACTCATCGGCGCGGCAATCGCGCGGCCAAGTTGCCTGAGGTCACCAGGGAACTCATGGCGACAGTTATTCATCAGGACTACGAAACGCACAAGCAGAAGAGTGTATATGCATCTTGGAGCGCGTTGCTGAGTGCGTGCAATAGCCAGGGATTGATTGCTCCCAGCTATGAAACTTTCCGCCAGACCGTTCACGCGGCAGCCGGGCATGCCCAAACCCTGAAACGGATGGGTCCGCGTGCGGCGTATACGCAGGAGCGGTTTTACTGGGAGTTGGAGTTGAAGACACCCCGCCACGGAGAACGCCCCTTTGAGATTGGACATGTTGACCACACCGAATTGGATGTAGAGTTAGTCTGTTCAACGACTGGTCGCAATCTTGGCCGACCGTGGCTCTCCCTGCTTACCGATGCGTTCTCACGACGGGTTCTGGCGGTTTCATTATCCTTCGATCCACCCAGTTATCGCTCTTGCATGGCAATCATCAGAGAATGTGTGGGTCGCTACAATCGTATACCTCAAATCTTTGTAGTAGATGGAGGCGCGGAATTCGACAGCGTTTATTTCGAGACCCTGCTAGCCCGATACGAATGCACCAAGAAAACCCGCCCACCTGCCAAGGCACGCTTTGGCTCTGTAGTCGAACGTCTCTTCGGAACTTGTAACTCTCAGTTCATCCACAATCTCTGCGGCAATACCCAGGCTATGCGTCAGGTACGACAAGTTACGGCGAGCGTCAACCCGAAGCAAAAAGCAGTATGGGCTCTGGCCGATTTGCATGATTATCTGACCCGCTATCTATATGAAGTTTATGATTCTCTGGATCATCCTGCCCTCGGCCAAAGTCCTCGCGAAGCATATGAGGCAGGAATGGCATACGCCGGACAGCGCCCCTGGCGCCGCATCAACTATGATCGTGAGTTTTTCATTATGACCCTTCCGACCACGTCCCTGGGCACCGCCCAAGTTTTACCCGGACGGGGTGTGAAGATTCACTACATCTATTACTGGTCTGATATGCTGCGCGATCCAGAGATCGAAAGAAGCCATGTTCCCGTCCGTTATGACGCATTTGACATTGGAACCGCATTTGCATTTGTAAAAGGCCATTGGGTTCAGTGCCATTCAGAGTATTACGCAATATTTCGGGGCCACTCAGAGCGAGAGTTGATGCTGGCAACGCAAGAACTTCGGAAGCGTCATCGAGAACATGAACGCCAACGAGGCCTTTCAGCAAGGACCATCGGAGATTTTCTGCAATCGGTCGAAGCTCAGGAGATTCTGCTCGCTCAGCGATTGCGCGACCGTCAAGCCAGTGTGTTTCGCAGTGAATATGAGCAAGTGGTACCTCAGCAGCTACCCACTGACAGTCGCTCAACCTCTCAGTCTTCTTGTGCCGCATTGCCCTTCCAAACCGCTGTTTTAGAGCGACCTGAAGAATATGAGACTTACGGAGCATTTTGAAATGACATCAGAAGAGATCGCAGACCGTGTTCGCAAATTTCGGTTCCTGACCGTAGCGCACCCGATGCTTTCGACTGCGAAGGATCTGCTGGTGGCGGCGATCAACGAGGCTCCCTCCGGTACGATCGTGATGGTTGTTGGACCGACGGGAGTTGGCAAGACAACACTGCGATTAAAGATTGAGCAAGTGCTTTCCGAGCAGAGTGAACCTTTCATGGAAACAGATCCAGGCCGATTGCCTTTTGTCGCAGTTGAGGCAGCGGCTCCCGATAACGGAAGCTTTAATTGGAGAGATCACTACCGCCGCACACTGGTTGAGCTGAGCGAGCCGATGCTTGACTGTAAGCTGAAACCAAAGTGGATACAATTCGCACACGATTCTCAGGGAAAGCAGTTTGTCAGACCTGATGCATCCGCCGCTCAATTGCGTCAGGTCCTCGAGTCGGCGGTCCAACACAGGCGGCCCGCCGCTATTTTGATCGACGAGGCCCAGCATCTGACCCGCATGGCCTCCGGCAAAAGATTGGCGGACCAACTGGAAGTGATCAAGTCTCTTGCCAACTGCACACGGACTGTTCACGTATTGCTCGGCACCTACGATCTGCTCGCCTTTCGTCATCTGAATGGCCAACTATCTCGAAGAAGCCTCGACATACATTTCCGGCGCTACAACGCCGAGAATCAGGAAGACATTCGCGTTTTCAAAAGCACTATTCTCACCTTTCAGAAACATCTGCCTTTGGAAGAGCAGCCCGACCTGTTGCCCCTCTGGGAATTGCTCTATGAACGATCTGTGGGATGCATCGGGATCTTAAAGGAGTGGTTAGACCGGGCATTGATTGCAGCTCTCGGAGAAGGTTGTCAGACTATCACTGCCCACCATCTGGAGACAACTGCCCTTTCTGCTGCACGGTGCGAAAAGATCGCAGTGGAAGCTCATGAAGGTGAAAGACAATTGTTAGCTGTGGACGAGGTACGGTTGCGTCTGCGTGAACTGCTGGGGTTAGGAGGGAGCGTTGCTGGAACCGCTACCCATAGAACGCCTCATTTACGAAGGCGCGTCGGCCAGCGTAAACCTGAGCGAGACCCGATCGGTCAATCTGCCGACTTGTCGAGGACGGCTTGCCATGGCGTATGACCTATGGAATTTGACCCCACGCGCTATACCTCCACGGAGCCGATTGCATTCTCTACGACCGATGGCGATTGGCACCCTTTGTGTTGAGAGCCTGACGAGTTACATCATGCGCTTGGCCGAAGCACATACGGTTTCGGTCAGGACATTGATTCTGAAAGAAATCTTTTCCGATCTCTCTACCAGGCCGATAAATTCGCACTTTTCTGGCCTGCATTCTCTCAATGGAATGGGCGCCTGCTTTGAGCAATGGGTAGACATTTTGGAAAAGGTGACGTCCCGCCACGACTTGCGCGCCTTGACTCTCTTACCCTGGCAGAGACTGCTGACCACCGGTGGCATCGTGCGGAGGCGTCGAACATGGTGCCCGCGTTGTTTTCAGGAGTGGCGACACCATGGAATGCCCATCTATGAGTGCTTGGCGTGGGTGCTGGCGCCAGTTACGGTCTGCCCCATCCATCATGTCTTGCTGGAACAGCATTGCCCCCATTGCCGCCGACCCATGTTGGTTCTTTCAGCGCACGCGCATCCTGGATATTGCGCTCACTGCAATCGTTGGCTGGGTGACGATTCGACCGCGCCAAATGCTTCCACAGCCCAACAAGTCATGGAAGAGGAACTATGGATAGCAAACCAGGTCGGCGAATTCCTCGCTCTGGGAGCCTCCGCAAGCGATAACGGTTCACCCTGTTGTCTGCTAAGTAACCTGCAACGAATGCTGATCGAATTGGCAAAAGGAAATCAGATGTTGTTTGGACGGGCAGCAACGATCAGCAACACAACGCTGAACGGATGGCTCAAGGGAAAGTGGCTTCCTGCTTTGCCGCTCGTCATTCAAATTTGCCAGAATCTCAAATTGCCCCTCAATCGCCTGATCTTGGAAGAGATTTCCAGCGCGGATCCGGAGTGGAGTGTGCTTGCAAATAGATGCTCATTGGCTGTATGCCGGGGAAAACGAGTATTTCTGCCGCAATACCCCATCACGCGCGTAGATGGACCTGGGTCAATTTCACACGAGAAGCGCGAATGTGCCAAGGCAGAAATCAAGGCCTGTTTAGAAGCCAACCTTGCCTTGGATGAACCTCTATCGCTTCTAAAGCTCTTCCAGAAACTCGGCTACCGCAGCTCGTCAAGTGGGAGAAGCTGGTTCCCAGATCTGTGCGCGGCAACCAAAGCCAAACGTGAGCGCCAAGTTGAAACTTACAGGCAAGAACTTCTTCGCGCACTCACCGAAGAACCACCGCCTACTATAGCTCAGGTTGCACTCCGGCTTGGGGTCAGCGTTGCTCAGTTGTATCTTCGTCGTGCCTGCCGCCAGCTTTGTAAAGCCCTAGCGGCTCGCTCTCCTGATCGCGTCCGCTTTAGAAGAAGAGAAATCGAAGAGGCACTCAGAAGGGCATTTGAGGAACCACCTATTCCTCTTGTCGTTCTGGCATTGAGACTGGGTAAAGACGCAAATCGTCTGCGGTTCGTGTTCCCAGATATTTGCAAGCGTCTTCGGATCCGGTATCTGGCGCATCGATCCTTGGAGCAGCAGCAGGCTAGGCTCGCTTATGATGACGCTGTCCGCCATGCAATCGGAAAGATTGCCGACGTTGGCGAGTATCCGTCGCTGCATCGAATATTCTCCTTGATATTGAAAAGAAATCCATCGCTCACGAGCCTCCATCTGACCAACCTCGCGATTAAGCGCCTGCGCATGAAACTGAAACAGCCCGCTGAAGCTGCCTCTTGGTCAGAATGTAACCCACCGTCTCAGATAGGCGCGAGCCTGACGGGTAGGTATGAATTACAGGCATAAACCGGCCATTCTGGCCAAATTATGGTTGTAGTGACATCGTGTCTCATGCCGCCGCAGGCTCCTCCATGTACGCAGACATACGAGCCAGGATGTCATCGACGGTTGGAGCGTCCGGGGTTTCCTCCGGTGCGCCTGCCTCGCGATCACGTAGAACGCTATCAATCTCGGCGACAATCTCCGCAGCATCAGTTGCCGTGGCCACACGCAGCAGGTCATGTTTCTTCAGGTCCTGTGCCGTAAAGCCACACAGCCGCTGCCGGATTTGATCTGCGAAGCGGTTCAGGTCGGCATCATTATTGACATTCAGATGAGGCAGCAGTTCCACCAGGTCAAAGACATTCGTGACCATCGTTGCGTGAAAGCGCGACTCCGGCTCGTTCAGCCGGTCCACCATATGCGAGACCACATCTCTGAGCCGCTTCCACAAATCCTCAGTCCCTCGGGTCAGTGACTCGCGAACATTCGTGTCGATCTCGCGGGCAACACGCGCCTGCTCCTCGGCCGACATCTGGACGCGGAAGTCATTGCCGGATGGGATGGGAAGGACCTCCAACTTGACGCCGAACTTCTTGCGTAGCTTTTCTGCCGTGGGGTAGTCTTCCTCTCGAAACAGGCCATTCAACTCTGGACGAACCTGCTCAATGTATTGCGGATAGACCTGAAGAAAGCCCTCCACGCCTTGCTCGAAACTGGCCTCGAACTCGCGCATTCGAGCCGTCAAGTCGAAGTATAGGTTCGACGGCAGCAGGCGGAATCCTTCATCGGACCAAGGCAACGTGATCTTGTAGAAGTACTGCCGCACCTGCCCCGCCAGTGTGCGCAGTTCATCGAGTTTGTCGGCGCCGCGCAGCAACTGCTTGTTGTAGCGGCCCGCGCCCTGGTGCGCTCCGTTCTGGTTGGCAACGTCGCGGCTGATCTTGCGGTCGTGTTTGACAGCCGTCCAGATACTGATGTGGATGGCGGCGAGCATTGCTTTCTCTGTAATCATTGGATGGCCTCCGAATGTTGCACTCCGAAGCCGACGAACTCCGGTGTGTGGGTGATGGCGGTGTCCCGCACCGCCGCGTCGTGCATCGCCATAACGCGCATCTCGGTCGGCATACGGTCCAGATACTTGAGTCCCCTGGCCACCGAGTTGTCAGTCATGGCCCGGCCCAGGGCCGTGGCGATTGCGATTTGTGCCGAGGTCTCTGCCGGGAGTGGTGCCGTCTCCGGGTTGAGCAGGATCTCGTCGATCGACGGCAACTGCCGGAAGAGCCGGAGGAATGCAATCAACTCCGCAGAAGCGGCAGGCCCAACCGTGCCGTCGAGCAACTGCGCCTCGAACTCGCTTGCCCCGGAGAGGAAGGCGCTCTTCTGCCGGTTGGCAATGCCGCGCAGGACATTGGAGGCCATCTCCCAGGAGCGGGGAGTGGGCCAGGCATTGGCATCCGAGGTGGCATCGGCCGTATGCAAGAGGTCCGGCTTGAAGCGCAGAAATGCGATGATCTCCGGCCGAACGCCCGCGCCCACGGCCGACTTGCACCAGTCGTTCAAGTCGGCTTCAAGTTCGAGATGGACAAAACGATTTCTGAGAGGCCGCGGCATCGCGAAGTGAACGCCCCGCTCGGAGGCGGGATTGCCGGCGGCGATGACCACCCAGCCGTCCGGCAACACATACTCTCCCAGCTTGCGGTCGAGCACCAGTTGGTAGCATCCAGCCTGCGTCATCTGCGGCGCAGCGGTCAGCTCATCGAGAAACAGGATGCCCTTCCCGGCGGTCGGAAGAAACTTGGGTGGCACCCACTCGGTCTGGTCTGCTTTGATCCGCGGCAGCCCGCGCAGATCGACCGGATCGAGTTGGACGGCGCGAACATCAAGGAACTCAAAGTCGAGATCGTCCGCGACCTGCGCAACAATTTGTGATTTGCCGACGCCGCAAGCGCCCCAGATATGCAGAGGCACACGTTCGCCGATCAGCGCATGAAGCGCCTCATACAGCTTGGATGGTTTCATTTGGGTTCACCTCAGGCGGAAAACTGATTCGAGTGTGAAGAAAGGCCGGTCAGCCCTCTATTTGGGGATGCGATGGATTGCCGTGCTAGCCGCTTTGGGGCGGAACAGCGACAACGATATAAACTGATCTCTGAATGAATTCATCAAGGGATCAGCAAATCCAGACGCTTCAGGTCGCGCTCAAGGCGGCCCGTGAGAACGAGAACCGGTGGATGGAAATCTCCGCCGAGTTCTCCACTGATCCTGATCGGATGGAGCAGTGGTCCAGCACCGCGAAACTCAGGCGGCTCGAAGTCGAGCGGATCGAGGCGCTCTTGACCGGTGCGGCGGACCCTGTTGGCTTGGCGCAACCGGTGCGCAGTGAGACGATTGAAGCGAAAAACAGAATGGGAGAGACGGCATGAACGAAGCGGAAATGAAAGCGGAGTTGGAGCGCCTGCGGGCAGAAAACACAAAGCTCAAGAGCAAGGATTCAGCAGGGCTGAGTCTGAAGGTCAGCGAAAAAGGTGCTGTATCCCTTTACGGAATGGGACGTTTCCCCGTCACCCTCTACAAGGAACAATGGCTCCGCATTCTAGCCAGCGCTCCTGAGATCGAAGCGTTTATCCGCGAAAACGACAGCAAACTCAAGACCAAGGAGTAGCGGCGTCCACATCATTCTTTTGAGCCGCATCCCGAGTGGTAAGGCGATTTTGCATCATTCCAGTGCTTCTCCAGGCCATGTGGGCGTTTGCGTGCATTTGCCTATGCGACGCCACAAACGAAGTAACAGGCTTCACTTCATTCCGCGAGCAATGGCCGGCGCTTGATGCGACCGGTCGCATTTGACCTTCATTTCCATCTTCTCTTGATGTGTGTTACCGATGAGCGCGGCGTGCTATTAAATAACAGCGGGCCTAACTCCTAAACCGTGACCAGCTCGTATTCGTCTCTGCCCATCTTCATCTCTTTCATGTAGGAGAGCTGCCGAAGGCCGTGACGAGATTCAATGCGTTCCTTGAGGTCATGAAGTTCAGCTTCAGGCAGCTTGTACACCATGTCGATGGAAGCTTGGTCCACCGCCAGGATGTCGGTGGAAGCCAGAATGCCGAGGTTGTGTGCCTTCGTCGGCGCTGCGCTGACGCCTAAGCAGTCGCAGTCCACGGACATATTGCGCAGCACATTGATGTAGACGATTCTGTTGCCGAAATGATTGATCGTGGCTTTTGCCGACTCCACCATGTTTTCCATGAACGGCTCGCCCGTCAACCACTTCGAAATGTCTTCATCATCCGGTGCGGCATGCACCATTTTCTTGCCGATTGCCCCGTCTGCGCAGCCGATGGCGATGTTCTTCAGCGAACCACCGAACCCGCCCATCGGATGCCCCTTGAAGTGAGTGAGCACCACCATTGAGTCGTAGTTCAACATATGTTTGCCGACCGACATCTCTTTGAAATGCTTCCCGCCTTCAACGGGAATCATCACCGCTCCGTCCTCGTCCATAATGTCGACCGGACAGAAATCCCAGCCATTGATCTTGAGCGTCTCGCGGTGTTCGACCGTCGTGTTGCGCTGGCCCTTGTAAAACGTGTTGGTTTCGACCAGACAGCTATTGGGAATGTGCTGCTGCAAGGCTCTTACCATTTCGCGAGGGACAATATTGGGGCCGTGCGGTTCGCCGGTATGCAGCTTGATCGCGACCTTGCCGCCGATTGTTGCATTGATCTTCGAATAGACTCTAAGCAGCCCATCGCCACTGAGGTCCCGAGTAAAGAAAACGTGCGATTTGTTTCCTTGCGTGGCGGCAAGAGCGGTTGTGGTGCCGAGATAGCCTGCGGTCGCGTGGCCCGCCGCAAGGGCGCTTCCCTTCGGAAAAGTTCGGACTTCAATTTTGTCTGTCATGCTTGCCCCATCGTCAACCGCCAATAATACGGACCATTGACACAGTCGTATCCGGCAGTTCCTGAACCAGGTTAGACCTTCGGCAAACAGCATACTGTGCAGATGGGGACACTCTACGAGCGCAATCCGCCAAACCCAACGAAATCAAGGAATCCGTTTATCTTTGAGCGACGATGAGGCTTGCTTTCCTCTATTTGGGAGCAAGGTCGCCGAACCAATAGGCTGCCGTCACGCCACAATCCATAAGGATGTCGCTGCCGGTGATGAAGCCGCCGTCAGGACCCATGAGGAGTGCCCCAACAGTCCCAACCTCATCTGGAGTGCCTGCGCGTCCAGCCGCAGATACCTCAAGCATGCGCCGATAGCTTGGGCCGAGCGGCCCCTTCAACTCATCGTTCGCGAGCGGAGTGATGATGATGCCGGGGCTAATCGTGTTGACCCGGGCGCCGCGCTTTCCCCAACGGACTGCCTCGGCCACCCATGCGCGACATCAAGGCGCGCCATCTGGTCGAAGTCGAACAAAACCGAAACTAGATCAACGGTTAACAG
>Ga0224528_1002333_pt1 | contig 10870 bp, 6 predicted proteins | sample CBST25metaG_2_FD_179888 | JGI IMG/M metagenome (GOLD analysis project Ga0224528, IMG submission 179888) | Peat soil microbial communities from Stordalen Mire, Sweden - C.B.S.T25 | ecosystem: Environmental > Terrestrial > Soil > Wetlands > Peat | place: Sweden: Norrbotten County, Stordalen Mire...
GCGGCAAGCCACACCTTCCAGCCTATCGAGGCAGCCTTTGCGCTGCGTGAGGTCTACGAGTTTGACACGCCTGTAGAGCAGGAAGAAGGACTGCTCTTTATGGCCGCGCGCATGTTGGACTGCTTGGTCGATCGTGCCATGGCACATGCGCTAGCGTTGGCCTCACTCACGGCAGAGTTGGTACTAGAAGGCGCGCCGTCGCAGTCGTTGTCCGTGCACCCCGCACTGCCTTCGCAGGACAAGAGGTTTTTGCTCAAGCTATTGCAGATGGAGTTGGCCGCACACCCTCCACAAGCTGCGGTGCTCGCGATGACGTTGCACGCCGAGCCAGGCAAGACCAGCAAAGTGCAGATGGGACTGTTTGCTCCGCAGACGCCTGAAGCGGCGCGGTTGGATGTGACGCTGGCGCGCATCAAGGCCATGGTCGGTGAAGATCGCGTTGGGACGCCGGTACTCGAAGACTCGAATCGCCCGGCCAGCTTCCATCTCGATCCATTTCGCACAGATGCTGCGGGCAAGACGCACACCGCTTCGCTGGAACGTACAGCACTGCGCCGGGTTCGACCACAGCGCACGTTAGAGATGATGCTGGCGGCTGACGGCAGGCCAGGATTCTTTCGCGATCTCTATGACTCCTTCCGCGTGACCGCAGCCTATGGTCCATGGCGCACGAGCGGCGCGTGGTGGTCTGTCGATGCATGGGATCAGGAGGAGTGGGATGTGATGGCTCGCGACAGTCGCGGACAGACCCTGTGCTTCTTGCTGGCGCACGATCGCCTTCGTTCCGAGTGGCGCTTGGAGGCGCTGCTTGACTGATGAACCCTACGTCGAACTGCACGCTTCGAGCGCCTTCAGTTTTCTGGCGGCGGCCTCCACACCCGAGTCGCTTGCCGAACGCGCAGCGGAACTGGAGATGCCGGCGTTGGCGATTGCCGACCGCAATGGCGTCTATGGAGCGGCGCGCTTTCACACCGCAGCCAAACGCTGTGGCGTAAAAGCCCATATTGGTGCAGAGATCGCCGTCTCCTCGTTTGGCCGTAGGCTACAACCACCTTCATGGCAACCTCATGCCGTGCAGGATGAACTAGCACGCATTACCCTGCTCTGCACCTCACAAGCGGGTTATCAAAACTTATGCCAACTGATCACGCGCTTCAAGATGCGCGAAGCAACCAAGACGGAAGGCGCAGCCACGCTCGACGATCTTGCTGAGTTTTCATCTGGATTGATCTGCCTGACCGGTGGTGACGAAGGACCACTTGCCGCTGCTCTTGCCGAAGGTGGAACTGATGCGGCGCGCAAGGTTGCGGAACATCTTGCAGCAATCTACGGACGCAGAAATCTCTTCGTTGAGTTGCAGCGCCATCAACTACGCGATGAAGAAGCACGCAATCAGGCGCTGTTGTCGATGGCAGCCAGCCTGCAAATGCCCATTGTGGCAACCAACGGCGTGCGCGCGGCAACTGAGCAGGATCGCGAAGTCCTCGATGTGTTGACCGCAATTCGTCATCATATGCCGCTCGACCGCGCCGGTCGACTTCTTGCTGCAAACAGCGCTCGCGCTCTGCGCTCCTCTGCAACGATGAGCAGCGTCTTTCGTGATCTGCCCGAGGCTATTGCCAATACGCAATTCATCAGCCAGCGATTGCAATTCACGCTCGACAATCTCGGCTATCAATTCCCGCATTACCCAGTTCCTGGTGGCGAGACCATGGACAGCTTCCTCGCCAAGCGCGTGGACGAGGGCGTTCGCAAGCGCTATAGCGTGGCCGACAAGCGAACTCTGTTGACCAAAGCACGTGCCCAGGTGCAGCGCGAGCTTGCGCTGATTGCTAAGCTGGGCTTTGCCGGATACTTCCTGATCGTCTGGGACATTGTGCGCTACTGTCAGCGACAGGGATTTCTCGTTCAGGGCCGAGGCTCGGCTGCGAACTCCGTTGTCTGTTATGCGCTGGAGATTACCGCAGTCGATCCGGTAGGTATGGAACTGCTCTTCGAGCGATTCCTCAACGAGAGCCGCAACGAATGGCCGGACATCGATCTCGATCTACCTTCAGGCAACGAGCGCGAGAGCGTGATCCAGTATCTCTACGAACGCTATGGGCAACTAGGTGCGGCGATGACCGCCAACGTCATCAGCTATCGTGGCCGCTCCACGGCGCGTGATGTGGGAAAGGCGCTCGGCTTTCAGGAGGAGCAGATCAAACGCATATCCAGTCTGATGGGCCATTGGGAATGGAAGGGCGCCAACGATACGATGGAAAACCGCTTTGCCCAGGCAGGCTTCGATCTGCGCCATCCGCGCATTGCGCATTATCTCGACATCTGCCAGCGCATGAAGAATCTGCCGCGCCATCTGGGGCAACACTCGGGCGGCATGGTGATCTGCGCGGGCATGTTGAACCGCGTCGTCCCCATCGAACGCGCCTCCATGCCGGGCCGCTCCGTCATCCAATGGGACAAGGAAGACTGCGCCGATCTTGGCCTCATCAAAGTGGACCTGCTTGGGCTGGGCATGATGGCAGTACTCAAAGAAACCATCGAGTTGATCCCGCAACACTACAACACCAAGGTCGATCTTGCCGCCTTGCCTGAAGACCCCAAGGTCTATGACGTGCTCTGCAAAGCAGATACGGTAGGCATGTTTCAGGTGGAGAGCCGCGCGCAGATAGCTTCGATTCCGCATAATGCTCCACGACGCTTCTATGACATTGTGGTGCAGGTCGCCATCATTCGCCCCGGTCCGATAGCAGGCAAGATGATGCATCCCTATATGCGTCGCCGCCAGGGTAAAGAGGAGGTTACTTACCCACATCCTTCGCTTGAACCGGTGCTGAAACGAACGCTAGGCGTTCCGCTCTTTCAGGAGCAGTTGCTGCGCATGTCGATGGCCATCGCCAATTTCAGTGGAGCAGAGGCCGATGAGTTGCGCCGCGCCGTGGGTATGCGCCGTTCCATGGAACGCATGAAGAATCTGGAAGGACGCTTGCGTGCTGGCATGACCCGCAACGGCATCAGTCCCGAGGCGCAGGACAACATTGTGCAGAGCATCTCGTCTTTCGCCATGTATGGATTTCCAGAGTCCCATGCAGCCAGCTTTGCGCTGATCGCCTATGCCTCGGCCTACTTGAAGGTGCATTATCTGGCGGCCTTCACCTGTGCGCTGCTCAACAATCAACCGATGGGTTTTTATTCGCCTGCCGTGCTCATCAAGGACGCACAGCGTCATGGCCTGCGCGTGCGGCCGATTGATGTGCAGCGTTCCATGGCGATCTGTTCTCTTGAACACGAGGAGGATCAAAAGATCTCGCTGCGCATCGGCTTCAACTATGCAAGAGGCATGCGGTCTTCAACGATTCAGGCTCTGTTAAGCGAGCGAGCTCAGCATGGCGACTTTCAATCCGTTGATGACCTTACACTGCGCGCCCCCGCGTTGAATAGCCGCGACCTGGTCATCCTGGCGCGCATCGGTGCGCTCAATACTATCGACACTGTCGCGCACCGCCGGGATGCGTTGTGGCAAGTGGAGAAGGCTGGTCATCCTGTGGGTCCACTCTTGCGCGGCATTGCGGATCGCGAGCAGGACGCGATGCCGCTCGCCGCCATGACCACCGACGAGCGTCTGAGCGCGGATTTTTCCGGCATCGGCCTGACCACCGGGCCACATCCATTCGCGTATCAGCGAAGTTCCTTGTGTGCGATGGGTTGCGTGACTGCTACCGATCTCGTCCACTGCGCGCAGAACGCAATGATCCATATCGCCGGATGCGTGATTGCGCGCCAACGTCCCGGAACTGCCAAGGGATTTGTCTTTCTCTCGCTGGAGGATGAAACCGGCATCGCCAACATCATTCTCACGCCCGATCTATTCGAACGTGAGCGACTGACCGTAACGCACCATCGCTTCCTTCATATCCACGGCTTGGTTCAGAATAATGATGGCGTGGTGCATGTGAAGGCAAAAAACATTGCTCCATTCCAGATGCCAGAAGTCGCAATCTCTTCCCATGACTTTCACTAGACTGAACACTGCGGCGTTTTTGGGTACCTATTCCGCATTTCTCCCACAAGTCATTCTGGATAAGCGATTTGGCCTGATATCGACAACGGACAACCAAACGCATCTGTCAGGCTAGGCCGTTTTACGGCAACTTGCCGACCCCTAATTCATGAACTCGGCGGCTTGTTATCCCAGCCGGGTGGAGATCACGCTGATGGATTCCAACCACAAGCCTCTGATGAAGCCGGTCGTGTTGGAGATCATGGAAACCGGGGCTGGCGTCTTCGTGAGCGTGCAGAGCGACTCTACCGAGCCTTCTTCTTAGAACCTGTTTAAAAACTAGGTACCCGGAACCCAGGAAGCCATATTCGCGGTCAGATTGCGCGGTTAGCGTTTGAGAATGTATCGCAGTGATTTGACGGATGTGCAGTGGGCGAAGCTTGAAGTGTTGTTGCGCGAGTCGTGGAAGAGTCGCCATGGCGGTGGCAGGCCGCGCAAATATCCGTTGCGGCACGTGACCGACGGCGTGCTGTACGTGGTCAAGACGGGCTGCCAGTGGCGGCAGTTGCCGGTCAATTTTCCACCCTGGCAGACGGTCTATCAGCAGTTTCGGGCTTGGCGGCTGCAGGGGCGTTGGGAACGAGTGACCAAAGCCTTGCGGGAGCAGGGCCGCAAAACCGGCGGACGCAGTGCAACTCCTACGGTGGCGATCATCGATTCGCAGTCGGCCAAGACCACCGGAAAAGGGGGGCGCGCGGCTACGACGCAGGCAAAAAGATCAAGGGCCGCAAGCGCCACATCGCCGTCGATACGCAAGGCAACCTGCTAGCGGCGGTAGTGCATTCGGCGGCGATTCAAGACCGCGTGGGCGCCCGCGCCGTGTTGATGCGTCTGTTCCGACGCTTCGACACCGTAGTCAAGGTATTCGCCGACGGCGGCTACACGGGTACGCTGATCGACTGGGCAAAGACCATGTTTGGCTACGATGTCGAGGTGGTAAAGCGAAACGAGATGCACTCCTTCAAGGTTTTGCCCAAACGATGGATCGTAGAAAGAAACTTCGCCTGGATGGGATGGTCCAGAAGGCTCAGCAAAGACTATGAAATCTGCCCAACCTCGGCGGAAACTATGATCTGGATCAGCTTCGCTCACACCCTGCTGAAACGCTTCGCGTAGTTTTTAAACAGGTTCTTAGAGTTTTTTCGCGGAGACTTTACTGTCTGCTTCTTTACGCGTCGTGATGGGGCTTTCCCGTTCGAAGGAGCGCTGCCCTCGGACGGAAGGTGAGGGGTCATAATGGCGATCACGGATTGCGTCATTACGTCCATCGCCACGTCGAGCTTCGGATACGCCTGAAGGGCCGCTGACACTTTCCCTGCGTCCATCCCATCAAGTAGAGGTTTCCACGATGCCTGAGAGGAAAATTCGTACTGGGATGCGTTGGCCATCAGAGCAGACGCTGCTGTTGTGAGGCTGGCCATCTTGTCCGCATTGCCTGACTCCGCCTCGATCAAGGGGGAGAAGCTGAAAGCTGCAGCCACAAACGATGCGATCAACGGTTACCGAATCGCGTAGAAAAAGCGTGAGAGGTTTGGATCATGTTCTGAGAGCTGACGATAGCCACAGCCAAATGGGATCGCCAGATACGCGCCCAGTAGTTTTTGTGCTTCGAGATTCCTCGCATTGCTGAACGCTTTACTGTTCTCCGGGTCCCAGATCCTTGCGAGGGGAAACTCCGCTCGAAACCGGAGGTATTGCGGGAGGAATGCAAGTGCATCGAAGCACTGTTCGACACTCAGCCCAAGTCTTTGTAGCGCTGTATCGTCTCCCAGTTTGAGGAACCTCAGGCATTCGTTCGCAAGCCTCCAGGCCTCGTCCGCGTTGCCGTCGCTATTCTCCGCGAGTGCGAGTTGTTTGCGCGCCTCGTAATTCCTCGGCTCCGCTTCCAACGCCGATCTCCAGAAGGAGCGAGCGGATGAGGCATGTGCAGGGTCTGTGTGTTGCAGCTTTGCCAGAACAGACGACTTGATACTCAGGAGAGTACCGCTTGCGGGTTGATGGTCCAATCCTTCGTCCACCCATTTCAACGCAAGAGGCAGCTCGTTCGCCTCAAGACAAGCCGTCGTTAGCCAATACCAAAACTCGGGCCACCGCGTAGCGATAGCAGGTTGCGATCGGTAGGCCGTCTCCAGAAGAGGGACAGCTTCTTGCGGTTTGGACCTGTCCGTGGTGAAGAGGATTGCCTTAGAAGAAAGCGCTTCGGGCAAGAGAGGATCGAGTTCCAGCGCCTTATCGAAACAGGACATCGCCGAAACCTTGTCTCCGTGATTGCTATACGCGCTTCCGAGGTTCTTCCATATCTGGGGCATGTTCTTTTCGCGCTTCAACGCGAGCTTGTACCGCTGGATGGCCTCCGGGAACTCCCCAAGCGCACTGAGAACGTTCGCGAGGTTGTAATGGGCCATCCCGCCCTCGTCTCCTAGGCGCAACAGCCCCTCTCGAAAGAGAGACTCCGCGATGCGAAGCTCGGGTTTCTTGTGGTCACGAATGCCCCGTTCCGCGAGAATGCACGCCCGGACGAGCTTGAAGCGCGGTTCTTCGAGAAGCTTGATGGCGCGGTTGATGTTCGCGAGCGACTCGTCGTAGCGTTCTAGTAGATACTCGGCCCAAGCCAGCAGTTGCCACGAAACTGCTGATTCCGGTCGCGAGTCCAGAAATTGCCGCAGCAGATCGATCATGCGGTCATAGGCGCCGGCCTCCATCTCGCGCATGATCTGCTTCGTGACTGACTTTGCAGCAGACTTCGGATCGATCAGCCAGGAGGGGACCTTCGACTTGGAAGGAATCCGGATTCTGAGGTACTTGTCGCTGAGGTCAGAGTTGGCTTCTTCCAACTGCAACCGGAACCACTCTCTGGAATAGACAACCAGCGTCCATCCATACTTTGCGCGAAACTCAGTGCGGAGTTGGTCGATATCGACGCCGCGGACTTTTCGGCTCGTAGCGAACACAAGATAGGTGAACGCAGCGCCCCGGCGATGAAGCTTGGCTGCATCTTTCCGAATCTTCGTCTTCCACCCTGCTTCCTTACTGAACTGGAAGTAGGAAGGGCACCCGTCCCGGTCCCGCCCTTTGCGCGGCAGTTCCTCCGCGTCCCGGCCTCCATCCTGAGGCTCAATCGGAACGATGTCCTTATAGCCGTTCCGATAGAGGAGATCGACACAGAGCTGCTCGAACTGGCGGCCCTCCAGCACATGGTCAATCGCCCACAGAACTTGCTCTTGCATCTCGCCAGAACTCCTCACATCCATTTTCAAAGCCGGATGGTATGGGCGGCAAGGTTTGCAGCAAGATAAGTGGAAAACCAGCCTTTTGCAAGAAACGCTGTCCCAACCGGTTCGGCTATCGTGGTTCTATGTCCTCGTTGATCTTTCATACCGAACAGGAACAAGCGGTCATCGCCACGGATACTCTCGCTGTGTCGCCAGGAGGACACCCGATCTCATTAACGTCCAAAGCGTTCCATGTTCCCCATCTCCGGATGCTGATCGCCGGGACCGGATGCGGTGGATTTCTTGACCGGTGGTTGTGCTATCTCAACTCACGGATGATCGTCCCAGGCATCGACACCCTTGCTGTCCACGCCCCCGCAGCTCTAAAGACACTCTGGGATTCCTATTGTGCCGAGTACAAAATCCCAGAAGGACGGACGACAACGGTCTATCACTTTGGCTTCTCGGAAGCCTCAGACACGATCAAGTCTTATGCGTTCCGTTCCGAGAACGGCTTTGTCAACGAAGAGCGGCCATACGGGATCGGCGTCAAACCCGAATGTACCGTACCCGAAAATTACAATTTGCCGGACGCGTTTCGCCCCATGATGGATGAACAACGGTCCATTCAGAGACAGAGACCCGCTGAGGATCGCATCTACATCGGAGGCGAAATCATCGTTCACCATCTCGTCAAAGCTGGGTGCTCAACGTTCTCAATGGGACCGTTCGAGGATTTTATAGACGACGTGAAAGCGATTTACTCGCGCTTCGGACCAGATGGATCACACTCCTAGTCGTTCGGGGCCTCATCTGAATGATTGCGTCGCCTATCGGGCGGTTTGATGTTCGAGATTATGGCCCTATAGCTCTATCGTAAGTGGACCATCGAATGGCTGCCAAATAAGCGTCGGGAACTGCCGTTCAGGCTCAATCCCGCTCAACATCTCTCTCCCAATCGTCGAGCACGTCTCTCAAATGAGTCAGCGTGCTCCTCATCGCGTCACCGGCGTGAAGGAGCAGTTTCACTGAGCCGTTCCGAGGATCATCCGGGAGGCGTTCGGCACAGAGGATGTCATAACCGGCGACTTGCACAGGCGGCATTTTCTTCAGCCGTTGGATGAACTCGTCGATATCGTCACCATCGGGATGCTTGACCTTGAGCCGGCGCAAACCCGCGATAGAAGAGGAAGGAGGTTCGAGAATTTCATGAACAGCCGGGATGATGGCCTTCCGGGCAAGGTTGTCAAGATCAACCTTCGGCGCTTCCACGGGCGGCACATATATGATCGTCACGCCAACAGTAACCAAGAGCGGCGAAAACAGCGGAATCCTCTTCTTGTAGGCTTCCAGGCCTTCCCGTACCCGAGCCTTGAAAAGGTCCGAGTCTCCTTTAATCAGCGGGCGTGCCCCGAGGTCAACAGCCGTCAAGTCGTGGAAGTAGGCGAAGCGGCTCAACGAGGCGTTGGCCAAATGAACGTCTTTCAACAGAGGATGATGCCGCCGACCATGATGCTTCGTACCGAACAGACCTCTCAATGCGCGTAACGGAATCTTCCGTTCAGTCAAGGCTTGTTCTTGAGCGAATCGCTTCATCATCAGCTCGTATGAAGCGAAAGCTTCCTCCCCCAGCCGCGTCTTCCACTCTTGTCTCTCTACTTGGAAGTCGAGCCATGAGTCGACGTGATCCTCACCGAAGAGGTTGCCTTCATCCTCCTTGTCATCGACGCGATCCCCAAAATCACCTGAACGCAGAGCTTGGTACAGTTTCAGGTCGGCGAAGAAATCCGACAGACGATGGACTCGTAAACGAATGCCTTCCTCGAAGATCATAGGGGCATAGCTGCAGGAAAGGAAATGGATTTGCGAATCGTCCTGAAGCAGGAGCTTCTTGCGATTCAGCGACAACCCCGGCAACGGGCTCATGAGCAAGTCCAAATAGTGTTTCGCCAAGTTCTGAATAGACGGCGCATTCTTCTCTGGGGGATGAAACTGAAGCTCCAGAAAGAGTGGCCCCTTATATGGGGCTTTCCGCCCCATTGCCTTCATCATGTCGCGAACACATTCCTGGAAGGAAAGGTTCGATTCAGAGTCCCGAGTCCCCTTAGTTTGCAACGATCCTTTCCACCAAATCTCGAACTGGCGGTCCCGGCGCTTGCGGTATTGCAGCGCTTGGCCGTATGCGGATTCGAGGAAGTCTCTGTACATGAATCTCTCTCAGGAGAGGATGGTCCGTTTTGTTAAGCGTCTTCCTCGTCAGAGGCGGCGCTCTCAGGAGCTGGAAATATCTCTTTGTACTTCTCTTCTAAAGTAACGGCACCGACTCTGCCAAACGAGAGCGACGGCTTATTCGCCTGCCGAAGTTGCCGACTTACGACCTCCGCGATCGCGGTGTCGAAGATCGCAACATTCTTCCCATTGCCGACCTTACTCTCGTACATGATGCCGTCGTATTTGGCCGCTCGAAAAGCTTCCGCGATGTATTGGGTTGGCGCATAATCCGCGACATCTTCTGCCTGAAAGACCGGCAGGGAGAACGCTTCGTTCAAGACATGCCAGTTGTTGCCTTCAAGCCGTTGTTGGGTCATCGGTTCGTCTAGGTTAAACTCGGCCGCCTGCGTGCAGTCGACAAGCGTGACTTCCTTCAGTAAAACCAGTTGCGAAATCGTCAGGACGGAGCCAGCCCATGGGCGGACCTCCATCATTGCTGTCACGTCATCCGTCGTAGTGTAAAGGCAAGGGATTCCTCTGGGATTGACGCGCCCTTCATGGGCGCGATCCGCGAGAGGTTTCATACGCTCGATCTTGTGCGGTTCAATGTCGTCGAGAAAGAACACATCGTGTGGATGAACGCCGATCGGATTCTCATATCCTTGGGCAGCTCGCCAAAGAATTTGGTTCGCGGGAAGTGTTATTGTTCGCTTTTTGCTTGTCTCCACAATCGTGTTGACGAAGTCTTGCTGCCAGCCGTCGAGAACATACCGTGACTTCGTTCGGATGAAGTCCGCAAAGTGTTCGTAATCTTCGCTCTCTCGAAACATCCTTCGTGACCTGCTCTTTCCAGTCTGTCTAACCCAGGGGAGGCTGCTGGCAAGTTCTGGATCATGCCGAGCAAGGACAGGCGGTGTCATTCCAGTGGGCATTGAAAACGCTCTGATTTGGGCAGCGAATTCGCCGCAATATAAGCAGAACTCTCAAGTTCAGCATAGTCGGTCCAAGCCGACGGAGCACGCACATCTGAGACTGTCCTCGGGAAAAAGTGATCCACTTGGAGGTAAAGTCGGCTGTGGTGGTGACTTGTGCCTGCCCCGATCGGAATGACTCGTCGCGCATTAGGACGAGCGGTAAATCGCCAAATCGCTCGTCGAGGGCAGATTACTCCCGGAATGTCGCCATTTCGACTGGGATGCCGCGCTTTCCGGTCGGCTGAGGGCTCCCGTCGCAAACGGCGTTTACGGGTATGAATCCCAGGAGCTTCTATCGGCACGTTGGGTACAATACCGAATTAGGGCGGCTATAATAGGCAACTGAATCCACAATGAGCGCAACTCCGCAAAGCTTCGGACCTGTAGGAACCATTCAAGAGCTGCAATCGCTC
>Ga0224528_1002334_pt1 | contig 10867 bp, 3 predicted proteins | sample CBST25metaG_2_FD_179888 | JGI IMG/M metagenome (GOLD analysis project Ga0224528, IMG submission 179888) | Peat soil microbial communities from Stordalen Mire, Sweden - C.B.S.T25 | ecosystem: Environmental > Terrestrial > Soil > Wetlands > Peat | place: Sweden: Norrbotten County, Stordalen Mire...
AGAGGGTAAGCTGCATAATGTGGGGTTCCTTTACATTAAGTTTGGTCTCGTAACCCTATTCTAATGTTCTGAATTCCCACACTTAAATATGGTTAAAGCTGGAATTTTGCAAGAGGCTCAGGTGAACGACGTTTACGGTCACCATATCGGCGACTTGTACTTGCAGGAGGTTTCCCAGCGCATGAAGCGGCAACTGCGCACAGGAGACATGCTGGCTCGCCTGGGAGGCGATGAATTCGCGGCCCTGGCTCCAACGGCGCGCAGCCGCGCCGAAGTCGAGGAAATCGCCCTGCGCCTTGAACGCTGCTTCGACGAACCGTATGCCGTGGAAGGCAACCTTCTCCACGGCTCGGCCAGTGTGGGCTTCGCCATCTACCCAGAGGACGGCGCCACCAAGGACAGCCTGCTCAGCGCCGCCGACGCCGCCATGTACGTAGCGAAGAAGTTCAAGCGGGAGATGACAGCCGAACACTCGGCAATGAAAACCCCCTAGAAGAAGCACCTGGCGTCCGCTCCTGCCGAGAGATCTGAAGGTCCGCATTCACAATTCGAGCCTTTAATGAAACGATTGAGCGGGGAAGTTTCTTCGCGGGAAAACTTGGCGGCCAACCCGTATCCTGGTCACATTGGCCGCAAGAATGCAACGAAGCCACCAGCCGTCGTCACTGGCCTCACGAAAATCTCATCTTGGAGTAGGAGGCACTGGTTTTATCGGGATTTACCGGATGAAGAATCTCCTCTCCATACTCGCTATCTTTCTCGGTTGGACCTTATTGGCCTGGCCGGCAGCGCCTCCTGCGCTTGCCAGCCTGTCTGCCGTCCAAGCCCTCTCGGGCAGCGAGGCCCAGAAAGGGCTGCCGGTCGTCTTCGAAGCCACCGTCACTTATTACGACAGCCTCTCCTCCCTTTTTGTTCAGGAGGGCGACTCGGCAATCTACGTTCGCGCAGCAGCGGCCCTCAATCTCGCTCCCGGCGATCGCGTCCAGGTTCGGGGCAAAACGCACATGGATTTCCACCCCGATGTCTTCAGCGACGAAGTCAAACTGCTCCGTCATGGCAGTCCGCCCGCACCGGTCTCCGCGGAATTCGGCCAGTTGTTTCACGCCAAGCTCGACTGCGAGAGAGTCACCGTTCGTGCCACCGTGCGCAGCGCCGATGTCGTGACCGACTCGCATTTCCCCAGTATCTACCTGGAACTGCTCATGGACGGCGGGTACATCGAGGCGTCAGTCATCGGACACGATGCCAGCACCCTCAAAGGATTGTTGGACGCCGAAGTCGAGGTCACCGGCGTCGTCACCGGAAAGCTCGACAGCAAGAACCAGCTTGCGGGGATCCTGCTTGCCGTTCCATCGATGGCCAGCGTCAAAGTGCTCAAGCGCGCTCCCACCAGCACCGCCTCGCTTCCGCTTACCCCCATGGACGAGATTCTCAAGGGGTATTATGTGCGCGATCTGACCCGGAGAGTGAGGGTGCAGGGAACCGTTACCTACATTGAGCCTGGCTCCGCCGTTGTGATGCAGAATGGCTCCAGGAGCTTGTGGATCAATACCCAGTCCGAGGTTCCGCTGCGCATTGGATACCTTGCCGACGCCACTGGTTTTCCGGAAGTCCGCAATGGCGATCTGGCCTTGACCCGCGGCGAGATTTCGGAGAGCAATACTCTGGCGCCCATCTCGCCGACGCTGCGGACCTGGCAGGAATTGGTCTCCGGAATCAACTCCTTTGACCTGGTTTCCGTCGATGGCCAGGTTCTGGCCTCCATCCGCGGACACTCGCAGGATGAGTTTGTCCTGGTTGCCAACGGGCATCGCTTTTCCGCCATCTATCGCCATCCCGATCCCACCTCCGGCCTGCCTGTTCCAGCCCTGAAAAAGATTTCGCCTGGAACAAGGATTCGAGTGACAGGCATTTGCAAGCCAACCTATGGCGCTTATCCACTCCAGGGGCCGGTGGCGTTTGACGTGCTGCTTCGTTCCTTCGACGATGTAGCCATCGTCGGCCCTCCCCCCTTGCTGACCACGCGCAATCTTCTGCTTCTGGTTGGCTTGCTCCTGGCGGTGGTATTCGCCGTGGGCGCCAGAGGATGGATGATTGAGCGCAAGGTGCGCCGCCAGACCGTGGCCCTGGCGTATGTCGAGCAACGGCGCAGCCGCATTCTGGAGGACATCAACGGCTCCCGGCCGCTCGCCGAGGTTCTCGAAGACATCACGGAACTGGTCTCCTTCAAGCTGAGCGGTGCTCCCTGTTGGTGCCAGATTGCGGAAGGAGCAAAGTTCGGCAATCGTCCCCCCCGGCTCACCGGCCTGCGCATCATCCAGGCCGATATTCCCGCGCACGCCGGACCTATCCTCGGCACGATCTTCGCCGCCCTCAACTCACTCGCCAAGCCCCACGCCGAGGAAGCTGAAACCCTGACCATGGCCGTCGGACTGGCTACCCTGGCCATCGAGACCCGCCGCCTTTATTCCGATCTTCGCCGCCGCTCGGAATTCGACCAGCTCACCGACATCCGCAACCGCTCTTCTCTGGATGCACGCCTGAACGCGCTGGTTGGGGAGTCCCGCCAAAACGAAGCCATCTTCGGACTGATTTACATCGACCTTGACGACTTCAAACAGGTGAACGACCGCTGCGGCCACCACGTCGGCGACCATTATCTGCAGCAGGCCGCAGAGCGCATGAACCGTCAGCTCCGTGCCCACGATTTGCTGGCCAGGCTGGGTGGCGACGAATTTGCAGTCCTGGTCCAACTTGTGTCTGGCCGCGCCGACGTCGATGAGATCGCTCGCCGTCTGGAACACTGTTTCGACGATCCCCTGTCGATCGACGGTTTTCTCCTGCAGGGCTCGGCCAGCGTGGGCCTGGCCATCTACCCGGAAGACGGCGTTACCGGGGACAGCCTTCTCAAGGCAGCGGACGCCGCCATGTACCAGGCGAAAAACCAGAAGATTCGGGAGCGGCGCGTGCATCTGCTCAAAACGCAGGCATAAGAAAAGGCCCGGCTTTTGGCCGGGCCTTTCAAGTTGAAGCAGGAAACTCTGCTTAAGAAAGCGGCTGTTACTCGGCCGCCATCTCCTCGGCTTCGCCTTCCTGGCGCATCAGTTCCAGTTCGCGCTCGGCAGCTTCCTGCTCGGCAGTCACTTCCTGCTGCACGCGCGCCGCCGCTTCTTCCAGTTCCGGAGAGAGCTGGACATTGCGGTAGTACTCCAGGCCCGTGCCGGCGGGAATCAGACGTCCCACGATCACGTTCTCCTTGAGGCCGCGCAGGTTGTCGATGGCGCCGTTGATGCTGGCTTCGGTCAACACGCGGGTCGTCTCCTGGAAGCTGGCCGCGGAGATGAAGCTGTCGGTCGAGAGCGACGCCTTGGTGATGCCCAGCAAGAGCGGACGTCCGGTTGCGGGACGGCCTCCCGTTGCTGCCACGCGATCGTTCTCCTCACGGAAGCGGAAGCGGTCCACCTGCTGCTCGAGCAGGAAGTTTGTGTCACCCACTTCATCGATCCTGACCCAGCGCAGCATCTGCCGCACGATCACCTCGATGTGCTTATCCGAGATGGCCACGCCCTGCAGACGGTAGACTTCCTGGATTTCGTTTACCAGGTAAGCCTGCAGCGCCTTTTCGCCCAGCACGGCCAGAATGTCGTGCGGGTTCAAGGGTCCATCCATCAGCGCATCGCCGGCGCTCAAGCGCTCGCCTTCCTGCACGTTGACGTGGATGCCGCGCGGCACCGAGTATTCCTTCTCGTCGCCGTTGTCCGCGGTTACGTAGATCTTGCGCTGCCCCTTGGACACTTCGCCAAACCGGACCACGCCATCGATCTCGCTGATGATGGCTGTTTCGCGGGGCTTGCGCGCCTCGAACAGTTCCACCACGCGCGGCAGACCGCCGGTGATGTCCTTGGTGCGGGTGCTCTCCTTGGGAATCTTGGCCAGCACGTCGCCCGGTCCGACTTCCTCACCTTCTTCGATCATGAGGTGAGCGCCGCGAGGCAGCAGATACCGCTTGTGCGTCTTGGCGTTCTTCACCACAAAGGTCGGCTGGCGCTTTTCATCGGCTGCATCGGCAACCACCCAACGCGAGAGGCCGGTGACTTCATCGACTTCCTCGTTGAGCGTGATGCCTTCCTGCAAGTCCTTGAACTGCACCGTGCCGCCGATTTCGGTCAGGATAGAGTAGGTGTACGGGTCCCACTCGGCCAGCAACTGGCCCAGCTTAACCTTTTCGCCGTCCTTCACCCTCATGCGCGCGCCGTAGACCACCTGGTAGCGTTCCTTCTCGCGGCCGCGGTCGTCGCTGACAGCGATCCAGCCGGAGCGGTTCATCGCCACCAGCGTGCCGTCTTTGCTCTCTACGTAATTCAAGTTGATGAAGCGCACGGTGCCGTTGTTCTTGGCATCCAGGCGCGACTTGTCCTGAACGCGGCTGGCCGTGCCGCCGACGTGGAAGGTACGCATGGTCAACTGCGTGCCCGGCTCGCCGATCGACTGCGCGGCAATGACACCGCAGGTTTCGCCCAACTCGACCATGCGGCCAGAGCCCAGGTTGCGGCCGTAGCACAAGGCGCAAACACCGCGGCGCGACTCGCAGGTCAACACCGAGCGGATCTTTACCTTCTCCACGCCTGCGCCCTGAATGGCCGCAGCAATCTCCTCGTCGATCTGCTGGTTCACATCCACCACGACGTTGCCGTCGTAGTCCTTGATGCGTTCCAGCGAGACGCGCCCGATGATGCGGTCGCGCAATTCCTCGATCACTTCGCCCGACTCGACGATCGAGCCGACGTAGATGCCCTCGACCGTGCCGCAATCGAACTCAGTCACGATCACGTCCTGGGCAACATCGACCAGGCGGCGGGTCAGGTAGCCGGAATCGGCCGTCTTCAGTGCCGTATCGGCCAGGCCCTTGCGTGCGCCGTGGGTCGAGATGAAGTATTCCAACACCGTCAGGCCTTCACGGAAGTTGGCCGTGATGGGCGTCTCGATGACTTCGCCCGAGGGCTTGGCCATCAGTCCGCGCATGCCCGAAAGCTGGCGAATCTGCTGCTTTGAACCGCGGGCGCCCGAGTCGGCCATGATGTAGATCGGGTTGAATGCACCCTCATCGTCGGCCTTCTTCATGTTGCCGAACATCTCGTCGGCCACCTTGTCGGTAACCGCCGACCACATCTGGATGACCTTGTTGGAACGCTCGCCGTTGGTGATGGCGCCGTCCATGTACTGCTTCTGGACTTCGATCACCTTCTTGTCGGCATCGGCCACCGTCGTGTACTTGCTGGCGGGGATGACCATGTCGTCCAGGCCCACGGAAAGACCGGAGCGCGTGGCGTAGTAGAAGCCCAGCGACTTGATCTTGTCCAGCATGCCCACCGTCACCTCAAGACCGAGGTTCTGGTTGCAGTAATTCACCAGCTGCCCAATACCCTTCTTCTTCAACAGGCCGTTGATGAACGGCATGCCCGGCGGCAGCGAGTCGTTCAGAATCGCACGGCCCACCGTCGTCGAAATGTACTCCTTGTTGAAGTCCACCGGATCGGTGTGGGTCAAATCCTGGTCGTCGTAGGCGGTCGTCAAATCCAGAACCTTGCCGGTATAGCGCAGGCGGATGGGCGACAGCGTTTCGACTTCCTTGGCTTCCAGAGCCATCAGGATCTCTTCCGTGTTGGCGAAGACGCGGCCTTCGCCCTTGGCGTTCTTCTTGGCCTTGGTCAGGTAATAGAGGCCCAGAACCATATCCTGCGTGGGCACGGTAATCGGGTGGCCGGAGGCCGGCGACAGAATATTGTGCGAGGCTAGCATCAGCACGCTGGCTTCAATCTGCGCCTCGGGCGACAGCGGAATGTGAACGGCCATCTGATCGCCGTCGAAGTCGGCGTTGAACGCCGTGCAGACCAGCGGGTGAATCTTGATGGCCTTGCCCTCGACCAGCACCGGCTCAAAGGCCTGAATGCCCAGCCTGTGCAAGGTGGGAGCGCGGTTCAGCATGACCGGGTGGTCCTTGATGACTTCCTCAAGAATGTCCCACACGATCGGGTCCTGCATCTCCACCATCTCCTTGGCCTGCTTGATGGTGGTACAGTGCCCGGTCTGTTCCAGGCGGTGATAGATGAACGGCTTGAAGAGTTCGAGCGCCATCTTCTTCGGCAACCCGCACTGGTGCAGCTTCAATTCGGGACCGACCACGATGACCGAACGGCCCGAGTAATCCACGCGCTTGCCCAGCAGGTTCTGGCGGAAGCGGCCCTGCTTGCCCTTGAGCGTATCGGAGAGCGACTTCAGCGGGCGGTTGTTGGCGCCACGCAGAACGCGGCCGCGGCGACCGTTGTCGAACAGCGCATCCACCGCTTCCTGCAACATGCGCTTCTCGTTGCGCACAATCACTTCCGGCGCGTGCAGGTCCATCAGCTTCTTCAACCGGTTGTTGCGGTTGATGACGCGGCGGTAAAGGTCGTTCAAATCCGACGTGGCAAAGCGGCCGCCATCCAGCGGCACCAGGGGGCGCAACTCGGGAGGAATGACCGGCAGCACGTCCAGAATCATCCACTGCGGCTTGTTGTCGCTCTTGCGGAAGGCCTCGACGACCTTCAGCCGCTTGGCGTACTTGATCTTCTTCTGCGCGGACGTTTCCGTCTTCATTCTTTCGCGCATCTCGATGCTCAGCTCGTCGACATTGACGCGCTTGAGCAGTTCCTTGATGGCCTCGGCGCCCATCATGGCCTTGAATCCGGAGGGACGGAACTGCGCGTCCAGCTCGCGGAACTTGGCTTCGTCCTTGATGATCTCGCGTTCCTTCACCGGCGCGTCGCCCGGATCCACAACGACATAGGACTCGAAGTAAAGAATGCTTTCCAAATCGCGGAGCGAAATATCCAGCAAGTGGCCGATGCGCGAAGGCAGGCCCTTGAAGAACCACACGTGCGAGCAGGGCGAAGCCAGCTCGATGTGGCCCATGCGCTCGCGGCGCACCTTGCTCACCGTCACTTCCACGCCGCACTTGTCGCAGATGACGCCGCGGTGCTTCATGCGCTTGTATTTGCCGCACAGGCACTCCCAATCGGTCACCGGCCCAAAGATGCGGGCGCAGAACAAGCCGTCGCGCTCCGGCTTGAAGGTACGGTAGTTGATGGTTTCCGGTTTGGTGACCTCGCCATGCGACCAGCTGCGAATCTTCTCCGGCGATGCCAGCATGATGCGAATTGCGTCAAAATCGGTAATAGGACTGGTAAGTTCAAACGGGTTCGAACGGAACAAGGCGACCCTCCTTGGCGGGCCTTCCGGCGCCTGCCGCGGCTTTTCCCGGGATTGCTTAAAGGTCCTTCCTTCCCGGGAAGCGGTGTTTGCCGCTTTCAAGAAGGACCATCAAAAACAGAGGTCAGGACTCAGGGATCAGGGGTCAGAAGTCAGTTCACTGCGGATTCAGTTTTTGGAGACCAATTCCTTCTCATACGGCACATCCAGACTGATACCTGATCTCTGACCCCTGATCCCTTGCTCCTAATCGGCGACTGCTGCCGTGATCTCCGGCGCGGGCGTCTTCTTCACCAGGTCCGCACGCTTGATCAGTTCCACGTCCAGGCACAGCGACTGCAACTCGCGGATCAGCACGTTGAACGACTCCGGCACGCCCGGCTCAATCGCCGCCTCGCCCTTGACGATGGCCTCGTAAATCTTGGTGCGGCCGTATACGTCATCGGACTTGGCAGTGAGCAGCTCCTGCAGGATGTATGCGGCGCCGTAAGCTTCCAACGCCCACACTTCCATTTCGCCGAAGCGCTGTCCGCCGAACTGCGCCTTGCCACCCAGCGGCTGCTGGGTGATCAGCGAGTACGGTCCGATCGAACGCGCGTGGATCTTGTCGTCGACCAGGTGAGAGAGCTTGAGCATGTAGATGTAGCCCACCGTGACCGGCTGCTCGAACTGCTCGCCCGTCATGCCGTCGAAGAGAGCCGTCTTGCCCGAAGAGGGCAACCCGGCCGACGCCAGCAGAGCCTTGATCTCGCTCTCCTGCGCGCCGTCGAAGACCGCGGTTCCGAACCAGATGCCACGTTTCATGCCGGCGCCGACGCGAAGCAACATCTCGTCGTCCAGTTCCAGCAGTTGCCGCAGCGTTGCGGTCCCGGCGAACTCCTTCTTCATCAATTCGCGGGTGTACGCCGCATCCGTGTTGGCCGCAATCAAAGCAGCGATCTTCTCGCCCAATACATGCGCTGCCCAACCAAGGTGCGTCTCGAGAATCTGACCCACGTTCATACGGGAAGGCACGCCCAACGGATTCAGCACAATCTCCACCGGCGTTCCATCGGGCAGGTACGGCATGTCTTCCTCGGGAAGAATGCGCGCGATCACGCCCTTGTTGCCGTGACGGCCGGCCATCTTGTCGCCCACTGAAAGCTTGCGCTTCATGGCCACATAGACCTTGACCAGCTTGATCACGCCCGGAGGCAGCTCGTCGCCCTTTTGCAGCTTGGCGATCTTCTCGTTGGTGATCTTGCGCAGAACTTCAATCTGGCGCGAGGTCATCTCCTCGATCTCGTCGATCTGCTCGTTGACGCGGGGGTCCTTGTCGGCGTAGCGGATGCGCTTGAGGTTCTTGGTCGAGATGCGCTCGATCGTGTCGCGATCCAGAATCGCAGCCTTGGTCAGCAGGCGCTTGTTGGTCCGCTCGTCGTGCAGATCGGCCAACACTTCCTTGCCACCCAGGATGCCATCCAGACGCTTCAAACGCTCGTCGGTCAGAATGCGGATTTCGTCGCCCAGGTTCTTTTCGAGCTTGGCCACGTACTCGGCCTCGATCAGCTTGGCGCGCTCGTCCTTCTCCTGTCCCTTGCGGCTGAAGATGCGCACGTCCACCACCGTGCCCTCGATACCCGGAGGGCACGTCAAGGATGCGTCGCGCACATCGCCGGCCTTTTCGCCGAAGATGGCGCGCAGCAGCTTCTCTTCCGGCGTAAGCTGGGTTTCGCCCTTGGGCGTCACCTTGCCGACCAGAATGTCGCTGTGGCCGATCTGGGCGCCGATGCGGATGATGCCGCTCTCGTCCAGGTCGCGCAGCGCGTGCTCGCTCACGTTGGGAATGTCGCGCGTGATTTCCTCGGGTCCGAGCTTGGTGTCGCGGGCCTCGATTTCGAACTCCTCGATGTGGACCGAGGTGTAATAGTCTTCCCGCACCAACTTTTCGCTGATGAGGATGGCGTCCTCGTAGTTGTAACCGCGCCAGGGCATGAAGGCCACCAACACGTTACGTCCCAGGCCCAACTCGCCCTGCTCCGTGCAAGGTCCGTCGGCGATGACCTGCCCCTTCACCACCCGCTCGCCTTCGCGCACAATCGGCTTCTGGTTGATGCAGGTGTTCTGGTTCGAGCGCTTGAACTTGATCAGCTGATAGATGTCCGAACCCACTTCGCGCGACAACTGCGTCGGGTGATGTTCGCCCTCCACACGCACGATGATGCGCTCGGAATCCACCGAATCAATGATGCCGTTGCGCTTGGCCAGGATGACCGCACCGGAGTCGCGCGCCGTCACGCCTTCCATGCCCGTGCCCACCAGCGGAGCCTCGGCCACCAACAGCGGCACCGACTGGCGCTGCATGTTGGCGCCCATCAGCGCGCGGTTGGCATCGTCATGCTCCAGGAAAGGAACCAGCGATGCGGCCACTGAAACCAACTGCTTGGGGCTGACGTCGATGTAATCCACATCCGTGCGGTTGACCAGTACGAAGTTCCCCATGCGGCGCGCGTTCACCAGATCTTCGGTGATCACGCCCTCTTCGTTGAACTCGATGTTGGCCTGCGCAATGGTGTGCTTGTCCTCTTCCCACGCGGAAAGATAGAAACTGAAGGGCATGTGATCGATGGCGCGCTTGCCTGCCTTCTTCAGCTCTTCGTTCAGCCGTCCAGCCTCTTCCTTCTCGATGTGATCGCCTACCCGCAGGCCGCTATCGCCGGCGTTGGTGATCTCCACAAAGTCCAGAATGCGGCTGTCCTTCACGCGCCGATACGGCGACTCGATGAAGCCATACTCGTTGATGCGCGCAAAGCAGCTCAGCGAGCTGATCAGGCCGATGTTCGGGCCTTCCGGCGTTTCAATCGGGCAGATGCGGCCATAGTGCGTCGGGTGCACATCGCGCACCTCAAAACCGGCGCGTTCTCTCGACAGACCACCAGGTCCAAGAGCAGAGAGACGACGCTTGTGCGTGATCTCGCTGAGCGGATTGGTCTGATCCATGAACTGCGAAAGCTGCGACGAACCGAAGAACTCGCGGATGGCCGCCATCACCGGCTTGGCGTTGATCAGGTCGTGCGGCATGGCCGTCGACAGCTCCTGATAGACGCTCATCTTTTCCTTGATGGCGCGCTCCATGCGCACCAGTCCGATGCGGAACTGATTCTCCATCAGTTCGCCGACAGCTCTCACGCGGCGGTTGCCCAGGTGATCGATGTCGTCCACCATGCCGATGTTCTTGCGCAGCTTCAGCAGGTAGCGAATCGTCGAATAGAAGTCCTCGGGCGTCAGCGTGCGGTGGTCCAGCTGCGTGGCGTCCTGGCTCTCGTAGAGCTTGATGTTGAACTTCAGCCGGCCCACGCGCGAGAAGTCGTACTTGCGCGCGTCGAAGAACATGCCTTCGAACAAGGCCGTGGCCGTGTCCAGCGTTGGCGGGTCGCCGGGCCGGAGCTTGCGGTAGATCTCGATCAGCGCCTCTTCGGGCTTGTGAATCGAATCGCGCTTCAGCGTGTTGGAGATGATGTTGCCCACGTCGTCGCGCTCCGGGAAGAAAACCTCGAAGCTCGCGGCGCCGCTCGACAGAACCTTGTGCAGGCGGTCGGCGGTCAACTCCACGTTGGCCTCCACCACCACTTCGCCGGTG
>Ga0224528_1002335_pt1 | contig 10864 bp, 7 predicted proteins | sample CBST25metaG_2_FD_179888 | JGI IMG/M metagenome (GOLD analysis project Ga0224528, IMG submission 179888) | Peat soil microbial communities from Stordalen Mire, Sweden - C.B.S.T25 | ecosystem: Environmental > Terrestrial > Soil > Wetlands > Peat | place: Sweden: Norrbotten County, Stordalen Mire...
GCGTTCACCCGGACCTGCTCAACTCCCGCTTCGGTTACGTCTCCATTTCCCGCGCCAGCCACGAGGCCATGCTTTTCACCGACGACGTGGCCAAACTCAGCCCCCAGCTTGCAGCCGATGTATCAAAGACCTCTGCTCTTGAAATCAATCAGTCCGTGTCATTCGGACAGGGGCTTGGAATTGGTTGATCCGTTGCCGTGGATGTTGCAGACACCGTCTGAAAAATCACGACCGGTAGATTCGTCAGACGGTGTCTGGCGAATTCTTGCGACGGCGTCGAAAGAATCCTAGTTATGCCAAGCAACCGTTTCAAGATCAATGCGATAGGGGCTCTTGTAACCCATTCCATCCGTGCCAATATCATTCCATTATGGAACTATATTGACGTACCCCTCATGCACTCCAATCAAATTAGGCGTAGATTCCCGCCGCGGAAGCGGCCAGCTTTTCGAAAGTTTCGTGCGCGTCTGCAGCCTTCATTCGATCCCGCCAGTTCCAATCGCTGGCATGACCCAAAGCCTCTGCGAATACTCGTCGCAAGTATTGCGACTCAAACAACTGGTCACGTGCGCGTATCAATCGGCGGTCTTCTTGAGGGCTCTCGTAGAAGACGTATTCCTCCATATCTACGAGGTTTCTCAACCCTGCCAATCCTTTTCCTACTGCGAGATTAGGATATGCGTCCAGAGTGTTCGTGATTGACACAGGCGCAGGTAAGAGATGGAGATGTGCATGTTCTACTGTGCATAGCACTCGAGAGCCTTTAGTAGCCATGCCGTGCTCGAACATATGGACGTCCGTCGAATATATCTCGCGCAACAAGCGCTTGAGATCCAAAATCAGGTGCTCACACTCGTCGTCAAGACAGGAAGGTAGGGAGGCAAAACTAAGATAGTGTTCTTTCGGACATAAGATCACGTGACCGGGAACCAGTCCACCCAGACTCGGAATAACCGCGAAATGAACGGTCTCCATCGCTACACGACGAACGTATGCGTCGCCGCCAATAGCCTTCGCGAGAAGATCGTTCGATGCATCGCCAACGATTTGACTGCAGATGCAACACGTCATTTGAATGCCCTCTCAAGATGGGGATGACTGAATTCACGCTTCTGTCGATTGAAGCTCTCAAATTCCTCGGTTGAAATTGTCAGGGACGGCTTCATCTCATCCGCAATCCGCCGCGCGAATTCACGGGCCTCCACGGGTGAATTGTACACCCTGTTTAAGAGACCGGATGCCCGTTCGATCTCGACGCGTGTAAAGCGTTCCGTATGAGAAGCTAGTTCATCAATACCGTCAAGAATGTGCGGCGTTTTGAGTACATCCGAGAGCGCCTGATTAATGATTTTACGCCGGGCATCCCCGTCCGGCGGACCGATACCAACAAGGTGATCAATGCGCCCGCCTCTTTTGATCGCCGGGTCCATCGACTCCAGATGGTTTGTACAGACAACAAAAATAATGCGCCCGCGATCATGCAGATCCTGCAGCTTCGGGAGCATACTTGCTGTCACAAACGCGGTGATATTTCGAACCTGATCAGTGCCAGCGGTTGGTTTTCGGTCTCTGAACAACTCATCGCACTCATCAAATAAAACAATTGTTTGCGACAAGCGTTGCAGCATGTCAAAGACTCCCTTTGCCTGTGCTTCAATGAATTCGAGGCCCCGCTCAATAAAGTTTCCCGGACTCAAAAAGACCAAGGGCCACTTGAGCCCATCCGCAAGAGCCTTTACGACGGTTGTCTTTGCCGTTCCTGGCGGTCCAAAAAGAAGAAGAGAGACATTCTTCTTGCTCGATTGAGGCAATTGCCTCGGGCTGGCAGCGATGGATCTGACGAAAGCCCGGTCCAAATAGTCCAAGATCCGCACATCTTGTTCCGGCTCCGACTCGGACTTATATTCGGACCATCGCTGCCATTTTGGCCAACCCGGGTCTCGGGGGTTAACCGAAACAAAACTCCGTAAGACCACTTCACGATCAATCGCCTGCGTCAACCTGTGGAAACTCAAGATTGATTGCAGCACTGTCGCCGAAGTCCACGACTCAATGATGGGCTTACCAAAGGCATGGTCGCTACACCAGCCTCGTCCCGGCTTCTTACCGGATTCCAACTGCACAGCTGACGAGGCAGTGTAGATTGCTGACTTAATCATTCTTTCAAGCCCGTCCCCTGTAATGCATTCCGGCAGAGAACCATCACCTGATTCAAATAAGTCGAACAAGGCTTCCGCAAGTGCCCATGATATCTCGTAAGTCGGAATCTGCAGATCTCTCTTCAATTCACTATCCTGATCCTCACGAACGATTCTGCCTAGCGGCCAGCAACCTGACAAATCTTGGAATTTGAATGCGATCCGCAAGGCTGCCTGAACGAAAACAGCATTCTCTGGTTCCCGAGAAGCGGCCAGCGCCGCTGTGCAGAACGCCACAGCAACTCCCTCGCCTGGGTTCATAACTCCCAAGCTATCTTGCGCGAGCAGTGTCCTCACTTGCTGTCTGAGTAATTCCGCCAGAGAGTCACGAAACAAGGCCAGTTGATTGGTTGCGTCTCCACCGGACAGCCGAGTTATTGCCGCTTCAATTGCGCGCATCACATGAAAGAGAACAAAAGGATGCACCGCGGCTCCAACTGGAGCTGATTCTCTCGCAACATGACGATAGGTCAAGACCTGCTCGCATGCCTTCTCCAGCTTCGTTTTTGCAATTGTTCTCAGGTCCTCGGAAATCCGGTGACACCCGCAAATGCGCGCTAGGCAGTCAATGTACAAGGAAAGCGTAAATGGATTCAATACCTTTCCTTCGCTGGAAACGCCCAGACTGGAACGAAACTCCGCTTCATCATAAGACAAAAGCGCAGGAATGGCCTTTGTTAGCGCCAAGTCATCGGTTACCGAATCGACCCATTCGGGTTGCTCTTCTATTAACCGAAGTAACGCCTCAAGAGAGCGGAACGTAACTGTCGGAAACAATGCAACTTCGCCCTTCTTATCTTCTTCGGCTGCGCGATGCTCCGTAGAACGCCAAAAGCTCCTGCGAGCCGGGTCCCAGAGCCCCACGATCGCCGCAGAAGCATCGATGGCAAGAGCGCGTAAGAGCCGGGGGCTTACTAATGCATTCTTACCTACATCCGGGCTGCCACTAAAACCTTCATTCGGATTCATTGGTCTCCTCGAACAGCAACAATTGGTTATGCGATGGTTCGGGCTTTCTTCTCGAAACGGTGAGAGTCACCTTGTCCTTTTCATAAGTCGCAATAACTTGGTTGCTCTTTGTTCGCGCTGTGATTTCGTTTAGGCCTGCAGCCGTCTTAAGCGGGGGAATCAATGATAGCTCAAATCGGAATACTTCTCCGCTGCTTTCCAGCTCTTCGGCCTTAAGTTCAAGAGGCCGGCTTCCCGTGGCTCCCTCGTACCACGCTTCATCATCGGCAAACAAAGGCAAGGCAGTGTTTGCCGCACGGGTTGCATCCAAAGTCCCAGGGCGGGTTTCTTCCAAGTAAATCAACTTTTCAAAGCCCCCACGCGCCTGCCTCTTCTTCTCGCGAATGGATTGAAGGTCCCCGGGCAAAATTCCATACTGATCTCGTAATGCCTCAACGACCTCGATCACATCGGCAAGCTCGCTTGCGACATCCTTAGGTTCCCTGGCATACCAGACCTCCATTGCTTCTTCTAGCAGCTTTCGAGCCAGAAAAACACGAGCATCCTGCTTGGAAAGGGTTCGCAGCCGGGCTAGTCCTCCGGCGCGTTTGATGATGGTTGGAATCTCGTCGCGTACAAGCTTGTAGTATTGCTTGCGGTCAGAACTTGGCTCGCTCACAATGGGCACAACATGAGCTCCGGCATTTGACAGCACATAATACGAATGGCCAAGTAAGCTACCTTCAAAATACAATGGCCTCTTCTGTACAGCGACAAATTTACCTACTTCAGTCAGAAACCGCGTATCCCGGAGAAGACTTGTCTCGGGGCGTAGCAAATACGCCTGCACAGTCGATTCCGATTGAAACGCCGGATTCAAATCAGCAAAGCTCCTTAACAGCCTGATTTCCTTGGTCATTGGGAGCTTACGGACAGACTCGGTGTAGGGCGGTATGTTGAAGTTAGTGTAGTGCCATGGCAGGCAGCCTTTGGCGCCTCGCACGCCACCAATTCGGCTCAAGGCCATAAGTTGAACCTGTTGATTGAGTTCCTTGGCGAGCCCAAGGCCCCAGCGAGAGAGTAATTTTACTTCCTCAAAATCCAGAGTAGGTTCCCAATCCTCTGGACGGCCAACTTCCGAATATGTCCAAGCGCCCTCTTCGAACAGAAGGCAAACCCCTTTATAGTTTATGGTCCTGTCCACGCGATCATCGTTCGGGTAATAGAAATAGCTGTCATACGGGAAGTGCAGCAAACCATCTGGGAAGCCCCACAGCGCATCGATTCTTACTCGTTCTGCCGCAGGAAAAGCTTGCACCATTGCGCTAACACGGGCTGGGACCAGGTTGGCCAATAAAAACGCCCAATCGGAGTCAGCGACCTTCTTAGAAGCGAAGGTCTCTTCCATAAATCTAAGCAAAACTGCTGGGTCCCGGCTCGGCGGGCTTGTGGGGAGAAATGTGTAGTCGTCGCTATTGACGTCACACCGAACGACGACCAGATTTTGGCAGAAGGCGTCTAGATCCGCGGCTAGATAGGCGTTTTGCGCACCGCCTCCGTTGCGCCAGTCATCCCCGGCTATCAAGTAAACGTCCGCTGTGGGCAAACCGCACTTTGTGAATATCTTTGGGCGTCTGAGCTTTCGCCACTGAGCGGCATCGACAGCGCGGAAATGTTGCAGTCCTGACCACTGGGGAGTAAAAGTGTAGGGCCATAAATCAGCGCCCCGCAGGTAGAGGTTCGCAGCATTGTCGCTGGAAGGAAGCTGAATTGCATCTGCTTGCACTATCCAAACTCTCTCCCGATCCCAAATCCATTCGCAATGAAAGTACCCATCACCGTCGGTTTGAAGAAAGCCTGCGATGCGCCTCAGGACCTGCAATAGCTCCTCCTCGGAAGTGGCTGCCAAGGAGCTGACAGGCAGTTCTGACTTGGGTGCTTCAATGCGTTCTTGCTCGAAGCGACCGTCCATGTCTTCAATTAACCAAAGGGAACGGCGCGGTGACACCCGCCGTTCGTTCGACATATGGCCGGGTAATCCGGGTTCAACGGCTAATTGGAGTGTCGCGTATAAGCTTGGGTCCTGCAAAAGCACATCATCGATTGCTCGACAGACATCTCCGACGGCGCGACTGGTTGGGACAGATCGAAAAACGCCGCGACCATACGAACCAATCTCCCTGGGGGAATTAGATCGAACCAAGATGCGGCTTTGAGCTTTGGCAGCAATGTCAAAGAAACGCTGAAGCACGTCTCGATCAGGAGAGGGAATGTCCTCTATGGCCTCCGCAGCATGTTGACTGCCATTCCAAGCCTCACGATAGCGCTTAGTGAGGACGACAAACGGCGGTGCCCAATGTGATGGGACACGAAGCAGTCCCAAGGCTTTCCCGCCAAGAAATTTGGCATCCTCGTCAGTGAACGGCTGGCGATCTTCCCATGAGCCGATCACGTATCTTTCCGATACGTTCGCCATCTTCGCCCTCGCGGAATTCTAACAGTGTATAAGGGGTTGCACAGAGATGAGCAACACCGTTGACTGATCGCCGACCATATGGAAGCAGTTCAGGATCGGCGGGGGGAATCCCATGGATCAAATGGGGGCGCGCCTTCCGAAAATGCCCTTCACAACGGCAATCATCAAGCCGACCAAAGTCGACGGATAGGAATGCCGTGCAAATTGGCAGAAAAGGGGATATTCTCCGCACCTGTATAAAGCACGACGCCACGTACCCAGTTTTTGCCGACGGCGCTCGCCAAAGCTTGCAATCCGCGCACGTCATTGCTTCCGAGCGTTGCGGCAGCTTTCACTTCAACGCCGACAACCTTCCCAGTTCGATCTTCCAGTACGAAGTCAACTTCGCGACCTGCAACCGTCCGCCAGTAGAATAGTTCCGGCCGAGTCGCGCTCCAGGCGCATTGCTTGCGCAGCTCCATCAGCACAAAGTTCTCCAAAACCGATCCGGCAACATTCCCTTCGCCCTTCAGGCGGTTCACCGTGACTCCCAGCAGATGTGCCAGCAGCCCAGTATCGTTCACGTAGACCTTGGGGGTCTGGATGGCTCGCTGTCCCAGATTTCTCGTCCAGGGGCGCAGCAACTGCACGAGGAAAGTCGCCTCCAGCAGAGCGAAGTAGCGTTTCAATGTCGTTTGAGGCAGGGCCATCGTTCTCGACAGGTCAGCGAAGTTCAGCAGTCCGCCCGCGCGGGCGGCCACTACAGAAAGCAGCCGTGGAACAGCGGTCGTGTCGGCAATGTTTGCCAAATCCCGTATATCCCGTTGGAGCACCGTCGTAACGTAGGACTGAAACCAGGCATCGCGGCGGGCCGCGCTCTTGCGAGCCACAGCAGGCGGATAGCCTCCGTCAACGATGCTCTCCAGCAATTCTTCCCAGGACATGGCGGCCGGGTTGCCTGACCAGCCCACGGATTTCCCGGAAAACAAGGTATCCACAAGGTTCTCTTTGACGCCGCGGATCTCGCCTTGGGAAAAGGGCCAAAGAGTCAACACTTCCATGCGTCCTGCCAGAGATTCTGAAAGCTTCGGCAGGAGTGTCACATTCGCCGATCCAGTGAGCAGAAACCGCCCCGGCTGGCGATTCCGGTCAATGGCAGCCTTGATCACCGAGAAGAGCTCGGGAACATGCTGGATTTCATCGAGGGTCACCGGCGCGCTGAGGCCGGCAACAAAGCCTTTGGGATCACGCCTGGCAGCCGCCAGAATGCCGGGATCGTCGAAGGTGAGATACTGGCGGTCTTGTCCGGCGACTTCGGGCGATTGCACCAGTGTGCTCTTGCCCGTTTGTCGGGCGCCGTTGACCAGAACAGCTGGTGTGTCCGCGAGGGCTTCAAGCAGGGGGTCGGTCAAGTAACGGTCAAGCATGTATAGATAATCAACCATCATGTGGGTGATTATCAACCACAATCAGGATGATTATCGAGAGAGTCCTTCTGTGCCGGCTGAGTCTGGGGTTTCGCCATTTCCCAGTGGCTCACTGCGGAGCATGTACTGAACCACGCCGATACCGGCATCCTTCCGGACCTGCTCAACTTCCGCTTTGGCTACGTCTCCATCTCCCGCGCCAGCCACGAGGCAATTCTCTTCGCCAACGACGTGGCCCAGTTTATCCCCCACATCGCAGCCGACGTTTCAAAAACTTCGGCTCTTAAAATCAACCACGCCTCGTCTATCCACCCGGGGATGGGGATGATGTGAACTTCTTAAGTCAAATTATGCAGACACTTTCTGGAGAATCCAAGGAGCGGTAGCTCCGGGGATAGCAGATCCGCTAACCGAAAGGGGAGGCAATTTGGTAATGATGAGCACGCCACCAGCCCCGAAGAAACAATAGCGGCGAAACACGTCGGGGGTGATCGATCATGGATTGGCCTGCGGAGCTTGCCTGACGGTATGCGTAGCGATTATGTCAGCGAGAGTGTTTAGGATTGGAATGAAGCCTTTGAAATCTATAGAATTTGCGCCCTTCTTGACCACCTGCTCAGCAAAGATTGCCTTTCCATAATGAAGGTTTTGATCGAACGGGGTATGTGGCATGAAGGTCTTATTTCCAAGGACGGTTTTAAGGGTCTGCTGGGAAAAGAAATCTTCAATGACAGATTCAGTTTTGCCTGCTGTTAATGGGGTTGGCATCAGGTAAAGGTTTGCGGTCACGTGAAGATACGGGGCGGTCCACAATGGCTGCTTTTTCGTTATGTTATTTATGACACCGCTCAGCTCCTTTTTGCCGTCATCATTGTCGACAAGAACGATCACTGGCTGTAATAAGCCCGGTGCCTTGAACTTCTTAATATCATCGCTATACCGGCGAATGAAGTGCTTTAGATCTCCAGTTCCCCCATTGAGCTCAAGAATGCGCCCCGTGCTTGTTTCAGGATATTTGAAGATGCGAACTTTCATAGCCACGGCATTCGTCGCGGAAACCGACGCAAGACTCGGGTAGTTGGCGGCAAGGTGCTTGATTGCCTCTGAAATATATACATTGTCGGTCTTGCCTTCGCAAATTATGACTGGGGTTTGCCCATTGTAAAAGTACTCGAAGATAAGGAAGCGTCGATACTGGCTCTCCTTGGTTTGCATTTGCACCTTGGGGCTGCTTCCGGCTGTGTTTGACTGCTGATTGAGTCGCTTATTGTAAAGATCAACCGAATCGATATGACCCAGCATTCCGTGAAGCTGTGGCAGGGTGCCGGGAAACTGATGCGGTGCGCCAATTGGTGCGCCACCAATAGACTTGTGGTAGAAGTTCCCGGTCGTAAAGAGGTTGTAAACCATCGCGCGAACCGCGCGACGATACTCACTCCTAATATTTACTTTCTTATTGACAACGAGCCCAGTCACATCTTGGCGCGAGTTGCGGTACTGCATGCGAGTCTTCGCGACATTGATGGTAAAGCCGGAGTGCGTGATGATTTGAGTGAGCTCATTGGCGGCGTTCCAACTGTGATTTCCGCCCCCGGTCTGGATAGCGATTGAGGACGGAAAGCTCGGAAGACTCGTTGAGAATGTGAGATCATCTGCATATCTGGTGTAGGTGCAGCCAGCCTTGCGCGCAAGTTGAACGATCCGCATGTCCAGGATATGGGCAATAAGATTTGAGAGCACCGGTGAGCATGGACTTCCTTGCGGAAGTGAATTGTCGTGGCAGGCTATTTGAGCGAGAATCGTTGCCACTTTCGGATTAAGTGAAAAATGCTTATTGCTGATGAAGAAACCGCGAACTCGCCCAAAATTGATACTGCCGAAGAAGTCGGCAAGGTCAAGATTGAAGACCCAGCGTCGACCTCGATGACGACAGGCATTGCTAACGATCGATCGGTTGCGCTTGAATCCGTGCGCGATCTGATCTTTCCAGCCATTAGTCGCATTCAGTTCGGCTGCGCAATCCTGGAGTAAATCTGAGAGGTTCTTCTGAAGGAGTTTGAGTTCATCTGAAGGCGCTTGAATGAGCCTTTGGCCGCCCGAGGCTTTCGGCAAAACGAACGAACGGTATTTCGTCGCTGGGATTTTGCGGTAAAGAATATAGGACAGCGCTTTAGGCTTGAAATTCAGTAGGGTTGCAACGTCGTGCAAAGTACTCGCGTTTTTTAACGATTGCAACCTAGACATATGAGTTGGAAAGCTGCCTACAGCCACTCTTACGCGTAGCACATGACGATCATCGACTCATGACCATCAGCGACCTTTCAGCAACGATTCTAACGTTGACTTCACTTGCCACGAAACGCGGCAGAAGATCTGGCTGTAGGCAGTCGGAAGAATACCATATCAGGCTTAATGTGCGGAACTTGAGCACCATTTCAGGGAAACTTTGCGAAGTCAGTCAATACAAAGAGCTTGAGATCAAGGATCAGCTACACGCACGTCTATACACAATCAACCATCATGTGGACGATTATCGAGATAGCCTCTCTGTTCCTGGCTGTGTGCCGGGCTCCGCTATCGTCTACCAGAGCCCCTAATTCTCCGGACGTGTTTGGAAAATCTCTGTCGACATTAATTGTGGGCGATGTGTTTCCCGCGCCTTGTTGACACAGCACTTAGAAAATGAACGACTCACCTTCGTGCTGAATTGAGGTGTCTTGGAAATAACTATCCAAGACCGGAATGATTGTGACCCAAGACAAGTTGTATAAATCAAAGCGCATGAGATGCTCGACGGCCATGGGGTCAATCTGTTCGTCGGCGAGTTATTTCCCCTCGTCTCGTGCCACCTCGAGGTCTCGAGAGTCTCGGAGTATGCTCATGTCGTTACAATCCCAATCTATTAGTCTATGCGTCCTTCAAACGTAGAACTTCAGCGGCTGTTTTTCCGCGTCCCGGGCAGAACCCATCGTCAAAACGTCGCCCACCTTGTTCGCAAAGCGAATCGTGACGGGGAGTCCGTCGTTGTAATTGCAAGCGTTGTAGTTGATCTTCGTAAGGCCCATGATGTCAGCAAGCACGGTGCGAATGTGAGGACGTCTTCCTGTGCTGCGCAAAACGGTTATCGACAGGGGATTTGGCGTTTCAGGACCGATGTAGGTGTCCAGCCGTGGCACAAAGCCGCTTGTCCACAGCAAGGCGTTTCGGTCGTCTAGAATGATGGCGGTTCCGCGCATCACCGGATAATCGCCGTCACGAAACAGCTTGGACTCGCCGTGGGTTTCCTTGATCCGGACGCCGACGACGTTGGTGCCCTTGGGGGCCGCCTTTTTGAAGGCCTTCCATTCTTCCTCGTTGAAGGTCGTGCGCCCGTGAATGAAGAATTCCCTTGGCGGCGCGCCGTGCTTGCTCTTGAATGTTTCAAGCACCTTGGCAATCAGACTTTCCGCTTCTTTCGGCTTGAGGTGGAATTCAAAGTCGCCGGTTTTCCAGGGGCCGTTCGCCCCACGGAAAACGACGGCGTCACCTTCATTAAGGAACATTTGCGCCGCGCAGCAGGCATGCTCCTTTGGGTCGTTCGGGATCATCTTAAAGACAAGCCCGATGTAACAGACCCCCGGCCTGACGTGGGCGAGCTTCCACGGCGGCTCAGGCTGCGTTTTGTAGTAAAGTCCGGTCGCCAGATTCCACGCCACAGTCGCCGGGTCTTGTAACCCACGCTTCGGATACCCTGCCTGGTTGAGGAATTTATCCGGTGCCAGCGTCGTCTCGCGAATGAGTTGGGAAGTATGTCCGAGTTTCAGCAACCGCGCCTTCACCTGCCGATGAAAATCCGG
>Ga0224528_1002336_pt1 | contig 10862 bp, 9 predicted proteins | sample CBST25metaG_2_FD_179888 | JGI IMG/M metagenome (GOLD analysis project Ga0224528, IMG submission 179888) | Peat soil microbial communities from Stordalen Mire, Sweden - C.B.S.T25 | ecosystem: Environmental > Terrestrial > Soil > Wetlands > Peat | place: Sweden: Norrbotten County, Stordalen Mire...
ATTCAGGAGCCGCCTACCGATGAATCCATTTGACACCATTTCGACCATTTCTGTGCGAGACATATTTGTGTCCCTTCGGTTGTCAGCTACTTGACGACTGATGGTTCATCTGCCCAAGAAAAGGCAGAGGGGATTTCCGCGTGCACGCCAGAGAATCGAGCCTGTCCATTACGAAAAAGGCACCCTACCGGGAAAGCAAAATCGCCCACGAACTTGGAACTTAATCGCACAACCTCGTCTCGGTCATTGTGCGATGTGCATTTCAATACGAGTGTGACATATATCGCAGATATTCTGCAACTTCAACTGTGGGATGATTGGGGATCGAGGCCGATCTCTTCTTCGGGACTTACGGCTGTTGGAAAAACGAATGCTCTCATGGACCGTTCGAGCATGATCTCGGAAATTGTTGCGGGACATTCAGCTTGGGAATGTGGCGATCAATTGAAACCAAAGAACATGGCGTTCACCCAATCTCGTTCTGGCGATAGAGAATACGGGAGTTTTTGAAAGCGCCGTTCTTCAGAATTCGAATAGAGCAGAAATGGAGCAGACGGGGTTGAAACTTAATGAGGCACTGGCCATGTCAGAACACCCGTGAAAGCTGCCCTGCGGATTTCTGAGATCGACCCGTTGGGGGGACATGCAAGTGGAAGATTGTATGTCTAGCAATGCGTGATTGAACCTGCGACTTCCGCCGTGTGAATCTACCTGCATTTGGTTTTTCAACGACTTACAACACCGCGGGGACTGCCAAAGTACGCGGAAGTCGTGCAAGACAGCAGGATTTGTGGGTTGGGCTGTGGGTTGAAATACCCTACGGTAGAGCGCAACGCGCTGAAGCGGGGCAGGGGGTGATGACAATATCCAATTACACCCATTTACAGCCATTCGATATCCAATTGCGGTCGGGAGAAACGCGGCTGCCGGGATAGCGCTTCCGCCATTTCCCTAATATCTGCATTGACTTAGCGGCAAGCCCGATCCGGGACAGGTGGACAAGAAATAATAGTTTCGCCCTCTGTTTCCCTCAGAGGTTCGGATTACCATGGAGAGAGCTTGTTTGTTGCAGCACCGTGCTGTAAGGTGATGCACCATAGACTGTAGGGGAAGATTCGCATGGCCACGAGCAAGCAAAAGAAACGGGAATCCGCCATGCCGCGCATCTCTGTTTCATTATCGCCCGAGGTGCACGCTACGCTGGAGCAGATCGCCCAGGAGAAGAAGGTCTCCGTCGCCTGGGTGATGCGGGATGCGGCAGAGCAATATATTGCGGACAAGTGGCCGCTCTTCAAAGGAAAGGTCTGATATGCCCGCCTTTTATGAATTTTTCGCCGGTGGCGGCATGGCCCGAGCGGGTCTTGGCGCAGAATGGACCTGCCTTTTTGCCAACGATATCGATCCGAAGAAAGGCTCCTCCTACGTCGCGAATTGGGGCGATGAAGATCTGAGCATTCGAAGCGTTGCCGACGTTGAAACGCAAGACCTCCCGGACGGCGCCGATCTCGCATGGGCGTCATTCCCCTGCCAGGATTTGTCGCTTGCCGGCGCTGGCGCTGGCCTCAAAGGGGAGCGCTCCGGAACTTTCTGGCCTTTCTGGGAACTGATGCAGGCGCTCGACGCAGAAGATCGCGTCCCAAGGATTGTTGCGCTTGAGAATGTCTCCGGCGCCCTCTCCTCCCATAAAGGCAAGGATTTTGCGGCGATTGGGGCAGCCCTGGCGAAGGGCCAATACCAATTTGGCGCCGTGGTGATAGACGCCGTGCATTTCGTGCCGCAGTCCCGCCCGCGGCTCTTCATCGTCGCGATTAAGAGAGGAACTCCGATACCCGCGCAACTGGTCGCACCCGAGCCTGAGGCGCTTTGGCATCCGGCCCATCTCGTCGGCGCATATGAAAAGCTGTCTCAGAAATCAAAAGCCGCATGGCTTTGGTGGAGGCTGCCCTCCGCCCCGAGTCGTCACGTTACGTTTTCTGAGTTGATTGAAGACGAACCACAGGGCGTGAAGTGGCATACAGCGGCGGAAACGCAGCGCCTCCTGTCCATGATGAGTCCCATCAATCGTCAGAAAGTCGAGCAAGCGAAAAAACTGGGCCGTCGCATCGTCGGCGGCATCTATCGGCGCACCCGCGTCAATGAGAACGGCGAGCGCGTGCAACGGGCCGAAGTCCGCTTCGATGACATCTCAGGTTGCCTGCGGACGCCCGTCGGCGGTTCCAGCCGGCAATCGGTGCTGATCGTCGAAGGCAAGAAAGTGAGATCGCGTCTCCTGTCTCCGCGCGAAGCGGCGCGCCTCATGGGCCTGCCGGACACCTATATCCTGCCCAAGAATTACAACGAGGCCTACCATCTGGCCGGCGACGGCGTCGTCGTGCCGGTCGTGCGATTCCTCGCTGACAATTTGCTTGAGCCGTTGCTTGCAGAAGCGGAGAAACAAGACAAGGAAGCGGCCTGATGACGCACGCCCACCGGAACGAACTGGAGAAATTCGCGGCGGAGAAAGCTTTTCGTGGGCAGGGGCCATTGTCGGTTGCGCTCGTCGTCACTCAACACGCCAAGACTATGGGCTTGCCGCTCGACCCTGAAAAGCTGATCACGGAAGGCGGCGGGCAGGTCCTGGGATTGGGAAAAGGAGCCGTGCAGTCCGTTCTCAAGCGGTATGGCATCAGCCGTGTGCTTGCAAAGGAGGGTGGCCGCACGTCGCGCGGAAGTCTCGGCAACATGCGGGAATACGTCGCATTCCTGAATGAACTCGGCAAAATGGGCAAGGTTGATTTGGAGGCCGTCGAAAGCTTCTGGGTTGACCGCGTTCAGCTTTTCTTCTCAGGCAAGCCTTTCAAAATCAAGCTGGACGCCTCGCGCAGCCTGCGCACAGTGGTGCGCGACGTCATCTCCCAGGCGGAGCAACGCCAGAAAGATACGCCGGGCATGAATTACGCAGGCGCGGTGCTGCAACAACTGGTCGGTGCCAAACTGGATTGCGCGCTAGGGAAGGGGCATCTTAAGCACAACAGTTTTTCGACGGCGGACGCGCCAAACCAGCGGGCAGGCGACTTCTTTCTGGGCGACGTAGCCATACACGTCACGACCTCTCCTGGGGAAGCGGTCATTGACCGCTGCAGGGAGAACCTCAATGACGGCCATCGCCCCATATTGGTGACGGTGCAGCGCGGGCTCACCGTCGCGGAGGGGCTGGCGAGCAATGTCGGGCTCGGCGACCGCATCGACATTTTCGAGGTGGAGCAATTCGTAGCGTTGAACCTTTATGAAATTGCGAAATTTGCGGCCGAAGGCCGCAGGATCGCTGTCACCGACCTGGTGTCGCGGTACAACGAGATTGTTGAGGAGTTTGAGACTGATCCGAGTCTCAAGATCGAGTTGAAACGGTGAAAGAAGATCCCGAGACCCGCAGCCGCATCATGCGTGCGGTCCAGGGAAAGGACACGGCGCCGGAATTGACGGTGCGTCGTCTCGCTCATAGCATGGGCTACCGTTACAGGCTCCATCGCAAGGATCTCCCCGGCAAACCCGATATGGCCTTTTCGGGACGGCGGAAGGTCATTTTCATCCATGGCTGCTTTTGGCATGGACACGAATGCGCCCGTGGAGCGCGCGTGCCCAAGATTAATCGCGAGTACTGGATCGAAAAGATCCACCGCAATCAAATGCGTGACAGAAAGACTTTGGATGCTTTGAGTCGTTCCGGTTGGCAGACGCTGGTTCTTTGGGAGTGTGAGTTGAAGGACCAGAAGCGTCTTCGACGCAGTTTGCAGGATTTTCTGGCGAACGATCAGCGATCAGACGATACTATCGCCTGAATGATGGAAATGCTGGGGTTTCGCCGCGGGGTCGCGCTGGTGCTGGTAGTATTTTGCTGGACAAACGGCACCGTTGATTCCGACTGAGGAAGCGGCGAGCATCGGGGCCATCGAGGATGATGAAGAGGAGTAACCGGAGAGCGAGAGGCGAGTGAAAGATGAAGCTTACACGTGTGGCCGTAAGCAACTATAAAGGCCTGAGGAAGACTGAGTCCCCTCTTTCAGATTTTGTTTGCACCATTGGCGAGAACAATGCTGGAAAATCGTCACTGCTCCAGGCCTTGCTCCTCTTTATCAATGGGACCAAGCTCTCGAAAAACGAATTCTATGATCCCGATCAGGACATTGTTATCACGGTTAAGGTCGAGGACGTCACTGATGAGGTGCTATCCAAGCTGACGGAAGAGCATCGCGTGAAAATTGCTCCCTATGTACAAGACGCATCCATCGTTCTTGCCCGGCGATATGCCCAGGATGGTACTTCCAAACTCCGCGTTGTCACTGCTGTTCCTCAAAACATCAAATTTGAGGACGAGCGGATTGATGACGCGTTCAAGGGGAAAAAAGGGAAAGAGCTTGGCGAGACGCTCCTGGCCTTTTATCCCGAGACAACGGATGCCACCACAGCGAAGTCAGTGACAACTCAGAAGGCCGCTAAGGAAATTATTCAAGAGTACGTTGGCAAACTACCCGCCGACCAACTCGTATTGAAAGATATCGCCCTGCCGACCGGCATTGATAACAGCATCCGATCCGTTCTCCCGGAACCCGTGTACATCCCCGCAGTGAAGGACTTTTCCGACGAGCTGAAAACGAAAGAAACCGCCTCATTCGGTAAGCTGCTCAATATTCTCTTGGATGTGATTGAGGGCGATTTAACCGATGCTGTGGAAACTTTCGAGAATCTACGCAAGAAACTGAATCGCATTACGGACCAGGATGGAAACGTCGTAGATGAACGGATGGACCGGGTAAAGGCTATTGAAAAGACTATCCAGAGCAATCTGCAGGAGACGTTCAAGAACGTCGTAATTGAGCTTGAGATCCCACCCCCCGAAATAAAGACCGTTCTTTCCAATGCGAATATCATCGCCGACGACGGCGTTCGAGGCTCCGTTGACAATAAAGGTGATGGATTCAAGCGTGCGATCACTTTCAGCATCCTCAGGAGCTACGTCCAGTTATCGCAAGACGTGACCTGGAGAAAAGACGCCCAGGACGGAAAGCCCGCCAGAGAGAAATTCCTCTTTCTCTTCGAGGAACCAGAACTCTATCTTCATCCGCGGGCGCAAAACATTCTCTTTGATGCGCTGGCTCTCATTTCACAAAAGCATCAGGTGGTTGTAACAACTCATTCGCCTCTTTTCTTTTCCTCGGATAATACAAAAACCTTCATCAAAGTGGTGAAAAGACAGCCCGAGGATGCGGCGAAGCCGATTGGCGAGTGCTGCCCGATTGATCTCACCGCCGTTAGCGAGAAGGACAAATTCCAGCTTATTTCCTTTGAAAGCAGCAACTTCGCATTCTTTTCAAAGAAGATTGTCCTCGTGGAGGGCGACAGTGAATTGATTGTGCTTCCCCATATAGCCAGCTTGCTCAATCAGGGGTGGGATTTCAGGACCACATCGACCAGCCTGGTGAAGATTTCCGGTAAGGGCAGTTTCAAGCGGTATAAGGACTTTTTCACCTGCTTCAATGTAGATGTTGCGATGGTTGCGGATCTCGACATCCTGATAAAAGACTTCGATAAAACGCTCCCTTCTCCCCGTGCGAAAGAACTGCTCGACGATCTTCTGAGAGATGTTGACAAAATAATCGACGACGAGAACAAGCTGGATAAGCCGTCGCCAAAACTGCTGAAAGAAGAGCTTCAGCGGGAACGGGCAAAAGCTCTGTATGAACAGTTGGGTGCCGCCCGCGCCCAGGGCGACATTAAGAAGCAAGGCGAGATTCTGGATCAGCTCTTCATTGCCGAAAAATCGAATCCACGGCTCGAAGTGCTTCTTGATCCTGCTCGGGTGAACATAGCCACGAAGAAGCGCGCACTTCTCGCCGAGTTGAGTAATTCGGGAGTGTTTGTCTTGGAAAAGGGAGCTATAGAAGCCTACTACCCGCCAGAAGCCGTAGGCGCGGACAAACCCTCGAAGGCTCAATCGTTCTGTTCGCTGGTTAAGACAGCGGATGTTGTCAGGAGCCTCTGCGAGCTTGTACCTCAGCCTGACGGGACCTCCCTTCACGAGCTTGAAGCAGTGATGAAGAGAATATTTGTCGGGGTGTGAAGCATGAATCAGTATAAAGAAATCATTGTCGCTCTCATAGCCGTGTTCGGAGCCGTGCTTCCCTACCTGATTCAGAAGAACAAAGAATTGAACCTCAAGATCGCGGAGCAAAAACGGGAGGCGTACGGCAGCTTTCTGAGAAACTTCACCGCGACTGCGGTGGGAATCATGCATGGTGAGGAAATCTCCGGAAAAGATTCGGACCGTGACCGTATGTTGGCCAGAGATCAGTTGCTGCTTTATGGCAGCGATGATGTCATCAAAGCGTATGACGCGTGGATCAGATATGGAGATGAGGAAAATCATGATCTGAACAAGGAAGGGGAGTTACTCAGCCTTGTTCTCCTCGCTATTCGCAGGGATCTATTGGGAAATACGAAAGTAACAAAGGATGACATCAGCAACCTGAATCCTTTCAATCGCGGGTGACAGTGAGATACACCGCTTAGGACCGGTATGCGGGCGTCGGCGGGGTACAGGATCGCAGTTCCGCTCGTACAAGACTCTTTTTTGAATGCAGGCACATGTTAGGTTACGGAACGAGGGTAAAGGATGTATGACCTTCATCGCCTTGGTTGGCACGATTTTCAGCAATTGTGCCTGACAATTACGCGAGAAATCCTCGGCCAGACCGTGGAGTCTTTTCTGGACTCCTCCGACGCCGGAAAAGACGGAGCATTCGCCGGAACGTGGAAGCCGCGACAAGGGGAGGCGCTTCAGGGATGCTTTGTCATCCAGTGCAAGTTCACGAACAAGCTTGGAAAGAACCTAGCTCTCTCTGATCTCGCCGACGAAGTGGAGAAGGTAAGGCGGCTTGTCAAAAATGAGCGCTGCGACAGCTACATTTTGATGACGAACGCCGGACTTTCCGGTTCAATTGCAGAGAGTGTCCGCGGATTATTCGAGGCTGCCGGCGTCAAGCAGGTTGTTTTGTTCGGCTCAACCTGGATTTGCGATCAGATCAAAGCGAACAAGCGCCTCCGGATGCTAGTGCCACGGCTGTATGGCCTTGGCGATCTCAGTCAGATTTTGGACGAACGAGCATATTCCCAGGCGAAAGCGTTACTTACTTCGCTGAGCGAGGACCTGTCCAAAGTCGTTTTGACGGGGGCATATCGCAAAGCCGCGGAAGCATTGAATCAACACGGCTTTGTACTTCTGGTCGGGGAGCCCGCGGCTGGAAAGACCACCATCGCTTCGATGCTCTCCATGGGCGCGTTGGATCAGTGGGGCGCCTCCACGCTGAAGCTTGATGACGCCGAAAAGGTTGTTGAACGATGGAATCCCGACGAGCCATCGCAATTCTTTTGGGTGGATGACGCTTTCGGCGTGACGCAATACGAATCCTTCCTTGTCAATGGTTGGAACCATGCTCTTCCAATGATTAACACCATGCTCCGTAAGCGTGCCAAGATTGTGATGACGTCGCGCGACTACATATATAAGCGAGCGCGGAACGATCTTAAGGAAGGCGCGTTCCCGCTTCTCCGGGAGAGCCAGGTCGTAATTGACGTTCATGACCTGACATTGGAGGAAAAGCAGCAGATACTCTACAACCACATTAAGCTCGGGAAGCAGGCCAAAGGATTCCGCTCCGAGATCAAGCCTCATCTCCCCGTCATCGCCGCACATTCGCGCTTTGTTCCCGAGACCGCGCGGCGCCTCGGAGATCCGATATTCACGCCAAAACTGGGCCTCAATCGTTACGACCTGAATGACTTCGTTGAAAAGCAGGAGCTTTTACTGCAAGAAGTGATCCGAGGCCTCGACGAACACAGCAAGGCGGCGCTCGCCCTCATATACATGAGGAACAACTCCCTCGAAAGCCCGATCAAATTGGAAGAATCGGAGCGTGAAGCCATTGAGCGATTGGGCAGCAATCTGGGCGGGTGCATTACCGCGCTCGAATCTCTCAACGGAAGCCTTGTGCAATATACGGCGGCGGAAGGAACGGATGCCTGGAGATTCAAGCATCCGACCGTTGGTGACGCCTATGCTGGCCTCTTGCTTCAAAGTCATGAATTGCTCGGCATTTATGTGCATGGCAGTCCGATAGACAAACTGACGGCGCAGGTGACTTGCGGCGATGTCGGGATTGAACGGGCGGTAGCTCTTCCAAGGGGTCTGTTTCCGCTCGTGATTAAGCGGCTCGACGAATTCTCCTCGACTACCCGGTACAAGACCCCGTTCCTAGCCAGATGGTATAGCAAGGGCCGTATCGACAGGTTTCTCTCGTCGCGCTGTTCCAAGGAATTTCTGCTTCAATACGTTGAACAGCATGGCGATGTTTTCGAACGAATATCGAAGCCGGGACGCTTCTTGGATTCGGTGTCGGAGGTGGATTTGGCCATCCGGTTGCATGAGTTCGGAATTCTGCCCGAGAAATACCGTCAGGAGTTTATGACAACCGTCGTCACTTACGCGATTGACGGCGAGGATTTCTACGCCCTCAAAAACCTCCGGATTCAAAGCGTGTTCACTTCCACCGAGCTTTCCGCGTTTCGCGAACGCGTTCGGAGTGAATTATTGCCCAATCTGACGGATATAGGACGAACCTGGCAGTCCAACCGTAACCCTGATCAGGCCGCCGACGAACACATGCAGCCGCTAATTGACTCATTCTCCGCTCTGAAGCAGGAATTCGCTGATGAACCTGCAATCCTTGCCAATCTAGATAAGGAGGTACAATCCATCGAGAAATGGATCGCAGAAAAACTTGAGAGTGAGCCAAAAACAGATCGACCGGCGCGCAGTTTTGGAGACGTTGATACTCCAGATCTCTTGCCGGTGCGGGCTCGTGGCGTATTCGACGACGTTGACCAGTGACCTGCCTGGCTAATGCATGACAATTTCGTTTAGATGGCAGGAAGAGCCGAAGTAAGCACCTCATCAGCCTGACCGTCGAGCCAAGGGACGATGCCATCGAGACGAGTGGCCGCCTCTCCAAAGCCGCCGTACCAAATAGCAACCCGATGTGGGGTGGAGACCTCAAATGCGCCTCTTCATATCAGATAACTCGTTACTCAATCAGCCGCAGATACTGGAGTGCAGGCTGGCCAGAGAAGGCGTCAGTGCACTCTTCTGGGGTGGATGACAGCATTTTGGCCGCAAGCTTGTTTGAGGGAATATTGGAAACGCCAACTATGGCTTCTATGTAAAACCTTTTGATTGGAGTTGCCTTAAATCCATTACTTATCTCCTCGATGCTCCTTCTGACGGTAGCTGCCCCCAATCCACTATTACGCATGGACTCAAGTACTGCATACCCGAGTTGAAAGCATGGAATGCCACTGACATGGTCAGCCACTGCAAACATGGCAATCGCCATCACTTTTCCGTTGCTGATGTTGGCATAGGTGAAGCGTCTTTTACCTGGAGCGGGCTCGTCTAGGAGCACTTGCAAGTCACGATGCACCTTGCATCTCTGAAACACTACCAGCCTATTGTCGATTGCCTGTTGCAAGCTATTTAACGCGGCCATCGGGTCAGTCATCACTGCCATGTCTCCCCCAGAATCTCTTTTACTCCGGAAACCATCAATTCGTTAAATCGGCACTTTATGTGAAGCAGAGTCCCTAACGCTCCGCCGCCTCTTATCGTAAATCTGCGTGGTGGTGATGTGCTTGTGATCGAGCAGGTCCTGGACGGACTCGATGGGCACGCTGGTGTCAAGCAGCAGCGTCGCCGTCGTTGCCCGTAGCGAATGCGGCGAATAAACGCATTCCTGAACCTTCTCGCCATCCCGCAGCTCTTTCTCCTGCATCGCGCCGGGCAGGCGTTCCAGATAATTCATCAGCACGCGGTACATGCTGCGCTGGGTCATGCGCCGAGAAGCGAGAACATCGCCGCGCCGGGAGCGGGGAGGGCGGAAGAGGGGACCGCTCTCGATGCCAGCGGCTTTGACGTATTCGGTGACGGCCTCCGCCGCGCTGAAGTGAATTCCCTTGGTTCTGGCGCGCCCGCCCTTGAGTTGGAACCGCAATGTCGCCTCGTCGTCGTCCTGGTGGGAATCTGAGACGTTGAGCTTACAGCCGGTTTCGACGCGCGCGCCGGTATAGAGATAGAACTTCAGGATGGCGCGATCCCAGATATCCAGCAATGAGTCACCGGCAGGCATCCCCATCAACTGCCGCGCCCGCGTTTCCGACAGGGCGCGGGTTTCCCCGACCGGGTCGGACGCTTCGCGCGCGATGAACTGTGCATGCGCCGGATTCGGCACTGTGATCGGGAGTCTCAACTCCGCCGCGGCGCCACTCAGGAATTTATAGAACGATGACAGCGATGAAATCCGCCGGTTGATCGTCTTCGGCGCCCCGCTGCGTTTCGTCGCGGCGTCCTTGAAAGCCTGGACATCGAGGATAGAGACGCGCAGGAGCTTCGCGGAATCCTCCGGCCAGGACAATTTGCAGAATTCGACGAAGGCCATGACATCGCCGCGATAAGCCCGGCGTGTGTGATCCGATTTGCGCCGGTTGACCCATGCTTCGAAGATGCTTGCCACCGAATGGAAAAAGTTCTCGACGCGCTTTTTGATCTCGGGAGTGAACGCGCCGGCGATCACCGGCGGCAATGCCGGCAGGTTTTCCGAATCAGCTATCGACTCGATATCCGCCATCCGCCCCGCCGTGTTTGTAATCGTTAGAGCATTTTCTCTATATCTGTAGACCTCCGATGCAGTGTTTGAACCATGCCGAGGCGTTCTCCGGGGTGATCTGAGGAAGCGTCACAGTGACGGCTTGGTCGAGTGCTTCCTTTGTTCTCGCTT
>Ga0224528_1002339_pt1 | contig 10859 bp, 8 predicted proteins | sample CBST25metaG_2_FD_179888 | JGI IMG/M metagenome (GOLD analysis project Ga0224528, IMG submission 179888) | Peat soil microbial communities from Stordalen Mire, Sweden - C.B.S.T25 | ecosystem: Environmental > Terrestrial > Soil > Wetlands > Peat | place: Sweden: Norrbotten County, Stordalen Mire...
TCTCACCTTGATAAGCATGAGCAAGACCAGCACTTCTTCCGCTGCGTTGGCAGCTTCGGAGCGTAGCGGAGAAGCTGCCAACGCAGCGGAAGAAGTGCTGGTCTTGCTCATGCTTATCAAGGTGAGATTTCTTTCCCCGCCCTACAGTAATTGTTGAGGGGCTACTTGTCTCACTGATGTTGGCACAGAGGGTGAGGGCTTGGCGCAACTCTCGACAATGATTCGCCGCTTTCGCAATCACCCTTCCATCTTCCTCTGGTCAATGGGCAATGAAGAGTGGACGCTGCAGCGGGACCAAGCGGGGCCTCGAGTGATTCACGCGATGCAACAGCGCACACATGAACTCGATCCCACGCGCCTCTGTACAGCAGCTGTGAACGGGAGTTATGATGGACCGCTCGCGCCCACTCTCGATGTAATGGGTTTTAACTACAATCTCTCGCAAATCGATAAGTACCACAAGGGCCACCCCAAGCAGTTGCTAGTTGGAACGGAGACGGCCAGCGCAGTATTTACTCGGGGAATCTATACGAATGACAGGTTGCGCAATTGGGTGAGTTCCTATGATGTAGTCTATCCAGACACCCCGGTGGATTCTGGACAGGCCTGGTGGAACTTCTATAGCTCCAGACCGTGGCTATCGGGAGGCTTCGCGTGGACCGGGTTCGATTATCGAGGGGAACCTTCGCCCTATCGCTGGCCGAGCGTAAGTTCACAGTTTGGCATCGTCGACACATGTGGGTTTCCAAAAGGTGCCTACTTCCGCTACAAAGCGTGGTGGAACAATGAACCTCTTCTGCACTTGTTTCCGCACTGGAGCTGGCCAGGGAGAGAAGGGGAAGAAATCCTCGTCCAGACAGAGTGCAATCTCGATAGTGTAGAACTTTTCCTCAACGGAAAGAGCCTCGGATCACAAAAGGTCGTCCCTCAATACCACCAGGAATGGAAAGTGAATTACATGCCGGGCACGCTTGAGGCACGAGGGACAAAAGACGGCAACGTCGTACTTACAGAAACTCGCCGCACCTCCGGGCCGGCAGCACGGATCATACTCACGGCGGATCGTATCGAACTATCCGCGAATGGCCAAGATGTCGCGATCATCCGAGTAGAAGCCGTCGACAAGGATGGGCTTCCGGTTCCGACCGCGGATGCCTTTGTCCGATTTAAAGTTTCCGGAGAAGGAACTTTGATAGGCGTCGGCAATGGCGATCCAAACTGCCAGGAGTCGGACAAGAAACCTGAGCGCAGTCTCTTCAACGGTCTTGCACAAGTCATCGTTCAAACCACCAAGAACCCAGGCACTCTGGTGTTCGAGGCAACCGGACGAAGGCTCGAGTCAGCCACTCTCACGTTGGTTTGCAAGGAGGCTAAACTTCGCGCCGCAGTTGTATAACTGAAGACCGGAGAAGTATTGACAGATTCGCGCCATTACGCCTTTTTCCACGGCAGTATCGCAAGCACCTTCCGGACGTCGCGCGGCAATAGCGAAGCACGGAGGGGCGATGTGAGAATCCTATCTATGGTGGCGCTGTTGGGGATATGTCTGGCTGTACCTGCTTCTCTGGATGCTTCCACATTCTACGTAGATGCAACCCGCGGCGGCGACTTCAACAACGGTAAGTCACCGTCCTCGCCGTGGAAAACACTCGATAAAGTCAACGCAAGTCACTACCAGGCGGGAGACCGGATTCTGCTGCACTCCGGCTCTCGCTGGGCGGGTCAACTCGCGCTAACCAGCTCAGGTGCGAAAGATACCCCGATCCAGGTCGACCGATATGGAAAGGGAAAGCTTCCCCGCATCGATGGCGAAGGAGAGGTCGAGAACGTCCTGCAACTCGTCAATGTTGAGGAGGTGGAAGTACGCCATCTTGAGATTACAAATCAGGGGCCGCAGCCCGGAATACGCCGGAGCGTACTGATCGCCTCCACAAACTTCGGCACTGCGCATCATCTTGTGGTCTCCGACCTCTATATTCACGACATTAATGGAACCAATGGACACAAGGAAACCGGCGGCATCCTCTTCCGTACGGTTGGAGACAAGCTGCCCAGCAATTTCGATGGCCTTATCATAGAGCGCAACATTCTCTGGAAGGTCGACCGCTCAGCGATTGTCGGGCAGAGTTCCGAGTTTGGCCGATCCAAATGGTATCCGAGCCTGCATGTCACTATCCGCGACAATTACGCGGAAGACATAGGAGGCGACGGCATCGTGCCCTGGGCCACAGATGGCGCATTGATTGAGCATAACGTAGTGATGCATTGCAACCAACGAGCCTGCAGCTATAACGCAGGCATCTGGCCATGGAGCACGGATAACTCGCTATTCCAATTAAACGAAGCCGCGTACACGCATTCGACTCTCGATGGGGAAGGCTTCGATTCAGACTTCAATTCCAGAAATACTCGCTTCCTTTATAACTACAGTCACGACAACGACGGTGGATTCATGTTGATCTGCACTCCCGTCAAGCGCAATCCTCTGAAAAACGCCGGTAATACCGGGACGTTGATCCAACACAACATCAGCCGCAACGATCATGCACGAATATTCAATTTAAGTGGCGCCAATCACACGACAGTCGCCTCCAATGCGATTTACACTGCTCCCGGAAGCAATGTGCAAATATTGTTCGTCAGTAATTGGGAAGGTTGGGCCAATGGAGCCATCTTCCGCGACAACACGTTCGATGTAGCGGGGACTGCTCATTACGGACACGAAGCGCGCCGCAATCAAGATGGCACCTATGAGATCGACGCAGGTTGGGGCGGGGCAACGGATATTCGCTTTGAAGGGAATCGTTATTTTGGACAGCAGGTGGACATGCCTGCTGACTCGGCGGCCGTCGTCGATCCTCATTTCCACGCGGTGAATCTCCCTTGGAATGAGCCGACGTTCGATCCTGCGCACCCGGAGGATTTCGTCTCCTATTTGGCGAAACATCGCAGGTGGATACTTCGCTTGTTTACGAGGCAGTTCAATGAGCCCCTGCACCTTGGTACACCACAGCCGTTTTCCAATAAGCCGGAGTACTCAATCCAGAGTGCGATCTCGACTCCTTATCCGGACCGTTCTCACGCCTGTCTACTCTTATGAAATTAGCCGAATAACCACCGGCGTTAATGCCGCTTCATGAGTCAAACGAGTTAGGAACACCACCGATTGCAATAATCGAAGGCGTCGAACCGCTGGCGAGAAAGGAATCCAGCTTTGATCTCTCAACCGCGATGTAGATTTCTGTCCTTGACCCTTTTACTTTTGGCACAGTATCTTTTCGCTTCCGCGAATCCGTCTCGCGCGAAAATGCCGTTTAACGGGGCTCCTGTTTCCGGTCTCTCGCCAACCGCGATTCCGCCCGCGATCCCATATCGTATTCAGTCTACGCAGCCTTTGAAGCTATGAGGGCCAAGCCTGCATACGATTGCGATGCAGCACAGTCGATCGTCGGCGCCTTTGCGACAGGGCCTTCATTCATGCAATCAAACAAGCTGTTTCTGTGCATCATGAGAGACCTCGATTTACAAAGGCCTGCTCAGGCAAATGCAATCATCCTTCAACACGTCTTTTGAAAGAGGAGATTCAATGCAACGGAGAAGAGTTCCCAGGTATTGGAAGTTGCTTTGGGTATTGGTTCTTGCCGCCATGGCTTGGCCATTCGTACAAGCGCAGGATCTGAAGAGCTTTGAGCAGAAGATCACAACCAAGGTGTTGCCCAATGGGCTGACGCTGATCATCTGCGAGCGGCCGGATGCTCCGGTCTTCAGTTTTGCCACCTACGTTGACGCGGGAGATGTGAATGATCCCTCCGGCGAGAGCGGTTTGGCGCATATGTTCGAGCACCTGGCGTTTAAGGGAACCAGTGAGATCGGAACGACCGACTGGGCAGCCGAGAAAGTTGCTCTTGCGAAGGTTGAAGCAGCAAACGACGCCTATGAAGCCGAATATCTGAAGCCCATAGGCCGCGATCCGGTGAAGCTGGCCGCGTTGAAAAAGGCCTTTGAAGATGTCCAGGCCGAAGCACACACGTTTGTTGTGCCCAACCAGTTTACTTCTGTGGCAGAGCGTAGCGGCGCAACGGGATTGAACGCCGGCACGGGACTTGACCAGACGGTCTACTTCTGGTCGATGCCACAGAGTCGCCTGGAGCTTTGGGCGTGGCTCGAGAGCGGGCGTCTGGCGGACGTCCAGCCGCGCGAGTTCTATAAGGAGCGCGATGTGGTGAACGAGGAGCGCCGCATGCGTACTGACTCCGACCCCACCGGGCGGCTCGTCGAACAGTTTCTAGCGACCGCATACGTGGCGCACAACTACGGTCGCAGCGGTGTAGGCTGGCCCAGTGAAGTGAGCCAGATTACAGCCACTCAAGCGATGGAGTTCCACAGGAAATACTACGTGGGCGCGAACATCGTAGTTGCTGTCGCCGGCGACGTGAAGGCCAGTGAGGCTCTGCCGATGCTGGAGAAGTATTTCGGCCGAGTTCCCGGCGGACCTAAGCCTGAGGAGATGACCACAGTCGAGCCAAAGCAGTTTGCCGAGAAAACAGTCACGATCCGCGAGCAAACCCAGCCATTCTTCATCGAGGGCTATCATCGTCCCGATTTTCGCGACCCTGACAGTGCTGTTTACGACGCTATCAGCGACATCATGTCCAATGGCCGGGTATCGCGGCTCTATCGCAGCCTGGTTCGAGATCAACAGATTGCTGCCCAGGCCCAAGGCTTCAGTCCCTATCCGGGTGGGAAGTATCCTGGCCTCTTCGCGTTCTATGCGGTCCCGGTTCCGGGGCATACACCTGCGGAAATGCGTGACGCCATTCACAAGGAAATTGCCAGGCTGCAGACGGCGGACGTGAGTGACGAAGAACTGCAAATGTTCAAGACCCGCACCCGCGCTAACCTGCTAAGCGGGCTTGCCGATAACCAGGGACTGGCCTTCGCGCTATCTGAGTACCAGACCCGATACGGTGATTGGCGCGAGCTCTTTTTGCAATTGTACCGCGTGGACAAAGTAACGAAAGCCGACATTCGCCGCGTGGCCAACCAGGTCTTTGTCCCCAGCAACCGCACCAGCGCATGGATTGAGACAGAAGCTACAGCAACAGCGGCGCAGAAAGTTGGAGGCGCGCAATGAATATCAAACATTATTCCAGCATCGTTCTGGCAAGTGCTATCTTCGCCGCATTACTTACGCCTGCCACGCTCACCGCACAACAGAACAAGCCTTGGGAGAAGATTCCCGCAGTCAAGCTGCATGACTTCAAGCCGCAACAGCCCAGGCAGATCGTATTGAAAAATGGGATCGTCATCTTTTTGCAGGAGGATCACGAACTGCCGTTTGTCTACGGACGGGTTTCGATACCGGGAGGCGAGCGGGACGAGGACTTGGCCAAGGCGGGTCTCGTAAGTCTCTATAGCGGTACATGGCGCACCAGCGGCACCGCCAAGCTGAGCGGCGATGCAATGGACGACCTGCTCGAATCCAAGGCCGCCTCTATCGAGACTTTTTATAGCGACGATGCCGTCTCGCTTTCCTGGAGGTCACTCAAAGAAGACTCCGATGAGGTTCTCACTCTGGCTCTGGACCTGCTATTCCATCCCAAGTTCAGCGTGGAAAAGCTAAAACTCGCTCAGCAACAAGAGGCCACGAACGTCGTCCGTCGCAACGATAACGCCGGCGGTATCGCATACCGTGAGTCGGAGAAGCTGGTCTACGGGGCAAACAGTCCCTATACGCATCAGCCGGAGTTGGCCACCATCGGCGCAATCACTATTGACGATCTAAACGCGTGGCACGACCTCTCCATCCACAACAAGCTCTTCCTGGTTATTGGCGGCGACTTTGACCCGGCAGCCATGGAGGCCAAGTTGCGTTTGGCCTTCGAGAGTCTGCCTCCGGTCAAGGCTTTGCCTGTCCGCCACGATGTGTTTGCGGGGCCCAAGCCCGGAATCACATTTATCGACAAGAAGGACGTGAACCAATCCACGATTGAGATTGTCGGCCTAGGCACAGATCGCCACAACCCTGACGTTCCCACGCTGGCAGTGATGAATGAAATCCTGGGTAGCGGCTTCTCCAGCCGCTTGTTTCAGAAAGTTCGCACTGAACTGGGGTTGGCCTATGGAGTGGGCGGAGGCTACGGTTACACCTACGATCACCCAGGCGAGTTCAGTGTCTATGTCGGTACCAAGAGCGCTACTACGGTCCAGGCGATCCAGGCCACGCTGGGTGAGATTGCGGGGCTTACCACAAAACCTTTCACGCAGGTGGAACTGGACCAGGCCAGAAACAGCATCCTCAACTCATTCCTCTTCCAGTACGACACCAAGCGGAAGGTGCTCAACGAGCAGGCCCGCTTCGCCTACTATGGCTATCCTGCCGACTACCTTGAGACGTATGAGGCCGGCATCAAGAAGGTAACTCTTGCCGATCTCGACAGGGTAGCAAGAAAGTACATTCATCCCGACAAACTCGCGGTGCTGGTGGTGGGCAACGGAGCGGAGATCAAGCCCGGTCTCGAAGAGCTGAAGCTGGGCCCGATCCAGTCAGTGGACATTACGATTCCGAAGCCGCCTCAACCGGCGTCCGATCAAAACAAGCAGTAGAAGCCCCCTCGTCAAACAGACATCCTTTCTCTCGATCATCCATAAGTGATCGAGAGAAAGGACCGCGTCATTGAACGAATTCGGCGCAGATGAACGACGCCTGATTTCAACGCGAACTCATCGATTGAAAGGTGCGAGAGCCATGCGTATTCGCCTATCCGCCATCGTCATATTGTCCGCCGCAGTTTACGGTGGTTCATTTGTGTCCAATGCTCAAACCGCTCTGCCGCTTCCAGGTTGTGAACCGGCGCCGGAAGTGCGCAAGATCATGGACAAGAAACTTGACCCTGTGTTCCTGGGAAAAATCAAATTTCCTGAGCGCTTTGTTCTCGAACGTCAGGTGCTTGAAGATTTGATCGCAAAATATCCGCGTGAGTTGACACCATACGAGACTTTGAGTTCCTGGATGTATCCGGGAGCCAGCAAGGAAGAGATTGATGCTTTCCATGATCGCCTGGTAAAGATGGCCAAGGGCCATCCCAACGATCCGCTGGCGGTGTTGCTGGCTGGCGAGGTACTGAATGGGAAAGATACGCCGGAGGCTATTCGCTTGTTTGAAGCAGCTAAGGCCAAGGCGCCAAACTTCCCGTGTCCGGCCTTGCAATTGGCGGAACTCTACAGGAATGGAAAGCGCGCCGACCCAGTCAAGCAGAACGAGAATAGCCAAGCGCCCAAGGTAGGAGAAGACAGAATGCGCTGCACACAAGTCTAGCGACTGTAAAAGGCTGCTTCCGATCTGGGCATGCAACATGACGTATCGAGGGAGGAGAATCATGCAACCGCGAAGTTATTATTTCAGTATTCGCAAAGTTACTACGGTTTTACCGCTATCTCTTCTGGCGATTGTTGCCAACAGCCAAACCGTCGCTCCAGCGCCCGCGCAGGCTGCGCCGCCCGAATCCGCATCGACCTTCAGCATTAAGGCTTATGCCGAGGAGGTAGTGGTCGATGTCGTTGTCACAGACAAGAAGGGGAGCCCGGTCCAGAGCCTATCCCAAGACCGCTTTCAGGTGCTGGAAGATGGAAAACCACAGCAGTTCCGAGTCTTCCAGGAACATGGCGTCGGCAACAATGCGCAGCCTGCGCAGGCATCTCACCCGCTTCCGCAGCATATTTATTCCAATCTGGCGTTGATGGGAACCGAAGACCGGCACACCCCCCTCGTTCTGCTCCTGGATGGTCTCAATACACCGGTCAAAGACCAGATGACCATGCGTAAGCAGATTGTATCTTTTCTCAAGCAGATTCCGCCCGGAACGCACGTTGCATTATTAGCCCTGAATCAAAGCATGAGATTGCTTGCAAATTTCACCACCGACACCTCCGTAATCGCTGCCGCAGTCGAGGACACGAAGTCGATAAGGCCCTCGGGGATGCTCTACCGCGATAATCACTTCGAAGACCCGTTTTCTACTGCGGCAGTGGAACAGCAATCGCAAGCGCAAGGTGATTCGTACGCAAAGGTGACAGACGCCCGCCGCGATGAAACACGAATGGAAGTGCGGGTTAGAACCACGCTGGATGCTCTCGATGCGCTCAGTAAATACTTGGCGGGATTCCCAGGGAGAAAGAACGTGGTGTGGTTTTCTGCTTCCTTCCCGCTTGATGTTTCTCCGAAAACAGTGACTTCATGGGCAGGGTCAGTTGAGGATTCGAGTGGCTCAGGCTCCAACTCAGATCCCCGCCAAATAGCGGGAGATTTTATTTTCGCAAATTTTTCTCAAGAGGTGCGTCACACAACGAGCTTATTGGCCAAAAGCCGAATCGCCGTTTATCCAGTGGATGTACGCGGAGTTGAGCTTGACAACTTCTACGATTCTGAGACTGGGAAACTGCCCAAGAATTCTAGCAGCTCAATTATTGCTCAGTCTCAGAGGGAATTGCAGAGGGATTTCGTCGAGAACCATGCATCTGAACAGAGCGCGATGAAGGATATTGCCAGAGACACTGGAGGCGAGGCTTTCCTAAATGGAAACGATCAATCGGCAGCGCTCGGAAAGGTGCTCCGCGCCGCGGCCGACTATTACGAGATAGCCTATGTTCCCGCACATGCCAGAGATGGAAAGTACCATACCATCAACGTGAAGGTGGACTCGTCTGGAGTGAGGGCGGCTTACCGGCAAGACTATTTCGGCGACGATCCGGCCAAACTCCAACAGAATAGGAAAGCCACCGTCGATCCGTTTACGTTTGAACTACAGGTTGGCCGTCCGCCGTCCACTCAGATTCCGTTCTACATCCAGGCTATGCCGTTGGTTACGCAACCCGATCTCAGTGATCGCTCCAGGCGCAATGGTGACTTTGGAGTAAAGATCGACGGTCCAGTCGTTCGCTACGCGATCGACTGGAACATCAATCTCGCCGCGCTCCAAACAACCTCCAACGCCGACGGACACTATGAGGGCAAAATCAGCTTTGGCGGAATAGCATACGATTCTGAGGGAAAGTTACGGAACTCATTGCTGAATACAACGGAAATCAACCTGACTCGGCAGAGATTTGCCTATCTTTCGACCCATGGCTTGACCTTTCATGAGGAGTTGGATTTGCCGATAACGGACGTGGTCCTGCGGGTAGCGTTGATTGATCGTGTCAGCGGCAGGACCGGCTCATTTGAAATACCGCTTTCCGCGAAATGACTATTCTGTTTACAAGTGCGCGGTTTGCGCGGGAGCCGGAACGTCGCAAGGTGGGCGGCAATGCACTGCTCACCATTGAAGGAACGACGCATGAAGCAGAGCCGGACATGGTCGGGGAGACTGTTGTCTTGCCCTGGGCCTGGTCGACGAGCAACTCTTTGTCGAATTCGAGGGCGAACGCTGTCACTTCCGGAAATTTCAGATCGAGAGATATGAAGCGCTTGGTCTCGTATCCGGTAGCCTTCCTGCTGCGCCAGTCCAATCACGTCATGCCAGTTCCGCTGGATCTGAGCCGCCATCCGCAGGCCCAGATCTTCGATGTCCGTCCACACAATCTGGAGACCTACGATGAACTCGCCCACCGATGCGATGAAGGCCCTGAATCAAAATCTCCGCGAACAACTGGAACTTATAGGCGTGCCGGCCGTGGCCGCGCAAATGGATGACATGCTGGCCCATGCCACCGAGCATCGCTGGTCGCCACACCAGTTGACTGCTAATGCCTGCATCGCATTGCCTTCATTTTGCCGTTTCAGCTTCAGCCGGTAGCTAGTTGGACCGCCGTAAAACTCGGGTGGGGTAGCGCCTCGGTCCCCCAGACAGGCTGCTCCTTCATCCTCCTTTGTTACCTCCTGAATATCGAGGGCTTGACCGTTCCACTCCCGCATATGCAGAGTGTCGCGAATGTAGAGGAACTTTTCCTGCCGATACAGTCTGAATCTGCGCAAGGCGCTATTCGTGCAAGGGGCTGGATCGCGTCTTTCAACAAAAGCTGTTGAACTCACGGGCATGAATACGGAAAATGTAGTCCAAAGTGCCGCTCCGCCCCAGGATGGCACAAGAGCTATCGTTGAACTCCAGCACACTCATCTGATCGGAGACCAAGACCTGTCGGACCACCATCGGACTCACATCGCGGGGAACAGTTCGTAGAATCGGGCGCTTGAATGAGGTTTAGTTGATCATCGTTACAGACTACACCGACCTCAGACCAAATCGAACCCCGACTTCTTGCCGCACTCGTCAACGATGGCTTCCATGCGGAAGCACGTCCTTAATTGGCGCAGCAGCCTGCGGATTGAACTGGCGGTAGTCCTTGCCGAGCAGACTCGCGATGGTTGCCGCGATCTGGGCTTGCGTGATCGCCTGAATGTGCGTCCGCTCGCCGAGAGCTGCCGTGTCGGGGCCAAGAACAGCAATCCAGATATTCTCTGAGCCCTTCTGTTCTACGCCATGCTCCTTCCAATCAACCAGTCCGGAGCCGCGCCCATGATCAGTCGTAATCAAAAAGGTAGTCTGATCCTTGTATTCGGGCATGGACTGCATGGTCTCCCATAGCTGGCGAACAAAGTCATCAAACTGGTGCGCAGTTTCCAATACCAGATCATAACGACCGGCGTGGGCCCAGTTGTCTGTCGCACCATATCCGACAAAAAGTAGGCGCGGATGCGTCGAGCGAATCGACTCGAGCAGTGGTGGCTGAAGCAGTGTCATCAATCATCTGAAAGCGTCGTTTTCTGATCAATTGCCGGTATAGAGAAGCTTGATATCATCCGCGCCGCAGGCGCAATCATCGGTCGCTCATCGTCAGCAAGGCCGGAAGTTGTAAGGTGT
>Ga0224528_1002340_pt1 | contig 10855 bp, 7 predicted proteins | sample CBST25metaG_2_FD_179888 | JGI IMG/M metagenome (GOLD analysis project Ga0224528, IMG submission 179888) | Peat soil microbial communities from Stordalen Mire, Sweden - C.B.S.T25 | ecosystem: Environmental > Terrestrial > Soil > Wetlands > Peat | place: Sweden: Norrbotten County, Stordalen Mire...
CCTTATATTGTGCGGCAATGGATGCAAATTCTCTGCATAGTCCCTGTTTCCTGATCTCTTACCCCGCCACGGTGAGTTCTTCTTCCAACTGCTGCTTCTGGTAGAGGCTGGCGTAGTAGCCGTTGCGGGCCAGCAATTCCTCGTGGCCGCCCAACTCGACAATGCGGCCGCGATTGAGCACGGCGATCTGGTCGGCGTTGCGCACGGTCGAGACGCGATGCGAGATCAGGATGGTGGTCGCGGAGGCGGTGTAATCGCGCAGCCCGCCCAGAATGCGCTCTTCCGTATAGGTGTCCACGCTGGCCAGGGCGTCGTCAAGAATGAGAATCGCGGGGCGGCGCAGCAGGGCGCGCGCGATGGCGGCGCGCTGTTTTTGTCCACCCGACAGGGTGACGCCGCGTTCCCCGACGACGGTGTCAAATCCCTGGGGAAACTCCTCGAACTCTGCGCGAATGTGGGCTGCCTCGGCGGCGGCGAGTATCTCTTGCGGGCTGGCGCCGGGTACGCCAAAGGCCAGATTCTCGCGAATCGTCGAGCTGAAAAGAAAGGTCTCCTGGGGCACCATGCCGATGTTGTGGCGGAGCACGGCCAGGGGGTAATCGCGCAGGGGCCGGCCGTCGATCAGCAGGGAGCCGGGCGGCGCTTCATAAAGCCGCGCGATGAGGCTGACCAGGGTGGACTTGCCCGATCCGGTGGGGCCGACAATGGCCAGGCTTGAGCCGGCGGAAATCTTGAGAGAAATATCGTGCAGCACGGGCGTTTCGCCGTAGCTGAAATTCAAATTGCGAAATTCGATTGCACCGTTGAAGACTTGATCCGCGGCAATTGCGGGGTCGGCCTGGCTGTCGTCGATGGTGGGCACGGCGCGCAGCAGCTCGTCGATGCGCTTGACCGAGGCGGTGCCGCGCTGAAAGATGTTGACCACCCAGCCGATGGCGATGATGGGCCAGGTGAGCAGCACCATGTAGGTGTTGAAGGCCACGAAATCGCCCACGGTGATGCGATGGGCGACGACCAGGTGTCCGCCAGCCAGCAGGGTAATGATCATGGAAACGCCGAGGATGAACTCCAGCGTTGGCCACAACATACCCATCAACTGCACCAGTTTCAGGGAGCGGGCGATGTATTCGCGATTGAGCTGCTCGAAGATGCCGATCTGCGATTGTTCGCGGGCAAAGGCGCGCACCAGCCGTGCGCCGGAGTAGTTTTCCTGGGCTTGCGAGGAGATGTCGGAGAAGCTGGCCTGGATGCGTTCGAAGCGGTCGTGAATGCGGCTGCCGAAGTATTGCACCAGCACCGAGGCGACGGGCATGGGAGCAAAGGCGACCAGGGTGAGCCAGGGGCTGATGTGGAGCAGGTAATAGAGCGCGCCGACGGTGAAAAAGACGGTGTTGGCGCTGTACATGAGGGCGGGGCCGAGCATGTTGCGCACCGCGTTCAGATCGTTGGTCATGCGCGCCATCACGTCGCCGGTGCGGTAACGCTGGTAGAAATCGGCGTCCTGCAACTCCAGTTTTTTGAAGAGGTCGTTGCGCAGGTCGAACTCGATTTCGCGCGAGATGCCGATGAGAATCCAGCGCTGGGCGTAGAGAAAGACGCCTTTGACCAGGGCGATGAGCACCAGCAGGCCGGCAAAGAGCAGGATGCGTTCGCGCGTGGTTCCGCGGCGCATCTCGTCGATGGCGACCTTCAGAACCTGGGGCATTTGCACGGCGATGAGGTTGGTGCAGACGCAGGAGAGCGTACCCCAAAGGTAACCCCAGCGGTAGCGGCGCATGGAACTGAAAAGCGGGCGCAGATCGCGAAACATGGTTCTATTGTACGGGGGCGGACGGGCGCTTGCGGCGGGTTACTCCGGCTTTACGCCAAAGCGCATGGTGCGGTAGTCGAAGGTGTAAGCGCGCAACTGGTCGAGGGCGTCGATGCCCAGTACGCCATAAACATCGTCGATTGCCGCCGCGCCCACCGGCTGCGCCAGCACCTGCACATAGTGCACATGGACGGTGTTTTCGCCGACTTTGAGCGGGAGGGTTTCGAGGACGTAAGCCGCTTGCGAGGAGCCGGACGGTGCGCCGGGAACCGCGAACTGCTCCATCTTCTGACTGTTGAAGTCGCTGGCGTGCTCGTCGAAGTAGCGCGAGGTCAGGTAGGTCTGCTGGCCGGCCGCGTCCACGGCAAAGATGCGCTCCTTGCCGGCGTCGCCCAGGGCCACGAGCAACTGGTCGCCGTCGAGAAAGAAGCGCGCGCCGGTGGTGAGCCGGTCGTGCGGGTCGGGTGGCTGAATCTGCGTGGCGGGCCGCACCTGGATGGTGGCGTCGCTAGTGATGGTGAGGCTGCCCAGAGCGGCCAGCGCCGGATAGCCCAGCACTCCCTGCACTTGATAGTGGGTGAGCGGAAAGGCGTAGTCGGCGTCGTCAAAGACGAAGGCCGTCATATTGCGCAGGGTGAGCCTGCCGCCCACGGTGAAGCGGGGCACAACCGCGACATGCACCTGAATGGGACGCCCGGTGAGGCTGTGGATGGTGGCAACCTCGTCGGAAACCTTGAGGCCTACCTCTTTGGCCTGGGAGCGGGAGATGAGGTTAAAGGGCGCGGTGGGGTCGAGCATCCAGGTGTGGGGGCGGGCGTCGACAAATACGGGAATATCCGTGAGGCCGAGGGGATTCTTGCTCACCTGCAACTGGAAAGGGTCACAGGGATCGGCCGTCATGGGCGGATTGGCCGCGGCCAGGGGCAGCAGCTTGAGGGGCATCTCGATCTCATCGCGCTCGTCGGCGCTGAGTTGGGCATCGAGGCGGGTTGAAAGCGCCTGGTAGGCCTGCGCGGCTTTTTGCCAGTCGCCCGTGCGCAGATAATCCTCGGCCAAAGCCTTGCGCAAGAGCTTTTCTTGCGCTTTGTCCCACCCCGGCGACGAAGACCTGTCGCCGGGGACCCCGGTGTCGTCGCTGGCCGTGACCTGCTCCACAAGCGGTTCGAGCAACTGGATGGAGGTTTTGGCGTCATTACTGCGATTGGCCAGGATGCCGCGATAGAATTGCGCCTGGGCGGGAGCCATGGCGTCGAGTTGGGCCTCAATGAGCTGAAACTGGTGGTCGGCGAGCAGGTTGCGCAGGCGGGCATCCGTGTCCAGGCCGCTCGATGTGCCGGTATGCACTTGGGCGCCAACGCCGGGTTGCTGGGCGCCGATGGGCGCCTGTTGCGCCAGAATGGGCATAGTGGCCAAGGCCAGCGCGCTGATCGCGACCGTCCAGGCCAGTCTCCAACCGTCTCCTGCTGCTCTGTGCAAGCGGTTCATTCTCAGTACGAAGGTATCAGATTTGGGCTGGGGGAAATACAGGGAATCAAGCCAGGCTAGCAAAATCGCGCATTGAGCCGGAGCGCGCCCGCAACTCCGCGGCGCAATGCGAGCGGTTCATTCCGGGAATTTTAATTGGGAATCTCTCGGGCCTTAGACTCTCCTACGGTCCTGCCGTTACACTGGATGGTAGTTATGGCGCGAAGAACGATCGAACATTACGAGATTCTCCGCAGGCTGGGCGCCGGGGGCAGTGGTGTGGTTTACCTGGCCAACGACACGCTCTTGCAGCGGCCGGTGGTGCTGAAGATCTTGCGCAAGGGGTTGCTGACAGCCGAGCAGATGCGGACGACCGTGCTGCGCGAGGCGCGGTTGGCCTCGGCCATCGAGCACCCCAACGTCTGCGCCATCTATGAAGTGGGCGAAAGCAGCGGCGAGGGGTACATCGTGATGCAGTACGTGCCCGGCCAGTCGCTGGACCGTCTGATTGCGCGCGGCCCGGCCAGCCTGCAACTGGTGCTCTCGGTGGGCATTCAGGTGGCCGACGGTTTGCAGGCGGCGCACACGCTGGGCATCTTTCATCGCGACCTGAAGCCGCAAAATGTGATGCTGACCGACGGCGGCCTGGCCAAGATTCTGGACTTTGGCCTGGCGCGGCGCTTGCAGCCCGAGGACGCGCACTTTGACCCATCGAAGCCTGGGCTGGCCAAGGACGCCTCTGTCGCCGCCACGTACACGGCGCGGGGCGGAACCATTCGCTACATGGCGCCCGAGCAGTTTGTCACCGGCCAATCCAGTGTGCAGTCGGATGTGTGGGCGCTGGGCGTGATTTTGTATGAGCTGGCCAGCGGCCGCCATCCCTTTGCCAGCCCCGACGCCGAGGATTTTCAGGCCATTCGCGCTATTCAGTTCTCCAATCCCGAGGATCTGAGCGTGGTGGTGCCCGATATTTCGCCGGAACTGAAGAGCGTGATTGCCACCTGCCTGGAGAAGATTCCCGGCGCGCGCTACGCCTCGGCCGCCGAGGTGCGCGAGGCGCTCAAGACGATCATGAAGGCGCTGCGCATCGAGACGGGCGTGATTCCCGGCGAGGCGGCGGCCAATCTGCCCACCACCGGGGCCGAGGCGGAAAAGCGCACCACGGGATTTTTGTCGATGCTGGCCGAGCGCTTTCGCGAGTCGGCGGCGGATCGCACCCCGCAGAACTCGCTGGTGGTTTTGCCCTTTGCCAACCTGGGCGCAACCGAGGTTGCGCCGCTTTATGGCTATGCCTTGGCCGACGCCATTGCGGCGCGGCTGGCGCGCATTCCCGCCCTGGTGGTGCGCCCGTCGAGCACACTGATGTCAGTGCCCACGGCGCAGATGGACCCCCTGGCGGTGGGCAAAAAGCTGCTGGTCTCGTTTGTGCTGGCGGGCAGTTTTCTGCGCTCCGACGAAGGCTTCGACCTGAACTGGCAACTGCTCGACGTGACCGCGCAAAGCGTCCGTTCGGGCGGAGCGATTCGCGTTGCCTCGCTCGATCTGATCGCCGTGCAAACCGAGATATCCAACGAGGTTTTTGCCGCGCTGCACGGACTCTCGGCAGGCGACCAAATCGACGCGCCGCGCTCGGGAGGGGTGGCCAAGGAATCCTCGCTGCCCGGGCCGGTCAGTGAGGAATATCTGCAAGCCAGCGCCCTGCTCAGCTCGTTCATGGTGCGCACCGGATCGCGCGGCGACCTGGACCGGGCCCAGACACTCTTCACCAGCGTCACGGCTAAAGACCCGGAGTTTGCCGCCGGTTGGTGCGGGCTGGGCATCGCCGAGCTGCAATATGTGCGCCACGGTTTCGGCGGGCAGATTCACGTCATGCACGCGCGGCGCGCCTTCGACGAGGCGCTCAAGCTGGACCCCGGCTCGACCGAGGCCAATCTCTATCGCATTTACATGCTGCTTTCGCGCGGCGAAAAGGAGTCGGCGCGCCACGGCATTGCCAACCTGCTCTCTTCAGCGGCCAACGACTGGAATGTGCACATGGTGGCCGGCATGGCGCTGCGCGGCGATGGGCTTTTCGATGAGGCGCTGGTGGAGTTTAACCGCGCCCTCAAGCTGAATCCCGCCAATGCGCCCATTCTCTATAACCATCGCGCCCGTGTCTATCACTATCAGAACCAAATCGAATTGGCGGGCGACGAGCTGGCCAAAGGTCTGGCGCTGGAGCCGCGTCATCCGCTGTTGCGCACCTCGGCCGGCTACCAGCAGATGCGCCTGGGCAATCTGCATGAGGCGATCGCGATTCTTGAGTCCGTGATTCACGACGATGAGCTGATGCGCATCGCCGTGCCCACGCTGGCCATGTGCTACGTGCAGGTGGGCGAGCGAGAGCGGGCCGCGTCGCTGTTGAAAGACGACACCCTGGCCGCCGCCGAGGCCGACAGCGAAATGGCTTACCGGCTGGCTACCTACTTTGCCGTCGAGGGCGACTCCAGCGAGGCGCTGCACTGGCTGCGCCGCGCCATCTACCTGGGCAACGAAAACTACCCCTGGTTCCAGAAAAATCCGGCCTGGAACAACCTGCGCACCAACGCCGACTTCGAGCGCATTCTGGAGGACTTGAAGAAGGGCTTCCGCAAGAATCAGAAGACCTGGAAGCGGCTGCTGGAGCAGGTGCCTTCTGAGGGAGAATAGTCCTTTCCTGGTTTCTTACCGGTATTGTTGGCCTGCGAAGATAAAAACTGTAGCGTCGGCTACTTGGCCGACTGTCGCGTGGACCTTCCGGTCTATCGAGGCGTTGCTGGGGTGGTTGCGCTCACGTACATCATCGTTCCCGAAGCCGTGGCCGCGCCGAAATGGGGAAACCGCGCGGCGAAGGGGTTTCGGGCTGTTTTGGCGGGGCTTGACGGGGCTGGCTGGCTAGCCTAGACTCACTGAGGTTTGGCTTGCGGGCACGGGCTCGCGGGCGGAATTTCTGGCCGGACCGGGTCGGTAGGCGGCGAGAATTCAGAATCGGAGATCAGTATGGCATTGGTATCGCTGGAGCAGGAGATTAATCCTTGGGAAGCGCAGGCGTCCAGATTTGATTTCGCGGCGCGGAAGCTGAATCTGGAAGATGGATTGTGGAAGCTGCTGCGCGCCCCGGCGCGCGAAATCATCGTGCATTTTCCGGTCACCATGGATAACGGGCATATTGAGATGTTCACCGGTTTCCGGGTGCAGCACTCGATTGCGCGCGGTCCGGGCAAGGGCGGCATCCGTTACGCGCCAGACGTGAACCTGGATGAGGTGCGGGCGCTGGCCAGTTGGATGACCTGGAAGTGCGCGGTGGTGAATATCCCTTTTGGCGGGGCCAAGGGCGGAGTGATCTGCGACCCCAAGGCGATGAGCCAGGGTGAGCTGGAGCGCATGACGCGCCGCTACACCTCCGAGATCATCGACTTCATCGGGCCGGAAAAGGACGTTCCGGCCCCCGACGTGAACACCAACGAGCAGACCATGGCGTGGATCATGGACACCTACTCGATGCACGAGGGGCACACGGTGACCAGCGTGGTGACGGGCAAACCGCTGAACATTGGCGGATCGCGCGGCCGCATCGAGGCCACGGGGCGGGGCGTGAAGGTGGTTTGCGACGAGAGCCTGCGCTACCTGAACATGCCGGTGGAGGGTTGCCGGGTGATCATCCAGGGCTTTGGCAACGTCGGTTCGAACGCCGCCCGGTTGCTGATGGAGCAGGGCTACAAGATCGTGGGCATTGCCGAGCAGGACGGGGGACTGTCCAACCCCAACGGAATCGACATTCACCAGTTGATGGAGTACAGGCGGCGCAACGCGACGACGCTGGGCTTCCGCGGTGCGGAGGCGATTCCCAGCGAAGAGCTGATCCTGACCGAGTGCGAGATTCTGATTCCGGCGGCGACCGAAAACGTGATTACCAGCCGCAATGCCGATCAGATCAAGGCGCGCATTGTCGTCGAGGGGGCCAACGGGCCAACCACCGCGGTGGCCGATGACATTTTGGCCAGCAAGCATATCTTCGTGGTGCCCGACATTTTGGCCAACGCCGGCGGCGTCACGGCCAGCTACTTCGAGTGGGTGCAGGATCGGCAGGGATATTTCTGGAAAGAATCCGTGCTTATCGAGCAACTGGAGACGATTTTGCACGACAGCTTTGACGATGTGGTGCGTTACTCCGAGGCCCACAACGTGAATAACCGCATCGCCGCTTACATGCTGGCCATCGACCGGGTGGCCTATTGCATCCGCCAGCGCGGCATCTACGCCTAACCACCACCTGCGGTGGGGCCAACTGCTCGCTTTCGCTCGCGAGGGCTTTTTGACTGTTACAAACAAAAGAGCGGGAGAGGCTTCAGGCTTCTCCCGCTCTTTTGTTTGCCGCCCGCCGCAACTATCTACGCGCAATGCGGTTTGCACTGAAAGATGGACGGTGAATTCGCCGGATGGAGAAGACGATGAAAATCGCTTTGGTTGCACTGTTGTTTGCCGCATCCGCATGGGCGCAGAGCCCGCAAAATCTCGTGAGGCCGACGTGCGGTTACGGGGATGTCAGCTTCAAGGTGAAGCTCGACGACAAACAGCACACTCTGGCGCAGCCTCAACCGGGCAAGGCGCTGGTTTATTTCATCCATGATGCTGGCTCATGGGAAGTCTTGGCCTATCCGACGACCAAGATGGGAATGGATGGGGCATGGGCAGGCGCCAATCATGGCGATTCCTATTTTTTCGTCTCGGTCGAGCCGGGAGAGCATCACGTTTGCGCCACTTTGCAGTCTTCTTTTGTCGATGACCGGGTGGAGTTTGCGCATTTCACGGCGGAGGCGGGAAAGGTCTATTACTTTCGTACGCGGCTGGTGATGTCGCGACAAGTGGAGTTACTGGAGTTGGAAGCGCTCGACAGCGATCAGGGAAATTATCTGATTGCCACGTCTCCGCTGAGCGTGTCGAGGCCTAAGAAGTAAGACGCCGCCTCATTTTACAGTGCGATAATATTGCCAGACCGCTTTCTTTATTGGTCTGGCCAATCCCTATGAATCTGCCCAATTCCATCACGATGAGCCGGATCGTCATGATCCCGCTGCTGCTGTGGATTCTGTCGCCGCACTTCCCCTGGGGCGGGGTGCATGGTGAGCAGGAGATTGCAGCCTCGGTTCTCTTCATTCTGGCTTCGATTACCGATGGGCTGGACGGCTACCTGGCGCGCAGGCGCAAGCAGATTACCACCATGGGCATCTTGCTGGACCCCCTGGCGGACAAGATCATGGTGACCGGCGCGCTGGTGGCGCTGGTGGCCTATGAGCCAGAGATTGTGAAGGTCTGGATCACGGTGGTCATCATTGCCCGCGAGTTTTTGATCAGCGGGCTGCGCTCGATTGCCTCGTCCGAGGGATTCACCATCCAGGCCAGCGACTTGGGCAAGCTGAAGACGGTCACCCAGATCGTCGCGGTGGTTTCGGCGATTCTGGCTCACCACTGGTATCAGTGGCAGTTTGGCTGGCTGATCATTCCAGTGAAGTGGTTTGCCGTAACCGCGATTTATTTTACAGTGGTGGTATCGATTGTTTCGGTGATCGACTACTTTGTAGGCTTTTGGAAGAAGATCGACCACGCATCAAACAATCGTCGCAAGTCGTTCATCCTGACCCGCCGCAAAGGCGCTGAAAAACCAGCCGGAACGCTGTAGTATTTCGCAGGGCTCGATGCGGGCCAGCGCTTGAACGCGACCAGGCATCGGGATGCGCGTATTTCGCCGCCAGCCGGTTACGGCAGGCGCAAAGGTAAAAGTAAGGTTTTAACGCCATGTTTGCTACTTCACAGCACGCGCACTTTATCGGTATCGGCGGCATTGGCATGAGCGGCATTGCCGAGATTCTGCTCAACCTGGGCATGAAAGTTTCTGGCTCTGACCTGCGCCGCGGGCCGGTGACGGATCGTCTGGCCCAACTGGGCGCAACGGTTTATGAAGGCCATCAGGCCGCCAACATTGCCGGAGCCACGGTGGTGGTGACCAGCTCGGCTGTCGGCGCGGATAATCCCGAGGTGCTGGAGGCGCTGGCGCGCAAGATTCCCGTGATTCAGCGGGCGGAGATGCTGGCCGAGCTGATGCGGCTGAAGTTTGGCATCGTCATCGCCGGCATGCACGGCAAGACGACGACAACTTCGATGGTGGCCAGCGTCCTGACGGCCGGAGCGCTGGACCCGACGGTGGTGGTGGGTGGCCGGGTAGACGCGCTGGGCTCAAACGCCAAGCTGGGCACGACGCAATATCTGGTGGCCGAGGCCGATGAGAGCGACCGCAGTTTTCTCAAGCTGCCCTTTATCCTGGCTGTGGTGACCAACCTGGACCGCGAGCACATGGACTGCTATCACAGCATGGCCGACGTGGAGCAGGCCTTTCTCGACTTCATGGACAAGGTGCCTTTTTATGGCGCGGTGACGGCTTGCGTGGACAATGCGCTGCTGGCCGCGATTTTGCCCAAGGTGCGGCGGAGGGTCTTTACGTATGGGTTTGCCGCCGCGGCTGACTACCGGTTGGAGCTGTTGGAGGCCGATCATGGTTGCTTTGCGCGTTTCCAGGTGCATACCGCTAAAGGCCCGATCGGCCCCTTTGAGCTGCATGTTCCGGGCCGGCACAATGTGCTGAATGCCACCGCGGCGGTGGCCATTGCCCACCAGCTCGATGTTTCGCCGGAGAAGATTGCCGAGGGGCTCAAGAACTTTCGCGGCGTGGACCGGCGCTTTCAGTTGCGGGGCAAGGCGCGGGGAGTGACGGTGGTGGACGACTACGGGCATCATCCGACGGAGATTCGCGCCACCCTGGCCGCGGCCCGCGAGTGCGGCTATGGCAAGATTCATGTGGTCTTCCAGCCGCACCGGTACTCGCGCACACGGGATCTTCTGGACGAGTTTCGCGGAGCTTTCAAAGACGCCGACACGGTGGCCGTGCTGCCCATCTACGCCGCCAGCGAGAAGCCCATTCCGGGCGTAACGGCTGAGTGGCTGGCTGAGCAGATCGAGGGACCGAGCGTGGTCTACGTGCCTGATTTTGACTCGGCCGTGGCCTCGGTGGTGGCAAGGACGCAGCCCGGCGACCTGATTCTGACTCTCGGCGCTGGCAACGTGAGCCAGTTGGGGCCGCAGATTCTCGCGGCGCTGGAAGCGGCGTAGCGGAAAACCTGTTGCGTGAAACAGGGCAGGGATGTAATGTGTTTCATGTAATGAGGCCTCCTGATACCCGTTCAGCGCAGTTTCGCCAAAAGTGCGAGCTGGAGTCGTGTTCGCTCGCCGCAGACCCGCAGGAAGCGGAGACGCTGGCCGGGATCGCCGAAGTTGCCGATACGGACGGTTGGGAATGGAGCGCGGCGGAACAAGATTCGCAGGATGTGCGGAGATAGCGTTCTGGGAGTTTCCGTACAAGCCTTTTTTGCGCCAACCAGTATTCCCTCAGGGGCTAAACAGGCTGCGGAAAAACTCAAAATTTTAGGCCAATAAGGAAAAAACATCCCTCAGGGCCTAAAGGCCGCGTTGATTCTAGGCGGTTTACGGCACGACTAAAGTCGTGCCCTT
>Ga0224528_1002341_pt1 | contig 10853 bp, 12 predicted proteins | sample CBST25metaG_2_FD_179888 | JGI IMG/M metagenome (GOLD analysis project Ga0224528, IMG submission 179888) | Peat soil microbial communities from Stordalen Mire, Sweden - C.B.S.T25 | ecosystem: Environmental > Terrestrial > Soil > Wetlands > Peat | place: Sweden: Norrbotten County, Stordalen Mire...
CCATATGTTCCGGCCGCGAACCCACCTACAGACCCGCCGCCAGCTGCATAAAATCCGCCGCCAGACGCTACAAAAATCGGGCTTCCTGGCTTGCCTGAGGTGGAGCCGCCGACAGATGAGCCATCACTTGTAGGCTGCAACAGAATCGGAACATCGCTTAAGAGTTGGTGTGCGTTACCTCCTCCCGAATTGAGCCAGTCCGAGCATTCTTTATTGCTATCGAGGAAATCGAGGGCTTGACCGCGCATTTCCCAAGGTTTAAAGTTGCTCGGAGATTGATTGAAATTCTGTGGATCAGGGTTTACGGGCCCAGCTGCGCTCTGTATATTGTTCTGCTGTTGGGCCTTCAACGAAAAGCACTAACGGGAATGATCGGTTATCGTGGCATCAGACTTGGGGGTCCGGTTAGTGATTCGCCGCGCCATTTTCAAGCAATAGACTGCGAGCAACAGCGGGACTAATAGCAGGGGCAGAGTCGTTCGAGGAAGTTCTCCTTGAGAGATCGTCAGTAGCCCATAGAGCGTCCCAGCAAAGAACATCCCTGAACAGATGTAGAGCGAAGACCTGCCGGAGCGGGCGCCATCTCCGGCGCGAGCCGTAGGTGTCCCAGCAGTTTTCTGGTTGCGACGCAGCATCACTACATTGAAAATCAAAACAGTCGGAAGGTACGTCGCTGCCGCAATCTTTAGATGCGCGGGCAAGAAGGCTACCATGAAAAGTAAAAGCAGAGCAACATCCCAAGCGACTATTTTGAACATTGTAGATCGTATTTCCTTTCGTCGTTCCATGCGTTCGCTCCTGCCCCGAGGCGGTCTTGCAAATTGGCACCTGTTAAAAATACTGTTGCGCAAAGTTAACGTAAGAGTTGAATGCACTTTTAAAGGCGTTGACCACACTATTCTGAACCGTGTGGATATTTTGCAATAGATCGGCTGCATGGGCTGCGCGAGACAAGGTTCCACCTGTCGCTAAGTCTTTCGGGTTTGAAGTGACGATCCCCTCCCATGCTGCGGCTGTTGCGGCCTTGTTCATATTGCCAGTTACAAGCAACGTACCCGCGCCTGAGACACTGGTTATTGTCGCCACAGCTTCCGCGCCAGTTTCAGTAGTCTTTGTCCACCCAGTTGCGGCCCCAAGTGCCTGCACAGTAGCCGCTGTACCACTTCCCGCTGCGGAGATTGCCAAATATGCAGCTCCGACGGCTCCAACGCCCGTTTCCGATGCCGAGCCTGCTGCAAGCGCAGCATCAAATTTAACCTTGGCCATAGCGAAGTTTGTCACAGATTCCGCAGCTTCCGTAGCCTGAGCTGTGGCGCTTCCATCCTGCTGTTGGGCCCATTGCTTTGCCCAATATGCATTGAAGGATTTCGCAACAAACGCCCACTTGATAGCATTATTCTCAAAAGCGATCTGCACAAGGGTTTGATGATGACTCACACTTGTGCACGCGGCATCATGTTGTGGGTCTATGCAGCTTAGAGCATCGAATTCATGATTAATACCCACGTGTCCGTCAGGATCTGGGCTGCGGAGCGGATTGTTCTCCACATAGCTGTAAAGGTTCAGGCTCTGTGGGTCAATCAGCTTTCCATACGGCACTGGCTCCGCCTTGGCGCTCCAGTCGGGTGAAAGGAACCTGCCCACTGTGCTGCTATCGTACCTGGCCCCGAAGTAGTCATTGCCTGACTCAGAGTCTCGTTCTTTGCCGGTGAATTTATAGTGCTGGTTGGAAAGGTTCTGCGTAACCACACGTTCGCCGCCGAACGGATAGAAATCAGATTCGTTCTGAATCACCCCTGCAGCATCTGCCACAATATTCGATGAGCCGAGATGGTCACTGATGAAGTAATACACTGCGCCTGTAGAATCGCGCCGCGCGATCCGCTTGCCGCCGAAGAAGATGTATTCACTTGTGATCGTTCCCGACAGATCGCTCTCCGCTAACGCGGCTCCTGCACTGCCGCCCCAATAAAGCGTTCCAGTCGACTTCTTGACGCGCGCACCATCACCATCGTAAGTATAGGTCGCACCTGGAGCGCAACCAATCTGCTCCTCAGCGTTCCAACTATAGGTTGTTGGTGATCCGTTCGTCTGGCAATTGTATACACTGCTTCCATCGGCCAGCACATTACCCGCCGCATCATAGCTATACCCGGCTAGGATAAACTGGTTCTTGCTGTTCACCGTCTGATAGAGCGACATCGGATTCGTAGCCGTTCCGTTGACGGTTCCCGTTTGCAGAAGATTACCAAAGCCATCGTAGCTGAGCGTCATACCCCACGACGAACCGGATGACGCTTGCTTGAGCCGGTTCAGAGTGTCATACAGGAAGGCTTGGCTGCGTGTGGTGTCTTTGTTGTTGATGATGCTGTAAAGATTTCCATTATCCCCTGCACCAAGTTGATAATCATAGCTTAGACTCATCAGAGTGCCGCTAGGCGCTGTCGCAGACAGTACGGCCGGCTGTAGCCGTATATTGTACTGGTTAGATTCCGTGAAGTGGGGTAGCTCCCTGAGTACAGTTACCACTACAGGTTGTGTTTTGAGGGCAGAATGATGGCTCTGGAAGGCCGAAAGCGCTTTGGTTTCGTCACGACCGCATTTTCCAGCAGGCGATAAAAAAGCATTCCTCGCCGCCGCGATTTCCTGCGGTTGAAGCGAAATGCGAACTCGTCCAGGTAAGCATCCAGATGGACGGCGGTAACCGATCCTTGGTGGGTGCCCAACAACCAGCGCTTCAGCAGTGAAGCAATCTTATGTACCCCCGGCATGGCCACATGAGCCGGATCGCCGCTTGCGGAGATGTTGACGGCATGATGCTCGTAGCCTTTCTTAGCGAGCCCCGCATAGCCTTTCCAGCCATCCGTGCATATGGTGGACCCCGGTTCAGCCGCGTACTCCACAAAGGCGGTCAGGCTGTGCGCCGAGCCATCCTCGACACGCTTGAGCCGTACCCGCCCGAACCCCTTGGGGGAAAGCACCTCAATGGCGATGGCCACCATAAACTTACACTCTGCGCCGCGTCCGCGCGTCCCCCGCTCGACGCCGCCTACATAAGTCTCGTCCACCTCAACCGTGCCCTGAAGTCGGCCACGGCCCGGACGAACCATGGCCTCCCGCAACTTGCGTAGCATCGTCCAAGCTGTCCGATAACTACCCAGACCGAGCAGCCGCTGTAATCCCAAGGCGCTCACTCCGTATTTCTGATTGGTCATGAACCAGATGGCGGTAAACCAGTCGGCCAGCGGGACGCGGCTGCCATCGAAGATTGTTCCCGCAGTTACAGAAACCTTGCCTGCGCAGCCCGCACAACCCCAGCGTCCGTCGGACAACCGCCAGCCCTTTTCGCCGCTGCACTTGGGACAGCGAAAACCATCCGGCCAGCGCAGTTGCTCCAGATAGTCGATGCAGGCTTGCTCGTCGTCAAACCAGGCACGAAATTGTTGCCAGGTGCCGGGATATTCAAGCCTCAGATCGGATTTGACCTCGGGAACTACCACATATAGATACTACTGTACTCAGGGAGCTACCCCACTTGGCAGATTTTAGTCAATCCGAGATTGATGAGCTAATTCGCTGTCCAAAGAGGGTCACCGAGGCCCCCAGACGAGAGATGAAGCCGGATGGAGCATACCTGCGAAATAACGCCAAGTTGGTGGCCTCGATTTTCATCCGGAAGATTGAGGATTTCCCTGAGAACTTCTCAATCGGCCTTATGTATAGCCCTCACGATGGCCGGGAAACAATCACCTTGCTCCGGTGTAATGGGAAGCATGGAGACTACAACAAGAGCTTCGATCCAGAACATCCGCACTGCGATTTTCACATTCACAAGGCGACAGAAGCAGCAATCGAAGCAGGATTAGCGCCAGAGAGGTTCGCGAAAAAGACAATGGAATTTGCTTCCTTCGAGGAAGCACTTCAAGTTTTCATCACGATGATAAACTTGAGCACTACTGACACGCAGAAGCATTTCCCGCCCAAGACACAAGCATCTTTCGACTTCAAACAGTGATTGCCATGGACATTCTTGAGAATCTAAAATCCGAGTTCAATCACCACGTTTCGTTTCGTGAGAAACGGCCAGGGATCGTGCAGGTTCTCGCTCCTCTTTTTCATGAAGATGGAGATATGGTCGACATTTTCCTCGACCTTCCCAAATCTTTAGGCGAAACCATTCGTATCTCCGATCACGGGATGACCTTGATGCGGTTGTCGTATTCCTATGACATTGATACGCCTACCAAGCAGCGCATTCTCGGTCGCATTCTTTCGGAGAACGGAATAGAGGAAGATCGTGGAAGGCTCTATCTAAATACCTCGAAAGAAGGGCTGTATCCGTCTCTTCTTCAATTTGCTCAGACAGTTGCCAAGGTGAGCAATATGCAAGCATTTAGGCGCGAGGTGATGCAAAATCTGTTTTATGAAATGCTTGGCGACTTCGTAAGGAGCACGCTATCTCGCTTCCAGCCTGTCGAGCACTATTTACCCTTGCCCCACCGAGACGATCTTGAAGTGGACTGGAAACTAAACTTGTCGCGTGAAATGTTTTTATTCGGGGTTAGGGATAATGCTAAAGCCCGCTTGGCAACTCTTTCGTGCCTGGAGTTTCAGATGCAACACATACCTTTTCGAAGCGTTATCGTACATGAAGATTTCGAAAACGGCCTTTCAAAGAAAGATCAGTCGAGAATAACGAACGTTGCTGATAAGCAATTTACATCTCTAGCTGATTTCCAAACGAATGCCGAAGGATACTTCCAGAGAGAACTCGGGGCAGTTCAGTAAGAACTGTTCGGAGTTTTCTCAGAAGTAGATGATCGTCTTGCCTCATCCCTCTCGCTTCGCCCGCTCCACAGCCAGATACTCAAGCCACTCCGCCATGCCCGCGCCAGTTTTGGCCGAAGTCTCGAAAATCTTGATCCCCGGCCGAATCTCGTTGATGTTCTTCAGCGCCAAATCGCGGTCAAAGCCACAAGGCTCAGCGATGTCGATTTTGGTAATCACGGCGGCGTCGGCTGAGTTGAACAGCGTGGGATACTTGAGCGGCTTGTCTTCGCCCTCGGTCACGCTCAGCAGAGCCACGCGAATCTTCTCGCCAAGGTCGTAGCTCGACGGGCACACCAGATTGCCGACGTTCTCAATGAACAGATAGTCGAGGCCGCCCAGTTCCACGCCCTCCCAGCCATCCAGGTGCTTGCCGATCATCTCCGCGTCCAGATGGCAGATTCCATGAGTATTGATCTGCCGCACCGGTGCGCCACTGGCCGCCAGCCGCCGCGCATCGTTGTCGGTTTCAAGGTCGCCTACCAGCGCCGCTGCCCGCGCCCCGCCTGCCTTCAGTTCGCGCAGGGTCCGCTCCAGAAAGGCCGTCTTGCCCGTGCCGGGACTCGACACCAGGTTCAGCACCAGCACTCCGGCAGCCGTATAGCGCTGGCGCAACTCTGCCGCCAGCTCGTCGTTCTTCTTCAGGATTCCTCGCCGCAACTCCACAATCCGCGTCGTCATTTTTCCCTCAATCTCTTTGCACTCCGATTCTCTTCGGGTGCCCCACGGTCTCGATTCTGAGGCCTGGGAAAGAATTACTGCTGGGTGCCCCATCCTTGACGCGCACTTTGCGGCAAGGGTGGGATCGAATCACTCCGCCCCGGTATCTTTCCCGTCGTCGATCTCAATCGACTCAATCTCTAGTTCCTTGCCCTGCTTGAGATCCGAGGCCGGCTCACCGCAGCGCGGACATCGAAAGCTCTGCACACCATCAAGCTGCACATCAGCCGCGCACTTCGCGCAGTGCACCACCACTGGAATCGTAGTCACCACCAGCAGAGCTCCGGCCAGCGGCGTGCCCTCAACCGTCAGCTCCCAGCAAAAACGCAGCGAGTCTTCCAGCACATCCGACAAAGCGCCCAACCGTAGACGCACAGCTTTCACGGTCGAGCCCGGATAGGCCGCAGCGGTCTCCGTTACCGCCTCCACGATGCTCGCCGCAAGAGATAGTTCGTGCATGTTGCTCCTTGGCTTAGGAATCTGGTGCATCCGCGCACAATTCCCTGCAAGTAGGATGGCACAACCGGCTCGGGCGATGCGTCAAACGCGGTCTCCACCCCGCCCCATCCGCCACGCCTTCACATACTTCCAGTGGATATATGCCGAGTGGTTCAAGTGCTGGAGCAGGCCTGCTGTGCCGTCGAGGAAGCCCAGCCGGACCACATAGTTATAGAGAAACGTAGCCGCCGGGTTCAGCACCGCGCCAGAGAGCAGCCCGACGAGCGACCGCGGCGCACGCCCCCGCTCCACCAGCACACGCGCGGCGGCTGAGCTGTAGCGGTTCATGTGCTCCACGTACTCTTCGAGCGTGGGGTAGCAGTGATGGATGAGGTGGCCCTTCAGCTGACCGATCTTGCCCTGCGTCTCCATCGTCTCGTGCACGGCCCGCTCGGCAAACCGCGCCGCGCCGCGCCGGAAGAGCCGCAGCTTGGGATCGGGCCAGTAGCCACCATGGCGCAGCGGCTGGCAAAGAAAGTGGTTGAGTCGAGGAATCCGGTAGGCGTCGCACGCTGGGTCGCCTCGAAGCAGAGCCGCGATTTCGGTCGCCAGCTCCGGGCTCACCTCTTCATCGGCGTCAAGCGAGAGCACCCAGTCACTGGTGCAGTGCGCAATGGCCGCGTTCTTCTGCCCCGCAAAGCCTTTCCACGGCTCCTCGAAGAGGCGCGCTCCGGCAGCACGGGCCAATTGCTGCGTACCATCGGACGAGCCCGAATCGACCACGACCACCTCCTGCGCAATGCGCACACTCGCCAGCGTGCGCGGCAGGTTGGCCGCCTCGTCCAGCGTAATCAGCGCAATGGAAAGGGTCTTCGTGGGCATTGTCGATCTTCAGGAGCAGCGTAATTTGCGCGATCGATTTCGCGTCGCCCCTACGGGGCTCTATCGATCCTATGCATTCCTACCCCAGGGTTCCCCCTTCGCATTCGCTCAGGGTCCACCCTGGGCTATTCTCGTGCGGCCCCTCCGGGGCCTGCGCCTTGCCGATAACCTGTACCAGCCATTGTTCCGCCGTGCACAATTTGGATCTGCATTCCAATGTTCAACGCACTATTGATCCGGCCCGAAATTAGTTTCATAGCTCCCCCACCCTAGCCACAAAAACAAGGGCGTGGCGAGGATGGGGCACCCGTAGTCTCACAGTATTTACGGGCCGGATCTATAGCTGCACTCAACTGCTGTTCAGATTCGTTCGCTCAGGATAGTCTACGCCGCGACGACAGAGGCCGCAGCCTCCACCTCGGCCCATTCCTCCGGGCTCAGCTTCAATTGCGCGGCGGCTACGTTCTCCTCCAGATGCGCCACCTTTGACGTACCCGGAATCGGCAGCAGCACCGGCGAGCGCTGCAACAGCCACGCCAGCGAGAGTTGCGATACGGTAGCCCCGTGCCACTCTGCCAGTTTGCCCAGCGCCGCAGCCGCCGGATAGTCAGCCCGCAACAACTTGCCACCCGCATTTGGATACCAGGGCAGAAACGCAATTCCCTGCTGCTGGCACCAGTCGAGCGTGGCCTCGTTGCGGCGGTCGCCCAGGCTGTAGCGGTTCTGGATCGATACCACCTCAACGTACTTGCGCACCGCTTCCACCTGCTCTGGCGTCACCTCGCTCAGTCCGATGTGGCGAATCTTGCCCTGCTCCTGCATCCGCTTGAGCGCGCCCAGCGTCTCCTCAAGCGGCGTGCGCGGGTCAATGCGGTGCAGCTGGTAAAGGCCGATCTGTTCGAGCTTCAGCCGCCGCAGGCTCATCTCAACACACTGGATAATGTACCCGGCGCGGCCAACGTACTCGGTCTTCGCCGGCCCCTGGCGCGTGATGCCGCCCTTGGTGGCAATGACCAGATTCGGCGGATACGGATAGAGCGTTTCGCCGATGATGCGCTCTGCCACCTCCGGCCCGTAGGCGTCGGCGGTGTCAATCAGCGTGACTCCCAGCTCCACGGCCCGGCGCAGCACACGACGCACTTCGGCCGGATCGGAGGGCTCGCCCCAGGCGCCGTCCCCCACAATGCGCATGGTTCCGTAGCCAAGGCGGCGCACGCTGAGGTCGCCCCCAATCAGATATTCGCTTTGGGGAAATTCACCGCTTCCGCCGGTTGTGGAGTTGTTGCTGAAAACCGCATTCGGGAGTTCGCTCATGGCTTCGATGCTAATTGCCCTTGCCGTGTGGGACAATGGGCGGCAGCCATCTTTACAGGCTGCGCGGGAACCTGCATCTTGCAGGCTGCGTATCACCATGCACAGGTCAGAGAGTCATTCAGGGAGCAACCATCATGGGCGGCTACAACTACCCCAATCCGCAAGCCATCTTTTACCAGCAGTATGAAGCTGTCCGCCGCGACGAGGTGGTAGGCGTTCTGCTGGCGCTGTTTTTGGGCAGCTTTGGAGTGCACCACTTTTATTTGCGACGCACTGGCCTTGGCATTCTCTATGCACTGTTTTTTTGGAGCGGCATTCCGGGCTTTCTCGGCTTCATTGAGTGCTTCTTCATGCCCGGCCGGGTGCGCGAGTTTAACGCTATTCAGGCCGCGGGCATCGCGGCGGTCCTCGGCATCTCCATGCCTGCCTGGGGCCATCCCGTCAACGTCACGGTAAACATGCCGCCCAACGCTCAAACCGGTGTTGCGCAAAGCGGCACCCTGGCCGCATGCAGCCGGTGCCACCAGACCAACACCGCCGGAGCGCGCTTCTGCTCGGGCTGCGGAGCGCCGCTTTCGTAAACCTTCTTTCAGAAAGACAAACGCCCCATCCTTCAGAACCCGCGCAACGCGTGGAGTCTTGAAGGATGGGGCGTTGATTTTCTGCCGAAAGACTTGTTCGTCGCTTGCCGCTTACATATTCGCCTGGCCGGAGCGCATACTCTCGTTGAACTTGGGCTTGGTAAAGTCCAGAGCCGCTTCAAGCGCCGCTTGATACTCGGCCGCCCCCGCCATCAGTGCCGGGGTAGCCGAGGCAAACTCGCCGTCGAGCTTCATCAGCCCAGCCGCGGCCTCATTGCCCGCCATGCGCAGCAGGTCTTCCACCGTGGTATTCAGGTACTGCGCGTCACGCGGATCGGCAATCCACACCGGCTCACCCGCGCCCAGCACGCCTGACAGCCAGTAGACCTTGCTGAGCAGATAGCGCAGCCGCTCCTGGTCGTTGGTCTCGGTAAAGACAAACTGCTTCTGCCAGCGGCTGTAGAAGCGTGTAGTCACCGGCACTGGCTGGCGATTGCCCGTCTTCAGAAACTCCAACTGGCCCAGGTCCACCGTCTTGCGCACGGCGTTGTAGACAAAGGCCTCGGCGTAAGGCTGCTCCATGGCCGGAACAATCTCCGCAAAGGTCAGGGTTACGGAGGCCGCGACCTTGGCGTGCAGGTTGTGTGCGCCGCCATCGGCCAGGTGCATTTCGCCGTGGACGATATAAGTGTCAGCGCCCGAAGTGGACTGGTGGAACGGCCACTGGAACTTCCCGAAGGCTACCGGAAGACCGGCGAGCGTTACCATGCACTCCGGCCGCGGATTGCGCAGGCGCTTGGCCTGCGCGGCCAGATGCAGAGCCATGGTGGGCTCCAGATCTGGGGTCGAAAAGTTAAAGTCCGCGCTCAGTTCCAGCTTCAGCGAGCGTTTAGCATCGCTTACGCCTGGCAGGCTCAGCACAAACACGGCGGTCGGATTGCCGTGGAAATCCGCGCCCTGCGTGGTGGAAAGAAGAACCAGGCCAGCCTTGGCGGCTGCCGCTTCCATGGCATTTTGAAGAGAGGTCTTGGTGTCTGCAGTCATGATCCTGGGGAATCCTGCCTTTTGAATTCTGTGCATTCCTATTCTACAAACGCAACCCGCCAAGGACCCCCATTTACAATGAAATCGTGCAGCCTGAATCGCAACCTCCCATCATTCTGGCCGAAGATCTCACCAAGGTGTATGCCGCCGGCAAACTCCAGGTGATCGCCGTCCAGGACATCTCGCTGGCCGTTCAACCGGGCGAGTTCGTAGCCATTGTCGGCCCCTCCGGTTCGGGCAAATCCACCCTGTTTTACCTGCTCGGCGGACTCACCCAGGCCACCAAAGGCCGTGTCATCATTGATGGCATTGACTTTGCCTCGCTCGACGACTCAGCCCGCACCCGGCTGCGCAAGCACCGCATCGGCTTCGTCTTCCAGAAGTTCAATCTTCTGCCTACGTTGTCGGCCATGGGCAACATCGAGGTGGCCTACTCCATCAGCGGCCGCAAAGAGCCCCTGGACCGCGCCTATCTGGACCACCTAAGCGAAATGCTTTCCATTGGCGGACGGCTCCAGCACCGGCCCTCGGAGCTGAGCGGCGGCGAGCAGCAGCGCGTGGCCATTGCGCGCGCCCTCATCACCCGGCCGGCCATCGTGCTGGCCGACGAGCCCACCGGGAACCTGGACACCAAGAACTCTGACGCAGTGCTCCAGATGTTGCTGCGCTCAAACCGTGACAGACCACGCTGATGATCACCCACAATCCCGAGGCAGCCGCCATCGCCAGCCGCATTCTGTACATGCGCGATGGCCAGATTGTGCGTGAAGAGAGGGGTTCCGAAGCCGGCCGTTCCGATTCGGAAACCGTCTCAAATCCGGTGACCGCCGGAGTTTGACCTTCGGGAGGTCGATCAGTATACTCAGAATTGCGTCAGCGGGAGTAGCTCAGTGGTAGAGCATCGCCTTGCCAAGGCGAGGGTCGCGAGTTCAAATCTCGTCTCCCGCTCCAAATCACCCTCCGGCGTAAGCGGGATTGGCTACGGTGATTTGAGGCATCCGCAATGACCAGCAGCCTTGCCAAGGCGCGGTACCCAAGTGGTAAGGG
>Ga0224528_1002346_pt1 | contig 10839 bp, 11 predicted proteins | sample CBST25metaG_2_FD_179888 | JGI IMG/M metagenome (GOLD analysis project Ga0224528, IMG submission 179888) | Peat soil microbial communities from Stordalen Mire, Sweden - C.B.S.T25 | ecosystem: Environmental > Terrestrial > Soil > Wetlands > Peat | place: Sweden: Norrbotten County, Stordalen Mire...
GCTACGAAAACCGAGTACCGTTTGTGAACATCGCATCCGATGACGTGTCGCATGAATGCCTCCTCCTGATGCAGAGAAGTATGCAGCCGGCAAAGCTAGCCGCGCTTTCATACGATCACCCCTGAAAGGGTCGTGCAGGTATACCTAGGGTGCACCTGTCACGGAGTCAATAAGATAGCGAGTTTGCGGTATACGCAGGTATACCTGGGTGCACTTGGGTGCACCTGAGGGAAACGCGCGTGCTTCGGTTGTTGAATCCGCCGGGATGCGTTCCAGCCTTGCGTCGCGTATGAGTGTCGGTAATGTGCGTGCAATCTGTGGCGCAAAACAAATCCAATCCGGCGAGTCTGTGGGTTCCCAATGGGCTGCGCGAAGCACAGGCGATAAGGCGAGTCTTCGTGTTGCTAATAGGAAGTGCTTACCGTGGGCAAAAGCGGTGCCCTCCGCTCACGCAGCCGTCAAGGATCACGACCGCTTCGCGGCGTGCTTCGCGCGTTCTTGACTGCTGCTCCGCTGCGGGCGGTTTGCAACTATGAAAGCATTCTGCTTTTCATGTTCTCAAGAGAACCTGAATCAAGAATGAAACGCATGGTTCCGGGGATGGTTCGCAGGTAGCTCGAAGAACCATGTGCGGCCACAGATGGATACGGAAAACGCGGGGTCAATGTGGGGCGGGAGCGATCCCGTCCTGACGGACTGCCGCTGCGCTGATCGCTCCCGCCCCGGACAGGTTATGGACGAAGCAAGGCTACTATCCAGTGGCGCTGCTGAGGAATGCGTCGATGGTTGTGAGCAGGGCTTCCTGTTTACGGCGGGGCAGGTTCTCGATCTGTTCCAGGCGACGTAGCACCCGGCGATTGGGCTTCTTGCCGGAGAGCTTTTTGGCTTCCGGATGCAGCAGCTCATCCAAGCTGATCTCCAGGGTCAGGGCGAAGCGCACGGCCATCTCCACGGAAAAATTACAGCGGTCGGTTTCGTAGGCGGAAATCAGAACCTGGGTGATTCCGGTCTTCTCCGCCAGCTCCACTTGCGTAAAGCCGCGTTGCTTGCGAAGGCGAGTTAGACGCTGGCCGAGCGTCTCCCCACCGAAATCCAAAGCTGGTTTCTTGACCGATGCTTTCTTCACCATGGAAAGCAGTGTATGCGTATCGTTCTCACTCATTGACACAATACTAATCCATTTAGTATTTTCAAGACGCATAAAAAATCACGCAAGCCTCTTGACATGGTTTTTAGAAAAGCCCTGAAAGATGGACGAAAGGAGCGGAGCCGATGCCGCATGTACCAGCGGAGCTGAAAGAGCGGTTGAAGCGGGAAGTCTCGATCCAGCGGTTGGCCGAGGCGCGGGGAATTAAACTCACGCGCACGGGCAAGAATCTGCTGGGGCTTTGCCCGTTCCATGACGACCACAGCCCGAGTCTCTCCATCGATCCGGCGAAGAACGAGTGGAACTGCCTTGGGGCGTGCGGGCGGGGCGGTGACGTGATCGCGTGGGTGATGCTGTCGGAGGGCGTGAGCTTCAACCATGCGGTGGAGCTGCTGAAGCGCGAGTATCTTCCTTCCGCTGTCTTGTCCGGCCCGCCGCCGAAGCAATGCACGGTTCCGAAGTTGCCGCCGTTGATCGAGCAGGCGGCGGACGACCGCAAGCTGCTGGAAATCGTGGTGAGCTACTACCACGAGACGCTGAAGCAGACGCCGGAGGCGTTGCACTATCTGGAATCTCGCGGCCTGAAATCCGCCGAGATGGTGGAGCACTTCCGGCTGGGCTTCTCGAACCGCACGCTTGGCTATCACTTGCCACAGGCGAACCGCGCCGCCGGTGCGGCCCAGCGTGGGCGCTTGCAGGAGCTGGGCATTCTTCGAGAGAGCGGGCACGAGCACTTCCGCGGTTCGCTGGTCATCCCGATCTTCAGTCTGAATGGCGAAGTGATGCAGATGTACGGGCGCAAGATTACGCCGAAGCTTCGCCCAGGAACACCTGATCACCTGTATCTGCCGGGTGCGCATCGCGGAGTGTGGAACGAAGCCGCGCTGGTGGCATCGCAGGAAATCATCTTGTGTGAATCGTTGATCGATGCGCTGACCTTCTGGTGCGCGGGCTATCGCAACGTGACCACCAGTTATGGCGTGAACGGCTTCACCGAGGAGCACCGTGCAGCGTTTCAGAAACACGGAACCAAAAGAATTTACATCGCCTACGACCGCGACGATGCGGGAGAGAAAGCCGCAGCCAAGCACGCCGAAGAGCTGATGGCGCTGGGCATCGAGTGTTTCCGGGTGCAGTTTCCAAAGGGGATGGATGCCAACGAATGCGCGTTGAAGACGCAGCCAGCGGGGAAAACCCTGGGCGTGTTCTTGAACGGCGCGGCATGGCTGGGCAAAGGCAAGCAGCCCACAGTGCAAGCAATCGCGGAGGTAGAAGAAGTGATCGAGGAATCAGAACCCGAGCCAATGAACAGCGAAGAGCCCAGCGAAGAAGCAGCCACAGGAGCAACACCGGAAGACAAAATCAACCCCGCAGCGAAAGAAGAAAATAGAGTCGCTCCGCCCACGGGGTTGGACGTTGAGAGAGTTTTTTCCTTCGCTGCCGCTTCTGATCTTGGGAGCCAGGAAGAACCGGAGGCGCGGCCCATGCCGCTCTCTTCGCCCGCCGATCCAGCGGTAAAGATCGAGGGCGACGAAATCACGGTGACGATTGGGCCGCGCTCCTACCAGGTGCTGGGGCTGGAGAAATGCACCAGCCGCACCGCGATGCAGGTCAACGTGCGGGTGAGTGGCCGCAATCTTCGCGGCGAGTTGCTGAGTCATGGCGATAAGTTCGACATGGAGCTGGCGCGGCAGCGGGCCTTGTTCATCAAGCAGGCATCGCACGAGCTGGGAGTGAAGGAAGAGACGATCCATCGCGAGCTGGGCAAGCTCTGGACGGTGCTCGGCGACCTGCGGCGCGAGCAGATCAAAAAGACTCTGGAGGTGGTGCCGGAAGAGGCCCAGATGACCGCCGAGGAACAGGCGGCAGCCATGAATCTGCTGCGCTCCCCGCACCTGCTCGACCGTATCCTGGCCGACTTCGCACGCTGCGGAGTGGTTGGAGAGGAGACCAACAAGACGATGAGTTATCTTGCCGCAGTCTCCCGCCTGTTGGATAAGCCGCTGGCGATCATCGTGCAGTCTTCCTCAGCAGCGGGCAAAAGCTCGCTGATGGAAGCGGTGCTCGATTTTATGCCGGAGGAGCAGCGCGAGGAATACTCGGCGATGACCGGCCAAGCCCTGTTCTATATGGGTCAGAAAAACCTCAAACACAAAATCCTTGCCGTCTCGGAGGAGGAAGGCGCCAGCCGTGCCTCCTATGCGCTGAAGCTGTTGCAATCGGAAGGTGTTCTGAAGATCGCCTCGACCGGCAAAGACCCGGTGAGCGGGAAACTCATTACGCACGAATACATGGTGGAAGGCCCGGTAATGATCTTCCTCACCACGACGGCGCAGGAGGTAGACGAGGAGCTGCTGAATCGTTGCATCGTCCTCAGCGTGAATGAAGAGCGCGAGCAGACGCGGGCGATCCATCGCATCCAGCGCGAATCGCGCACACTCGACGGACACTGGGCACGGCGGGAGCGGAGCCGGATTATCCGTCTGCACCGCAACGCGCAACGGCTGTTGCGTCCGGTTGCCGTGGTCAACAACCACATGCGCGACGATGGCGAGTTTCCGGATTACATGACGCGCATGCGGCGCGATCACATGAAGCTGCTGACCTTGATCGAAGCCATCGCCTTGCTGCATCAGCACCAGCGGCCCATCAAACGCGACACACGCGACGGCGAGACGCTGGAGTACATCGAGGCCACGGCAGAGGATGTGAAGCTGGCCGAGGAGCTGATGCGCCGAGTGCTGGGGCCATCGCTCGACGAGCTGCCTCCGCAAACCAAGCGGCTGCTCTCGCTCATCGAGGAGATGGTGAACGAGGAGTGTAAGCGCCAGGAGATCGAGGCCGACGACTACCGCTTCACGCGGCGCACGGTACGGCAGCACACGCGCTGGGGCGATACCCAGTTACGGGTGCATCTGCGGCGGCTGGAGGAGCTCGAATATCTGACCCTGCGGCGCGGTGGAGGCCAGGGCCAACTCTACGTCTATCAGCTTCGCACCGAAGAAATCCATGCCTACGACGGCGACTTCGCGGGGGAAGAGGCCAACTTCGCGGGGGCAAATGAGCACTTCGCGGGGACTTCGCGGCCCCTTCGCGGGGGTGATCAAAACAATCCATCGCCAGTCAATACGCGGCTTCGCGCCACTACTTCGCGGAATCACGAAAACACTGATAAGGGCGAGGCGAGAAACGCCAGCGAAATCGTAGTCGTACCTGTAGCCGTGAAACCCAACGGCGGAGCCAAGCCCAACGGCAGCATGCGGGCAGCGGAGGCGATCTGATGGCCCGCATCCGCAGACGCCGCAACCCGCAGCCCGAACCGGCCACGCAGTTAGCCGCGTTGCTCGACGAACATCTCCGCCATCTGGCAGTGAAGGGCTTCACCGAGAGCACGTTGCAGATGCGCCGGGTGCATATCGAAATGTTCCTGGGCTGGTGCGGCGAGCATGGGCTTGCCGATCCGTTCGAGATCACACGGCCCGTTCTCGAACGCTATCAGCGTTACCTGTTCTACTACCGCAAAGAGAACGGCGAGCCGCTGAGCTTCGCCAGCCAGCACGTACGGCTGACGCCGTTGCGCGTCTGGTTCAAATGGATGACGCGGCAAAACTACATCCTGCACAATCCGGCCTCGGAACTGGAGCTGCCCCGGCTCGGCTTCCGCTTGCCGCCCGTGCTCACTGAGTACGAAGCCGAGCTGGTGTTGCAGCAGCCGAACGTTCATGATGCGGTCGGCATCCGCGACCGCGCCATGCTGGAGATGTTTTACTCGACAGGGATCCGGCGTACGGAGCTGATACGGCTGAAGCTTCCCGAGATCGACCACCACAACGGGCTGGTGACCATCCGTCAGGGCAAGGGCCGGAAAGACCGCGTGGTGCCAGTGGGCGAGCGTGCCCTGGCATGGCTCGATAAATACCTGCACGAGGTCAGGCCGGAGCTGGCCATCGACCCGGACGATGGAACTGTCTTCCTCACGGCGGAAGGTGAGCCGTTCAGCCCCAACCATCTCAGCGCCCTGGTGCGCGATTACGTGGAAGCCGCCGCGACCGGCAAGAGCGGGGCCTGCCACTTGTTCCGCCACACCATGGCCACGCTGATGCTGGAGGGAGGTGCAGACATCCGTTACATCCAGCAAATGCTCGGGCACGCCAAACTCGACACGACGCAGATTTACACGCACGTTTCGGTGCGGATGCTGAAGGAGATCCACTCCGCCACCCATCCCGGAGCCAAGCTGGAAGCCGACACAAACGACCGCAAAGACAAGGATAAATCCGGAGAAGAGGAGTAGCGGAACCGTGGATAACAGTCTTGTAATACAAAATAATACATGGTATCGTCTCGGTATTATGCGAACCGAGAAAACCATCAGCTTCCGTGCCATCCCCGAAAAGATCGAGGCGCTTGATTCGCTGGCTTCCGCGCAGGACCGTTCGCGCAGCTATCTGATCAACGAGGCAATTACCAACTACATCGAACTGCACGCCTACCAGGACGCGCTGGTTCGCAAGGGGCAGGAAGAAATGCGGAAAGGCCGCGTTGTAAGCCATGATGAGGTTGTAAAGCGTCTCCAGAAAACGGGACGCGCGAGCTGATGATCGAATGGACCGAGCAGGCTACCCGGCAACTGGATCAGGCTCACGATTACATCTCTCTTTCCAATAGCGAAGAGGTTGCCGCCCGGATCACGATGCAGATCGTCAACACCGTGCAACAGCTTGAAACCTTCCCCATGTCGGGCAGAGCGGGCCGGATTCGCGGCACTCGTGAGCTGGTCGTTGCGAATACGCCTTTTATCGCGGCCTACACCATCCAGAAGGCCCGCATCGTGATCCTCGCCGTCTACCACGGCGCACAGCAATGGCCCCAGGTCTTCTAGGAACTTCCCGGCGATAGTGAACAAAAGTCACGTAAAAATCACTGGCTAAACCTGCTCCAGTGACTCACAATGTTGCGTGCCCCAAACACAAGAAAATCAGGACCAGTTTTTTGCTTTTGCTGCCGGTTCATTCTGGCCGCAACCTCGCGTCTCGGAAACGTGGTCGAGGGGCAAAAACTCGCGTCTGGGGTCTTCGAGCTTAAAAACGGCATCGCATCTGGGCTTTGCGGTCTGTAACTCCACAACTGCGTTAGGGTTGCGGGCGGGCTGGGTGGAAAATCGCGGCGGGGCGTATAGATGCGCCAGATACTACGATCCATCCATCGGAAGATTCATCAGCGAAGACCCGCTTGCGTTCAATGCCAGCTTGAATTTCTACGCCTACGTCAGAAATAGCCCAATTGGAGCTACGGACGCGCTGGGATTGTATGACTCGAAGGATGTTTTGCCGGCATGGAATCATTATTGCGATGGCACCGGGACTCCGTGGACAACGAGCTTTGCGTCGATCAATTGGGGAGAAACACAGAACAATATCAACGCAAAAGTCAAAGGAATGGTCGGTGGTGGGTGCGCTGAACGTACGATTCCGGTGAACTTCAATATGAGTGCCCAAACAGGGGGTGCCGATGCGTACATAATCGGACGTCACACTGTGAAGGCGCAGGGAACTATTCAGGTGCATTGTGATTGTACTTGGTCCTTCTCTGGAAACATGTCCTCTGCAAAGGGGTACGATCCCTATGACTTTGACCCATCAAACAGAGGGGCCGTTGGAGAAACTTTGACTTGGATCGGGGCGCATCGATGCCCAGGTAAAGGAACGCCGTTCAACATCAATCTGCCGGGCAGTGTCGGTCTGTCAGGGGGTGGAACGATCAGCGGCAAGCCAACCTGCGATTGTAAAAATAAGTAATTCTGAACCCTGCTGTTCGAGGTTGGCTTTGTTCAACATGGCTGTGGAGGCGTACCTATGAGTGGTCTCGGAATCCTACTGGTTTCAGAAGGGATGCTTGCTGTTTTCATGGCTGGAACTTGGTGGCGGGTACTGCGTCAACAGGATTCGTCCACTGGATGGAGACGCACCGCTTCGCTGGTAGGGCTGGCCTTCCCGACGGTAGCCCTTATCGTCCAGCTCGTGCTTCTGGCAGTTGCCGCGCGGTATGGAACTTTGGAGGCCATGGACGCGGCTACCTTGAGTGGTGGCTGGTCGGCTCTTGCGGGGCGTGTCTGGCTGTGGTCATTCTTTTTGACGGGGCTACTGGCCTTTTGCGGACTGACCTTAGGGATTATTGGCAGAGGAAATCTGCGCATTCCCGCCGCAGTATGGTCTTCCTTGATGCTTGGCTGCTTCTTCGTTAGCTTGATTCTCGCTGTTAACTCATTTCACTAGGGCCCCGAACCTGGGGGCGTGCGGTGTGGTTGTGCGCTGGTTATCGCGAGGTATCCGCGAAGGTCAAAGGCGGTTCCATGCTTCGCATGGGGTTGATGTTGATACATCACCCCCTACCGGGTGGGGCGCATGATTCAGGCCGTAAATGGCCCCTCTGCTTAGAGGCAGAGCTCCTATCGCAATCCATGCCGGGCGGGCGCGGATCTCGTGGCGGGTGCCGCCCGAGGTGATGACTGGTAGGGAGAGTGTGTTCCGTTAATAAATGTGCTGACTACTGCAGGTTTGTCATTTTCTTTTCGGCTGCGGCGACCAGCTGCGAGACTTTAATTTCAAATGCATCCGCAAAGCTCATCAAGGTTCGAAAGGTTGGGCTCTTCTCTCCCCGTTCGAGTTGTCCGATATAGCTGATGTCGTAGCCCAGCATATCGGCAATCTGTTGCTGGCTCCATCCCTGTCTGATTCGCCGATCCGTGAGTTCGGCCCCCAATGCCAGAAGAAGGTTGGCGGTGGATCGTTTTTTGTCCGCTCCAATGGGCTTGGCCACAAACCCATGGTTTCTGATTGAAGGCGAATATTTTAACGACTATAGTCATTGATTTGGGTTAGTGTTTTAAACAGCCCTGGAATCATCGGCTAAAAAGACGGCTCTGAGAGGGGTGACTATGGTCTGGTTGGGTTTTTGGTTCGGTTATTTTGTTCGGCGGTTTCCAATGGTTTTGGTGGGCATCTTCTTTGGCACACTACTCCTGGTCGTCGGCATCAACACCTATGCTCGAATATCCGGACATCAGATTGGCTTAAGACCAAATGGTGTGTCTGAAGCCGGACGTCAACGCGTCCACCAAAAAGTTCAACCTGTCTTCAGATTTGCTCCACCGACAAAACCGGCGGCCACAATTTCAGCCGCGCAGAGCAACTAATGTCTTTGCGCGATGCTTTGAGACTCTATAGCAACTCTTCCGCAACTATCGCGAACTTCGAAGAGCGGATCTCACTCCATCATGAATCCACTCACTGCTCATGTTCGGCGGCGGCTCCACTGTTTCCACACTGGAGCGGTCTCTCTATTAGCTGAACAACTCGCTATGCGATCCAATGCGCACGAGCCAGAGGCTCTTTGTATCGGGTTTCTTATAAATTAATAGCAGATCCGGTTTTATGTGACATTCTCGATGTCCATTCCAATTGCCGCTTAGGGCGTGGTCTCGGTACTTTGCGGCTAGCGGTTTGTCGTCAACCAGGCAGGTGATGATATCAACTAACGGAGTGTCGAGGTCTTTGTGTCTGGGCATCGTTTTAACATGCTTGTAGTCACGCCTGAAGACTGACGATCGTTCAATCGTTCGCATTCAACTCCGCCATCATGGCTTCAACGCTGGTGAACTTCTTACCCTTCCCCGCTTCCAGCTCGGCCATAGCTTTGCGAGTCGTCGCGTTGGGCACCCGCACTTCAAACGGAAGCGCTTTCTCAACCGCGATGCGAGTCAGCATAATGCGCACGGCATCCGAGACGGTCAGCCCCATGGAAGCAAGTGTCTTTGCGGCTTTCGCCTTTACCTTCTCGTCCACTCGAATATGAACCATGCTGCCGGTAGCCATATCAATTACCTCGTATACACATTGTATACCTAGTTCAGAATAACAGTTTCCGGAGCTGGGGAAACTGTGCGGAACCCGCCGTTTTTCGCGGGTTCTGCAAGCGCTGTGCGAAGGTCGGTAAACCTGCTTTTGGTTTTCTGAGCTTTGCATCAGTGCGGCATTTTCCACGGCTCGCTTAGTCACGTTCAAAGTCGCGGTCTCTCGGTGGTTTCATCAGCTTTTTGTGCGGCGTTCGAGCACGTTCTTGCTTCTCGCGTTCACGCAAAACAGGCATGGTCGCTTCCTTGATTCGAGTCCAACTCTTTACGTTCTTTTCGATGGTCGCTACTCGCTGGTCCACCTCGGCGTTCTGAGTCTTTTCCTTCTCTCCGTAGATTCCGGCGCCTTCCCTAGCCCACCACTGTTCGATAGTGTTTACGCGGGTCCGCGCGGCTTCTAGATCGGGAATCATGCGTTTCAGGTCGGACTCCCATGTTTTCTCGTTCTCTGTTTTGCGGCTAAAAAGTCCGCGTGGTGGCTGATTAGCTAAAGCGTGCTGGCGGGAAGAAATCGCCCCGTCCAAGCTCTCAACAGACGAAATATCGGCCCGAAGCTGAACGCTTTTGGGGTTCTGGTTGTCGGCCATGAATAGCTCTCGGGCGGTGAACTTGCGGCGGTTCTGCTCGGTACCTTCAGCCTGCCAGAGTCGATGTTTGAACCACTGCTCCGCTTGGGCAACCGTCATTTTCAGAACTTCGGGGTGCTTCTCCTGCATCCATGCGAGGTCGCGTTGCCGTTGCTTCTCTTTCGGGCTCGGCACCAGCTTGCGGATTACCTCGACCGCCTGTTTGGCCTTTTCTTTGACCGCCTGAATGGCTCGGTCGATCAGGGAAATCTCCTTCGCGGCGGTCTGCTCGATCTGGGCGATCTTGGCGGCCGCCTCCTGTTGCGCCTGGCGTAGCTCGCGCACCTGGGCGATTTCGAGCCGACGCTCGACCGCCTCGGCTCCCTCGCCCTGCAACTCCTTCGGCTCGACCAGCGCAGCGAGGTCTTCCCTTCCCTGGTCGGCCCATGACCGAGGGTCCACTCTCGCCTCGATCCCTTTCTCGGCCATGGCGCGGTTCATCATCTCGCACCACTGAACCCGGAGCGCCTCGGGCTTCTGGCGGTCATTCCATTCCCTGTCTTTCTTGGCTCCGTTGCGCTTGAAAAAGCGCTCCTCGGGCATTGTGCGGGTGGTCTCGTCGATGATTCTCTCCGAGAACATCAGGTGCATGTGTGGCTGTTCGCTGTTGTCCTTCGCCGGGGGATTGTGAACGGCAAAGGTGTACGCGAAACGGTCTCCCATGAACTCCCGCGCTGCCTGCTTTGCCAACTCCTCGCGTTGCTCCTTATTTAGCTCACGCGGTAAAGCAATTTGCAGTTCGGTGTAGGTCCGTCCGTTGGCGCGTTCGTGGGTGTCGGCAGACACCCAGAACATGCGTGGATCGTCTTTGGCGAAGTCCGGCATATTGCCGGATTCGACCAAACCGACATCCTCACGCTCGGAATACTTGCCTCCACGCGTGATGTAGTCGGAATGCGCCACGCTCGGCGGCGCACTGCTGGACGACTTCATTGCGATGTGGACGATTGCCATCGGTCTTTGCTTTTTTCTTTGCGGTTGCTCTTGGTTTTGTTGTTCGCGTCGTCTGCGTAGCAAACGAGGTATCGCGCACTATATGGGGACAAATTAGGGACAAATCGAAGCCAAGAATAGAACTGGGAATGACAGAAGACAAAGGCTTGTCTCCAATCGCCAATGAGTTAATCCGTCGCGGTCAGCTCACCGTAGTCGAA
>Ga0224528_1002351_pt1 | contig 10825 bp, 12 predicted proteins | sample CBST25metaG_2_FD_179888 | JGI IMG/M metagenome (GOLD analysis project Ga0224528, IMG submission 179888) | Peat soil microbial communities from Stordalen Mire, Sweden - C.B.S.T25 | ecosystem: Environmental > Terrestrial > Soil > Wetlands > Peat | place: Sweden: Norrbotten County, Stordalen Mire...
GGCAGATCGGAGAGGTGCTGAAGTTGAGCGAGTCGGCGACCAAGTCGCTGCTCTTTCGCGCCTATCAGACGCTGCGCGAGACGTTGAAGGAATTTGTTTGAGGCAAAGCAGGCCGGGTGTGTGGCCGGCAAAAGTGGGGTAGTTCTAATGAATGTGATGAAAAAACACTGCGAGGGAATGGGCGCGAAGCTGGCCGAGCTGCTGCTGGATGAGGCTGCCGCGCCCGCCAGTCTGCGCGCCCACGTCGAGAGCTGCGAGGCTTGCCAGCGCGAGTTGGACGAGTTGCGCGCCACGATGACGCTGCTGGACGCCTGGGAGGCTCCCGAGCCCAGCCCTTACTTCATGATCCGGTTGCAGGCGCGCTTCCGCGAGGAGCGCAAGGCTGCGCCGGCGGGCTGGCTGGCCCGGTTGCGCGCCCGCCTGGTTTATGGTGGCCAGCCGCATCTGCGTCCGGTGGCGGCCATGGCTTTGACTGTGATGCTGTTGGTGGGCGGCGGAGCCTATATGGGCGTCACCGACTGGGACCAGCCCACGCCCCCTCCGCAGACCGCGGTCGTCCACGATTTGCAGACCATGGACAGCAATGCCCAACTGCTGGATCAGTTGGAAACTCTCTCCAGCAACAACGAGAACGGGGACTAAAGAAGTTTCGCTGAAGCGAAGAACGGTTTTTTACCCCTGGGCGTCGAGGAGCCAAGGGAGAGGCCAGCAAGGAACGGGGAACGATGTCAAGCGGATACAAGGCGGGCAGAAGGGGTTCAGCGGCCATGGTGGCGTTGCTGGCTTTTTGCGTCATCGCGGCCAGCGGCCAGCACCCGGCCTCCGCGCCTGCTTCGCGCGCCTCTGCTCCGGCTCCGGCCAAGTCCCAGGCGGCCAAGCCGCAGGCCGGCAAGAACTCCGCGGCCAAGCCGCAGAGTCAGAGCCGCCCGCTTGCTCCCGGCGCTCGTTCGTCGGCCGACGCCGCGCCCCGCCCCGCCTACACGGGGCCAGCTCCGCGCTCGGCTTATTTAGGCGCCGTGAATCCGGGCTCAGGCAGCGCGGGCCGTGGCAATGCCACTCCCGGCTACCCAGGGCCACCGTACTTGGGGCCAGGCTATGCGCGTCCGGCTTATCCGGGCTACGCGCCGCCCGCCAATCTGCCGCCGGGCCACTTGGGCGCCTGGCTTGATGAACATCGCAATCTGCCCGCGCCCGAGCAGGAGCGGGCCCTGCGCGGCGACCCCAGCTTCAGGCGGCTGCCCCCTGCCGAGCAGCAGCGGCTGGTCGATCAGTTGCACAAGGTGAACGAGTTGAGCGACCAGCAGCGTCAGCGCCGCTTGGCCCGCGCCGAGATGCTCGAGCATCTCTCGCCCCAGGAGCGGATGCAGGTGGATAACTCACGCCGCCGCTGGGCCGCCTTGCCGCCAGAGCGCCAGGCGTTGATGAAGAATGCCTTCCATGACCTGCGCGCGGTGCCGCTTGACCAGCGCCGCACCGTGCTCAACTCGGGCCGCTACCAGGCCACCTTTACCCCCGAGGAACGCGGCATTCTCGCCGACTTTTTGCGCGTCGAGCCCTACCAGCCTGAGCCCTGAGCCAGCCCCACCGCCCCTGGTCTACAATGAAAGATGGCCCAAGGCCAAATTTTTCATTGCGGCCCGGCCGCAACTCGAGCAAGGAGCAGCAAACCCTATGGCGATTCCCGCCACGCAAATGCGTCCCGGCATGATCATCAAACACAAAGACCAACTGCATCTGGTCTTCAAGGTGGAGCACCGCACCCCCGGCAACCTGCGCGCCTTCATCCAGGCCAAGCTGCGCAACCTGCGCACCGGCGCCATGTTCGAGGAGCGCTTCCGCTCCGCCGACGCCATCGACAAGGTTGTGGTCGACGAGGTCTCCATGGAGTTCCTCTACAACGACGGCGACGACTACTACTTCATGAACCCGGTTGATTACGAGCAGACCGTTCTGAAGGGCGCAACCCTGGGCGACGCGGTCGAGTATCTGACGCCGAATTTACAGATCAAGGTCAGCTACCACGACGGTCAGGCCGTGGGCATCGACCTGCCTGCTTCGGTCGAACTGACCGTCGTCGAGACCGAGCCGGGCCTCAAGTCGGCCACCGCCTCTAGCGTCAGCAAGCCCGCCAAGACCGAAACCGGCCTGATGGTGCAGGTGCCCTCCTTCATCAACGAAGGCGAAAAGATCCGCGTGGACACCAGCGAGGGCACCTACCAGAGCCGCGCGTAAGAGGATGTAAGGATGAATCGCTTTGATTTCCAGCGACTTGCCGAGTTAAGGCTCCAAGAAACCAAGGCCTTGTTAGCCGCTGGATTTCCGGATGGAGCATACTATCTGGCAGGGTATGCAATCGAAAGTGAATTGAAAGCTTGTATCGCGAAGGGGACACAGCAATACGATTTTCCCGATAAGAAACTGGTCAACGATAGTCATTCGCATGACTTGGGAAAGCTGCTCGATCTGGCTGGATTATCAGACCTTTTGATGAATGATGTTGCCGTCAACGTGGAATTGAAACTCGACTGGGAGACAGTTCGAGATTGGTCGGAACAAAGCCGATATGAACTTTTCGAAGGTGATCCGGTCAACGGTTTGGTAGAGGCTGGATTGTTGATTGACGCAGTAGAATCCGAGAAAGGAGGGGTGTTGCGATGGATCAGGCAGTCCTGGTGAACTTCGATATAGAAAACGGAAAAGAAGTGATTGATGCGCTGGATCGGGACGGTAAGACTCCCATTGTCGCTCTCTGGGCAAAAATTCCGGATTATGAAGATTGGAGACTGGTGATTGCCTCGGATCGTCTCGACCAATCATCCTCTCGCTCTGGGTATGCCGAAATCAATGAGACCATAGAAAAGGCTGGAATATCGATTCACAGGCAGCCAACAATCTCCATGCGATCCATGGATAATCCGTTCATTCGGGATTTGCGCCGCATCTTTTCCTCAACTGCTGATACCTATGGGATGCGCTTGGGAGGCCAGATATTAGGCGGCAAATATCTGGAAGATGCTTTTGTCTATCGCATTCGCTGAGCTGCGCCACTCTCTTCCCGCTTCAGTTCACAAAAACCACCGCCCACGCGGTGGTTTTTCTTTTGGAGGAAGGCTGCGGGCGATTTCTACGCCACGCCCGGCTTGTCCGCCACCGCCAGCAGCGTCTGGAAGTGCGGTGCCTCGGCCTGCTTGTGGACGACTGACGTTTGCACCCGCACGAATCCCGGCTTGGCCAGCATCTGTTCCAACTCCGGCGCGCTGAAGCCCAGCCATTCGTCGGCATAGAGTTCGCGCGCTTCCTCGAAGCGATGCCGGGCTAAATCCAGAATCACGATGCGGCCGCCGGGCTTGAGAATCCGCCACGCTTCCTGGAGGGCTCGCTCCGGGTGCAGCGCGTGGTGCAGCGACTGCGAAAAGAAGACCAGATCGACCTCGCCTGCGCCGATAGGAATCTCTTCCATATCGCCCTGGCGGAACTCGACGTTTTTGACCTCGTTGCGCAGCGCTTCCTCGCGGCCCACTTCGATCATGCGCGCGGAGGTGTCCACGGCAATTACGCGGACGGCTCGCTCGGCAAGCCCCTCCCAGGAGTTGCCCGGAACGTAGTCGCGCCCCAGACGCCCCGCTACGCCGTCAAAAAAGCTGCGCATCTTCTCCTGGCGTTTTTTCACCACGTGGCGCATGGCGATCCGGTCCGGTCCAGATTCGGGAATTTCCGCCTCGGCTTCTCCTAATAACTGCTCCAAAACGCCACCCCCACCGGAGGTGGTGAGACGATAGAGGTTGCTCTTGCCGGTGCGGCGGTCCTCCACCAGGCCGGCCTGCTTCAGTTGCGACAGATGCGTCGAGATGGTGCTCTGGCCCATGACCAGAATCTCTTGCAGCTCGGCCACCGAGAGTTCCTCGGCGCGCAGAAGCAGCAGAATGCGCAGCCGGTTGGGGTCGGCTACCACGCGAAGGGTTTTCACAATTGACGACATAGTAGGTTTCTGGTACATATCAATATATCACGATGGGACGATTTAAGGAGAGTTTTGGATGACCGCTTCAACTGAATACAAGGTCGCAGACCTTGCCCTGGCCGACTGGGGCCGCAAGGAAATTGCCATTGCCGAGCACGAGATGCCCGGTCTGGTTTCGATTCGCAACAAGTATGCCGCCGCCAAGCCTCTGGCCGGCGTGCGCATCACCGGCTCGCTGCACATGACCATTCAGACCGCCGTGCTGATCGAGACGCTGGTTTCGCTGGGTGCCGAGGTGCGCTGGGCAAGCTGTAACATCTTCTCCACCCAGGACCATGCGGCGGCGGCAATTGCCGCCAGCGGAGTTCCGGTTTTTGCCTGGAAGGGCGAGTCGCTCGAAGACTATTGGGATTGCACCTTCAAGGCGCTCAGCCACAAGGGCGGCAAGGGCCCCGAGCTGGTGGTCGATGACGGCGGTGATGTGACCCTCCTCATTCACAAGGGCTATGAGCTTGAAAACGGCGACAAGTGGGTCGATGGGCCCGCTGAGAGCCACGAAGAGCAGGTCATCAAGGATCTGCTCAAGCGCGTCTATGCCGAGGATGCTCAGCACTGGCACAAGGTTGTGGCCGAGTGGCGCGGCGTCAGCGAAGAGACCACCACCGGCGTTCACCGGCTCTACAAGATGATGGAGCAGGGCAAGCTGCTGGTGCCGGCCATCAACGTCAACGATTCGGTCACCAAGTCCAAGTTTGACAACCTCTACGGCTGCCGCGAGTCGCTGGCCGACGGCATCAAGCGCGCCACCGACGTCATGGTGGCCGGCAAGGTCGCGGTCATCTGCGGCTATGGCGACGTGGGCAAGGGTTGCTCGCACTCGCTGCGCGGCATGGGTGCGCGGGTCATCGTCACTGAGGTTGATCCCATCAACGCCCTGCAGGCGGCGATGGAAGGCTTCGAGGTGACCACGGTCGAAGAGACGCTGGGCCGTGGAGACATCTACGTGACCACCACCGGCAACGTGGACATCATCACCCTCGAACACATGAAGAAGATGAAGGATCAGGCCATTGTCTGCAACATCGGCCACTTCGACAACGAAATCCAGATGGACCGACTGAACGCCGAGCCGGGCGTCGTCAAGCTGAACATCAAGCCGCAGGTGGATTTTTATACTTTCCCTGACGGACATGGCATCTTCATTCTCGCCGAAGGCCGCTTGGTCAACTTGGGTTGCGCTACCGGGCATCCGAGCTTTGTGATGAGTAACAGCTTCGCCAATCAGACCCTGGCGCAGCTCGACCTGTGGGCCCACAAGGACACGTACAAGGTCGGCGTTTACGTGCTGCCCAAGAAGCTCGACGAAGAGGTTGCCCGCCTGCACCTGGAGAAGATCGGCGTCAAGCTGACCACGCTGAGCAAGAAGCAGGCTGACTATCTCGGCGTCCCGGTCGAAGGGCCGTACAAGGCGGAGAACTACCGCTACTAGGCACCTGCGGTGCGGCCAATCGCTCGCTGTTCGCTCGCAGTAGAGTTGTGGGTTCCCAGGTTTCGAGAAACGAGGCTTGGGAATCCAGCACCGAATGTGGTAGCCGGTCGTCCCGCGCCGTAGGCGCAACGGTTATTAGCCCCGCGCTTCAGCGTGGGGTGGGGTTAGCGCACCAACAATCCAACCGGAGTCCCGTAGGGACGGCGCAGAATGGTCAAGTGTCGAGATTGATCGTGTGAAGATATCCGAATCTCAGACCCAAATATCCGGTCTGGAGGCATCCGCCCGTTCATCGCATAGGGCCGCGATGAACGGGGCACAGCTTTCAATGGCTCATGGTGTTTTTTGAAGTTGACGACCGGGGCACCTGCCAAACTCAAACCTGCAATTGTCGAGAATCTCGCTTATGAGCGCACCGCCGAGTTATTCCTTCGAGTTATTTCCTCCGCGCACACCGGAGGCTGAGGCCAAGCTGCCTGCGGTCATCGCCCAGTTAGCGGCGGCGCGGCCCAGCTATTTTTCCATCACCTATGGCGCGGGCGGCTCCAGCCAAGACGGCACCTATCAGACGCTAATGACGGTGGTGCGGCATACCGGAGCGGAAGCCGCGCCGCACCTTACCTGCGTGGGTTCGACGCGGGCCGAGATTGCCGCGCTGCTTGACCGCTACCGCGAGGCTGGCGCAAAACGCATTGTCGCTCTGCGCGGCGACTTGCCGGCCACGGCCATGAGCCCCGCCGCGCCCGGCGATTTCCACTATGCCAACGAGCTAGTCAGCTTTATCCGCGAAACGCATGGCAACTTTTTCAAGATCGAAGTTGGAGCTTACCCGGAGATGCACCCCCAAGCGCCCAGCCCTGGCGTGGACTTCGAGAACTTTCGGCGCAAGGTCGAGGCGGGCGCAGACTCGGCGCTGACGCAGCTTTTCTATAACGCCGACGCTTATTTTGACTTCATGGAGCGCTGCGTGAAGGCGGGCATCAAGATTCCGGTAGTGCCGGGCATTATGCCGATTACCGGCTACGCCAACACGGTGCGCTTCTGCGCCGGCTGCGGAGCCGACCTGCCGCGCTGGGTGCGTCTGCGCCTTGAGGAGTTAGAGAACGACAAGCCCGCTTTGGTCAAGTTTGGCATCGAGGTGGTGACCCGCCTGTGCGAAACGCTGCTCGCCAACGGCGCGCCCGGCCTGCATTTCTACACTGTCAACCAAGCTGGCCCGACCCTGCGCTTGTTGAAGAACCTGAAGCTGCCGGGCCTTGATCTCTGATCTCTGTTCTCTGCATTCAGCTCTTCTTGCGTCCAAAGAGCCGCATCCAGACGCGCCATGAGAAGCTGTGCAGTAGCTTGGTCTGTTCGGCCTTCAACGCCTGATACGAGCGCTCCACATACGCATCAAACTCTGGCGGCCAGCCGATCGTTGAGCGGCGCTCGGCGTAGTCGCCCTCGGACCACTTGGCCAGCACCGCCTTGTAGCCCACCACGTGCGTCACAAAGTCCAGCAGGCAGCGCGGCATCTGCTCCTCGACAATCAGATGGGCTTTCTCGATGATCACCTTCTCGCGCACGTCATTCAGGGGCATGAAGATGGTGGTCATCCACAGCATCCACTCCTTCATCTCGCCGTCGAGAATGGGAAAGCTTTGCGTCTTGCCCTGTTTTTGCAGAAGTGAATGATAAGCGATGTTACCGGCCTGCGAGGCCACGTAAAGCGGGCCATAGAACTCATTCAGCCGCCGGTTCACCAGGTCCAGCTTGTCCTTGCGCCGGGCCAGCATCCGCGCGCTCAAAAACGTGGTCAGGTAGCCGACGAAGGCCAGCACGACGGTCAGAATCACCGTCGTCTGCCAGGAGTTTTGCAGTAGGGTAGTCGAGAAGTCCATAGCTTGCCTTGCCGACGAGTATACGCGCCTGAAGAACCTAATCCACGTCGTTGGCCATGAAGACCCCTACTGGCGGGTCGTTGGTCAACTGGGTATCGACAATCAGCACGGTGCGCACCTCGCCGCCGGTCAGCGCCAGCGAACTCGAGGTCCACTTGGGCGTCAAAGAGCCCGCGGGCGTAATCTCCATCGTGACGGTCTGCGAGTTGAAGAGAATGTAGCCAGAGTTGCCGCCCGCGATCAGGCCCGTGAACAGCGGCTTGGTGTTGGCAATGGTGTCGCCGGCGGGAATCATGTACACGTCAACCGCTTGGGTTTGTGCGGCGTAATTGAGAAAGCGAAAGGCGGAGTGGCCGCTGGCCGCCGCAATCTGCTGGTCATCGAGCACCTTGACCGTGTAGCTGGTGGGCGTGGAGCCGTTGTCGCTGATCAGCACCGAGTGCTGATGGCCGCCCAGCAGGGTCACGTACGAAGTGACCAGGGAGTTGGCCGCTGTGGGATCAGTGATGGTAGCTTCGGTGACCCAAACAGCGGCGTCGTTATTGGCGGGCAGGGTGCCATAGGGGGTGATGCTTCCCTGAGCGATGTTGCCGGCCAGCTCCGAGCCTTCCACGTAGACGTTGATGGCGCCGGCGATGTAAGAGGCGTCAATAACCCGCACCAGGCTGGGTTGGGTGTAGCTGGCCACGTTTTCGCAAGCCGTAAGAGCCAGCGCCACCGCCAGTGCGCCCGTCGCCACTGCCGCCAGCCGGGGCAGCGTCAACCGCTGCCGTTCGCCACTCCACCGATTCCAGATCATCTTCATCCGCTTCTCCGACCTAAACCTTTGCGTCTTCCGCTTATGCCTCCCCCTCATAGTACAAGGATGGGATGAAATGAGCCTACGATTTTTGTGCTGCCGCCGCTCAAGAGGCATTCAAGCCGTTACTCAGCTTGCCCCTAGATAGACGAACCGGGCGAGGAAAAGAATAGCCAGCAGGTAGAGCAGCCAATCCTGGCGGCGAAATTTGCCTGTTGCGACACGAAGCACCGCCCAGGCGATCATGCCAAATCCCAGCCCGTTGGCAATCGAATAGGTAAAGGGAATCAGCACCAGGGTGAGGAAGGCGGGAACCGCGATGAGCGGGTCGCGCCAGTGAATTTCGCTGATTGTGGCCATCATCAGCGAGCCCACCAAAATGAGCGCTGGCGCCGTCGCCGCCGAGGGCACAATGCCCACAAACGGTGCGGCCCCAATCGCCGCCAAAAACAGCAGCCCGGTGGTGATGGCGGTGACGCCCGAGCGCCCGCCAGCCGCCACGCCGGCCGTGGACTCAACGTAGCTGGTTACGGTCGAGGTGCCGGTCATCGAGCCAAAAAGCGTGGCCGTGGCGTCGGCAAACAAGATCCGGTTCAGTCGCGGAATTGTGTGGTCTTCATTGATGAGCCCGGCCCGCTTGGTTACCCCCACCAGGGTTCCCAGATTGTCGAACAGGTCCACAAAAAAGAAGACGAAGATGATTTCTAAAAAACCCTTGTTCAGCGCGCCGCGAATGTCGAGCTTGAAGGCGGTAGCGCCCAGGCTGGAGAATCCTCCCGCGGCCGGGGCCCAGTGGGTCAGCCCCAGCGCCCAGGCCAGGGCGGTGATCGTCAACACCCCGATCAAAATCGCCCCGCGCACCTTTTTCACCTCCAGCGCCACCATGATCAGCAAGCCAATCAGCGCCAGCACCGTGGCGGGGTTGCGAATATTGCCCAGCGTCACCAGCGTATTGGGATCAGCCACCACCAGCCCCGCGTTGCGAAAGCCCAGCAGGGCGATGAACAACCCGATGCCGCTTGCCACGGCGGCGTAAAGCTCGTGGGGAATGGCATGCAGAATCATCTGCCGGATGCCGACTGCGGTCAGCGCCAGAAAGATCACGCCCGAGAGGAAGACCGCTCCCAGCGCGGTTTGCCAGGGTACGTGCATTTTGAGGCAAACGGCGTAGGCAAAGTAGGCGTTCAGGCCCATCCCCGGGGCCAGGGCGATGGGGTAGCGCGCCACAATGCCCATGAGGATGGAGCCGAAAGCAGCCGACAGGCAGGTGGCCGCAGTCACGGCAGCCAGTGGCATTCCGGTCGCGGCCAAAATCGCCGGGTTCACCAGCACGATGTAGGCCATGGTCAGAAAGGTGGTGACGCCAGCCAGAACCTCGGTGCGCCAGTTGGTTCCCAGGCGCGTGAATTCAAAATAGTTTTCCAGTTGTTTCAGCATCAAGATTCATTTTAGAAGAGCATGGCGGTTGGACGGCTTGGACTGGATTCTCAAATCTGGGATGAGCAAGAACTTTCGCTTATATCCAATTTTCGATTAATCCGCCAGCCAATTTCAAGCAATTCTCGAAAGCTAGCTCATGAGCGCCGCCAATGTAGATTTGGGCTTCGCAAAAGCGGTAGACAAAATTTACACTTCACTTTCGCCACGTATTCGCTTATGCTGATTTGTGTAGCGCGCTTTTACCACGTGGTTTAGCTTTTACACGCCGGAAAGATCATGAAAAATGTGAGCATTTGTGCCATCCGACACATCCAATCGACAGTGGAGAAGCTAAAATGGCCGCAAAAGGAGGAGTTTATGACGGAAAAACCAAACTATCGTGTTGCCGAAGCACGTGCGCTTGATCTTTTGTCTCGAGCTGGTATCAGCGCCCCTCCAATTGACCCGGTTTTTATTGCCGAGCAGATGGTGAATGTCAAAGTAAAGTTCGCCACGTTTAATTTGTCCGCGAGCGCTTCGGTATCAGGGTTTTATGATGCGGAAGAGGATGTAATCTTCGTTAACCGGGAGGAACCGCCTCTAAGGCAGACGTTTACCATTGCTCATGAAGTCGGGCATAAGGTGCTCCATGAAGAATGGGCGCGTTCTGCGGATTACAAAGTTCTTCTCAGGAACCCGAATGAACAGGACCAGGATTTTCGCGAGAAAGAAGCGAATGCTTTTGCCGCAAATCTCTTGATGCCACGTAATTTGATGGACGAATATTACGAACTGCCTTTGCAAGAGCTCTCGCGTTTATTTGCTGTGTCTGTTCCTGCCATGCGCACGCGGTTATCCTTCCTCTATGGCATCTGAACGGGACAACGCGAAGAAGGCCATTCAGACATCTGACTCCAACGAGCCAGGATTTGATGCTGCATTGTCTGAGGGGAAAGACTTGCAGCATCGTCTTACTATTGAAAATAATCGACACAAAGAAGCAATGAAGGACCGTGATTTAGGCTCGTTAGGCAAAATCTTTGGAAATGAAGTAAATGCTCCGATCTGGATTGCAGGGCTTGTAGCTTTCTTGGGTGTGTTTGCGGCGATTTTCTGCATTTTCCAGGGCAGTAAAAGCATGGAACCAAATTCCGCGGATTTTTGGAGCAAGCAAAGCGAGAGATGCTTTGCGTTTTCAGCGAGTGCATTGACTTTCATCTTCGGCAGAAGTGGAAGAAAGTAATTTCCTGGTTGGCGGGCCTCCCAGAGCTTGCCTA
>Ga0224528_1002354_pt1 | contig 10808 bp, 12 predicted proteins | sample CBST25metaG_2_FD_179888 | JGI IMG/M metagenome (GOLD analysis project Ga0224528, IMG submission 179888) | Peat soil microbial communities from Stordalen Mire, Sweden - C.B.S.T25 | ecosystem: Environmental > Terrestrial > Soil > Wetlands > Peat | place: Sweden: Norrbotten County, Stordalen Mire...
GAGCGCTTTGTCAAACGAGCCAGCCAGCACTATGCCGGTTGCTTTGTCATATGCTGGGCGGGACTTGATGGCTCCTTCGGTTTTAAATGACCATCGGATCTGCCCGGAGAGAGCATCAATACAGTACATTGTCCCATCGTTGCTGCCAATCATTACGGCACTGATTTGGTCAACATACAAGGGACTGCTGTGAACCAAGCTTGGTATTGGACATTCCCATTGTCTATCGCCGGTACGCAGATCAATGGATACCAGACCTCCTCGTTGGCTACCAAAAGCGTACTCCAAACCAACATAGAGGCTGTTCATCGCCGATGCGTCGCAGGGCGATGACCCTATCCAGTCTGCCTCCGCGAATTGCCACCTTAACTTTCCGGTATGCTTTTCAAGTGCGTACAGTGCACCATCGTATGCGCCGAAACAAACTGCATCACCCACGATAATGGGAGATGATCGGATTCCCTTTTTTCCTGACACGCCCGCTTTAAATGTCCAGTCTATCTCGCCAGTTATTTGGTTCAATGCGTAGAAGCGCCCGTCATCTGCACCGAAGTAAAGACGCTCATCGTCGAGGACTGGCGTGGACTTAGGGACAATATCAAACGATTTCTCGACTTCAGGATTAAACGTCCAGATTTCGCGGAAGATTTGCGTGGGTATTGATTGTTGAGGAGGCTTTGTGCCTTTAGTGATGCCTAGCTCTTCAAGCTTCATCAGAGATTTCAGGTGAATACCTTGTTGAAGCAACCGTTCCCCGATTGGGGACGTGCCGAAATCAACCAACGCCACGACAAGACTAATATTTCTTTTGTGCATCGAAAGGGCGACGATCGCTCGTTGGATGCTATCTCCAGAATTTAGAATGTCATCTAGGAATACAATTGGGTAGTCATTCAGCACACCTTCAATTTGTCGCTGCCGGCCAGCCGGCTTCCGCTCTTTCCTAATAATGAAACCATTTATCGAATAGCCATTACGCATCGCATATCCCTGAACGCTCATCATGAGCGGAATCCCCGTCAGTTCCAGGCAGCACATCTGAAATGGCATTACCTTCTCGAGATATTCCCAAAAGAGCCCGGCGATTACACCAGACATTTCAGGGTTCAGCAAGGCGATGCGCGTGTCCAATAACCATGTCAGAGGCCTACCGTTGGTAGACACAATAGCCTCGTTCTCCCCTTTGACGACTGAATGGTCCCTCATGAAGCTCGCCAATCGTTCTCGAGGGGTCGTCTTTGCCTCGATAATATTAGGGCGCTTTGTGATCAATGAATTGAGCATAAGATGTGAGAGTCACTCCGTGCGTGATGTAATCGCTGCGCAACGTCCAGGTGCCCGTTCCAGAATATATCGAAGGTTAGATCTGCTCATTGCGGACGAACAAGCCGTCTGCTTTGCCGTTCAGGAAACTGGGCTCGGAACGTTAAGAGCTCCAAACTCGAAATCAAAATACTAAAACCCTGCGCTTCGTGGCGGAAGTACATCAAAGACTAGGTGGGTACGCGGAGTAAGTCGTGGATGTCATGATAGATTTTCCCCATGATACGTCGGTTCGTTCGAAGCTGGATTCTGTCGGTATTTGCATGCGTTGCTGGCCTGTCGGGACGAGCATCCATATCCACCCAAAGACTGTAAAGTTATTCATACCCGATTCCGTTCGCTTCCTATTCGCCGTAGAAAACGCGCTCGAATGCTTTTAAATAGAGAGTCGTGCCTTGATTTTCGAAGAGCCAACAGATCAAAAATTAAATGAGTGCGCCACTCCTCCGAAGCATTTTCGCTGTCATGCAGAATCTTATTATCAAACCGCCATAACTCACCATTCCGCATGGTCACTTCTTCCCCCCCGCACCTTAATATCGATCCTCCAGGACTTTCAATAACCAAGTGGTATCGATCTCGAATCGCGTAATAGGATCCATTATCAGTATGAGGGTAGACAACAGAACGTGGGGCGAGTCTGACGTAAAGAGCACGGCATAGAGCAGCGTGACAGCCGTGAGCAATCCTTCGCAAGCACGCCATCGACTGCGGGAATAATGAGGCCGATGAAGTATCTATCGAATCTTGTATTTCACGTACATGAGTGGTGTCACCGGGTAACCGCTTGGCCCCTCGAAGGATGATCGATTGTGTGTGCCGCTGCACGCGGACACTTTTCTGCCGCGTTTCGTTATACAGCCACCGAGCATCATTGAGCGTTAACTCTTGTTTGAGATTGGGAAGTATTTCTGCGATCCACGGAGCGTGAATTTGCTGGAAGTATTTCATCTAGCCTCGCATGTCCTTTTAATGGCGTGTAGCTTCTTACAAAGCCGGCCATGATCAAGCTTTTTTACGGAAACAGCTGCTGCCTCAACGCCCAATCGGCCCAGCTAATCGTTTGCAGTGTGGACACTGCGCCCGGCACGATAACTACATTTCTTTATGATATGGCGGAACAGAAGTGTCAAGACAAATTAAGCTCGGGTAATCTTGTTAACAGTGCAACTGGCGCTGGTAACCCAAGAACAGGGGGGAAGCTGGGGTACGGCTATTGTGCCGCAATTTGTGGATGAACCTCTATGAAAAAGTAGCTACTCTTTGTCTTTGGCTCCTTGTTCGTAATCGGTCGATAGAGCAACGCCCTTTTAAGGCGTGGGGCCTGGGTTCGAGCCCTCCTCGATACGCTCCAGATCGCGAACAAAGGGGGCACCGAGGCCACCTAAGTCCCATTTAACCTCGACCATGATTTGTTGGCCTCCGTCACCGTCCCAGCCTATTTGGCTAACTGTTCCCGTCCAACGCCCCGGACCATCCATGCGTACCCGATCACCCGGTTTCAATCGATCTTCCATTTCTTCCCTCCTGAGTACTGCATACTCCCAATCGAGAAAAATGCACAAATCTACACTCCGGGCCGAGATTTTACAGGTGGCTAGAGCACCGGCCTTCTAAGCCGGGGGTTGTGGACTCCTCTCAGATCACAATCCTCTCCACTTCATCCAGGCTCATCTCGTCGCGCCGGCGATCGTAGAGTTGCGTCGTGCGCGTACTAGCATGGTTCGCCATGGACGCGGCCTTTTCGAGCGTGCCGCCGTTCTTGAGATACGCCGTGATGCCGGTGGCCCGGAAGCTGTGATTACCTATCTTGGTTGCGATGCCGGCCGCAGCAGCACGCCGGCGGATCATAGCGTGCGCGTTGGCCTGGGGCAGGGAAGTACGGGTAAGCTGCCCCGTGCCGCGACCGATCGTCCGGAAGAGCGGTCCCTTGGGATCGGCGGTCAGTCCTGCGCCGTCGATGTACGCGGCCAGGGCCTGTTCGAGATTGTGGTGGCAGGGCATGGCGTGATCTTTGCCGCCCTTCTCGTGTAACCGCACCCACAGCCTCCGGTTCTGGGTAAAAACATCTTCGACCTTCATGGTGAGCGCGGCGCCGATGCGCGCGAACGAATAGACCATCAGCGCAATCAAAGCGCAATCGCGCAGGCCCGCCGGCATTGTGGCGTCGATCGAGTCGAGCAGCATCCGCGCCTCTGCGGGCTCCAGTACCGCGGTTTTGCCGGAACGCACTACATGGCGCGGCCCACGCACCGAGGCTGCAGGGTTTGTAGGCACGACCTGGCCGATGACCAGCCAATCGAACAGGTGGCGGATGGCTGCGAGCTGCTGCTTCACGCTGGGCGCTGCGACCTCACGCCCCTGCAGCTCAATCCAGCTCGCCACATGCAACGGCTCGACCTGGGGCAGGGAAGCGACGCCGATGCTTTCGCACCAGGAGAGAAAGTCGGTCACCGCCCGGGCATAGGCCCGCCGCGTGTGCGGATTGCGGATCTGCGCGGTGAAGAATTCGAGGAAGCGCACGCCGGCACGACGGCCGGAGGCCGCAACCAGGACAGGTAGCGTAGGACGGGACAAGGAAACGAGCTGACTCATAGAAGATGAATCCCCAGCTTCTCCTGCAGGATCTGCTTCGCATAGGCTTTGCCAACCGTCAAAAGCAGCTCGACGCCGGCTCCCCCGATCTTGCTCGCGCCTTCCTTGGTCCTGCGCCAAATCTCCGGATCGCGAACCGTATCAAGAAACTCATGCCCCTGGAATGTGAGCCTTTTCGCTCTCCAGTCATAACAACCCATGTCACTTAGTTCTTCGGCTTCAATGAATCCTGCCTCGTCCAGAAGTTGAACGTGATAGGAGACCTCCTCTTGCGATTTTCCCGGAATCTGAATTTCGATCCACGCGCGCGGGTCCTGGCCGCTAGCCTCGATGGCCAGAAGGATCTCGCGGACCACATCCTTGTCGAATTTCATGGCCGCCTTTCTCTCTCCCCTACATCTGATAAAGGACATTATCACATATAGAAGAGGCAACCTCGTAGTGATCTGACTTCCGGGATCACACAGATTTCAGTCTGCGTTGAGAGCGCAGTTTTTATAACACCTTCCAGAGTCCAAGTCAAAACTCGCTGCGCGAACCTTTTAGGGGTGACGTGTCCCACCCCTCCCGACGCCGTAGGCGGCGTGCTTCTCGGTGCCAGCGCCTCACTGCCGTTTACGGATGTAAACACGCTAAGGCCGCCCCGAAGAGCGGCCTGCGGCTAGTTAGTCGCACTTGATTGTGGATGCTTACCGGCAGATCGCGCCCCAAATAGGTAGATGATGCCCTCATCGAAGAGATAGACCACCAAGGCCGCCGGTACCAGACCGTATGCTGGCAAAGACTGGTCCCCAAATGGCACGAGGATGATCACAATCGTCTGGATGAGCACGATCAGCAACACCGCAAGCCAAAATCCTAGCTTGCCTCTCGAATTGCGTCGAAGCGCAACTACGAAAGCACCTACTCCCACGCATAGCGCGGCCGCCCTTCCCCGTCCATCGCCCGCAAAATGGGAGACGATCAAATCTACGGGTATCCCAAACAGCAAACACAGAAGGGCGGTCCTACGTGCGGGACTATCGGACGCACTCGCTGCCTCAAGATCTTTTTCTTCGCTAGTCATATTTACCGCTGTCCACACACGCACTTTGCTGCTGAAAGGTTTTCTTTAGATCCGAATACGTGCTAAGGGCCGTGGAGAAATTACTGACAAAGGGAAGGAAGGCCAAGGGCTTGGAGGCCTGCCCCAGTGTGACGGTCGCCCTATCAAGTATGGCGAGAGTCCCGGCAGCCGTTCCCACGGCACCATTGGCGAAATTGCCCGCTCCTTCAGCGAAACTGCTTGAAGTTGCTGCAGAATACCCAGTAGCAACGCTACCGACTCCGACCGTAGCCAATAGCCTGATACCTCCGCCGCCAGGAAGCTCCCCGGCCGCAAAAGAGGCAGCATCGAGCGCTAAATTCACACCGTTGCTCTTCAAAGCGTCGCCGAGACAGAAGAGCGATTCGAACCCACTGCGCGGACCTTTATTTGGGGCGATAGTTTGCGGGCTATTTGAGAGCGATGTTCTCGTAGGCGATTGAAACGTTACCTATTTTCTGTTTCTGCGCATTGATGTGGTTATTGTCGATGGTCGAGCCATTACACCTAATAATCAACCGATCTGGACTATCCCATCGAAGCGTCAGGCAATCACTGCCAGCATTGAAGACAACAGTGTTACTGTAGTACGCACGTCGAAGCTCGGTAGGAGTGAACAAATGGTCTCCAATCAGCACATAATACTCAAGTCCACCTAGCGCCTCATGATCTGAGCGTTCCGCTAGCATGGCCACCCGATTTGCGGATGACCACTGAGATTGCTTGATCTCGAACTGCCCATGATCAAAATACCCATGAAACAGCGCGTACAAACATCCCGCCCCTAGAATTACGAGAATCCCAACTCCGACGGCTGAGAGTTTAGAAATATGTGTCATTCGTGGCATCCTGCAGCCCTCATCGCTTGACCCACTCGAATGGCCGCATTATCCGATGGAGTATCGAATCCTGTCGCAAGTGTTCCATTGAAGTTTGGATGGCCGCTGAAGGTCTGTGCGAGTCCAGCAGCAAACTGGCAGAATCCAGCGCCGAAGGGACACGTAATGCCAAAGCTTATATTCCCCGCATCGACGTCAATTGGATTTTGAGGGCTATGACCCGGCAGGTTCTTTATGTCGAGTTCCCCTTTGGTATTAACCGCCGCAGAGTAGGCTGCTAGGTCACCGAACGGTCCTGCCGAATTCAGAATGTAGCTTTGGGCTCTGGCGATCTGCTGCCGCGCATCAATGCCTGCTGCGGCTAAAGTTGCATTGGCGCAAGGATCTTTACTTGGGGCGATAGCGTACCAACTGAAATGCACTTCAGTTGCATAAGCGTTGAAGCGCGTCATAGCCATTGACCCTGCGTCGTAGATGTAAACCGAACCATTTTTCAGACCGAGGATCCGGCTTCGGCGTTCCGCTTCATCAGCTTCTCAACGATTTTGATACAGCCATAAACAATAGCGAAATCTACGATTCCCACTGGCAACAAGCTAGCGAAAGATAGATTTGTATTAGACCAAGGCACATAGTAGACAAGAGGGACTTGCAGAACACCTGCAACGGCGATGGTCATCCAGAACCAACTGCGATTCTTCAAGTCCCAGCGTAACCTGACAACTAGAAGAACTATTCCAGCACAGATCCACGCACCCAAACCCGTTTTCCAAGCTCCTAGAATTGCAAACAAGATCATGATCGGGGATGCGTAGAGCATCACCATCAGCCCGTCTTTCCTGGTTAATTCAAAGGATTTTGAGTTTTCAGTCATACTTGGACCCCTTCATGCAGTTGTTGTAAGACTGAACCGTTTGAATTCCGTCTCGCACTGTTGTGCCTACATTTATTACTGTGCTGACACCTGGAAGCACACCTGCCCAAGATGCACCAATGGCCAAAGCCCCGCCATACGTTAGGCCTACAGCCTCACCGGCGGCCCCAGCTCCGATACCCACACCGTCTTGGTGGTACATGCTATTGAAGGCTGATGCAATACCTGACACGGTCTGAGTTACGGCGCCTGCTACCCCCTTTGCGGGAAGGAAGAATCCTGCGGCATCGAGAGCTAGAGATACACCGTTCGCAGCGAGCGCGTCACCTGTGCAGAATAATCCCTTGTAGCTTGGGTAGCTGCTCTTGTACCCGTTGTTTGGGGCAAAAAACTAGCAGAGAACATCGTATCTGTGACCAAAATTCCGATCTTACCGAGAAGAGCCTACCGTAGTAGTCGAAGTGTCCTGAACGGAGATGTCAATACCGGCACTTTTCACCACCTGAAAATAGAGATGTGCTTGTCTGCCGAAGGATACTTGAAGATGAGAGGGCGTGAGCCAGTCCATCTTCACTGCGGTTATTCCGGGAGGACTTGCCGAGTCGTTTTCGAACTCTAAGATTTCTATGGAGGCTCCTGTCGCGTTCGTTCGCTTGAGCAATACGTCAGTCTGAACTCTAGCGGTTCCCGGCCCGCCATACTGATCCGTGTGGGCTTCTGCACGCCAATTTCCGTCAGGAGAAACGGATTCTGCCGACCAAATCGTAGCCTTATCTTGGCAGGCAACAATGGTTAAGCAGACAAGGACAATGAACAGGTACCTCTTCGTCCTTAGGAACGTCATTGTTATTTGTGACATACGGTTCCATTCTGCTGAGCATTGAATCCAGCAGTGATAATCGCCACGTTTGCAGCGGGGGTTGAGGTGTAATTTGGGTCTAAGGGGACATTGGGCCCATAACTAGCGAAAATTGAGGCATATAAATTTGCGCCTTGTAGTGCCTGCGAAAGAGACATGCCAGCCGAGCCAGCATAGACGCCATACACATAGTTGGCGTACGGGGTTGAGCCGCCCGATGCCTGCGCATCCAGTGAACCGCCCCGATGAAAACTCGCCAGTGTAAAAGCGTTTTGGAACGTAACCTCAACCGCAGCCACGGCTCCCGGCTGCATTCCCGTGTTCCTTACCGCATTTCCTTTTGCTTGATACACGCTTGTATCTGGAGCACCGCCTGCTCCTGCACAGGGATTTTTATTTGGGGCAAGCCTGTCTGCTCATAACTACCTGACTCATCCGTACAACTGCAAGTAGCGCTGCAGCGCAATTGATCGAAATCACGATGCACTGAGACAGCAGGTTAGACTTCCACGGTATTCCAAATCGAGGAAGCAGCTTAAACAGCTCTAGGGCACAGATCCCAACGGTGAGGCCAAGTATTGTCTTTTCTAAATTAGCCGATGTCTTCTTGAACAACGGCATCAATTGGAAAAGTACGTAGACGATCACGATGCCGCTCAAAGAAGCTACGATCAACGAGCTGTTGTGCGTTGAAGAATGTGCCGTTAGGGCGCCATGGATGTTCCAGGCGACAAAGAGAACATAGAGGCAAAAGGCGAATACATAATCCTTCAGCGTCTGGAACAATGCCATAGAAACTACCACTCCCGTCACACCTTGAGTTCTTTAGTTTGAGCCGTAGATTTGCTTGGTGCATGCTTGATTCGCATGGACGGACAACATGTCGAGATAGCCGGCTGCGAGAGCCATGCTAAGGAGGTTTACTCCTTTGACCTTGAGCCCAACATTGAGAAACTTGACGGCCCACCGAGCTTGGAACGCACCGTTTACCAGAAGAAATTTCCCGAGAGGATCCTGGTCGTCGAGCGTCTGCATGGTGTCGTTGGCTTCGCACCCAAGGAAATTTACGTACTTTTGAACAGGTCCCGGCTTATTGCAGTTGGGATCGAGTACGCTGCAATTGTTTCCGTTATTTGGGGCATTACCGGGGATATTTACGGGATAGATTTGCGTTCCATTCTCGGTGGTGATGCCGGGATCATTGGGATCACTACCATCCACCGTGACCGTAGTAGTGTCGACTACCAAAGAACCGCCGTTACTAGTGCATTCGTCTGGGGTGTCTGCATCTTCATTATCGCCGTCGCCGTAATCGCATAGCACCAACCCAAAGGGGTCGATAAAGCTCAACGGATTGTTCATCACATACGCATATCGATTGAAGCTCTGCGGGTTGTTCATGTCGTAGCTGCCCGTGTATGGATCGGGGCTCGTCCATCGGCCCTGGGAACTGTAGTACTGACGGAACTGGGCGTGGTGCGTGTTGGTTTCCGCATCGTAGTCGAGCGAGGCGAAATGAAACGGATCGAGGTCCGATCCGCTCGCGGTAGTCTGATTGTCGCCAAAGGGCAAGCTCTTGAATGTGCCTTCCGCATTGCCCGCATGATCGGTGCGCAGACGCTCGGTGCCGAGCCAGTCCTGATGCTGGAAGTGCGCGGCTCCTGACGCATAGAAGGCCACTGGTTTGCCGCCCAAGTAATATTGCCCTCGAATCTGAGCGTGGGTCGTCCCATTCCAGACCGAGGCTCGTTGCCCCGAAGCGTTGAACACGAATTCCGTGATCGTGTTCCCCACAACCGTGCGCACGCGCTGATTGAGAGCGTTGTAGACGTATTGCGCCGTCTGCCCGCTATCGACCGACACGAGGTTGCCCTCCGCGTCGTAGCTGTAACTGTGAAGACCGTCGTTGATCATGTTCCCCGCTGCGTCATAGGTATAGCCGACGAGCTGATTGGTCGAAGTGTTCACGCCCACCGATGTCGAAAGTCCACCCTGAAGGGCGGTTTGAGTCAACCGGTTGCCGAACCGATCGTAAGTCCACGTGTAGTTTTGCACGGCGCCGGCGTTTACCGTCAGAGCAGTGAGCCGGTTGAACTCATCATAGCCGTAAGTCGATGACTGATTCAAAACCGTATCCGAGGAGCTTGTCAAGCGCACACCTTTCCATGCATCCGTGAATCGATAGCCGTGGAACACATAGCAGTATGAGGGAGATCCCTGAAGAGCAACCTTCCCACTGTTCAAGCGCCCAAGCGCGTCATAGCTGTAGGTGGTTGCAAGTCCATTTCCGAGGTTATAGCTGATTGGTCCATTGGGCCCGTTCTGCACGTTGGAGACGAGATTGGCAGGGTCGTTTGCGTCGTTGATGGAACTAGTCAAAGAGAGAATCTCGTTCGCGGGAGATATCGAATACGTCGAGGTAGCCGCACCGCCATCTGTCGAGCTGGTGAGATTGCCCGCCAAGTCGTAGGTGCTGTGCAGCAATCTGTTATATGCACTGTTACCGCATCCGGACGGCAAACACTCGTCAAGATCTGTGGTCCTTCCCATCGCATCGTAACCGAATATCGTGGCCGCGTTAGACACCGCGGCGCTCGCCATTCGCCCAATCAAGTTGTTTTGGGTTAGGCCCGGCCAACTAACGGTCTTGTCGTAGGTGAAATTCTTGGTCGGAGTGCCGTCGCTATAGCTGACGGTTAACACTCGTCCGAGAGAGTCATACTGGGTTGTAGTAGTGGTCAGAGTCGAAGCGCTCGTCTGATTGGCTTGCGGCCGTTGACGGGTCACTACCAGCCCCGTGGAGTTGTAGCTATAGCCGTATGTCGTTAGACCGGATTCAGGCTCTTGGACAGAGGTTGTCCGGCCCAGCCAGTCGGTGCTGAATGTGCGGGTCTGCGGCCCTTGGGTGACCGTGGTGGTCGGACTCGCCAAAGTGTATGAGTAGTTCGTTGTGAAGCCCGTGCCAGGAATATCGGTTCCACAGCTTACCGGTGATCCCGAGCCGGGCATGTTGCCGTTTGAGGAGATCTCGCAAACGATCTTCGTTCTACCGAGACCGTCGACCTGGGAAATACGTGTCACGCCATTCTCATCCGTGTATTGCGTTGCGCGACCGGAATAAGAATATTGTGAGTTTCCGGCAAGGGTGCGTGACGCGATTTTGCTGACCTTGTTAGGTTGAATCAGCCGGCGAGGACGGCTGATATTGAGGCGCAAGAGCTCATCGTCGATTCC
>Ga0224528_1002356_pt1 | contig 10796 bp, 8 predicted proteins | sample CBST25metaG_2_FD_179888 | JGI IMG/M metagenome (GOLD analysis project Ga0224528, IMG submission 179888) | Peat soil microbial communities from Stordalen Mire, Sweden - C.B.S.T25 | ecosystem: Environmental > Terrestrial > Soil > Wetlands > Peat | place: Sweden: Norrbotten County, Stordalen Mire...
GCCTTGAGTTCCTTCGAGAACGGGCGGGACGCGTTGAAGTGCATCGGCCAGTCCGCCTCCAGCCAGGCGACCCGGCTGGACGTGGCGCTGCTGGACCTGACCCTGCCCGACATGGACGGCCTGGACGTGCTCCGGGCCATCCGCGCCGACAGCCACTACCGGAGCCTGCCGGTGGTGCTGGTCACCGCCCGCAACGAGGAGATCGACCGGGTGCTGGGCCTGGAACTGGGGGCCGACGACTACATCTCCAAGCCCTTCTCCACCCGGGAGCTGGTGGCGCGGATCCGGGCGATCCTGCGCCGGGCCAGCTTCATCGACCAGTCGGACAAGAGCCAGCAGCTGCGCTTCGGCGCGGTCAACCTGGACCTGGACATGCACATCGCCCGGGTGGACGCGGAGGTGCTGGACCTGACCCGGCGCGAATTCGAGCTCCTGGCCTACTTCCTCCAGAACCCCCGGCGGGTGCTGAGCCGGGAAAAGATCCTGCAGCAGGTCTGGGGCCTGGAGTACCTGGGCGAAAGCCGCACCATCGACGCCCACGTGCGCCGGGTGCGGGCCAAGCTGGGCGACGCCGCCGCCCTCATCGAGACGGTGGTGGGGGTGGGCTACCGCATGGGCAGCGTGGACGGCTAGGCGTGTGACTCAGCCAGGGGCCTGGTTCCGGACGGACTCGGGCGAAATGCAGGAACTCGGACCTTTACAGGACCAGACGCCTGGGGTCTAGAAACAACTTTTTCATCATTGGCCCCGTTCGGGCCCGGCATGGGCCGGGGTCCGGCGGGGCCCGGATGATTTAACTATAAATACCCCGATGCGCCCATGCGAAGGCGCCCCGGCGGCCGCCGACCGATCGGTCTAACGCTCGACTACGTGCGCGCCCACGTTCGTCCGGAGCGGGTCCCGTCCCGGCCGTCCAGACCGGTCTTACGTATTTCATCTAGGACCGCCGGCCGGACCAAGGCACAATGGAGCTATTGGTTTGATGGGAGCATCAATGTCCTTAAATTCAATCATCGCCTGGCTCAAACCCAGGGAAATGGTTTTCTTCGATCTGCTGGAGGGATCAGTGGGCAACCTGCTCGAGGCCTCCCGGCTGTTCGAGCGGGAATTCGTTTCCAGGGAGAACTTCAGCCAGTGGGGTGATCTGCGGCACCGGATGAAGGTGCTGGAACACGCCGGCGACGAGGTGACCCACACCATCGTCGACCGCCTGAACCGCACCTTCGTGACCCCCCTGGAACGGGAGGACATCCTGGCCCTGGCCCACGCCCTGGACGACGTGGTGGACTGCCTGGACGGCGTGTGCGAGCGGCTGGTGCTGTACAAGGTGACCTCGGTGATGCCCCTGGCCGCCCAACTGGCCCACCTGGTGGTGCTGGGCAGCGAGGAGCTGGTGCCGCTCATCCAGAGCCTGCGCAACATGTCCAACACCAAGGAGATCAACAGCCAGATCCAGGCCTGCATGGAGCTGGAGAACCAGGCCGACGCCGTGTTCCACCAGGCCCTGGCCGAGATCTTCACCGATCCCAAGGATCCCATCGATCTGATCAAGTGGAAGGAGATCCTCACCCTGCTGGAGGACGCCACCGACCGGATCGAGCTGGTGTCCAAGGTCGTGAGTTCCACCGTCATGCGCAACGCCTGAACGGGAGCTGACGCCCAATGATATATACCCTTTTCCTGATCGTCCTGATGGCCTGGGGCGTGGAATACATCAACGGCTTCCATGACACGGCCAACGCCATCGCTACGGTGGTGTCCACCGGCGTCATGTCCGCCCGGAACGCGATCATGATGGCGGCCTGCCTGAATTTCGGCGGCGCCCTGCTGGGGACCCATGTGGCCACCACCATCGCCAGCGGCCTGGCCGACCCTCATCTGGTGATTCCCGAGGTGATCATCGCCGCGCTCACCTCCGCCATCCTGTGGAACCTGGGCACGTGGTACTTCGGCATCCCATCCAGCACCAGCCACACGCTCATGGGCGGGCTGGCCGGTGCGGTGTTCGCCCACGCCGGCCTGGGCGCCCTGCACCTGCACAAGCTGGAGGAGATCGCCGCCTTCACCTTCATCTCGCCGGTGCTCGGGTTCGTGGTGGCCATGGTCCTGATCCTGATCATCCTCTGGATTTGCAAGAACTACGCCCAGCACAAGGTGAACGTGGCGTTCCGCAAGCTGCAGCTGATCTCCGCCAGCGCCATGGCCTTCACCCACGGCCAGAACGACGCCCAGAAGGGCATGGGGATCATCTGCCTGGCCCTCATCATCTATGGCAAGCTGCGCGTGGTCGCCGGCCACGACGTGGCCGTGCCCATGTGGGTGAAGCTGGGCTGCGCCAGCATGATGGCCCTGGGCACCGCCAGCGGCGGCTGGCGCATCATCCGCACCATGGGGCACAAGATCGTCAAGCTCCGGCCGATCCACGGGTTCGCCGCGGAGTCGGCCTCGGCCCTGGTCCTGTTCACCACCGCCCACTTCGGCATCCCGGTCTCCACCACCCATTCCATCACCGGCTCGATCATGGGCGTGGGTGCCAGCATGAACGCCTCCGCGGTGCGCTGGGGCGTGGCCGGGAACATCTTCGTGGCCTGGATCCTGACCATCCCCTGCAGCTTCCTCATCGCCGCCGGGGTCCTGAAGCTGATCCACCCGCTGTTCTGATCCAGCCGGCCCTCCGGGCCGGCTGAATGCCCCATTCCCATGCACCGACCTGGCCATGCCGGTCAGTGCATGGGGATGGGGGTGATCGGCTGGGCCGGCCGCAGTATCAGCGGCTGTAGCGTCTGAGCATGCGCATGTTACGCCGGTAGGCCGCGCCCCGGGTGAAGTTGATGGCCACCTGCTTGGGGAACCGGGTGATGGAACTGGCCAGACCGATGAAGGTCCGCACGGTCTGGGCAGCCACCCGGCCCTGACGGGCGGCGTTGTCGTAGTAGACCATCAGGGCGCTGCGCATGATGGACTTGGGCAGATTGAACAGGCCATAGGATTCCAGCACGTCGTGATTGATCCGGCGCGTCCCATCCTGTTCGGTGACGATCAGATCTTCCGGTTTGATTTCCTGCCGCATGAAAAGCTCCCGCTGGGAGTTGTATCGGATGATGGGGCGCCGAAGCTGAATCAATCCTTCTATGCCGGAGCCGATTTGGCAAGCTAACGATCAGGCAGGATGGTCCAGAAAGGTGAGTTCCGGGCTTTTTTCAGCGGTGGTGCGGCGCTGCCAGTCGTTTTCGAACAGGATTGCCGGCTGGCCGTCGGCATCCTCCACCAGTTCGCCCCAGTAGCGGCTGGGCTCGGGCCAACCGCCCTGCAGCCAGCGGGCCATCTGGAAGCTGCGCGGTTCCATGATCACCGGACAGGCGTATTCGTTCTTGAGGCGGTGCTGCAGCACTTCGAACTGCAGCCGGCCCACGGCGCCCAGGATGGGCAAGGGCGCCCCGCCCCTGGGCCAGAACACCTGGACCACGCCCTCCTCGGCGATCTGCTGCAGGCCCTTGAGGAAGCCCTTGCGCCCGCCCGGGTCGGCCAGGCGCACGGCGGAGAACTGCTCCGGGGAAAAGCGCGGCACCGCATGGAAGGCCACCGGACCGGCGGCGGACAGCACATCGCCGATGCGGAACAGGCCCGGATTGATCAGGCCGAGGATATCGCCCGGGAAGGCCTCGTCCACGATCAGTCGCTCCCGGCCGAAGAACATGTGCGGGTAGTTCAGCTTGATCGCCTTCCCGGCGCGCACGTGCAGCGCGTCCATGCCGCGCTCGAAGTGGCCCGATACGATCCGGGCGAAGGCCACCCGGTCCCGGTGGGCCTTGTTCATGTTGGCCTGGACCTTGAACACGAAGGCGGTGAACGGGGCGTCCACCCCCAGCTCGCCCTGGTCGGCCAGAGGCCGGGCGTGGGGCTCCGGGGCCATGGCGATGAATTCCTCCAGAAATTCCGCGATCCCGAAGTTGTTGACGGCGCTGCCGAAGAACATGGGCGACTGGCGCCCGGCCAGGAACGCCTCCCGGTCGAAGGGCGGCAGCACGTGGTCCATGAGGTCGATATCGTCCCGCAGCTGCTGGAGTTCCTGGGCCGATAACAGGGCCTGGATCTCCGGATCCTCCAGGGTGCCCTGCCCGGCCACCCGGGCCTTGCGCCCGGCCTTGGTCCGCTCGAACACCTGGATCTGGCCGGTGGCCCGCACGTAGACGCCCTTGAAATCCGTGCCCGAGCCGATCGGCCAGGTCATGGGCACCGCGGCCAGTCCGAACAGCTCCTCCACCTCGTCGATCAGTTCCACCGGCTCCCGGCCCGGCCGGTCCAGCTTGTTCACGAAGGTGAAGATCGGCAGGTTCCGCTCGCTCGCCACGCGGAACAGCTTCTTGGTCTGCTCCTCCACACCCTTGGCGCAGTCCAACAGCATCACCACGCTGTCGGCGGCGGTGAGGGCCCGGTAGGTGTCCTCGCTGAAGTCCTGGTGGCCCGGGGTGTCCAGCAGGTTGATCACATGGCCCAGGTAGTCGAACTGCATGGCCGCGGAGGTGACCGAAATGCCGCGCTCCTGCTCGATGGCCATCCAGTCGGACTGGGCGTGGCCGGAGCCCTCCCGGCCCTTGACCGAGCCGGCCCGGTCGATGGCGCCGGAGTACAGCAGCAGCTTTTCGGTGAGGGTGGTCTTGCCGGCGTCCGGGTGACTGATGATGGCGAAGGTGCGCCGGCGCTTGATCTCGTCCAATAGGTCCATGGGGTCCGTCACAAAAAGGGAGCGGCCCCTGCGGAGGCCGCTCGGTTTCATCTTATCGGCATTCCCGGGACGGTGGGGGGAAGGCGTGGCGGTGGCTGCGGCGCGCGGCCGTCGTGGACCTCCGTGATATGGAAGGCGCCCAGGAGGCCGAAGGCCCGCGACGGCAGCTTCCGGCCCCGGCCGAAAAGCTGGAACCCGCCCTTTTCCGCCAGCCGGAGCGAAGGCTGGTTGTCTTCCCGGACCATGTACCACAGGGTCCGCTCCGGGTCCGCCATGCGGCACAGGCTGCCCTGCAAGGCGATCAGGGCCAGGCCCATGCCGCGCCGGTCCGGACGGGTCCAGATGCCGGCCGTCTGCAGATCGCCGCGGACCATGAAGGGGAACCGGAAGTGCGCCGGCAGCAGGCACGTGCGGTGCACCAGCTGCGTGCCCTCGTAGATCAGCGCCATGCCGTAGTCCGGGGTCGCGTAGACATTCAGCCGGTGCCACAGGCCCCAGAGCAGGAAGGGCCTGGCCGGGAAGCCCCAGGGCCGCAGCCGGAAACCCGGGCGCCAGAAGACCAGCCTGAAGCCCGGCGGCAGCACGGCGCTGACCGGATCAGGTCTGGAGGTTCGCTTGAGGAACAGGTAGTCCATGGGGTGCTTCCTCAGGGCCGCAGCCGGAAATAGATTTGCAGATCGGCGTTGGTGAGCCGGACGTGGCCCCACTGGTCCCATCCGGCCCAGGCGCCGCCATCGCGGTACTCCGCGTGGCCGTCCGGGAACAGGGTGGCATCGCTGAAGCCCTTGTCGGTGCCCTTGCGCATGGGATAGACCTCGTAGCTCGCCGAGGCCGGGGCGCTCAGCAGCAGATGGTAGGTCTGGCCCGGAGCCAGGGTCTGGGGCCCGGCGAAGGTCAAGCCGACCCAGGCACACCCGCCCAAGGCGCCGGACGGGGTGCAGGCGGGCAACGGCCCTTCGGCCTCGCCCTGGGCCATCAGGGTGCCGTCCCCATGTTCCAGGCGCAGGGACAAGGGGGCGTCGCCAGCCAGGCGGCGCACCTGCACCGCCACCGCGCCGGCCTTGCGGCTCACGCCGGTGACGGTGAACGTTTCGCGCACCGAAGCGGGACAGCGCGTTGACCGAAACGAAATTCCCTTCGGGGTCCGGGTCCGTATTGCTGAAGACCAAGTGGTACAGTCCTCCGGGCTTCAGCCGCGGAGCCCGGTCGAAGAACAGTTGGGGGTAGAAGCGGTCGCTGGCGGCGACCAGGGCCAGGCGCTGGACGTTGGTGGCGAGCACCTTACCGGAGGGGCAGTGCGCCGGACTGCCATCGTCCTCGCGCAACTCCGCCCTCAGGGTGCCTCCCGTACCCGCGTGGTAGCCCTTGCGCTTGAAGCTCCAGATGATGAACGGACGCGCCCCCTGGAACACCCCGCCGGGGTCGGCCCGGAACCGGTAGCTCACCTGGGTGCCTGCCTGACCGATGGGCGTATTGGCGAGATCATCGGCGCGCAGGGCCGGACCGTACACGTCCCCCTGGGCGCCGAGGCCCAGGGGGACGAGGAACACCACTGCGATCGCGAGCCCCTTGAACATTCTTCCTTGCCTTCCCGGCGCGGCCGACCGGAGCGGTGCGGCGCTGGGGGTTAGATGCCGGTCAGGCGTGATAGTCAGGCTTTGCCTGACTATCACGTGGGGGTTAAAGGTCCATAGATACCCGAGGGCGCATGCGTCCTTGGGTGGGGAACCCCGCGAGCGCAGCGAGCAGGCAGTTCCCCCTTTCATGTCATGGGATAAACATGAACTGGAGATCGCTGGTGGTCAGGTTGGGCGTTCCCCACATGTCCCAGCCTGCCCAGGAGGTCCCGCCGTTGGTGCTGACCTGGGCGTAGCCGTCGGAGAACACGGTGGCGGTGGAGAAGCCCTTGTCCAGCGCCTTGCGCATGGGGAAGGTGGAGTACTGGGTATCGGCGGGAGCACTGAGGGTGAGGTTGTAGCCGACCCCGGAAGCCAGCACATGGGTCAGCGGGAACGTGCAGGTCACCCAGTCGTAGGCGCCCTGCAGCACGCTGGTGGCGGGCACCGTGGCCTGCTCGATCAGGGTTCCGTCGGCTTCGGTCAAGCGCAGGGTCAAGGGGCTAGAGCCCGCCAGCCGCTCGGCGCGGATCATGACCTTGCTGAAGAGGCGGTTGGGGCCCTTCACCTTGAAGGTCTCCCGGACCTGGGTGGCGCCGGAGACGATCTTGGGGTTGCTGCGCCAGACTTCCACATAGCCTTTGCCTTGGCTGCTGCCGTCGGCATAGTCCAGTTCCAGGATGGGGGTGAACCCCTGGCGCAGCTTCCAGGGCCCGGTTCCGGCGCGCATCAGCGTGGCGAAGGCATAGTCGTTGAGGGAAGGCTGCATGGGCGAGGTCTGGGCATTGGTCCAAAGGCTGTCCAGGGATACGTAGTTGGCGGCCGGAGCCGGATCGATGTTGGTGAACACCAGGTGGTAGATGCGGCCGCCGGTCAGGCTGGCAGGATAGGGGAACGGCAGCTTGGGGTAATAGTCGTTGGCGCTGAGCACGGAACTGCAGGTGAGCGTGGCCAGGACCGGGCCGGTGGGCAGGTGGCTGCCGGTGCCGTCATCGGCCAGGAGGTCCACCCGGATGGTGCCGCCCTGCCCCGCGGCGTAGCCGCTCTTCAGCTGGGACCAGATGAAGAAGACCTGGATGCTCCTCAGCGGACTGCTGTGCAGGGCCTGGAACCGGTAGCTCACCGATTGCGCGCTCGGCCCGCCCAGCACGGTGTTGGCCAGATCGTCGGCCCTCAACTGGGAACCGTAGCCATTGGCGTCCACCGGCAGGACCGGCACCACCGGAATGTCCTGGGTGCAGGTCAACTGCGTCCCGTACAGACTGATGACGCATTGCACGGTGACGGTGCCGACCGCCCCGGCATTGAAATACATCGCGGCGTTCACGATGGTTCCGGGGATGCTGCCGCCCTTCACGCTCCAGTGATAGGTGGCACCGGTCTGTTCCGGAACATAGACCAGCACGTTGGCCATGCCCGCGGATACCACCGCCGGCGCGACGACGTACTCGCTGTTGGCGATGCTGGCGGCGGCAGGTGGGGCACCCAGCCCGGCGAGGCCCCAGACCAGCAGGACAGCGGTCCAGAAGGCTTGCATGGGATGTTTCATCGGAGATCCTTTCCATGAATGCATACAGCTGGCTGCCGACCGTACAGGCACGGTCCCAGGGACGAGGTTTCGCCATCCGCCGGCAAGGCCTTGCCTCGCGGGACTTGGCTCCCCAGCTCATGCAACGGCGGTGCCAGCGGATGGGCGTCACCCGTTGATGGCTTAATATAAGTATATCAATACTTATTCCCAGCGGACCGCCTGGGCCCGGAGCGGTCGTCCGGAATCGGGATCCCACATCCAGAATCCGGACAGCCCCCCTGGCGGGGGCGAAACAATGGGATCCAGCCGGCATCCAACGACCAACAGCCGGGGCGGCCCGCGGCCCCCGGCTGCAACAAGGAGTCATCATGGTGCTGGTCCGCTGTCATGCCGCCCTTCGGGGCACCTGGGGCATGCCCCTGTGGTTCACCCTGGGCCTCGCGCCCTGTGCCGCCGACGGGATCGTCCCGCCCGTCCCGCGACGGGCCCACGCCCCGAGCTACCGGCTGAACGCATGGAGTTCCCGATCGGCGACGGCCATCATCCTGCACGCGGATTTCGACACCGAGATGGTCGCGCCCCGGGTGGTGTTCCACCTGGACGGCGTGGAACTCGGCGCGGCCGAAACCAACCCCTACTACCTGGCCCTGGAACTGCGCAAACTGGGCCCCGGAACCCATGCCTTTTTCGCGGAAGCCTATCTCGCGGACACGCGCATCGCCACCTCCGCCAAGGCGTCGTTCCAGATCGGCCCGATCCGGGTCCTTCCCGCCCAGGCCGTCGTGCTGCAGGGGCAGCAGGTGCAGTTCTCCATGCAGAACATGGACGGCCTTCCGGAGGAAGGCGACTGGTCCCTGGAAGGGCACAGCTATCCCGGCACCATCACCAGGTCGGGGCTCTACACCGCGCCGCTGGATCCCGGCAGCTACCGGGTGATCGCCGGGAATCCCTTCGATCCGGCCCAGCAGGCGGTGGCCCAGGTGACGGTGCAGGCACCGGCGGCGACAGGCCCCGCCCCGGGCCGGGAAGAAGGCGTGGCCTCCGGCTCCGCGCTGGAGGATCAGCCGCCGGCGGAGTCCGGCCCCCCGCTGGAACTGCACCTGAAGGCGGCCCGGATCGTCGAGGTCGTCTGCCGGGCCCCGGACGCGGCGAAGCTTCCGCTCGAGCTGACGCGGCAGCTGATCGGCGCCGCGTCCGGGGCCGAAGCGCCCCTGGTGCGGGCGCTCACGGACGATCGCCTGATCGATGACCAGGATCTGCTCATGGGCGCCACCTACCGTTACGCGCTGCGCGACAGCGCGGGCCGGGAATGGGCCGCCGCCACCCTGGCCACCCCGTCGATCCGCGTGACCGCCAACGCCGTCCAGATCCGCTGGGATCCCGCGGAACCCCCGCTGCGGATCGCCATCCAGGACAAGGGTAAACGGGAATTGCGCTCGGCCGCCTTCCAGAAGGACCTGGTCTTCGACCAGCTCAGTCCGGGAACCACCTATTTCCTGAGCGTGGAGCAGCCTTCGGGGCCGCCGCTGCAGTTCGGGTTCCAGACGCTCGTGGAGGCGCCCTTCATTTATGCCTCCTCGGTCAGCGCCACCCCGGGCTCCCGGCTCCGGTTCTATGCCTGCAACCCCCATCCGGAACGGCCCGTGATCATCCGGATCGGCGCGGCCAACCCCGGCCCGGTGACCCCGGGGCGGCCCCTGCGGGACAGCGGCCCGGTACCTGTGGCCGAGACCACCGCCCCCTATGACGGCGCGGTCTATGGCTACGACTGGCCTGAGGTCTACACCTGGGATGTGCCCCCCGGCCAGCCATCGGGCCTGTACTACGCGTCCATCGGCTATGCGGACCGCACCGCGCGGGAACGGATCCCGATCGTCATCGAGCCCACCGCCAAATCGCGCAAGCCGGTGCTGGTGCTGGCCAACAGCTTCACCTGGCAGGCCTACAACACCTTCGGCGGCCTGAGTTTCTACACCCAGCCGATCGAGTTCCCCTTCCCGCGGAAATCCAGGCTGGGCAGCAGGTTCGCCCCCATGCCCGAGGTTTCCCTGCGGCGCCCCCTCCGGGGCGCGGACCCCCTGGACTACATGACCCACACCGCCGGGGCCGAACGCTTCCTGCTGGATTGGCTGGACCAGAACCACGTGGGCTACGACCTGGTGACCGATCGCCAGCTGGGCGCGCTGCGCCCGGAGGAGCTCCTGAAGCGCTACAAGACGCTGGTGATCCAGGTCCACCCCGAATACCTCAGCGAGGCGGAACGGGATCTGGTCCATGACTACCTGGCCCAGGGCGGCAACGTCATCGTCCTGGCCGGCAACACCATGTACTGCCAGGTGGCGATCCAGGGCAGCCCCGAGCGGCTGGTGCGGCTCATGCGGCCGGTGAACACCCGGAAGGTGGAATCGCTCATCGGCGAATTCTACCGGGGCTGGAGCAAGTTCATGAACGATTACGTCATCACCCAGCCCGGGCACTGGGCCTTCCAGGGCCTGGGCGCGCGCCAGGGCGACCACCTGGGCCAGGGCGGCCCCTGGGGCGGCGGCAACGGGTGGGAGATGGATACACCAGGGACCTATTTGCTGGCCCGCATGACCCTGCTCGCCCACGGCGACCGCACCCTCCCCAAGCTGCCGGACACCGGGATCGTGCTGTTCACGACCCCGGGCGGCGGGACCCTGGTCAATGTCGGGTCCATCGTCTTCACCAGCACCCTCAAGGCCGACCCCATGGCGGCGGGGTTCCTGCGGAACCTCCTCGCCCGCTTCGGGGCCGGGCAGTGAGGCCAGGAGCCTGTCCAAGATAGTCGTCCGTGTCCCGACCCAGCGCCCTGGTTGCTCACGGCAGTCGCATTCGCGACTGCCGTGAGCTGGAAGAAGCAGCCCCCGGCGACAAAGGTGTTCCACCTTCGCGAAGCCTTGGG
>Ga0224528_1002361_pt1 | contig 10787 bp, 4 predicted proteins | sample CBST25metaG_2_FD_179888 | JGI IMG/M metagenome (GOLD analysis project Ga0224528, IMG submission 179888) | Peat soil microbial communities from Stordalen Mire, Sweden - C.B.S.T25 | ecosystem: Environmental > Terrestrial > Soil > Wetlands > Peat | place: Sweden: Norrbotten County, Stordalen Mire...
CTGCTGGAGTGTGACGGGCTGGCACGCGCCAAGCTGCGCGGGCTGGAAGCGTTTTTTCTGATCAATATCGATCACCACGCCAGCGGCCGGGAGTTTGGGAATCTGAACTGGATTGATCGCCACGCGGCCAGCGTGGGGGAACTGGTTTATCGCCTGGCCAAAGCCATCGGGGCCACCATCACGGCAGAGATGGCCACATGCCTTTACACCTCGGTGCTGACCGATACGGGCAGCTTCTGCTACGGCTCGACGCGAGCCTCGACCTTTGGTCTGGCGCGGGATCTGGTGCTGGCCGGGGCTGACCCCATCGGCATAGCGCGCAATCTTTACTTTTCGACGACGACATCGCGCCTGCTGCTGCTGGGCGCGGCGCTGGTCAACCTGAAGCGCGAGGGCCGGCTAGCGTGGCTCTGGGTGACGCATCAGGACGTGGTGCGCACCTGCGCGGCGGAAGAAGATTGCGAAGGGATTATCAACTTTGCCATTTCGATCTCGGAGGTTGAGGCGGCGGCTTTTTTGCGCGAGATGCCCGACCATAGCGTTCGCCTGAGCTTGAGGAGCAAGGGGCAGATCAACGTGGCCGCGCTGGCAGAGCGGCTGGGAGGGGGCGGGCACGAAACCGCCTCTGGTTGCAGCCTGGCAGGGCCGCTGCCCCGGGCCCTGGAGCAGATTTTGGCGGAGTTGCGCCCCAGCGTGGCTCACCTGGCCGAGGAAACCAGCGCTTGACTCCATTGAGTTTTCACGTGAATCTGATAGCCTTTACCCAGTAGAAGCGCAACACATAGCAATTGCCTTTTTATTTGGAGAGACGCTAGAAGTGGATACTTTTGAGCAGTCACCAACACCCGAAGTACCGCCTCCTGATCGACCGCGGGGTATGCGCCATCGGTTGCCCGACTGGGCCCTCGGCTATCTGGAGCCTATTTTAGAGCCCGCGGACCCCAATGCGCCCGATGAACTGCACTGGCGGCTGCCTCCGCGCAAGGGTGTGTTAGAGGCGACTGTTTTTTTGGCTTTTACGGTTTTCTTTTTGGGTTATGGGCTAACGCCCCTGCTGGGCGGCGACGGGATAGGGCTGGTGGGCGCCGACGAGCCCCGCTATGCGCAAATCGCCCACGAAATGCTTGGCCACTTTGACTCGGCGCACGAGATCAAAGGCAAACTGAGCGCCTGCGTCACGCCTTATCTCTATGGGCACCCTTGGCTAGAGAAGCCCGCACTTTACTATTGGCGCGCCATGTTTGTCTTTCAGGAGTTTGGGGTACACGACTGGTCGTCGCGCCTGCCCTCAACCACCTTCGCTTTCATCATGGTGGCGCTGATTTACCTGCACATGCGCAGATTCCGCCCGGGCGGGCACCTGGACGCGGCCATCATCACCGTAGCCAGCGCCGGCATTATCGGCTTTGCCAGGGGTGCCTCGACGGACATGCAGATGGCGGCGCCCTTGGCGATCGGTCTTCTAGGCTGGTATGCGTGGTACGAAACCGACTCGAAATTCTGGCTTTTTGACATTTATTTTTTTACCGGCGTCGCCACCCTCGCCAAGGGGCCGGTTGCGCCTTTTCTGGCGCTGGTGATCGTAATGGCCTTCGCCGCGATGCGCCGCGACTGGTCCATTCTGCGCCGCTCGTTCTGGTGGCCGGGAGCGCTGCTCTACTTTGCCATTGTGCTGCCGTGGTTTATCGCCGTGCAGCATCAGAACCCCACATTTTTCCGTGAATTCTTTTTGGAACACAACCTGGAGCGCTTTGGAACCAATCGCTACCAGCACCAGCAACCTTTTTGGTATTACCTGATTGTGGTTGTGCTGGCGGTAATGCCCTGGACGGTGGTCGCCATCCGGGCCCTGGTGGATGGCATTCACACCGCGGTCTGCGAGTGGCGGGCTCGCCGCTCAGCCAATTGCAAGCCCTGCTCGAACCGCCCGGGCGACGCCTTTCCTGAATTTCTTGTTCTTTGGGCGCTGATCCCGATTATCTTCTTTTCGTTCTCGCAGTCCAAGCTGCCGGGCTACATTTTGCCCGCGATTCCGCCAATCACGATTCTGACGGGCGACTACCTGTTCCGCAGCCGGCAGAAGGGGTTGAACCGCTGGGTGCTGATTGGACATGCCGTGCTTTCGGGCATTATGACCCTGTTTGTGCTGCTGCTGCCCTGGTTTGTGGCGCACGGCCGGCAGATGCCCCCCCGCACAGCCCTGCTGGTGGCGACGCTGGCCGCGACGGGTGCGGCGCTGCTCATTCTGGTGGTGGTGAAGGGCTTTGGCGTAGCTCGGCTGCGCCTGGTCACCTCCGCGGTGCTGATGGTGCTAGTGCTCTTTCTTTATGGGGTTGGGCCCTTCTTTGGCATTCCAGCCATCAGCCAGACCAAGCGCGTGATTCACCTCCTGGACAGCTCCTATAGCGCTCGGCCTTTGGCCGAGCAGTTAGCCGCCATTGCTCCTGGCGACGAAACGGTGGCCGTCTTCCGGGTGCGCCGCGACGTTGAATACGGGCTCTCCTTCTATCGCAATCATCAGGTTGTCAACTACGAGGAAAGCGGAGTTCCCGACGAGCAGCATCTGCTGGTGATGCGCGTGGCGGGCCCGGGCGGAGCCGACCTCCACAACCAGGCAGCGCTGGAAGAATACCTTGAAGACCGCCCCTACGAGCAGCTCTTCGCATGGCCTGAACAAGGGCTCGAAGTTTATCTGGTGGGCAGCCACTAAACTGACAGATGACAGTGGACAGTGAACAGGGCTGCCCGTAACTGTCATCTGTCCACTGTTCTCTGTCCACTGTCCACTGAGGAGCAGCATGTCTTCGGGCGTATCCTGCGAGATTCTTGACCTTCGGCACTTTGCCGCGCCCGCCTTGCGCACCCTGCTCGAGGCCGAGGGAAAGCTGTGGATTGACCGCCTGCACTGGGACTACAGGGCCTCGACCAAGCTGCTGGTGCAATATCTTGACAGCCACATGCTGCCGGGCTACGCCACCATCGAGGCTGGCCAGGTGACGGGCTACGTTTTTTGCGTCTACGAGGAAAACAAGGCCATCATTGGCGATTTGTTTGCGCTGCCCGGCGGCTCGACCAATCCGGTTGCTTCCGCGCACCAGCTTGAAGAGACGCTGCTTCGCCACCTGCTCGAGCTGCTGGTCAACTCGCCGCAGCTTGACCGGATCGAGTCGCAACTGCTGCTGCACCCCTCGGGCGCGCACTCGGCCACCTTTCGCAAGGCCGGATTTCAGGTCTTTCGCCGGCTGTATATGATGCGGCAACTGCGGGGTTTGTGGAGCCCCCCCACCATCAGCCTGCCCGCGGGGCTGGAACTGCGCCCCTGGCGGGACGAGGATCTGGTTCCGGCCAGCCGCCTGATCGCCGAAGCCTATCGCAATCACCCCGACAGCCTGATCAACGACCAGTACCGGACAGTGCACGGCTCGCTGCGCTTTCTCAACAACATCGTCCACTACGCGGGGTGCGGAGTGTTTTCGCCGCAGGTTTCGCACACCGTGGTGGAGCGATCAAGCCACGAGCTGGCAGCCCTGGTGCTCGGCTCGCGGGTCAGCCCCGGGTGCGGCCACATCACCCAGATCTGCGTCCACCCCGCCTATCGCCGCCGCGGCCTGGCCCGGATGCTGCTCGACCTAGCCGGATTTCACATGATGCGCCTGGGCATTGGCGAAGTCTCTCTCACCGTCACCGAGGCCAACACCGAGGCCATTCTGTTGTATTTGGCCGAGGAATTCTCTTGCGCGCACAGCTTCGACGCGGCTGTGTGGCGGCGGGGCCTGCTGGGCTGAAGGGTGTCAATTCTCCCACCAGCGTTTCCGACCCGCCGCGCATGAAACTGTAGCGCTGGCCTCCCGGCCGACTGTGGCATGGACCTCCTGGTCCACGCCTGTTTCTTTCTATACGCCGACTGGAGAGGCCAGAATCTCTTCGGCATCAACCCACTGGGTAGGATAGTTGCCGGTAAAGCAGGCCGAGCAGTAGCCGGTCTGCGTTTCGCCGCGGCAGCAGCGAAGAAGGCCGTCGAGGGAGAGGTAGGACAGGGAGTCAGCCTCGATGAAGCGACAGATTTCGTCGATGGACTTGTTGGCGGCGATCAGGTCGCGCTTGCTGGGGGTGTCAATGCCATAAAAGCAGGGCGAGATAGTGGGCGGGCAACTGATGCGCAGATGCACCTCTTTGGCGCCCGCGCCGCGGACCATGCGCACGATCTTTCTGCTGGTGGTGCCGCGAATGATCGAATCGTCGATCAGCACCACGCGCTTGCCCTCGAGCAGGTTGCGCACCGGGTTGAGCTTGAGGCGGACGCCAAAGTCGCGCACACGCTGCTCGGGCTCGATAAACGTCCGGCCCACGTAGTGATTGCGAATCAGCCCTAAACGGAAGGGGACGCCGGCTTCTTCGGCGTAGCCCAAGGCGGCCGTTACTCCAGAATCGGGAACGGGAACGACCACATCGGCCGGAACGCCAGACTCGCGAGCCAGTTGGCGGCCCATTTGGTCGCGACTCTCCTGGACCCAGCGGCCAAAGATGCGGCTGTCGGGCCTAGCGAAGTAAACGTGCTCGAAGATGCAACTGGATTGCGGAACACCGCTGGCGTATTGGCGGCTGGTCACGCCGTCTTCGGTCACCATGACCAGCTCGCCAGGCAGCACATCGCGCTCGAAGGTGGCGCGCAGCAGGTCAAAGGCGCAGCTTTCGCTGGCGAAAACGATCGTGTCGGGCCCGTCTTCATTCTTGATGCGGCCCATCGAGAGTGGCCGGAAGCCGCGTGGATCACGCGCCGCAAAGATGCGGTCGCGGGTCATCATGACGATGGAGAAAGCCCCCTCGACCTGCGAAAGCGAGTCGGCGATGGCGTCAACCAGCGAATTGGCATGGGAGTGGGCGATGAGCTGAACAATGATTTCAGAGTCGGATGTGGTTTGGAAGTACGCTCCATCGCGCTCCAGACGGGCGCGCACATTGCCCAGGTTCACCAGATTGCCGTTGTGCGCGATGGCGATGAGGCCCTTGGTGGAATCCACGCGGATGGGTTGGGCATTGAGCAGGGCCGAGTCGCCGGTGGTGGAGTAACGAGTGTGGCCGATGGCCATGGAACCGGGCAGCTTGGCCAGAACGTCGTCGGTAAAAATCTCCGAAACCAGGCCCATACCCTTGATATTGGCCAAGTGGAGGCCGTCGGCGGTGGCGATGCCGGCCGACTCTTGCCCGCGATGCTGCAGGGCGTAGAGAGCGAGGTAAGCCTGACGGGCGGCGTCGGCGTGGCCGTGAATGGCGACAACTCCGCACTCCTCCTTGAGCTTGTCATCAAGAGGGAACAGGGAACAGGGATCAGGGATCAACGCAAGCGAGTCTGCCCGCAACGACTCGCTTGCGTCAATTTTGCCCTCGACTCCTTGATAAAGCAACCCACTCATGCGGATACCTCGTCGTGGAGAGTGGCCTGGAGGGCGGAGGCCCAAGGCTGGCGCAACTGGTCAAGCGGGGTGGAGATGAGAGCCTGGCCGTCTACCGTGATTTCGAGCCGCGCTCCGCCAGTGGCGCCGATGCGGACAGCGTAGAAGCTGTATTCGCCAGCCAACTTCTCGATGGCGGAGAGGTTGGAGGGGTGGGTGGTAGCGAGAATGGTGGAGGCTGGCTCGGCAAAAAGGCCAAAGAGGGGATGAACCATGAGCGATTGATCCTGCTCAATGGTTGCGCCAATGCCATGAGCGAAGCCAGCCTGGGCCAGAGCGACCGCGATGCCGCCATCGGAAATGTCGCGAGCCGAACGCAGCATCTTGCGCTTGGCCAGCAGTTGCAACAGGGTGTGCAGGTCGGCCTCGGCGCTCAAATCGAGAGCGGGGGGAGTTCCCCAGATGCCGCCCAGCACCACCTTGGCGTATTCGGAACTGCCAAAGGCGGCCAGCTCCGCGGCGGGAGTCTCGGTGGTGTCAGCCAGGGAATCGGAAACCGGGTCGGCGATGGGCGAGGAAATGGGAAATGGCGCGGGCAAGGTGACGGGAAGCATTACATAGGGGCTCATCGGCGCGGGCTGGAATGGAACTTCGAGCGCCGGATTGGGCTCTTCGCCGCGCGGGATGGGCCAGAGCAGAACAATGGCGTCGCCAGACTGCTGGAAGTCTGCCGGAACGGCCTTGGTGACGTCGTCCAAAATGCCCACGATGCCCAGTACCGGGGTGGGGTAGATGCCCTCGCCCTTGGTCTCGTTGTAAAGAGAGACGTTGCCGCCGGTGATCGGTGTGCCCAGAGCGATGCAAGCCTCGCCGATGCCGTCGATGGCCGCCGAGAGCTGCGCCATGATGTGAGGCTTCTCGGGATTGCCAAAGTTGAGGCAGTTGGTGGCGGCGACGGGTTTGGCCCCGCTCATGGCAACCTTGCGGGCAGACTCGGCGACGGCGTGCATGGCGCCCAGCTTGGGATTGAGCCAGGCCCAGCGACCGTTGCCGTCGAGAGCCATGGCCAGGCCGCGCTCGTGACCAAGTGTGCCGGTGCCCTTGATGCGCATGACGCCAGCCTCGCCGCCAGGGCCGATCACCGTGTTGGTCTGCACCATGGTGTCGTATTGCTCATGAACCCAGCGCTTGGAGCAAACGTTCGAGCTGGCGATAAGCTGCTTGAGATCGGCGTTGAAGTCGCGATCCTCGGCCAGTTTGCCCTGAATCTCGTCCGAGGGATCGAAGGAGACCGGGGAATCCCAAGTACCGATGGGGCGATTGTAGAGCGGGGCATCGTCGGTGAGCGATTCGTTGGGAATGTCGGCGACCAAAAGCCCGTGATGGCGAATGCGCAAGCGGGATTCATCGGTAACCGTGCCGACGATGACGCCGTCGAGGCCCCACTTTTTGAAGACGCTCAGCACCTCGTCTTCGCGGCCCTTGGTGGCCACCAGCAGCATCCGCTCCTGGCTCTCGGAGAGCATGATTTCGTAAGAACTCATGCCGGTTTCGCGCTGCGGAACCAGATCCAGCTCAACGTCAAGCCCGACGCCGCCGCGACCGCCCATTTCGCAGGTGGAACAGGTCAGCCCGGCCGCGCCCATATCCTGAATGCCGACGATGGCGCCGGTCTTCATGGCTTCAAGGCAGGCTTCAAGCAACAGCTTCTCCATGAACGGGTCGCCGCACTGCACGTTGGGGCGCTTGGCCTCGGAGCCTTCACTGAACTCCTCGCTGGCCATGGTAGCGCCGTGAATGCCGTCGCGGCCCGTCTTGGCGCCTACATAAATCACGGGATTGCCCGCGCCGGTGGCCTTGCCATAGAAGATTTCGTCCTTGCGAACCATGCCCAGGGCAAAGGCGTTGACCAGAGGATTATCCGCGTAACAGGCCTCGAACTTGGTTTCGCCACCCAAACAGGGTACGCCGAAACAGTTGCCGTAGGCGGCGATGCCGCTGACCACACCCTCGACAATGGAGTGATTCCGGGCCGTGAGCTTGCGCGCCTCTTCGTTTTCTTCAGGATTGTGGGTGATTTCGCCAAAGCGCAGCGAATCCATCACCGCCAGCGGCCGCGCGCCCATGGTAAAAATGTCGCGCAGAATGCCACCCACGCCCGTCGCCGCACCCTGAAAGGGCTCGATGTAGCTGGGGTGGTTGTGGCTCTCAATCTTGAAGGCGCAGGCCCATCCATCGCCAACATCAATGATGCCAGCGTTTTCGCCCGGCCCCTGCACCACCAGATCGCTTTTGGTGGGCAGGCGCTTCAGGTGGACGCGGCTCGACTTGTAGGAGCAGTGCTCGCTCCACATGACGCTATAAATGCCCAACTCGGTGAGAGAGGGCACACGGCCCAGGGCAGCCCGAATGCGGGAGTACTCCTCGGCAGTGATGCTGTGCTGGGCAAGCAGCTCCGGGGTTACCGCAACGGGATCGGGGACGATTGGCGAAGATGGGTTGGTCATCACGATTGCCTCCATTGTCGCACGGAAGAGGGCGCCGAAGCGCGCGCCGAGAGGCGTGGAGAGGCGGGATCGGCCTTCGATTCTGCGTTCCAATGGTAATCGCGGCGGGGCTGGTGTCAAATTGGTTATTTAATGCATTCCTTCCATTGATGGGTGAGACACGGTGCTTGTACGCTGGATTTGCTTGGAGGCATCCCACCCTGGCCACAAAAACAAAGACGCGGCGAGGGTGGGATACCCGGACTCTATCCCTTCGGCAGAAAAGCCCTAGAAGTCGAGCCGCAGGCCAAACTGCATGCGGCGGTAGGTGGACAGAGTTCCGCTATAGGTGCCTAGCTCGGTGCTGTCAGTTTGGGAGTTGAGATCTGCCCAACTGACGTCGAAGCGCACCGAGTTGGTGAGGTTGTAGACCTCGGCGGCAAACTTGAGCTTGGCCCAGTCGCCCAACTTCCAGCTTTTGGCGAGTGAGGAGTCAATGTCGAAGTAGCCGTCTCCGCGGTAGTTGTTGCGCTGACCGGCTTCTCCGGCATAAGGAAGCCGGATCGGGTTGCCAAAATAGATGCCGCTGTTGATGGCGTCTGTCGTGGCCTGCGAAAAGATGCGGGTTGCGCCGTTGGTCATATGCTTGTTCAGCGCAATCGGCGCAACCTTGACGCCAAAACCTGGATTGTCGTAGTTGGTTGGGAAAGCGGGGGATTCGAGAGTAAAGGGGAGGCCGCTGGTCCAGCGGACCAGCCCAGCCCACTGCCAGCCTCCCGCCAAGGCGTCGGTGACGCGGCTGGCGCTGCCCAGAAAGGCCTTGCCGCGGCCCACGGGCAAGATGTAGGACCAGTCGCTGGTGACCAGGCTGTGAGCGTCAAAGTCCGAGACGCCCTTGTTGAGTTTAGGATTCCATGTGTTCTGGATGGCGAAGTTGGTGTAGGCATTGTCGGTGTTGCCGATGACGCTGGCGCGTTCGGCCTCTGAACCAAGGTCCAGGGACTTGGAGAAGGTGTAGTTGACGTCGATCGAGAAGCCATGCGCGGCCGGATGGCGGAGGGTAAACTGCAGCGCGTTATAGGAGCTGGTTCCGATCGAATCCAATGCGTAGAGCGAAGAGAATTGGCTGCTCCAGAAGCGCGACTGAGAGGGCATGTCGGGGTATTCACCCCAGTAAGGGTTGTCCAAATCGGCTATCGCCAAGGTTTCGCCGTCGGTATAGCGCAACCCCGACCACTCGTTATTGAAGATGGCCTGGGTGGCGTTTTCTCCCGCGTAGTCATAATTTTCCATGTTGGAAAATACATGCTCGAAGTAGGGAATGGCGGCCACATGATGGTTGACCTTTTTCTTGTTTCCCGCAAAATAGCCCTGTGTCTCGGTGCCGAAGGGGGCGGCATCAACCTCGGCGGAGAGCTGTTTGGCGGCCGCAAAGTAGCTGCCGCCGCCCTGCGGATCCTTGTAGTTGACCGGCTCGGCCAGATCGACCTGCTGGAAGAGATGACGTCCCAGGCGTCCGACGTAAGCCTGCTCCAAAACGAATCCGCCGGGCAACTCGCGCTGAACGGAGAGGTTGAAAGACTCGGCGTAGGGCGTTTTGAGATGGTTGTCGATTCCCCAATCAATGCCGAAGCCGTTTGCCGGCGGAGTGTAGGGAAAGCTCTGCGTCGAGGAAAGCGCGGGCATGGTGATGTCGGGCAGGTTGTGGGCTCCGGTAAAGCGGGGCGCCGTCTCGTAGCTCAACTGGTCCGCGGAGTTGGCCATTTCGGCGTCAAGGCCATAGGAGCCGTTCTGGTCAAAGGAGTTGACCAGGGCCTCGCCGTAGTGGTCAAAGTAGATGCCGGCGCTGGCGCGAATCGACGTTTTGGCGTCGGGCGCGTAGACGATGCCCAGGCGCGGAGCAAAGTTGGCTTTTTGCTTAGGCCAGTATCCGGGCTTGTGGTTGGCCTTGCCAGAAGGCGCCAAGGTGAGCAATGGCTCATAGACTTCGCCCTCTTCCGCCTTGCTTTCGCGCATTTTGTACCAGGCGTCGGTATCGACTGTTGGCGAAATCTGCTGGCCGTGAGTTTCATAGGGGGTCTGCAGCAGGGTGTGGCGCAAACCAAAGGTCAGCGTCAGATTGCGCCGCGCATGCCAGGTGTCCTGCAGGTAGTATTCAAATTCATTGGAGTGGAAATTCTTATCGACAAAGGCTCCCTCGGCCAGAGCCGCGCCGGTGGTTGCGCCGGTAATCTTGTAGTTATAAACGTCAACAACTTCCGGGATAATGCCCATCAAATCCGCATAGGCTTGCTGCCAGGAGCTGCTAAAGCTGCTCTCCATGCCGTCGGGAACGGGCATATCAAATTTGTTTGCATAGGCGGGGTTGATGCTGGCCGAGTTGAAGGAACCCGCATCGGTGCCATTCTGGTTGGTGATGCCGCGCCAGTTGCCGCCAAAGGCAAAGGTGTGTGTGCCCTTGCTCCAACTGAAGGTGTCGGTGATGTTGTTGACCGGAACATGCAAAAAGGAGTTGCGCGAGTGAGAGGTGGGCTGGGTCAGATAGCGGAAGCTGACGTAATCGCCCTTGCCAATGCCGCTGGTCTGGGAGCCCTGGCGCACGAAGCCATAACGCAGATCGTTGACGATCCTGGCCGTGGGCACCCACGTATAACCAAATGAAATGCCCTTGGTGTTGTCGTCGGAAAAGCTGCTGGGGGCCTGTCCGGGAAGATTTTCATCGCCGGATTGGGTGTCCTTCTGCAGATTGCCACGCACAAAGAAGTGGTGGGCGTTGTTCGGGGTGTAGTCGATTTTGAGGATGCTGGTGTTCAGCGTGGAGGGCGCCGGCGAGGTGAAGTAATAAGAGCCGCTGTTGTAGCCATCACCCAAAATGGCATTGGCGCCGGTGCCCTCCACGCTGAACACC
>Ga0224528_1002368_pt1 | contig 10767 bp, 12 predicted proteins | sample CBST25metaG_2_FD_179888 | JGI IMG/M metagenome (GOLD analysis project Ga0224528, IMG submission 179888) | Peat soil microbial communities from Stordalen Mire, Sweden - C.B.S.T25 | ecosystem: Environmental > Terrestrial > Soil > Wetlands > Peat | place: Sweden: Norrbotten County, Stordalen Mire...
AGAGTGCCACCTTCACACGGTGGAAGTCGCAGGTTCGAATCCTGCAGCGCCCACCAAGATTAGATTTAGAGACATCCGAAGACATCCAGTAAGGAACGATAAACCGCTGATAAATCAGCGGTTTTTGTGTTTTTACGTCCAGGGGCGTATCGTGGAAGCCATGCTCCCGTGGGGGTATAGATGGGGGTAGATTTTCCGGATGTGGGGGTATTTTCACTTTCGGATATTTGGGAGGGATTCCCGATGGCGCTCACCGATACCGAAATCCGGCGCTCCAAGCCCGGAGACAAGCCCTACAAACTGTCAGACGGCGGCGGCCTTCACCTGATGGTCACTCCGTCAGGCGGCAAGCTCTGGCGCTGGAAGTATCGCTTCGAAGGCACGGAAAAGCTGATGGCGTTGGGCCGCTACTCCGAAATCTCGCTGGCCGAGGCCCGCGAACGCCGCGACGCGGCCCGGAAGCAACTGGCCAAAGGCATCGATCCGATGGCCGAGCGTAAGGCCGAAAAGACCGCCGTCATAGCCGCTACGGAATACACCTTCGAGAAGATCGCCGAGCAATGGCTGGAACACTGGCGGGGGAACAAGAGCGCCCGTCACGCGGCGACCACACGGAACCGGCTCCGGGCGAACGTCTACCCTGTTCTTGGGTCGCGCCCCATTGCCGAACTCGAGCCGCCGGAGTTGGTCGAACTGGCCAAGGGGATTGAAACCCGTGGGGCCTCCGACATGGCCAAGCGGATTCTCCAGATTGTCGGCATGGTGCTCCGCTACGCTGTTGCACACGGCTACAGCAAGCGAAACCCGGCATCCGAAATTCGCCCATCGGACATTCTCAAGCCGACTCGCAAAAAGAACATGGCCCGCATAGACGCCAAGGAGTTGCCTGCCCTTCTGCGGTCAATTGAACTGTACCAAGGAACGCATCTGACTCGGCTGGCCATGAAAATGATGGCGCTGACCTTCGTTCGGACAAGCGAACTGATTTGCGCCCGCTGGGATGAGTTCGATCTGGAGGCGAAGCGCTGGACGATCCCGGCAGAGCGGATGAAGATGAAGTCGCCGCACATTGTCGCCCTTTCCCAGCAGACTGTGGAGGTTCTTGAACTTTTGCGCGACCTGTCCGGTTCCGAAGAACTGCTTTTCCCCGGTGAGCAAGACCGGAAAAAGCCCATGTCAAACATGACGATCTTGAAGGCGCTGGAGCGCATGGGCTACAAAGGCAGAATGACCGGCCACGGATTCCGTGGTCTGGCCTCCACCATCCTGCACGAGCAAGGGTACAGCCACGACCATATCGAGTTGCAACTTGCCCACGCCCCACGCAACGCAGTCAGCGCCGCCTACAATCACGCCCTCTACCTGGAGCCACGCGCCAAGATGATGCAGGACTGGGCGGACTTTCTGGAACGGACCCAGCGCGGCGGCAAGGTGTTGCCGTTTTGCGGAACAGCGGCATAGGCGTCCAGTAAATTCGGCCGACAGAGAACCATGGACGCGCTGCAATCCAATCCCGGATGGGTGCCAATCCCAAATCCCGCGCCGACGTCATCTCGCCGACGAACGATTCACGCCAGCTTTCTGGCCGCAGAGTTCCCGGCTGGCCTCTATCTGGCAGGCAATCCACTCCTCGACCTCTGCTTCAATCCAGCCGACAGCCCTGGCCCCCAGCGACACTGGCCTTGGGAATCTTCCTTCCGTTACACGCTGATAGACCGTGCTGCGTGAAAGGCCAGTGCGATCCAATACAATCGGCAGTCTCAGAATCTTTCTCGGCATCCCATTCCCCTCATTGGTTGAGTTGCATTTGAATTACGCGCGGTTTACCAAGCCCACAGAGCAGATTCGCTGCTGAATTTGCCTGCACACCAGCCGTGGAAACCTTGCTCCTCTTGCATTCTCTGTCTGACTTTTCTCCAGGATGCACCGCACGGTTATGCCCTTTTGTCTGAGCCAACATCACCGCTATTTCTTCCCAAAATCGTTCGAAGGTTGTTGCGCAGCAGGATCATCGTTGCAGCCCTTACTTACAGCGGTACATCCGGTTTCATTGCCAAGTGTTTGCAAGCTTACGAACCAGGGGGAGAAGGTTGTGATCTCCGTTTACGAACCTCGATTGCCGACACCACTTCCGCTTCCCCGTTGAGTTTTTTCATGTAACCAGACAATGCAGTTGCGGTGATTCTCAGGCCATTCTCCTCAAAAATACGAACCAGCATCTCAAGCGTGTATCCCCGTTTCCGAAGCTCTGACAGCTGAGGGAATACCGCCCTTACAATCTTGCTCATCCTGTACGAAGCAGGTTCGTTTGCTTTTTCCTTGAGGAACGCACGAAACTCCTCGACATTGTGTGACGAGAGTACCTGCACCCTACGACGAGCATCATTCTCCATAAAACGAAATTAAACCACGCGTATGTAATTTATGTCAAATATGTATTATCATGTTGAAGAGGGAGAAAAAACTGGTAAGCGTGAAGGCAAGGTAGGCGCTGGATATACCGAAACTCCCTGCGGTCGTTTTGGCATATCCACCGGCCCCAACCCAATCCGCTTCGCTACTCGGGTTTGGGCCTGCGCACCTTGCTCAGGGCTTCGCCCCGAGACCCCATGGGAGCACCGAAATGGCAAGGCCAAAGCAGACAGAACATCGCCGAGGGCTGCTCATCAAACTCTTGGCCCAAGAGAAGGAAATCATTCGCCAACAAGCTCACCTCGCCGGCCTAACGGTCAGCGAATACATTCGTAAATGCGCTCTCAACCGGCCAATACGTTCCCGTGTAAGCCGGGATATCGCCGCTGAGCTCAGCAAGCTGTTTGGACTGCAAAAGCATCTGCTGAGGGAGATAAGGAACCTTCCCAATGAGGAGGAACTGCGGCGCGAGCTCAACTCGGTGCTATTGGAACTGCACAAGGCACTCGCCACCTTCAACAAGAACACAGCGGAGTAAGCATGATCGCCAAGGTGCAACCAACTCGGCAGCACGCGAGCAGTTTCAGGCGGCTATGCAAGTACCTAACAGAGGAACGCGATGCCGACACTGGGGAACCTCATTTGCGAGGAGACGTGGTTTTGTCGGACAACCTTGCAGGCTTAGACACGGTCGCAATACAGATGGAGGGGATTGCATTCTTGAACCCACGCTGCAAGGACGCGCTTTGTCATTATGAACTGTCATGGCCACCAGGAGAACGTCCGACCCGTACGCAATGGCTTGAATGCGCGGCGTACACATTGAAGACACTCGGATACCGAGACCATCAATTCATGGTCGTCGCGCATGATGACAGGAAGCACTTCCACATCCACATCATGGTGAACAAGGTTCATCCAGAGACCTTCAGGGCACATACACCCTATCGGAACTGGCTGACGCTCGATGCGGCAGTGCGCTTTCTCGAAGCGAAGCACGGCTGGACACATACGGCGGGTCCAACACGTTGGGATGAGGAATCAAAGCAGGCAGTACCCACTTCACGCTCCGAACGCAATGCGCTTCGTACTGCTCGACAACAGCCGACAGGGGCAGCGGCGAAGTTCGAATATTATCACGATGAGGAATCTCTGCAAACCTATGTCAGAAAGAAAGTGGCCCCGCAAGTACAGCAACTTCTCATCCGGCGTAATGTGACTTGGGACGATCTCCACATCCTTCTGTCGAAGACTCATCTCCGGCTTGAGAAGGGAGAATCGGGCGGATACACAGTTCTCGCCTTCGACCTCAACATCCGGGTGAAGGCGTCCGACGTGTTTCGCAACAACTTCGCAGGCAAGGTCAACCGACAGACCACGGAAGCTGTTCTTGGCCCGTGGCTACCAGCTTCCACATTCCTTCAACCTGCCGCACCACATCCGTTACAACATAGCGGGCGTAATAGCGCACTGAGAGAGAAACGCAAAGCGCAGCGACGTGATGACCGTTCCGCCCTGATGGATGAATATAACCAGTATCGCAATCGGCAGCGGGAAGTGTGCAAAGGCGTCACATCAAAGGGAAGGGAGGGCACGCAATACCTCCGTGAAGTTTTGCGGCAACAGAAGAAGGAGATTCGCGCGTCCGCTCTGTCATGGCCGGACAAGAAAGTTCTGCTCTCTCAAGCTGCGGCGCAATCTGTCCTCGAGGTGCGCGCACTAAAACAGTCCACTCAAAAGAGGCGGCAGGAAGCGTTTCCGAAGAATCTCCGCTCATGGGTCGCGGACAGGGCCAGCGAGGGAGATGCGCGGGCAGCCGCACAGCTTCGAGGATGGAGATATGCAGATCAACGCGATCAGCGGCGGCTCGATGCAAGGCTGGATGCGAACGCGATGCACATCGGCCCACCGTCCGATAATGATGACAGCACAGACTGGGCCGAGATCGCGCAACAACGGATTGCAGCCCAGCGGGACAAGCAGGCGCTCGCCAATCAGATCGCCGCGACTCGCATTTGGAAAATTGACCGCGGGACCGGCGACGTTTCCTACACGCTCAATGGGAAGGTCTCCGTCATCGACCGCGGACGCATTGTGACCGTGCTCAACCAGGATGAAGCCGCAGTTCTCTTTGGATTGGAGATGGCTATTCAGAAATACGGAACGAACATCGCGTGTAATGGAACCGTGGAGTGGAAGCGGATGGTCACGAAGACTGCGGTGCGAAACGGCGTAGCCGTCCAATTCACCGATGCGGAGATGCAACACGCCCTGCGCATCTTACAACGTCTGAAGAACCCGCGCCAACGCCAGCAGGAAAGAGGCGGCAGGTAGCCCGTTGCTGAAGAGACCGCCAGTCAGCGCCCACGAAGAGCATGGGCGATGTGCCATTGTCGTCGGCAGCGGGCCTTCCGCGATCATCGCGTCGACGCGGTCGCCGCCATCAATATATATGGACCGCGACTACACGGATGTGGGGCGGGTTGGCGTCTTGAGTTTGTGGACGGCTGCAAAGTAGGCCACCATCACGCGAAACGTCTTGGATTTGTTCACGCCTCCAAGAGTTTCCCCGCCGACTTGCTCCAGTTCATCGGCAATCTCGTGGGTCAATGGGAAGACGAACGAGGTGTCAATGCTCTGAAATGGGATGTCGAGCCACGGGCCGTTATAGAACGCAACAAGCTGTGCTTGCGCGGCTTTGGTTTTGAAACTCATGATGATGTGTTCCGCGAGGGCGTTCTTTCTGCGGATTTTGAGCACAGCGAAAAGCTGGCTGAAATGGCTCTTGGTGAATTTGGAATCAATCGTGAGCCGGACCTGTGTCCGCTTCTCTGCGGGAGCGACGATTTTGCGCTTCGGTCGGGCTAGGGCTTTCTTCGCAGCGGGCATGTGGTTACCTCGTTCGGATATATATTACAGGATATGTATATGTTCTTGGAAGACCATACTTCAACCGATTGTGCCCAAAGAAGTTCACTTGAAAGAAGCGCCAAGGGAAAATGATGGAATCATTGCATGGAAGTAAGGGAAGCCGAATGAACTACAACAAGTCTAACCGTGGGGGAGGCAGGGAGAAAAGGAGGCCGGCAAGGGATTCGCGTTAGCCTTCACAGGCTACGGCAAGGCGCGTACGCGGTCACGAGTCATTCCAGCCAGGGGCAGACCGCCGACCAGGTGCTGACCCACGTCGACACGGAACTGGGAGCGAAAGACCTGCTCAACAACCGCATGGCCTACGTTGCCTCTCGCGCGGCGCATACGGCGCGCAAATGGACCGTTAACACTGTTTCTCCACAGCTGCCAGAACAATCAGCGCAAGGACTTTCAGGCCTTCCCGCGTTGCGCATCCGCCCGTTGTTTTGCTTCCTCACGCGGTCGATGGTGACGCGTTCTGATGACATCGAACAGAGTTCGAAAATGATCGAAGGCTGTTCGCACTGCGTTCGAAAATCAACTGGAGCCCTCCGGAAAGGCTTGAGACCGTCTCATCTTTCCAACACGGCGACGTCAGTCATTCTCATGCTGCACGTGAGGTCGCGACCGTGCTCGGCATCAACCAACCCAAGGTCTCTGCACTCCTGAATTACAAGCTGGAAGGCTTTTCCGTCGAGCGCCTGATGCACTTTCTCATGGCACTCGGCCAGGACGTGGAGATCGTCGTCAAGCCCAAGCCTCATTCCCGTTTCGCCCGCATTGCCGTCAAAGCCGCCTGATTCTGCAAACCTCATTCCTGAGCAAATTCGCGGCAGATCACGGGCTGTTCGATTGCATTTGTGTCTCGGATGTTGCCTGTTTCAACTCAGAAATCCTCGCCACGTGCCCGCTCTCCGGCAACTCGGCGGTAGAATAGCTGCGAGCCTATGCCAACAGAAATCGTTCGCCATCTATCACCGGAGGAGCAGGAGCTTGCCAGGAAGCGGCAGGAACTGGCCATCCTGCAATCCGAACTCACCGACCGCGAATTGTCGCTGGCCAACCTGCGCGCAGAACTCGCCGCCTTCGAGGGACGCTACCTGCGGGAAGTCGGCGCGCTCTATGCCGAACTCGACGACTGGAACGCGAAGATCGCCGAGTTGACCGCCGCAGCGGACGGCTCCGACGAGGCAAAGGCAGCCGCAGCGGAGGCGCGCGGGCAGGCAGAGGAATCCTATGCTGCCGCTCATGGCGAGGCTGCAAAGGCCGCTGATTTCTCTCCTTCGCCGGAGTTGAAGAAACTCTTCCGTGAGGTCGTCAGGCAAATCCATCCAGATAGTGCCACGGATGAGGCGGACAGGGCTGTGCGCAACCGCCTGATGGCAGAGGCCAATCTGGCCTATAGGCGTGGCGATGCGGATGCGCTGAGGAGAATCCTGGAGGAGTACAAGAGCAGCCCGGAATCCGTGAAGGGCGAGGGTGTTGGTGCCGATTTAGTGCGCGTCCTACGCCAGATCGACCGGATAGTCAAGAGGCTTGCTCAGATAGAAGCCGAAGCCGCAGAACTGGCCTCATCCGAGATTGCGAAGTTGATGGCAAAGGTGGACAGCGCGACTGCCAGTGGCAGTAATCTGCTCACGGCGATGGCCAAGGATCTGGAGCGGAGGATTCAGGCGGCGCACAGGCAATATGAAGCCCAGGTATCAAAGGCGAGCGCCGAATGACGAACGAAGAAGAGAATCGCTCCGACCTCGTCCCAGTGCAATCCACTGCACTGGCACGGACAAGTGTGCAGTCACTTGCCGCCAGAGGCCGCACGGAATTGCGAATCAGGGAGGACGCAGAGGAGTGGCTCCGCAAGGGCCTGGAACTGCAAGAGGCCGCACCGCCCGATCCATGGTGGGGCCCAGGCCCACTTAACCCTTACGCGATTAGGCTCACCCTGGCGGAGAAGCTTGAAACGACGATACCTGCATACGTCCAACAAGTATTGGCCGGCACTCTTCCCAATGTGGCGGCAAAGAATCTAGGCATGACATCGGAAGACCAGGAGATGGCTCACGTTGCGCACTTCTTTATGCCGGATACCTTGGACAGAGTCGTGTATGGACCTACTAGGCGGAAGGAAGCCGGGAACTTTGACCTTAGTGCCGTGTCGTCAAAGACTCCAATCATTCCATCTCCTGCCGGGATGGGCGACAGGATTTTGACGCAGAACACAATGGAAAAAGCAGCAGAAATTGCACTTGAACTCGAAAAGCTTGTGCAGAACGAGGTGGGGAAGCTGGAGCAATTGAAGAAACGCGAGTCCGCGCTGAAAGAAGCGTTCCAGTGCTTTGAAAAGGGACACCAGCTTGACCCAACGAGTCCTGAGTTGTTGTATCGGCTCGCACGTTCATATCACTGCGGACACGGAGTTTTGAGGAATCAAGAAAAAGCCGTAGACCTTTATCGGCGATCAGCAGAAATGGGCTACGCGGAGGCACAGTCGAGCCTCGCTAGTTGTCTCCCGAATGATGATGAAGAGGCAACAAAGTGGTACATAGCTGCGGCAGAACAGGGTGAGGAGGAGGCGCTCTGCGTCGTCGTACACATGTACCAGGACGGCGACGGGGTCAAGCAGGACCACGCTGAGGCTGCCAGGCTGCTTCGCAAGGCCGCAGCAAGAGGTGTCGCGTATGCGCGGGAGGAACTATGCGACTCCGCGGAGTTCTATGGGTATCCTTACAGCGACGACGATGGAGAGGCCCGATAGCCCACCCATTACCGGAAATAGATGACGTTGAGCACTGAGGAATCAAGCTCCTTGCGTCTCCCGGAAAGACCGGTGAATGATAGGCTCACTTTCATGAAGAGCGACCTCGAACGGCAATTCCAAGACATATACCTCGGCGTGGCGAAGAACTGGGGATTCGTGCAAGCACTGCAAGAATGTTTCAAAGTCTCATCGCCCAGCATAGCCGATGCTTTGACCCCGTATCTGGATCGAAGTATTCGAGAAACTATGGGGGACAAGTTCTCGCAGCACTTCGATGCGGCTGCGCATCCGGCAAGAATGAAAAGATTGGCGGAGGACAAGATTGCATTAGCGAGAAGCGCAATCGATTCTGCGTCCGTTGTGATAATTCATGCCGCCCTGGATGAAGCCGTCAATGACTACCTCTTGTTGATCGCAAAGGCAGAGCCGACACTATGGGAAACCGACGTAAGCAAAGAAGCCGTGCCGATGAGGACGATTCAGCAAACCCCGTACGCTGATCTGTTGCTGAAAAAGGCCCTTGACGCCGCAAGAGGCTTCGGGCATCAGTCGCTTAAGAAAAAGGTGGAATGGATTCTCGGGAGGTGCTATCGAAATGATTGCACCCTATCGCCGCCAGGATTCCGCTTTGATGTTGATAGGTTGAAGACATTCGACGATCTGCGCCATGAAATTGCCCATGGCTCGACCTGCGCCACTGTCACAAATATGGACGATGTTCTCCTGTTCCTATGGCAGACGCTGCTCTCACTGCAAGACGTGATCGGCAACCGGCTTGGCTTCAAACAGGATCCAACACGGGAGTTAGAGCGACAGGCTGAGATTCGCTCTGTCCAACTGTAGTCGCATTCTACAAAGACGAGTCCTGCCCACGAAGGCTCAGGAGACACGATTAGGGGCGCATAGACTTAGATCGTGCCCAGGTCAAATACAGCGCCAGCACGAAGCATTCCCCCACGGCAATCTCCATCAGCATCCGGGCATAGTCAACGTCTGACGATTCCCACCTAGTCGCATCAACAGGCGCGCGAAAAATAGGGGCGTGCCAAAGCTTTACGCGCTGGGTAGGAACCCTGCCGCCATACGTCTTGATCTGTACCCAAGGAGGAAAGAGGGTGAGCAGTAGGACGACCAAAAAACCTAACCAGACGCAGGTTCCGCGTCTCCGGGACGCGACAAATGCCGTGACTGTCGCGCCCCAAATCACCAGTCGAGCTCTCAATCGATACGCCACGGCGACGAATAGAACCAAGCCAATAAGTTCACATTGCTCTTCTGCGAATAGGGACGCGTTGAGTGAAAGTTGTGATCCAATCGCCCAGAGTGGGGCGCGCATTGTGGCCGACTGGGTCCGACTCTGGTCAATCGGCGTAGCGATGACGAAGTAGGGGTCTGCCGATTGATTTGGCTCCGTTTCAACATCAGCCGAGGTCAGTTCCACTGGCCGCTGAACCACCGGTGCTTTAAAACAGAGTGCCGTAACGGAAATCACATAGACCAAAGCGAGTACCAAGTAGAACCGATAGCGCAGGATTTTCTGGATTTCCATGATTGCAGCAGTATAGATCACACGCCTCTGAATTCGTGGCTGCATCCGCGACCCGGTAGTGTCCTAATTTGGATTGTGGACGCACTCACCCCGGCAGTGAGAGCATCTCAGTCATGGATTTCTTCCAGTTTCTATGGCGAGTGCTTGTGCATTGGGGTGCGCTCGTGACCGGCGGCATCTTCATCGCCGGTCTGACTATATATCAAGGAGTGGGGCATCCGGTTCCACACTGGGCCTACTGGACGATTGCGGGAGTTGCCCTCTTCTGGGCATCATTCCTTGCATGGCGAGATGAGTACCGGAAGTCAAAGGAATTTGAAGCCAATCTGCGAGCCCTACAGATGGCGCATGCCGCCCCGCCGATTCAGCAAAACATTTACCTTCCTCCTCGGCCTCCTCTTAAGCCAGAACAGCCAAAACATAACGTCCAATGTCTAGGGGTGAAAGTCGAAGATCAATCTGTCACCATTGGCTTTCAAAACGTCCCTATCCCTGGGCGACCTATAGCCGATTTCCCCAACGCTCGGTTGAGGGCCGAATACAGATTAGAAACCACTGGTGAAGAATGGCTCACCATATTTCCTGCGCGGTGGATAAGTGACAATCAGAATAAGGTTCCAATTGGGATGACGCCGCAATGGGCTTTTCTTGCTACTTACTACGAAACGGATTCCAAATGGAAAGCGTTGATTTCATTAGAAAACGCTTCCAACGATTTCAGTTGGAATGATAGAATTCAGGGCATCGCTTTGCCCACAGCATCTCTATTGGTGACGGCTACTTTAATCGGAGAAGGTAATCTTTCGCTCGAACCCATTCGGGGGATACTCGCGCTAGGCGAAGGCGGAAAGGCTTCTTGGATTCTTACGGATCAGTAAATTGGAGGTTCAATATGAGCAACGATGAAAAAGACGCCATCCTCGGCAAAACACTGAGAGAAAAGAAGGTCCTTGCTGACCATCTAGTGGTGTCCGCCACACAGATGGTCATTTATTGAGGTTGGCCCGAGCGCGGGTGACTTTTTCCAGGATGTCCGCAGCTTTTGCGGTCCAGATGATGGGTTTTGGATTCTGATTGTGGCCATCAATGTATTCTCCGATGGCCATGATCAACTGTTCGAGATCCTGGAAGACGC
>Ga0224528_1002372_pt1 | contig 10758 bp, 8 predicted proteins | sample CBST25metaG_2_FD_179888 | JGI IMG/M metagenome (GOLD analysis project Ga0224528, IMG submission 179888) | Peat soil microbial communities from Stordalen Mire, Sweden - C.B.S.T25 | ecosystem: Environmental > Terrestrial > Soil > Wetlands > Peat | place: Sweden: Norrbotten County, Stordalen Mire...
TACGCACGCTCGCCCCAGAGTACGCTTGTCGTTTCGCCGGACAACCGATCACGGTCCGAGATCAATCAACGGATTCATAGTGAAATGCAGTCGCGGGGATTGGTGAACCGCGAAGAACACACCATCAGGATACTGGTGCCGCGTCAGGAGATGACCGGAGCGGATCGCACTTGGGCACGGCAATACCAAGTGGACGACATTCTGCGCTACTCGCGCAGTTCTCAAGAAACCGGCATCAAGAAGGGCGAATACACGCGCGTTGTCGGTGTTGATGCTCAGAAAAATCTTGTGACGGTGGTGCGCGCGGACGGAAGCGAGCAAACCTACGATCCGCGCCGACAGCAGGGCGTTATCGCTTACCGTGCTCAGGAGAGGGCATTCTCTGTTGGCGACCGTATCCAGTTCACCTCGCCAGACAATGAGCTAAAGATTGCCAATCGTGAACTTGGAACCGTGGAGGGATTGGGCGCTGATGGAAGGATGCGTCTCAAACTGGACGGCGGGCGTAGTGTCGCCGTTGACCCCGAACAGCACCCGCACATTGACCATGGCTATGCCATGACGAGCTACTCCAGCCAGGGACAGACCGCCGAGCGTGTGCTCGTACACGTCGATACCGAACTCGGCGCGAAGGATCTGCTCAACAACCGCATGGCCTACGTTGCAATTTCGCGCGGGCAGAACGATGCACAGGTTTTCACCAATAACGCCGGTAAGCTCGCTGATGTTCTTGCCCGCGATGTCTCGCATACGAGCGCACTTGATCCACAAATCGGGATTGCTCAACCTGCCCAAGACATCGCGAAGGCTCTGCATTCCGAATTAGGCCTTGGGGTCGAACTAGGGCTAAGTTTGTGATTTTCAAATTTCTGCAAGGAGGCGTTTCTATGTCCCCAGAACTTTATGCCAGGAAGCCCGTGCAGAGTGTGCGACACGCTGCGCTCGGTCTGGAGCGTCACTACTCGGTTTCTGAAATCGCCAAAATGTGGGCGCTAAGCGAAAAGACCGTCCGCCGCATGTTCGAGGACGAAGAAGGCGTGCTGCAATGGGGAAGCCCTGAAACGCGACGCAAGCGGGGGTATATCACGCTGCGCATTCCAGAGAGTGTGCTGCATCGTGTTCACCAAAAACGTGAGTTGCGAGCAGGTTGAGAAAAGCAGTAACGCCATATAAGGAATAATGTATTTTCATAATTGGTGTAGTTGAACCAAGCTACCATATTCTGCACACAGACATGGGCTCAACTTGTTGCAATCCGCTAGCGCGTGTCACCACATAAGTGGCGACACGCGCTGGCGGTGGCATCACTCCTTAAAGCGTCTCAGGAGCACTGCACCTAAAACACCAGCTTGGAACCAACCCCAATAGATGAGCAGCACGCGGCTTATCGTTAGAAAGCAGTAGCTGTTGAACCAACCCAGCCAATCTAGCCATTGGACATTCGGAAACCAAGGTTGAGGAATATGTGTTGGGTTTGGCATCCACTGCACATACACTCCTACCTTCACCAGTGGAACTGTATTTTCCATGGTATACAGAAACGGTTGGAAAAAAAGTTCGTGCACTGATACGTTTTGACTTTTCCCATTAGACTGAATTGAATTGGACTGAAGTTGAGCTGGCGCAATCATTGCGCCACTACGAAAGGCTCCCGCAAAGATTAGTGTTCCCACCATCAGGGTGAACGCAATTGACCAGCAAATACGTATCGGTGCTTCTTCCAGCCACGCAAAGGTAATTGACATGCTTCTATTTGGGTGCCGAAGATAGGGCCACACACGTCGAAAACCCTTAAACCGAAACAACTGCTTAAGCAACCAGCACAGTGGATGAAACTCTTTTCTTTCGGCCAGTAAAGTTCGATATTTGAAGATCACATGCTTCGCGCCCTTACTATCTCCCTTAGCTTCAAGCAGCTTGGAGAGCTGTATCCATGGCTGGGGTTTGATGCGCCGATCCGGCTGTTGAAGCATGAGCCAATTGATGCGTTCATCGACGTTGAATGGGAGTTGAGGACCATAGGCGTTACTCGTGACCTGCTCTTCAGTTGCCCGCTTATGCAGCACCAATTCTTCGTAGGCTAGGCCGTCGAGGGTAAGATGCTCTTGGGAGGGCCAACTCTCTCGGTCGTCGTGCAGTTTTTTCACTGAAGCGCCAGTCAGGTCAAGAATGGCTTCTTCAGGCTCCTGAATACCCATCCAAAACATGTCCCCGCTGAGACAGATGTCCTTGCAAACGACTCCAGATAGCCTTGACTTGATAATCTCTAGTTGCCCGCCAATTCGCGCTCCAAGTAGGCGGATAGCACCACTGGCCTCGAAGCCCTTATCGAGAGAAACATTGAGCCCAACTACGGCATAATCCGCATAGAGTGCATACTCCTCTGCACCCATCAACTTCGCGCCTGAAAAGGATAGTGCCCCCTTGATCTGCGCTGCAGGTAGACGAATCGTACCCTTCGACACAAAACCACGGTACAGGCAAGCGTTGCCCAATATCTCGACATTATCTGCAAAAAGTGCATCTCCATTTTCAACTATCAACTGCGCACCAGTACAAGACAGATCGCCGTTAATCTTTGCCCCCGACAGTCGAATAGTGCCGCTAGATCTAAATATCTGCGAATTGCCGTTGATATCAACACCTTGTCCTAGATTGAGAAGACCACCAATCTCAGCGCGGTCCGCAGAAAGCGCATTTCCTGCGCTCACTTTTAGAGTTGTTCCCATACAATCCAAAGCGCCATTGATCGTCGCACCCACAAGTTTAATTTCTCCAGAGAAACTACTTCCTCTGAGGAAGAGCGGACCATCTACGTTGATTCGGTCAGCCTTGATGATTCCATCGAACGTGGAGTCAAGGAACTGTATACTTCTGGTTTCTGCAGAACGGAGATCAATTTCACTCTTGATAGTGCAATGCTGGAAATGCAGGGGCACGAGAACGCGGCAATTCTGGAGGTCGAGCTTGTCCTGCATGGTGATGTTTAAAGCCAAGAGACCTTTGGGGTCGATATTGGGGGCGGCTTCGGGGTCGGTAGCGAGCCAACGTACAAACTCCGGTTCGATGTCTGGGCGACTAGCATCGGCAGTGAGCATGCCCCGGGAAGCAGAACTGGCGGAATCGCGCAAGACCTTCTCTTCCGCCCATGAGGGAAGCCTGTCGAAATGTGCCGTTGCCAGTTTGATGAGATTTTGTACGCGAATTTGGTCGTGTGGGAACATCAATTGCCCTTCTCTGAAGCGTTGCTCATTACTGTACACCGCAGAATTTCCTCCTGCAGTTCATGCCCCATTCGATCCGACGCCAATCAAGAGGCTTACGATGTTCGTATTCGATTATGCCGGACTGTCATCACCTTGTCTTTTCCGATCAAAATGCCTGCACTAATTCAACTGAAAAAATGCCTTTATCTGATTTTGAATATCGACATTTAGCCGGTTGTCTGATTGCCTCCCGGCAGCAGTTGCCATGCCGCCTGTACGCTTTTTTCAAGCTGATCCTGGCGGGCGCGGACCCAGGGGGAATAGTGCTTTTCCGTGATGCGGACGCTGGCATGACCGAGCAGGATGGAGACTTGATCGATGGGGACTCCGGCCAGCAGCATTTCAACGGCGAAGGTGTCGCGGAACATGTGGCAGTGGGCGCGCTTGCGTGTGCCGTCGGGCTTGTGCAGGTTGGCAACGGCAAAGAGTCGCCTGTAGGCCCGCTGCCAGTTGGCAACGTAGGTTTTGGGCAGGCCGTTGCCGGACCAGAAGAAGTAATTTGGGTTGGGGTTTAGGCCGGGAGGAACCGAGCGCAGCAGTTCGGCCACATGGGGCGGCAAGGGCACAAAAACCGGCGTGCCAGTTTTTGCCTGATACAGCATGAGCTTGTTTTCGACCAGCCGCGCTCGTTCGAGCGTGGCGGCGTCCCGAATGCGCAGGCCGCTCTAGCGCATCAGCTCCGTCAGCGCGCGAATGCGGATGCCGCGCTTCTCTTGAGCCCAGGAGCGCTCAGCGTATTCGCCCAGGCGATAGGTGGCGTCGATGATGCACTTGTATTCCTCTGCAGTGAAGTAATCCGTCGGAACATGCTTGGCAATCACCCGGCCCATGGTGGCCGTTGGGTTCTCGCGGAGCCAGCCCTGGCGAACACAGAACCAGAAAAAGCCAATGATGCGCTCGAACTTCTTTTTGCGGGCGAGTTCCTTTTCCCGCCAAGTCTGTCGCCATTCGGTCAGATTGCGTGGATTGAATTCGTTCAGGAAGGTCAGACCTGCTTCGTTGGCAAAGCCGAGCAACTGAACCTCGAAGATGTAGTGCAGCTTTTGCAGCGTGGCGGAGGCCAGTCCGCGCGCCTCCGCATCGCCAAGGAAGACCTTGACGGCCTCTTTGACAGTGGGCATCTTGGCGGGCTTGATCTCTTCGCCCTGAATCGCCGAGTGTTCGTATTTGCGGGCGAGGAGTTCGGCCTGCTCCCAGGATTTGGTCTTCGCCGAGGCACGGAACCGGCCCTTGCGACCGGGAAGCGTTCCGTCGAGCCACTTGGGGCAACGGCAACGACGATAGGTGGAATCGTCTTTCTTCGGGCAATCGGGATGGTGACGCGTGTAGACGGTGAGCATGATGCTAGACACTCTAGCACCAAAAGTCGGTTGGTACAATTCCGGTACAGTTCGCGGAATTGGATATTTTTCCACAGTTTAAATTGTTGAATGTAAGGTGTTTAGTAGTTGGTGGAGGCGGCGGGAGTCGAACCCGCGTCCGAAATCGATGTCAGCCAGGAGTATTCATGCTTTGTCCGGTTCCTTTTGGTTTCGCTTCCGACACTCAGAACGGACAAGATGCGCCGAAAACTAGTCCGATGATCTCGCAGTTACAACACGGACCGAGCCGCAACTGCCAGCCTGCTGTATGACGTCCGCTCACAGCCCACAGGTAAAGCCGTGGAGGACGGCTACTTATTTAATTAAGCAGCAAGTGCCAGTTCTTCGTTGGCAACTTTGTTTTTGCAAGCGATTACGGGTGCCTACACCCCGACATGACTCCTGTGCCGCACGCGATCCCGTCGAAGCCGTGACGCCCCCATCTGTTGCAGCCCTGGTGGACTGCCCGCTGGGCGCGAACCGTATTCGTGGTTCGTGCTGCTCTCTCTATCTTATCCCCGATCCGCTGCTTGCGCCGGATCGGCATCGAAATCGTTGCACATGGTTTTTCAGGGGTACTTCGAAGAATGCGCAAGAAACTGGCTAAAAAGCAAAAAAAAGGCGGCACGAACGGTAAATTGTTCGTGCCGGGAGGCCAGTGATGCAAACTACTTCCAAGGCTTGTTGGCAGTGCCGACCGCCTCATCCATGGAATAAATATACCTTAGCATAGATTTGGAAGAGTGCAAATACAAAAATCGAAATATTTGCATTCTCTGCGATATTTTTTCGAAAATTACGAATACAAAAGTGAGGAAAAGAGAGAAATATAGAGGGGATTATCGGTGCAAGATGATGATAAATATACACATATAGACTAAATCTTGTTGCCGTGCAGGAGTCACGTACGGTAGAAAGAAAAATCTTCCGTCAAGGCGCGTGTGGCCTTTCGGGGGTGATCAGGGCCGTGTTGCGTGCCGTGGAACAAATGCGAAATCCATAAAAAAGGATAAATGAGCTGATTAGTACAGCATTCCATCTAGAAGGTGACGGTGTTGCCGAGAGCCGAGAAGTGCCGGTCCCCGGCGCTGATCTCGTCGCGCAGTTCCTGCCAGAGCTCGTTGGGCATTTTTAGAAAGACCTCGACAACCGTCGGGTCGAATTGGGTGCCGGAGCAGTGGAGAATCTCTTCGCGGGCCTGGTCAAAGCTTTTGGCCTTGCGGTAGGGACGATCGCTGGTCATCGCGTCGAGGGTATCGGCGACGGCGAAGATGCGGGCCCCGATGGGGATCTGCTCATCGTGCAGACCGCTAGGGTAGCCGGAGCCGTCATAGTGTTCCTGGTGGCAGAAAACGATTTCGGCGGCGCTGGCGAGAAAGGGAATCTTGCGCAGCATGTGATAGCCGCGGCTACAGTGCTCACGCATGATCTCCTGCTCTTCGCCGGTGAGCCGGTCGGGCTTGCGCAGGATGTCGTCGGGGATGGCCATCTTGCCGATGTCGTGCAGGAAGGCGCCGCGGGCGATGATCTTGATCTGGTGCGGGGGCACGTTCATGGCGCGGGCCAGGGCGATGGTGTAGGCAGTGACACGCTTGGAGTGGCCTTCGGTCTCGGAGTCCTTGAGGTCGAGCGCGTCGCCGAGGGCCTCGAGGGTGATGTCGTAGCTGTGCTCGAGGTCTTCCATGGCGTGACGCAGCATCTCGGTGCGGGCTCGGACCATCTGTTCGAGGTTCTGCTGGTAATTCTGGTTGTCTTCGAGGGCCTTGCGATGGTTGAGCGCGCGCTGCACGGTGCTGAGCAGGTGCTCGCGCTCGAAGGGCTTGAGCAGGTAGTCATAGGCACCGCGACGCATGGCATCGATGGCTACACTGATGTCGTGAATGGCGGTGACCATGACGACGGGAAGGCTGGGGTATTGGGTGTGGATGCGTTCGAGCAGGACGATGCCGTTCAAGTCCTGCATGACGATGTCGGTGAGCACCAGATCAAAGAGCTTGAGGTCGAGGGCGGAGAGTGCTTCCTGGCCGCTGGAGGCCTGCACAACCTGGTAGCCCTGCTGCTCAAGCAGGTCGGCGATCATCTGACGGACCTGAGATTCATCGTCGACGATGAGGATGCGGTATATCGACTCCGGAGTGGAGCCTTGAGCCGTCCTGCTTTTCGTCTGTCCAGGGTGAGCCGGAAAGATCCATCCATTTGCTGCAAGGTTCAGTTCCACACAGCGCTCCCTTGCTTTCCAGGGATGATCTCCCTGTGGAATCAACGTGATCTGACTTGGCTCCTTGCGAGAGCCGAAGAGCTTTTATTCCGGACGAACTTGAGCATATACGCAAAATACCTGGGTTTGCGCATAGGCTTCATCCCATTGTCTGGAGGCTCCGGGGATGCTTTTCAGGAGCGAACTCCAGCCGATCTACCATTCCGCCGAACTGGATGATTGGATGCAACGAGCAGAACATTTGCTGCCTTGTGACGCCCAAATTTTTCCGTGCATGAGAGGGGGAACCTATGTCCAGAGCATTTCTCCAATACACGTGTAGTGTTCAGTGGTGTGCGGGGGGGGGCTCCACCCTGGCAACGAAGACCTGTCTCCAGTGGCCCGGTTTACTAGAGGGAAAAGACCCTCGACATCCCGCCTTTGCTCTACAGCAATTGGAAAAAGTCTCTAGGGAAATAAAGCTGTGCTGGCATTGTGACGCAACTGGAAGAAATTTGCGAGAGGAATTTTTCCCAGTTAGAAACGGCCAATTTACTTCTTGAGCTCGTTGCGGTGCAAACTGGCCCAGCCTTCCTTCACAATCTGGTGACTGCGGCCAACGGCCAGTGCATCGGAGGGCACGTCCCTGGTGATGCAGGAGCCGGCTGCGACGAAGGTGCCGTCGCCGAGGTTGACGGGAGCCACCAGGGTCGAGTCGCTGCCGATGAAGGAATTTGCACCAATTTTGGTGCGATGTTTGTGCGTGCCGTCGTAGTTGCAGGTGATGACACCCGCACCGATGTTGGTGTTCTCGCCGATTTCGGCGTCGCCCAGATAGGTGAGGTGGCCGGACTTGACGCCCTTGTGGAGCTTGGAGTTCTTGGTTTCGACGAAGTTGCCGATGTGAACCTCTTCGCCGATCTCGCAGCCCGGGCGCATGTGGGCGAAGGGGCCGATCTTGGCACCTGCGCCGATGGAGCTTTCCTCCAGCACGCAGCTTTGGCGGATGAGCACGTCGTTGGCCAGAGTGCAGTCTTCGAGAACCGAAAAGGAGCGGATGCGGCAGCCCGCGCCGACGCACGTTTTGCCAAGCAATTGCACAAAGGGCTCAAGGATGGCACCCGGGGCGACCTCGACCTCAGGATCGATGACCGAGGTTTCGGGCCGGTAGATGACGACACCGGAGGCGATCAGGCGCGTGGCGGTTTCTGTGCGCGCCAAGGCATCTTCGGCCACAATTTCTGCTGCTGTTTTCGTGCTCATGGAACCAACTCCTTCTACATGCTTTGGACGAAAGACTGAGTCCATTGTTTCTTACCCGGGCGGGGGACTCAAGTTGCGGGGACGAGGGACCGAAGAGCAGGGAATAGGGAACAGGGAGCAGTCCAAGAAGTTTATAGACTGTTCCCTGTTCCCTGCTCTTCGGTTATTGTGCGGCAGGCGGTTTCGGCATCGGGATGGTGATGTCGATGGGCTGCACCGGGCCGAGCTTCAGTGCGTCGAGCGAGGGCTTGATCTCTTCGCCCTTGCCGACGACCAGAATTGCCAGCTTGTCGGGGTGAATGTACTTTTTGGCGACGCGTTCGAGGTCGGCCGTGGTGACCTTCTCGATGCCTGCCTTGTAGGTTTCGAGGTAGTCGGCAGGATAGCCGTAGTACTCAAGCTGAACGCGGGCGCTCAGAACCTTGCCCCGCGAGTCGTAGAGGAACAGGTAGGAGTTGAGAATGTTGTCCTTGGCGCGCGCCAGTTCCTCTTCGGTGAAGGGGCGAGTGGTGAGGCCGTTGAGCTCGTCGAGCGTGGCCTTGGTCGCGTCGACGGTCGAGGCGCTCTTGGTCATCACCGTGGCGCGGAATACGCCGGGGTGATCGTAGCTGGCCCCGTAGCCGCCTCCGACCGCGTAGGCCAGCCCCAACTCGGTGCGCACCTTCTGGAAGAGCCGGCTGGCAAAACCGCCGCCGAGAATCTCGTTCATCACGGTGAGCGCAGGCAGGTCGGGGTTGTTGCGTTCGGTGCCGAGGCCAACGATGCGGATGTTCGACTGGTTGACGTCGTCCTTGTTGATGAAGTAGACGCCGGGTTTGGGACCGGCGAAGGCTTCGGTGCGCTTGGATGCGGACGCGACGGTGGACAGCTTGTCGAAGACGGCGCGAAGTTTGCTCTCTATCGCCGCGGAGTCGAAGTCGCCGCGCACCGAGACGATCAGCTTGCCCTTGAGGGTGTGCTCGTGCCAGGCGTCGAGATCGGCGGACGAGATGGGCTGGATTGTAGCCAACTCGGGCTCGCGGGTGTATGGGCTGGCAGCGCCGTAGACGAGCTTGGCGGCCTCGCGACCGGCAATTTCGCCTGCGTCGTCGTTGCGGCGCACGATGCCAGTGGCCTCCTGCTGTTTGGCGATTGCCAGCTTCTGTGCGTCGAACTGCGGATGGAAGAGAAGTTCCATGGCCAGATCGAAGACCTGATCGGCGTCGCCCTTCAGGGAGTTCCACGACAGCGCGGTCGAGTCGACGTCGCCGTCGGTTTCAATGCTGGCGGCCTTGGCTTCAAGCAGGTCGTCGAGCGCGTCGCCCGAGTGCTTGGCGGTGCCGCTGGTGCGCCAGCTCTGCGCATAGAGATCGACAAGGCCGGTCTTGGCCGCATCCTCATCGCGCGAGCCGCCGGGGATCAGCACCGAGCCGGAGACGAAGGGAAGCTCGTGATCCTCCTGGAGGAAGAGCACGATGCCGTTTTTCAGCACGATGCGCTTGGGCTGCTGCGGATGGAACTCATGCAGCTTGGGTGTGACGATCTTTTCCCATGGCTTGGCCTGCTGTGCGCTGAGAGCGGTGGGTGCCGCGAGGGCCGCGAGAAGAGCAAGGACGCCGAGAGGAGTGGATGCAACCTTTGAGGAAAAGAGCTTCATTGCGCGCCTCCCGCGTGTTGCGCCGGCGCTTGCGGAGCGGCGGCAGGTTGGGTGTTGGTGTCGATCTCGCCGCTGGTGCGGTTGGAATCGACGAAGACCTTGCCCGCGACGCGGCGAATGTCGGCCTTTTGCACCTTGTCGACGCGATCGAGTTGCAGGAAGAGTTCGCGCCAGTCGCCGTAGCGGGTCTGGTACTCGGCCAGCGAATTGGCCAGACCCTGATTGTTGGCCAGGCCGCGCAGAAGGTCGGCGCGGGCGCGGGTCTTGTACATTTGGAGTTCGGCGTCGCTTACGTCGGCGCTCTTCAGCTTGTCGATCTCCTTGTGAATGGCGGTGCGCATCTCGGCGGGTGTGTGGCCGGGCTGCGGCACGGCGAAGAAGGCGAACAGACCGGGATATTTGCCGCCTGGGAAGGGGCTGAAGCCCTCGGCCGCGGCGGCAATCTGCTGATCGCGGACCAGGCTCCGATACAGGCGCGAGACGCGACCATTGGAGAGAATATCGCCGATGGCGTCGTAGACGTCGGCGTCGGGGTCCTTGTAGTTGGCGCGGTGATAGCCCTCGATGTAGAAGGGCTGCGTCTTTTCGCGAATGACGACGGACTTTTCAGCGAACTGCTCCGGCTCGACGGTGGTCATCTCTTCGGGCTGCGGCCCGCCGGGCACGCGGCTGAAGTATTTTTCCAGGAGGGGGAGGGCCTCGTTGGCCTTCACGTCGCCTACGACAGCAACCACGATATTCGAGCCGACGTAGTACTCCTTGTGGAAGGCCATGGCCTCGGTAGCCGTGATCTGCGAAACCTCGCTGGGCCAGCCGATGCCGCTGCGACCGTAGGGATGGGCGACGTAGGCGGTGGCCAGAAACTGTTCGACGAGCCGGCCAATGGGATTGGAATCGGTTCTCATGCGCCGCTCTTCGACGACCACGTCGCGCTCCTTGTAGAACTCGCGTGGAACGGTGTCAGAGAGACGGCTGCTTTCGAGCCATGCCCATAGCTCAAGGCGGTTTTCCGGCATCGACCAGAAATATTCGGTG
>Ga0224528_1002374_pt1 | contig 10757 bp, 4 predicted proteins | sample CBST25metaG_2_FD_179888 | JGI IMG/M metagenome (GOLD analysis project Ga0224528, IMG submission 179888) | Peat soil microbial communities from Stordalen Mire, Sweden - C.B.S.T25 | ecosystem: Environmental > Terrestrial > Soil > Wetlands > Peat | place: Sweden: Norrbotten County, Stordalen Mire...
ATGCAGGGCAGTGCGCAGGCATCCAATGCGTTGCGCGCCATGGACCTCGGAATCATCGTGACACCGACGATGGCAGACGCTGAGGCGGTGCTGAAGCAGTTGAGCGCCGGTACGGACTTCTCGGTGCTGGCAAAGGAAAAGTCCATTGATGCCACCTCCTCCGACGGCGGTTACATGGGGAAAGTCGACCCGAATCAGCTCCGTGGCGAGCTGCGGGATGCCTTGCAAGGGCATGGTGTTGGACAACTCACGGATGTGGTGCATCTGCCCTCAGGCTTTGCGATCCTGAAAGTGCTGCCGGTGGCGCCTCCCACCGCGGACCTCAATCCGAAGCGGATTTCGTCGCTGGTTTCGACAGGCGCCATCCGGTTCGGCGCACCGGTCTCCGGTCTCGGAGAGGCAGACGCGGCCTTCCAGGACTATCCCAAGCCGGAGGGCTTTAATCACGATCTCCACACCGCCTGCGAAATTCGGCAGAAGTCGTTGGCCGGTGCGAAAGAATCGCTGCGGGGCTATTTGGCTCCGGAACACGCTGCGGGAAACAGCCAGAATTCAACGGTCGATCTGATCCAGGGACACTCTGCCCTAGCACAGCTCTATGCTTTCAGCGGGGAGATGGAGAAATCGATCGCGGAATGGAAGGCGGCTTACCAGCTTGCCTCCTCCGAGTTCCCCGGATTCCTCCCGAATCTCGATGAAAGCCTGGGCGCCTCGTATCTTCATTTGTCGGAGATGGAGAACGGGATCTATCGCAACTCGCGCGACCTCGACATTTTCCCTCCCATGCACCCGGGTGCCAGTTATGAGCGGAAAGATGACTCGAAGCGGGCTATTGAATATTTCCAGAAATATCTGGATCAACGGCCCGATGACCTGGAAGTGAGATGGCTGTTGAATCTGGCGTACATGACGCTGGGCGAGTATCCAGCCGGTGTGCCGACGGCCTATCTGATTCCCGAGAAGGACTTTCATTCCAAGGAGAACATAGGGAGGTTTGTCGATGTGGCGCCAGCCGCCGGGCTCAATGTGTTTCGTGGAGCCGGCGGCGTCATTGTGGACGATTTCGACAATGACGGACTTCTGGATGTCGTGGTCTCGAGCCTGGACGTCTGCGACCCGATCCGTTTCTTCCATAACAACGGAGATGGAACCTTCAGCGACCGGACCGAGCAGGCCGGTCTGATCGATCAGCTTGGCGGCCTGAACATCGTGCAGGCGGATTACAACAACGACGGCTGCATGGACATTCTGGTGTTGCGCGGAGGATGGGAGTTCCCGCAGCGCAGATCTCTTCTGCGCAACAATTGCAATGGGACGTTCAGCGACGTGACCGACGCCAGCGGCCTGGGAGCTACGGTAACCTCCACCCAGGCCGCAGCATGGGCCGATATCGACAACGATGGTTATCTGGATCTTTTCATCGCCAGCGAGCGAGCACCAGCCCAGCTCTTTCATAACAAGGGAGATGGAACGTTCGAAGAGATCGGGCAGGCGGCCGGGATCGATCAAACGGCATTTTCAAAAGGCGTTGCCTCAGCCGACTACGACCATGACGGGTTTGCTGACTTCTATGTGACCAATCAAAATGGGGTCAACTTTCTGTACCACAACAACGGCAACAAAACCTTCACCGAGGTGGGCAGACAGGCAGGCGTGCAGGCGCCGTCGTTCAGCTTTGCCACATGGTTTTTCGATTACGACAATGACGGCTGGCCCGACCTGTTTGTCGACAGCTATCTGACGGCGATCGAAGAATCCGTCAAGACGTTCGTTGGACGGCGTCACAACGCCGAGACCTTGAAGCTCTATCGCAACAAACACGACGGGACTTTTGAAGACGTCTCGGCACGGGTGGGTCTGGATAAAGTCTTCATGCCGATGGGAGCCAACTTCGGCGACATCGACAACGATGGTTTTCTGGACATCTATCTCGGCGTGGGACAACCCTCGTTTACTGCTCTTCTCCCGCACATCCTGTTGCGCAACAACGAGGGCAAGTCGTTTGTCGATATCACCCAGTCCTCAGGTACCGGAGAACTGCACAAAGGGCATGGAATCGCATTTGGAGATCTCAGCAGGCAAGGACGCGAAGACATCGTGGCCGAGATTGGCGGAGCGGTGCCCGCCGACAAGCATGCGCTGCGCGTCTTCGCGAATCCTGGAAATGAGAATGACTGGCTCAATGTGTGGTTGGTGGGCGTGAAGAGCAATCGATCCGGTGTTGGAGCGCAAATCAGAGTCACGGTGCAAGATGGCAACGCCTCGCCGCGGTTCATTTATCGGACTGTCGGACAGACGAGTTCGTTTGGCGCCAATCCCATGGAACAAAACATCGGGCTTGGACACGATGCGCATTCCATCACGCTGGACGTGTGGTGGCCGGCTACCGGCGCCCGGCAGCATTTTACCGATGTCGCCAAGAATCAATACCTCGAAATCAAGGAATCTGCGACGAGTTATACGCGCCTGGAGCGTCATCCGTTCCGGTTGGGCCAAAGCGCGGCGCCGTCCGTTGCGGCGGCCGCGCCTTTGAGCAAATAGGCACGCACGGTGAGCCTGAGGAGGGATAAATGAACAAGAGATGGGCAACGCTGGCAGCAGCGATCTGCATTTCGGTTGCGATGCAAGCCTGGGCAGCCGAGCAACACACCGCGCAGGGCATATTGCTCGAAGTAGATCGGGCCAAGGGAGCTATCACGGTGTCGTGCGATGCGATCCCCGGATACATGGAAGCGATGGTCATGCCATTTACGGTGCGCGATCCAACGGTTCTGAAGGCCTTTGAGCCCGGCACGACGGTGCGTTTCACCATGGTGGAGCAAGGGAATGAGGAATACGCCGAGCAGCTGCAGACGATCAAGATCACCAACTATGAAGCCGAGCCCACCGAGGCGGGACGCCTGACATTCCTCCACCGCACGCTGAATCCGGCGGCAGCGGCCAGGCAGGTCGCCATCGGGCAGCAGGTTCCGGACTTCACCTTATCGGACCAGGCGCAACACGAAACGCATTTCACGCAATTCCGCGGAAAGGTGGTGGCGTTGACCTTTGCCTATTCGCGCTGCCCGAACCCGAACTACTGTTTCCGTTTGTCAAACAACCTGTCGCGGCTGAGCCAGCGGTTCCGCGATCGTACCGGGCGCGATCTGGTGCTGGTAACGATTGTGATCGACCCGGATAACGACAAGGGCAAAGCGCTGGAAAGATATGCGGACACCTGGAAAGCCGACTCGGCGACATGGCATTTCCTAACCGGCAAACTCTCCGATGTTCGGAGCGTCGCGGATTTGTTTGGCATGAACTTCTGGAACGATGAGGGATTCCTGACACACTCGTTCCACACAGTGGTGGTCGACCGGGAAGGGCGGCTGGCTGCGAATCTGGAGGGGAATCAATTCACGGCCGAGCAACTGGGCGATCTGGTGGAAACCGTCTTGAGCAGCCCGGACCTGAGCGCGCGCACGCCCGCGGCTGCGATGAGTAACGCCCCAACCTCCAATGATCGTAGTCACTAATAACAGCGGACGCCGCACGGGTTCGTTCTCTACATTGGACGCGCACTGCAAGATAGATTGCCTCAAAATGCAGGACGTCTCTGATAGTGCGGCCGCGGTGCGCAGATTGTTCACAGTCCACCACCTCTGATAACGTCTCTATTTGCGGAGACTTTGCACTCCAAGCGAAGCCGAAGTCTCCGAGACAATCGTGGAGTGTGAGGGCCTGTCTTGAAATTGAGAATTGCAGTGTTGTCTTTTTGCCTTGCTTCGCCTGCTGTTCTGGCGGCCTTGCCGTTGACTGCGCCCACGCCATTGACACTGCCGCGGATCCTTTCCAATCACATGGTGGTCCAGCGGGATCTGCCGGTACATGTGTGGGGAGAGGCCATGCCGGGCGAAGTTGTGGAGGTCACTTTTCGGGGCGAAACGCGGGGCGTGACCGCCGGGGCGTTGGGCCACTGGAGCGTCTACCTGAAGCCAGGCGCAGCGGGCGGCCCGTTCGACATGACGGTCAAGGCAACTCCGACCATGGACAGCGCGGCCGAAGCGCCGCAGATTATCAAAATCATGGACGTGCTCGTGGGAGATGTATGGGTGGCTTCCGGCCAATCCAACATGGAATTCACGATGCGCCAGGCGGCTACCGCAGACCAGGACCTGCCCAAGGCGGACAATGATCAGATCCGCCTGCTGACTGTGACGAAAAAGACGTCCGAGTATCCGCTCGTCGACTTGGCGGGCGCCGATGGCTGGGAAGCGTCGTCGCCGGAGTCGGCCAGGAACTTCTCCGCCGTGGCGTGGTACTTTGGGCGCGACATCGAGCAGCGTGAGCATGTGCCGGTTGGGGTGATCGACTCCACCTGGGGAGGCACGCTGGCCGAAGCCTGGACGCGTGAGACGGCGCTCGCCCAGGACGCTGCACTGGCTCCGGTCTTTGCGGCGTGGGGCAAGATGACCGAAGGCGAGCCCGAAGCCCTGCTGCGCGACAAGGACGAGGAGCGGCAAAGAGCTGAGGCCAAAGCGGCGGGCAAGCCTGCTCCGCAGTTTCCCTGGCATCCGAATCTGCTGAGCTGGGGCCCGGGCATGCTGTGGAATGGCATGATCGCCCCACTCACGCCGTTTCCGATTCGCGGCGTGATTTGGTATCAAGGCGAGACCAACAGCGCCCTCGCGCGCGCCCAGCTCTACAAAAAAGTGTTCAGCACCCTGATTGAAGATTGGCGCCACGAATGGGCCGAGGGCGATTTTCCCTTTCTGTTTGTGCAAATCTCCAATTTCAAATCGACGCCGAGCGAAGACTGGGCGGAGCTGCGCGAACAGCAGTTGAAAACCCTCGCGCTGCGCAACACTGCGATGGCCGTGACGATTGATATCGGCAATCCGGATAACGTTCATCCTACCGACAAGGTGGATGTGGGTGACCGGCTCGCGCTCGCGGCGCGCGCGCTGACTTATGGCGAAGCGGTCAGTTATTCCGGCCCCATTTTCCGCCAGGCGACGCCCGAGGGCGCGGCCATCCGCGTGTGGTTCGAAACCATAGGCCATGAGGCCAAAGGCTTGGTAGCCAAGGGCGGGGAACTCACAGGCTTTGAAGTTGCCGGAGCTGACGGAAAGTTCATGCCAGCCGCGGCCAGGATCGATGGCAACACAATCGTCGTCCGCAGTGATCTGGTGGCAGAGCCAAAGCTGGTGCGCTACGGATGGGCCAACAGCCCGCAATGCAATCTGTTCAATGAAGCAGGACTGCCGGCTTCGCCGTTTACTTCGGTCGAATGAGCCATCATTGAAATCAGATTTTCTCGCGCAAAGAATCGCTGCGCCGTCCTGAATCTCGATGAGTGTGAGCGCATACTTCCTCTTATTGATCCGGCCCCCAAATAGCAGCACCGTGTCCCATCCATCTCGCAGGTTTGATCGCGAAATGGGTGGGAAGGCGCAACACTTTTTAAGGGCAGAACCAATAAAGCCGGACCTGAGTCAATGTGTCGTGTTCAGTCCATGCGAAGTCGCCGCTGGATGGCCGCGTCGACTTCGGTGCCATGCCATTGGAATGCACCAACACTGGCTCAGCAATAGCGTCGATGTCCCTTCATTCGAACTAGCCCCTTGTCCCTTCGGCTTTGCACGGTCTCCCATGATAGCGGTATCATGACGACACCCACCGCCCGCCAGGTTCGCATCTCGGGCGAACCTGGGTCGTCGCGTTGCCAAGCGTGCCAGACAAAGTGCGTGAGGGTCTGCGGGTTGCCATGGCTCTGGCTCAACGGGTTCAGACAACGGAATCAACGGGGAATATGCATGCGTCGATGTGTTTGGTTTCTTTTGGCGGCCTCAATCCTGCCTTTGCAGCTTGAAGCAAAGACAGTTGTCTTCTGGCAGGCGGGATTTCCGACGATTGCGAGCCAGCCCATGGATCGACCGACTCTCGACAAAACCCTTGACGGCCTGGAGCCGCTCTTCGCCGACGTGAAGAGCCTCGCCGATCAGGAATCGCTTTCGAACGTCGACCTGCTGGTGCTGCCGTACGGCTCGGCGTTTCCGATCGAGGCGTGGAAGAGTATTGAACGCTACCTGAATGCGGGCGGCAATTTGCTCGTGATCGGCGGCCAGCCGCTTCGGACGCCTGTAAGTCTCGTGAATGGGCAATATCGCGCGGGCAGCCCTCAGGACACGTACGCGCGCGTGCTGGGGTTTCGTCACACCTACGAGGTGCCGGTTGAGAGCGGGGCCAAGTTTCAATGGAGGCGAGGGTACTCGTGGCTGCCGAGCATCGAAATACGAGCGCAGCGATTCTTCGCGGTAGAGGGCCGCTTGAACGGCCTCGGCTACATGGCCGATTCCACGGGATTGCTGGTCGCAGCTCCGGTGATCGTAGCGGACCGCACCGGCGGGGGGCAGGACAGCCAGATGTTGGGCAGTCGAATCGTGGCCTTGGACTTCGATCCTGAGCCCGGCTACTGGCGGAGCGAAGACGGCATTTCTCTGGTTCGCCAAGCCGCAGAGTATGCTCGCCACGGAGCGACCGACTTTTCTGTCGAGACACTTTTCTCTGCAATCCGTCCCGGAGAACCTCCCGTGGTCACGGTCCATCTGCGCATTCCCCGACAAGAGGAAGCTGGCACGGCGCATCACAGCGAGGTGAAACTGCAACTCAGTTCGGAAAAGGAAGTTGTTGCAACGGCCACACTACCGATTGCGGGAAGCGAGGTCGCGGACGTAGCGGCGCCATTTCATACGCCATTGCCGGCCGGCTTCTACACAGCCTCAGCGATTTATAGCGAAGGCGGGCGTAGCCGCGAGGCTTATCAGAATGGCTTCTGGGTGACAGAGCGCAGCGCGCTCGCCTCCGGACCCGCACTCGGCGTTCGCAGCGACTTTCTCACCCTGGACGGCAAGCCCTTCTTCCCCGTGGGAACCAACTACTTCACGACCGAAGAAAACGGATGGGATTTCTCGGGTCCAAGAAACGCCTTTGTGTGGGACAGGGATTTTGCGGAAATGGCGGCCCACGGCGTCAGCTTTGTGCGCACAGGCGTGTGGATGCCGAGGGCGAAGTTCATTGAGCCCAACACCGGCGGCGCGAATGAGCGGTTTCTGCGGAATCTGGAAGCCTTTCTGATTTGCGCGCACCGGCATAACATCGCGGTCAACTTTACATTCTTTGCGTTCTCTCCGCAGGCTAGCATGTCTTTGCCCCGTCAAGATGCGGGCGGTGTCCCTTCCAATCCTTATACAGACCCGAACTCGGTTAGGTCCGAGCAGGCGTATGTCCGCTCGGTGGTGGAGCGCTTCGGAGATGTGCCGTGGCTTTCCTGGGACTTGATCAACGAACCCAGCTTTTCCAACCCGATGCACATTTTTAAGGGTAATTATCCGAATGCCGATCCGACGGAGATAGCCGCGTGGCATAAGTGGCTCAGACAAAAGTATGGCAAGCTCTCCGTGTTGGGCGAAGCATGGCGCGTGCCGGCTGAAGATCTGGTTAGCTTCGACGCCGTTCCGCTGCCTTCGATTGGCGACCTTCGCTACGAGCGGTACCGAAATCCGAATCAGGTTCGCACGTTGGACTACAACCTGTTTGCGCAAGATATGTTCAGCAACTGGGTTACTTCGATGGTCGCAGCGATCCGATCGTCGGGCAGCACTCAGTTGATCGATGTGGGGCAGGACGAAGGCGGTGTGACGGATCGCGTACTCAATCAGTTTTATGGTGGCGCCGGTGTGTCTTTCACAACCAACCACACCTATTGGAACGACGACGCGCTGTTGTGGGACTCGGTTGCAGCGAAGCGGCCTGGAGTTCCCAATATCACAGGCGAGACAGGGTATCAGCCGGCGTGGGCTCCCGATGGAACCTGGAGATATGACGAGTTCACCGGCCTGGGGTTGACGGAGCGGAAGTGGGCGCTCGGATTTGCCGCGGGCGCCAGCGGAGCGATGCAGTGGGACTGGGCCCGCGAAGTGGACTTCGGGATGCAACGCAGCGACGGCTCCGCAAAGGCGTGGGAAAACATGATGTGCGATCTGGGCGCGTTCGCCAAGGCCGCAGCTCCTTTCGCCGAGCGTCTCATCGAGCCAGACGTCGCGATCGTTCTGCCGCAGTCTTATCAACTATCTGTGTCGAATGCGCTTGCGCTGGAGGCGCAGCAATCTGCAGTGAGGGCGCTCTATCACTATGCCCGCAGCGAAGCCTATGCTGTCGGCGAATACCAGAGCCAACTGCTTGGATCGCCAAAGCTCATCCTTCTTCCATCGCCCTTCGGACTCACCGATGCCGCGTGGGAGGAGATCGAGCAGAGAGTGCGTGCTGGAGCTGTGCTGCTGGTGAGCGGGCCCTTCGGCGAAGATCCTCATTTCCACGAGACCGGCAGGCAAGATGCAATCGGGTTCCCTTATCGAAGCGAGCCGCTCACCGTGCGCGATACGCTTTTTCATTTTCCTGGAGGCGCGGAGTTACTCGAATTTTCCGGCACGAAGACAACCGTTCTTAGCAGGGCGATTCTACCCAATGGCGAGGATTGGCAAGAGAAGACTGTGGGAAAAGGCAAGATACTTTTCTCCGCGCTGCCGCTGGAGTTGAACGGCAACCTTCAGGCCATTGCGGACGTTTACAGCTATGCCCTCAAGGCGGCGAATGTATCGCCCGTTTACTCGACCACGCTGAAGGATCCTGGAATCCTCATCTGCCCAACGCTCTTTCCGAAAGCAACCCTGTACGTTCTGACTTCGGAGTCCAACCAGAGTGAGGTCTCCTTTGAAGACATCAGGAGCGGAAAGAGGTTCTCCGGAGAACTGGCGAGCGGACGCGCAGCCCTGCTTCTGGTCGGCACGGATGGCAAACTGCTCGCAACGTACAACTGGCCGAATCGATAAGGCGTAGCAGGCGGCCGAGCGCAGACTGCTTCGAGCGATGGATAAAAGTGTCGCTGGTTGATTGCTCGGGGTGCGGCGCGAGGACTATAGGCCCGAGCCAACGGCCGCCTCGCCGCAGGCTGCGGTAAACACGTGCCTGGCTCCGGCGTCATAAACCTGAACGGAGTTCTCCGCGACGGCGAACTTAAATATCAAATTTATGATAGCGATCCCACCATAAACTACGTCGTCCTCTGTAGAGAACATGGCGACTGAAAAATAAATGTTGACAATGATGTTTGCGAAAACGTATAGGTTGTTAGTCGATGGTAGCGCTATCATTACTACTTCGATTTGATATCGATACCATCAGGGATGTCCAGGGACCCGCGCCGCCAACAGAAGGCTGGGCCGTCCGGCATGCCTGCAAAGTGCGACACTTGAGGAGGCAGTGTGAAGCAAATCTGCAAGTTAATCTGCCTGACCGTTCTCGCCTTTCTTGGGGTTTTCGTTTCGGCGCAAACTCCAACGGGCACCATACAAGGTGTGGTGACCGACAAGACAGGCGCGGCAGTTCAGGGTGCAACCATCAACATCGTCCGGACGGAAACGAACGAGACGCATAAAGCGGTGTCCGATGTGGGCGGCCGATACACCATCCCATTCGTGCAACCGGGCAACTACACCGTGACGGTGGAGGCTGCCGGTTTCCGGCCCGCCAAGCAGAACAACATCCAGGTCGAAGTTGCCGGCACACGCCCGGTCGATTTCAAGCTGGACGTTGGCCAGGTGACGGAGACCGTTGAGGTCAGCGCCACTACCGAGAATCTGGACACGGACACCTCCAGCCTGGGCGAAACCATCCAGACCCAGATGATCACCGATTTGCCCGACAACGGACGCAACCCCTTCGACTTTGCAACCCTGGTCCCGGGCGTGAACAACGTCGGTTCCGCATCGACGCCGCACATTGGCGGCAGCCGCAACGGCAACAACGAACAGCAGATCGACGGCATGACCAACATCCTGCCGGAAAACAACGTGGGCAACAACTCCAGCGCCTATCAGCCGGTGATGGATTCGGTTGAGGAAGTCAACGTACAGACCAGCGTACTGGCGGCTGAATTCGGACGTTTCTCCGGTGGCACGATCAGCCTGGTCACCAAGAGCGGAACCAACCAGTTGCACGGATCGTTCTTCGAATTCCTTCAGCAAGGCGCCATGGATGCCATTCCATTCGGCACCCCGGGTCAGAAAAACACCAATGGCAAGCCAGACATGCACCGCTATCAGACAGGCGGCACGGTCGGCGGACCGATTGTGGTCCCCGGCTACAACGGCCGCAACAAGAGCTTCTTCTTCTTTGACTATGAGAAGTCGTCTGAGACGGACGGAGCGACCGGCACCTACTCGGTGCCGCAGACGGCTTGGGCGCAGGGCGACTTCACGGGACTCTTTGGTTCCACAACGCCTGTTCTCTACGATCCGAAGTCGGTAAAGAAGACCGGAACAGATGACAAGGGCAACCCGATCTATACTCGCACGCCTCTGCAGGGCGCGGACGGATCGTACAACAAGCTCCCCAACAGCTACTTGATCTCGCCCGCATTTAAGATCGCTCAGAATGTGTTGAGCTATTACCCTGCGCCAACTTCGTCGGCAGAATATAACAACTACACGACGGCAGGCTCTTCTCCGAACAACTACTGGCACTATGATGCGCGCTTGGATAAGGACGTGACGCAGAAGTGGCACTCGTTCCTGCGCTGGTCGCAACAGTATGGCAGCAGTGCACCGCTGAACGACTATGCCAGCGTCAAGGGTGGCGTGGGTTCGCCGAGCAACTGGAATGGCCCGATGAACACTTCGGCGCTGAGCATCTCATTCAACAACACCGTCACCTTCTCG
>Ga0224528_1002381_pt1 | contig 10738 bp, 7 predicted proteins | sample CBST25metaG_2_FD_179888 | JGI IMG/M metagenome (GOLD analysis project Ga0224528, IMG submission 179888) | Peat soil microbial communities from Stordalen Mire, Sweden - C.B.S.T25 | ecosystem: Environmental > Terrestrial > Soil > Wetlands > Peat | place: Sweden: Norrbotten County, Stordalen Mire...
GATAGAGCAGCGTACCCGCCTTGTCGTTGCGCGTGTAGTAGAAACTGGCGCCATCCTGGGCAAAGCTGACGCTGCCGTAGCGGGCCGTGGGCAGTTCGTCTTCCAGGGTTTTGCCAGTCCGCACATTGAAGACGCGAATGCTCTGCTCGTCGGCTCCGCCCTGGCGCACGGAGTAGGCAAGCAGCGCGCCGTCGTAAGAGATGGCCGAGATGCCGACCGAGGTATTGGAATCGGTGCTCAGCACGGCGGGATCGACGATTCTTTCGTCTCGATTTGCGCTGGCTGGGCCGCTCCAGCCGCGGCGCAGATAGATCGAGGCCTGCTCCTCGTCCGCCAGCCGCTTCATAAAGAAAAAATTGCCGCCACGCTCAATCGGCGTGGACCAGTGTGCGACGTGCTCGAGCGCGTCCAGATCGCCAGCTACCTGGGGGCGGATGCGCGCCTGCTTCAGATAGCGCGCGGTGTAGGCGTTTTGGACGTCGATAAAGGCACGGGTGGCGGGGCTTTTCGCGTCTTCAAGCCAGCGGTAGTTGTCGGTGATTTTGGTTCCGAAGTAGTCTTCCACCACGGGAATGGCTTCGACAATGGGAGGCGTGGGCAGGGTGATGCCGTCGCCGCCGTGAATTGCCGAAAGCGCGGTTTGCGCTCCGGCTGCCAGAACTGTGCTTAAAACTGCCGAAAAAGCCGAAAGGAACCGCCGCATGAGTCGCTCTCCCTGGCTTTAGGATACGCACTGAGGCGGGCTGAGACGCTGGTGGCCGCGCGAAATCTGAACCGTCATTTCATCGGCTACGAACTCGACAAAAAATATGTTCAGGTGTGCGAAAACAGATTGGACGACAGCGATCAGCTTCAATTCATGCAATAGCCAGAACGTCGTTGATCGAGACAGCGCGCAGCTTTTTTCGCGCCCACAGATAGTACGGTCTGGCTTATAACCTATTTATTTTCTTTGAGAAAGATGGAGCCGAAAGTCGGACTCGAACCGACGACCTGCTGATTACGAATCAGCTGCTCTACCAACTGAGCTACTTCGGCTTGCTCTTTTGATTGTACCGTCGCCCCCGCTTCCGGTAAAGTTTGGCGGCGAAATATTCCGGCCAGCCAGCGTGGCTCAGCGCAAGAAAACTCTCAGGCCAACCCCCACAGCGACGCAAAGTCCCGGAAATCAGTCGTTAAACGGAAAGAGCCGCCCGGCAACAGGGCAGCTCTTTCCTCAGGGAGAATAGTTCCAACGGAGGCAAAGCCATCAGAACATTCTGGCTGCATAGTAGGGGCGGGGGAAGCGGGTGTCAAGGGGCAAAGATTGGAGATATAAGTCGTTTTTATTCAATAAAATAAGAAAGTCGCTGTTGAAAATTGGCGAGAGTCTGATTCGCCCCCTGTTCGCCTTTTCCGCTTGACATCAAATCGATATTTCAGGGGGTTTTGCGGGGTTTGCGCCCGGTTTTCCACAGGTTTTACACCCTGACCGAGCGGGAGTTCGGGGCGCATCAAATCTGCAAAAATTCTTTTTTCAGTCTTGTAAATTCAAGCGGATGAACTCCTCGTCGTAAACCGAGGAAACCGGCTTGCCACGCGCAATGCGATAGAGCGCCCGCCCGCCGCCGAGGAAAAATCCCAGCAGAATGGCCGCCAGCGAGGCGATGATCACAAACACAATGATGTTGAGCAGCAGCTTGCCGGTTTTGGCCACTTCCGACACGGTGGGCTGGGGAATGGAGGTCAGCTCCGACTCGTAGTGAACCAAGGCAAGCAGCTTGTGGCTTTCATCGGGAATGGCGTCGCCCGAGACCAGGGCGACCAGCGGGCCACTACGGCGCACTTCGAGCGAGGCCAGGTCCGACTCCACCAGCGGCTTGGGCCAGACCGGCTGGGCCTGCTTGCCGGCCTGGATGTAGGCGCGGATCTTCTGCTCTTGGGCGGCAGCCATCTGGGGGGTGGGGTAGTCGATGATGGTGAGGGTAGCTGGGCCGGAGCGCAACGAGTAGTTGGCGGTGACGGTCTCCGCGCCGCGATCGAAGCCGACCAGCTCAGGCGGCAGCACACCGCCCGCGCCCACGTAGCCGGCCGGGCCCACCGCGTAGTGGGTGGTTTGGCCATCGAGCTTGAGCTGAAGGGGCTGGCTGGCTTGGGGCAGGCTGGACATGATGGGCGGAGCCAGCGCATTATTGCCCTCGGGCTTGGGCAACTGGCTGGCCAGCTCGCGCAGTTCAGAGCCAGACATGGGCCCGATGCGCGAAAAATTGGCGTCCACCACGGTGTTGCCTAACCAAAAAAGCACACGGTTGTGGTCCGAGGTTGCGCCGGAGCCGATCTGCTCCTTGGGCCATCCGTTTTGGCGATAAAAGGAGTAAGCGCCAAAGGCACCGCTGGCGTCGTGAAAGCGCAGGGCGCGCAGGGTGAGGGTTTCGCCACTGCGCTGATAGCTGGCCTGCTCGGCGTCGGTAAAGTCATACTCCTTGAGCGCGGCAGCGTTGGCGGCATCGGCCTGAGCGGCGTCGGTGAGCTTTTTGGCAGGTTGGGCAGAGACCCATCCAGAAAAGGTCTGCGGCAGCAGCGCCTTGGGCACGGGCGGAAGCACCAGGTGCGCCGCGCCCTGCGGGGCCTTGGCCTGTGCCGGAAGAGCCACGGAGCCCGCCAACAGCAGCGCCGAACAAAGCAAAATCGAAAATGAACGCATCAAGACGCTCCAGTCTTCAGGGTACACGCTTGGGGCCCGCCGCCTCAAAAAGCGAGTCGCCCCTTGCGCCGACGCTGGAAGAAACTCAGCGTCAACGCAGGAGGCGACTCGCTGCACAACAAACAACTGTTCATACTGCCCGTCCTCGCGGAAGAGCAGTGCGGAATCAGGCGCTGGCGACCTTCTTGTCGGATTTCTCAGGAACCGGATTTTGAGAGACTGAGCGACCCCGTGGAGGCGCACTGGTGAGTTCGCGCTCAGGCTGGTAGCCCTCATAAAGCGGCCTCCGGCTGTTCTTCTCCACCGTTATTACGGATGCAGACGAATGATTCTGGGACATATCAAACTCCTTCAGCGATTTTACTCGAAAAGTTCAACGGCCAGGATTTCATCGTTCATGATGATGATTCCCCGGGAGTGCTCGACTTCGCTTAAAAAACGGTCTTTGTCGTCGAGTATCCAGACTTCTTCCAAATAGATTTGCTCATCCGCAGGGTTGGATGACGCAAAGGAATTGAGGCCAAACCTCCCGCCGATTTTATCTCCGTTTTTGAGATAGACAATGATCCAGAACGGTGTGCGTTTGCGGAAAACGTAATCCCATGGCTTGCGGATGGGGTGAACAAAATGCTTCCCAATCGGCCTCCAGCCTGAAAGCCTCAGAAACAGAATAGGCCAGCAAGCGGGAACAACAAGCATGATTGCGACGACCGACAGCGAGTACCAGACAAAGTGCTGGTGATAGAAATCGCCCGTTTGGATGAAGCCGATCAGCCAAAACAACGCCGCAAAGTTAAGCGTGCTGTAGCTGATCGCATCAAGCAGAGACTTCGATGTGTCCCTCGGTTCTCCCGGCACCAAAAGGTCATAGACCTTCATGGAGATAAACCCCGGGAGAACAAAGATCAGGAAGAGTGCGAGCTTGTCTGCGCTCCAGATGTCCATTTTGGACTCCAATCACCCCTTGCGCAGTGGAAGGTGCCCACCAAAGGGGCCAACGTCAACGCAAGAGGCGATTCGCGGCACAACGGTCAACTGTTCACTGTCTGCTGTTAGCTGTTCTACGCCCCGTCCTCGCGGAAGAGCGGGTGTGGAATCAGCTTGCGATAGTCTTCCTGGTGAGCGTTGTCGAGGCAAGCCTCGATGATGCGCTTGCCCAGCGGATTGAGGTCGGGAACCAGGAACTGCTTCAGCTCCTTGGCGAAGAACTCGCGCCACTGCCGCGCGCCCTCCTCGTAGACCTCCATGCCGCCTTGCAACTGCTCTTCCACTTGCAGGAAGACACGAGGAATCATCGAGCCCTCGATGCGCAACTGATGGGGAATGTAACCCAGCAGCGGACAAATCGCCTCGCCCACCTGCTCACGCGAGAACATGGCGCTGCCGCGGCGGGCCAGGTATTCGCGAGCAATCCACTCGGACATGAAGCCTACATGCCAGGCACCGATATATTGGTTGGGAATCAGCACATAGTGAGTTTCCGGCGTACTCAGAATCTGGTCCAGCAGCAGGTTGGCCTGATCCACGCGGCGACCGGTGGCAAAGGCCCAGTACGAACCCACGCCTTCCGACTGCATCCCCGTGGTTTTGGTCGCCTGAATGCTGGGGTTGGCGTGTCCGCGCGGAGCCGCCAGACGCCACAGCCAGGCCAGCGCCGGGCTCAGCACGTGCAGCATGGCCAATATGCCATAGAGCTGGCTGTCTTTGTGGGTGGGCGGGCAGCGTACGCCAAAGCTGCGTACCGAAATCTGCTGCGGCCCTTCCATCACGTCAGCAATCAGTTGCCGTGGCAAAATCACCCGCGGATTGGGGCAGGGCTTGCCCGGCGCGTCTTCCACATGCTCCCAGGTGAGGCAAGTGCCGCCCGGAACAATGTAGTGGTTGAGGAAGATGAGCGGCTCGGGCGGCTCGATGCACAACCGCTCCAGCGCCGGCGCGGTGCCGTAGCTGTGAATGTGGTCCACACGCACAAACCAGCCGTTTTCTGCATCCACCACGGACAAACGACCGCTCGTGCCTTGAATCTTGGGATGCGCGCAGGCCATGTCGTCGGCAATCGGACGCAAGTGGCAGGCCTCGGGCAGGTTCAGGGTGCGCTCTTCCTTGGTGATCACGTTTTGACCCAGCAGCAGGCGGCCATCCTCCATGCGGTGGATGGGCTCGGTCATTTCGCTCTTGCCGCCGCCCGAGGCGCCCTCGTGCATGATGACCACTTCGTTCTCATACGGCGTCACCACGGCCACGGCAGCGCAGTGATTGGTCACCCAGCCCTCGTGCTCGCCCTTGTCGAGCAGCATCGAGTAGACGCCTTTTTTGGCGCTCGGGCCCGGATAAAGGTTGTAGGCGTAGATCTCCTGGTGAGTCGCCTGGCGGTCGTGAACCACCACCTGACGACCGTCAAAGTGGGTATGCCGGAAAGGCGGAGCCACAAACAACACGCCGCCGGTGATCTTGAAGTCCTTGGGGACCTGGCTGCGGGGAATCATGCCCTGCAAGTCGCCCAGAGCCGCGGCAAAAAAAGCCGCCTGACGGGGCACAATCAGCAGCGAGCCATAGCGCAGAGCGTCGGCGCCGGCATAAAAGGGCACGGCGACCAGCTCTTGGGTTTTGAGCCAGTCAAGCGTCTCCTTGCGGGTCTTGTCAAAGGGCTGGCCGAAGCGCTGCTCATAGGTTGGCTTGTCGGTGGGCAGGGCATCGCCAATCACCATGGCGTCGGGGTCGCGGCGGCGCATGGCGGGGTCGGGAAAGTTGATGGCCAGGCCATTGCGCGCCTTGGTCAGGATAGCCTCGACGACGCGCCCGCCGCCGGGAACCTGGAAAACCGCTTCGTAAACGCCGTGATCCTCGCGGTTGCCGAGCGTCCAGTCGGTCTCGCCCGAGGCACGGCCCAGCGCCCAGTCAAGCAATTGCTGCCGGGTCTCCGGCATCTGCACCAGAGGCGCCGCGCTGAGCACCTCACGCACGTGCGCGGGCAACTCAAAATCAGTCCAACAGGCTTGAAAATCAACAAAAGCGTCCTTGGAAACTTTAGTAGTCTTGGTCATCTTCTCTCTCTTTCCGGGGAAAGAACGCAAGCTCAGAAGCGTTTGAGCGCTAAAGAGCCCATATAGCTTTTATCTCATACGACGGTCCACCAGACAGTGCGAGTCATCACATAATGGGAAATTGACGGTTCACGGCAGAGGCGCGAGCAACTTTTTACACCAGATTTGGTTCTATCAAAGGAAGCCCGAAAAACTGTCTTTTGCCTTGCCAAGCTCTGCGTTGGACTTCCTTGAGGTAATGCCCGTGAACCTCACCAGAACGTGCTGCGTTGCTGTTCTCCTTTGCCTTGCGGCTCTCTCTCTGAATGCACAAACGCCCGGCCGCGAAGCCCAATGGCGGCAGGATCTTCAGTTCTTTGCTGACCACATGGGCGCTCCAGGGCACAGCGTGGATCTGAAGTACGGCATCATCACGCGCGGCCAGAAAGACTTTGCCAAACTTTATCCACCGCCCAGCTTCAACGCCGCCCTGGCCAGCTTGCGCGACGAAATTTCGCGGCTCAGCGACGATGAAATCACCCTCCGCCTGATGCGCCTGGTGGCCAGCGCCAACGTCGCGCATAATACCGTCTTCGCGCCGGGAGGGGGCTTTGCCGCCAGCCTGCCGCTGGGCTTCACCTGGTACTCAGACGGCTTGGCCGTGACCTCCGCCCCCCCTGAGTACGCCAACGCGCTGGGGGCGCGGGTGGTAAAGATTGGCGGCGAAACGCCTGAACAGCTCTTGCCCCAACTCGCCCCTTACATCTCCCACGAAAACGAAGTCCGACTGCGTTACACAGCGGCCAGCTTTCTGCGGATCAAGGCTGTTCTTCAGCATTTTGAGCTGCCCGGCCCAGACGGGCGTCTGGCTCTCACTTTGCAAAAGCCCGGTCAGGAACCCTTTGCGATCACGGTGGCATTTGCCGGTCCGCAAACCAAACTCGTGGGAATTTCAGAAGCCCTGCACCTGCCTACGCCGCTCTTCGCCAGCCACCGCGGCGCTTCCTACTGGTATCAATATCTGGCCGACTCCCAAACCCTCTACATTCAATACAACCGCTGCGAAAACGATCCCCGCCAGCCCTTTGCGGAGTTTGCGCGGCAGGCGCTGGCCGAGGCCGACGCCCACCCCATCCGGCGCGTGGTGATTGACCTGCGCCTCAACGGCGGCGGCAACTCGCGCATCATTGGCCCGCTGAAAAGCGGTTTGGCTCAGCGAGCCAACTCCGTCGGGCGGGTTTATGTGCTGATTGGCCCCCGCACCTTCTCCTCGGCACTCGATAATGCCCAAGAACTGCACAAGGATTTGCATGCCACGCTGGTGGGCGAGGCCACCGGCGGAAGCCCCAGCGGCTACGGCGAAGCCATGCAGTTCGTGCTGCCCAACTCCAGGCTCACCGTGCAATATACGACCAAGTTGACTGGGCAGAAGGACGCCGCGCCCTCCTCGCTACAGCCGCAGATTCCGGCTCCGCGCACCCTAGCCGATGTGCTGGCTGGCCGCGATCCGGCGCTGGAGGCGGCGCTAGCCGAGCCCTAAACTTGCGGCAGGAGCGTCCCCAAACCGTTCACGAATCAGACGGAGCGCCTCCTCGGCGGTGCTGATCGCACCCTCCAGTTGCGCGTCCTCGGCGGCGCGCAGCATCGGCTTGAAACTGGCCCCTGGCTTATACCCGGCGGCGATCAGTTCCCGGCCCGTAATCAGCGGAGTGGGGCGCACGGTTTCCTCCGGCATCGCCTCAAAGCGCTCGCGGACAAAGTTCCAGTGATCGAGGTTGCCGCTGCTAGCCAGGCAATCCATGCGGTGCAGCGCCAGGTGCTCGGGGAAATTTTCCAGCCGAAAAAAACGCTTCAGCGTCGAGGCCTTCATCCGCGGCGCGTCGGCAAAACGCATGTGGTTTTCGATCAACGCAAGCGTCCGCTGGGTTTCGTCGTTGGAAAAACGGAAGCGACGGCAGATTTCCGCCGCGATGGCCACACCCACTTCCACGTGCCCGTCAAAGCGAATGCGCTCGGCGCGGCGAAAGGTCGCAGGCTTGCCCACATCGTGCAGCAGCGCCGCCCAGGCCAGGGTCGGCGAGCAGCCTGCCTCAAGCTGCCCCAGCAGCCCCAGCGTGTGCAGCCACACGTCGCCTTCGGGGTGGTACTGGGGCGGCTGCTCAACGCCCTTCATGCGCGCCACTTCGGGCAGCACCTGGGCCAGCAGACCGGTTTCGTCAAGCAGTTCGAAGGCCCGCCGCGCCGCGCCCTCGGTCAGCATTTTGGTCAGTTCGTCGCGCACCCGCTCGCGGCTGACGGCGACAATTTTTGGCGCCAGCCGCCGCATGGCCGCCGCTGTCTCCGCTTCCAGCGCAAAGCCGAAGCGCGCCGCAAAGCGTACCCCGCGCAGCATCCGCAGGTGATCTTCGTCAAAGCGGCGCTCCGCGCTTCCAATCGCACGAACCACGCCCGCTTCGAGGTCCGCCACGCCGCCCACGTAGTCGATAACCGCGTTTTGAAGGGTGCGATCTCCAGAATCCGCGAAAAAATGACGATTCGGAAGCGTTTTGTAACAGAGCACGACTTCAGTCGTGCCGCAAGTTGCTGATGAATAAATGACGGGCTTTAGCCCCTGCGGGGAGAGTCCTTCGGCATCCAGCAGTAGCCCATTGATGGTGAAATCGCGCCGCCGCACATCCTCTTCGGCGCTCAGGGTATAGCGCACCGCATCGGGATGCCGCCCGTCGGAGTAAACCCCATCGGAGCGAAAGGTCGCCACCTCCGTCACCTGCGGTGGGGCCAACTCCGCTTGCGCGGCAGAAGCTAAGTTTGCTTCACCGCAAGTACTGGGTGCCCCATCCATTTCGCGTTCTTTGCGAAATGGGTGGGATAGAGGGCTACTATTTTGAGGATTTTGGGGCTGAATTCCACCGCAGGTGGTGGCAACCAACACCACGCCAAAGTGCGCCCCCACGGCAAAGGTGCGCGGAAACAAATCCAGCACCACGTCGGGCGTCGCTGAGGTAGCCACGTCATAATCATGTGGTTCACGCCCCAGCAGCAGATCGCGCACACATCCGCCCGCCAAATAAGCCTCGTGCCCCGCCGCGCGCAACTCCGCCACAATCGCGAGAGCCGCTTCGAGTTGGCGCGAATCCGGTAGCATGGCTTCTTCTATTGTCGCTCGGCACAGATGCCCCCTTGAATCCCCAGCCTCCGGCCCGCATCCATTCAACTATGAGCGCACCTCTTTTTTCTCCATTTCAGCTTCGTTCCCTGAGCTTTGCCAACCGCATCGGCGTTTCGCCCATGTGCCAATACTCGGCGCACGACGGCTTTGCCAACGATTGGCACTTTGTCCACCTGGGCAGCCGCGCTCAGGGTGGCGCGGGCCTGGTGATTCTGGAGGCCACGGCGGTCACTCCCGCGGGCCGCATCTCGAACGGCGATCTGGGCATATGGAAGGACGAGCAGATTCCCGCCCTCGCGCGGATTGTCACTTTCCTTCACGCGCAGGGCTCGCGCGCCGGCATTCAATTGGCCCACGCCGGGCGGAAGGGCAGCATGTCCATTCCTTTTGCCGGCGAGCGCCTGCTGACCGATGCTGAAGGCGGCTGGCAAACCGTTGCGCCCTCGGCGCTGGCTTTCGCACCCGGCTACGATCAGCCCCACGCGCTTGATTTGGAGGGCATTGCCGGCGTTGTTGAGGCCTTTCGCCAAGCCACGCGACGCGCCCTGGAGGCTGGTTTCGACTTTGTCGAAATTCACGCCGCCCACGGCTATTTGCTGCATCAGTTTCTCTCGCCCCTCAGCAATCTGCGCACCGACGAGTACGGCGGCAGCTTTGAGAATCGCACCCGCTTGGCGCTGGAGGTAGTTGACGCAGTGCGCGCCGAGTGGCCCGCCCACTTGCCGATTTTTGTCCGCATCTCGGCCACCGACTGGGCCGAAGGCGGCTGGAACGCCGACGAATCCGTCGAACTGGCCCGGCTTTTTGCCGCCCACGGCGTCGATCTGGTGGATGTATCCACCGGCGGCCTGGTCCCCAACGCCAAAATCCCCGTCGCTCCCGGCTTTCAGGTCGAGTTTGCCACCCGCATTCGGCGCGAGGCAAAGATTCCCACCGCCGCTGTCGGCCTCATCACCGAAGCCCATCAGGCCAATGAAATCGTCGCCACAGGCGAGGCCGATCTGGTGCTGCTGGGCCGCGAATTTCTGCGCGACCCCTACTGGCCCGTGCACGCCGCTGCCGCGCTGGGTGAGCCCGCCAGTTGGCCCGAGCAATATTTGCGCGCCGCGCCGCGCCATAGCCCGGGTCGCGAGGCCGTGACCCGCCCCTAGGCTAACCGGTTTTTCTCGCAAGACGGGTCAGCTAGTTTGTAGCGCCGGCCTCCTGGCCGGCTGTAGCGTGGGTCTCCCGACCCACGCCGTCGCAGTTCGCTCTGGCGCGCTTATACAACCTATGCTGAGGAACGAAGCTTCGCTCTGGCGGCGAGGACGCCGCCAGAACAGCCGACCAGGAGGTCGGCGCTACAGAACCTCACCTGGCCGTAAGAAATTCAGGCGAATCTCAAGTAGAAAAGAGCAAGACATCAACAAAACCGGGCGACCGCATCAGCGGCCGCCCCTTTTCTTGTTCAACACTCCGGCCGAAACACTACTTGGTCACCACGTTGACCGGCAGGGTGAGACTCTGGCTGGTGACCACGCTATTGACGTTCACCGACGCGGTGATCGTCAATTCAGCCACTCCCAGGGGCGTTCCTGTTGAAACCACCGGGGTGGTGCTGTTGCAACCCAGGCCCGCCCCGCCCAAGCCCACCAGCAGCAGCAGGAAGATGAGGGCGCGGCCAGCCGACTTGCCCAGCAGGCGGCGCGCCCGCCGGAAAGGCGGCAGCAGGAAGAAGGCCAGGGCGGCCAGCGCCGTGCCGCCCGCCGCGCGCGGCCAGAAAGGCTGGGGGCGGCGATTGGCAGAGGTGGTGGTGCTGCCCTCGGCGAAGGTTTGCACCGTAAAGGTCACTGTTGAGTTGGGCGTCACATCCTGTGGGCTGGC
>Ga0224528_1002383_pt1 | contig 10736 bp, 3 predicted proteins | sample CBST25metaG_2_FD_179888 | JGI IMG/M metagenome (GOLD analysis project Ga0224528, IMG submission 179888) | Peat soil microbial communities from Stordalen Mire, Sweden - C.B.S.T25 | ecosystem: Environmental > Terrestrial > Soil > Wetlands > Peat | place: Sweden: Norrbotten County, Stordalen Mire...
ACGCTTTATCGAGACGCCGGACGGCCGGTTCTATCGCTCGGGCGACCTGGGCCGCTGGACCGAAGATGGATGGCTGGAGTTGGCGGGGCGCATGGACGACCAGATCAAGTTCCACGGGCAGCGCGTGGAGTTGGGCGAGATCGAGCAGGCGCTCCGTTCCCATCCTGGAGTGGAGGAAGCTATCACGCTGGTGGATACGGCGGAGGAGGGGACCAAGGTGCTGCGGGCATTCGTCCGCCTGGGTGCTGGCGCAGGCGCGCAGACCGGGGATCAGTGGCGCGACTATCTGGGCGAACGCCTGCCGGTGCACATGGTTCCGGCGTCGGTGACCATCGTCGCTGCGGTTCCGCTGACTGCCACGGGAAAGATCGACCGGGAGGCTTTGCTGGCCCTTTCCGTCGTCGACAGCAGCGACCCTGCGAAGACCCCGCCACGCGGCGAGTTGGAGATGCGGGTCGGGGCCGTGTGGGCGGAACTTTTGCAGCGCAAGCGTACAACCGACGCGCCGAAAGACATCCTTCCGGCGGGTGGCATCTCGCGCGAGGACAACTTCTTTGCTTTGGGAGGGAACAGCCTGCTGGCCGTCACGATGGCCCACCGGCTATCGCGCGAACTGGGCAGGCCGGTTCCAGCGCGCGAGTTGTTTGCCGCGCCGACGCTGGCCGGTTTCGCCGCGCGGATCGAGCTGCTACGCGGGGTTGCGGCGTCAGTTCCAGCCAGCAGCGATCTGGCGACAGAAGGGCAGCGGGAATTCCGGGTGGCCGAAGCGGCTGGCCTCGATACCCGCACGTTCACGATTCCCATGTTGCGTGCCGTCGTGGGTGGAACGCCATCTCTGGAGCGCTGGAACGCGGCATGGGCGGGCCTGGTGGCACGGCACGAGGCTCTGCGGACCTGTTTCGCGGAGGATGAGGGAGGCCGTTTGCGCAGGGTAGTGGCGAAGCACCCGATGCCGCCGCTGGAGATCGCGACTCAACCCAGCCTGTCCGCCGCGCGGGCATGGATCCGGCAGCGCCAGAGCGAGCCCTTCCACATGAACACGGCGCCCCTGTGGCGGGCGGGAGTGGTGGAGGTGGCGGGTGGAGAGGAACCTCTGTTCTGGATGGCCTTGCACCACTCCATCGGTGACGGACAGTCTCTTGGAATTCTGGGCAAGGAACTGGAGGCGCTGCTGAGGGGGGAGCCACTTGCTCCGCTGGCCGGCAGTTTCGGGGAGTCGGCCCACCGGGAGGAAGAGTATCTTGCCGGGCCGGCGTGCATCGCCGATCGCCGCTATTGGCACGACCTTCTGCTTCGGCAACCCGACAAGGCCTTTGCCGAAGGGCCGCTGGATTTCCCGCGTTCGCTTACTTCCAGGCAAGGAAACCACCGCTTCGAAGCGCGGCTTGACGAAGCCGTTGCCCAGGGGCTGCTGACCCTCGCCCGCGAGCACGAGGCCAGCTTTCATGCGGTGATGCTCACCCTGGTGGCTCTGGAAGCGCGAAGGCGCATGGGCCGCGAGGATTTGATGGTTGGCGCCACCGCCTCGACGCGCGAGACCGCCGCGGAAGCCGGCGTGATTGGCTATTACGTCAACATGCTGCCAATCCCCATTCGTGTGGAGCGCGATCGAGCATTCGGTGCAGCGCTGCGCGCGACGCAGCGGGCTCTGGCAGAGGGGTTGCAACATGCGCGCTACCCATTCGCCCGCATGTACCGCGATTTCTGGGACGAACGCCCTGAGCACCGCGATCCGGCGCGCTATCCGCTTTTCGATCTGGCGGTGACGGAGAATCCGGAAACCCCTCCATCCACGGCATCGCTTCGCCTTGCGCCGCTTTCCGCGCCCGGCTATGAACGTACGGTCGCTTCACCCGGTCAGGATATGGTCCTGATCCACGAGAGCCTTGCCGATGGAGGCTTGCTGCTGCAATGGCATGTAAATGCCGCCATCTACACAGAGGAAACGGCAAGGTCCTGGTTCGAGTCGCTCTGCGGATGGGCAGCGTGGCTGGCCGAGGATCGCGAGCAGGCGAATCAGACTTTGCCGAGGCTGCTGCCGTACGAGACGTCGTTACTCAATATTTGGGAAGAGGGTGCGAAGGTTCAGCGGCCCGCGCTGGGCTTTCATCAGTTATTCGAGCATGTCGTGGACACTCCCGGCCAAGGCAAGCGGCCCGCCGTGGTCAGCCAGAGTGGCGTCCTGAGTTACAGCGCACTGGAACGGGAGGCCAACGCAATCGCCCATGGGTTGCTGCTGCGCGGTGTTGCTCCGGGCAATGTCGTCGGGGTCCTGACCGGGCGCTCCGCACATCTGCCGGCGGCGGTACTGGGCATCTGGAAGGCGGGAGCGACCTATCTGCCGCTGGCAGCCGATCTGCCCGCGGAACGTTTGGCTTTTATGGCGCGCAATGCAGGAGCGACCCACTGGATGGTGCTGGACGGGCTTGCCGCGCCGCCCAAGTTGGCCGCGAACCTGCCTGCCGCATTGCGTCCGGAAGAGCTGGACGGCGAATTCCGCCGTACCCACAGCCAACGTCCACCGCCAACCTCTGGCGAGGGAGTCGCGTACATCATCTATACCTCGGGCTCCACGGGAGAGCCGAAGGGCACTCCGATTGGGCATGATGCTTACGTCAACTCGGTGCTGGGCGTAGGCGAAGCGCTTGGCCTGACGCCGAGCGACCGCAGCCTGCTGTTTGCATCGCCCTCCTTCGATGTTTCTCTCTCGGATATCGCCTTGCCGCTGGCCTTTGGCGCAGCCCTGTGCCCGGTATCCTACGAGGTTCTCAGCTCGCCCAATCGTTTCCGGGTTTTTCTGTCGGAGTTGAACGTTACCGTTGCGGACATTACCCCGACGTATCTGCGGCTCTTCGACGGGGTTCCGCTGCCTTCTCTGCGCATCCTGGTCACCGGGGGAGAGGCGCCGTTTCCCGAGGATGTCGCTATATATGCCGGCCGCCTCCAGTACTTCAACGCCTACGGCCCCACAGAGAACACCATTACCAGTACCCTGGGAAGGCTGGCTGCCGGCGACCGGGGCAAGCTTTCCGCGGGGCGGCCGCTGCCCAATACATCTGTGCACATTTGCGATGCGGATGGAAATCCTGTGCCTCCCGGTGGGTTGGGGGAGCTGTGGCTGGGCGGAGCCGGGCTGGCGCGCGGCTATCTGGGACGGCTGGACCGGACCGCCGCAGCTTTTGTGGAGACAGCCAGGGGGCGGCTCTACTGCTCCGGCGATCTGGGCCGCTGGAACGCCACGGGCGAGATCGAAATTCTCGGCCGGATCGACGATCAGGTGAAGCTGAACGGCATTCGCGTCGAGTTGGGGGAGATTGAGCAGGCCCTTGCCAGCCATCCCGATGTGGCGCAGGCCGTAGCTCTGCTTGATGGCGAGACGGGGGGCAAGCACAGCCTGTGGGCCTTCGTGTCTCCGCTGCCGGAAAGGTCCGCCCCAGCCGAGGATGAGTGGCGCGAGTATCTGGTGGACCGCCTGCCGGCGTATATGATTCCGTCCGCGGTGGTCGGTGTTCCCAGTATTCCCCTGACTCACTCGGGGAAGGTGGACAAGGCCGTTCTGAAAGCTCTGCTGAACGGGCGGCCCACGGCGGGAGATAACTCCGAACCACAAGAAGGCCTGGAAACTGAGATCGCGCAGTTATGGGGCGAGTTACTCGGTATATCTTCCATTCATCGAGAAGATAACTTCTTCTCGCTCGGCGGTCATAGCCTGCTGGCCATTGCCGTGGCGCACCGGCTGGAGCAGTCGCTGGGGCGTCCGGTGCCCGCGCGGGAACTCTTCGTGGAACCGACTTTGCGCGGCTTCGCTCGCCGCATCGGACAACTGAACGAACTTAACCCGGACGAAGAGGTTTCTTCGGATCGGGCGACCGAGGGGCAGCGCGAGTTCTGGGTTGCCGAGCGCGCAGGCCTCGACACGCGGAGCTTCAACCTCTCCCTGTCCCTGCGCGCGCGGGGCAAGGTTCCACCGCTTGTGCAGTGGAGCCGAGCATGGGAGGTGCTGGCGGAGAGGCACGAGGCGCTGCGCACCGGCTTCCATGAGGATGGAGAGGACGTGCTGCACCGCTTCGTTCTCCCGTGTTCGGGAAGGGATTTGGACGTTACTTCCTGGCGCGATCTGCCTGCGGCGCTGGCTTATATCGAAGAGCGTCAGTCCGAGCCTTTTGCGATGGAGAGTCCCCCGCTGTGGCGGGCCGGGCTGGCGCAGGTGGGTAACACGGACGAGCCTGTCTTCTGGCTGGCCCTGCATCATTCCGTGGGAGACGGCGTTTCGCTCAGCGTTCTGGCGGAGGAGCTTTCCACTCTTCTCGAAGGCGGAACTCTGGCGCCGGTTGCCGGTCATCCCGACCGGTCAGCCGGCCAGGAGGAGCGCTATCTGGCGAGCACAGCGGCCCAGGAGGACACACAGTATTGGCAGACGATGCTGGGCAGCCTGGGCGACGCCGCGGCCGATACGCCTCAGCCTTTCGACGAATGGACACTGGATTTTCCACGCGCGATGGGACGCACGGCGCAAAACGCCAGGGGTTCCCACTGCTTCCGCGTTGGCCTGGACGCCGATGTTGCCGCCGGTCTTCGCGATCTCGCCAGAAGAAATGGGGCCAGCCTGCATTCCCTGATGCTGACGATCCTGGCACATGAGGTGGAGAGGCGAACCGGACGGCCGGAATTCCTGCTTGGCTCGGCAGCGTCCACGCGCGACTCAGGCAGCGAGGCGAGGGTCGTCGGCTACTACGTGAACCCGCTGCCGGTGCCGTGCCGCGTTCCCGGCGCGGAGTCCTTCGAAGAGGCTCTCAAGACCATGCAGCGCAATCGGGCGGAGGGGCTGCGCCATGCGCGCTATCCCTTTGCCCGCATGTATGAGGACTTCCGCCAGCGCAATGCCGTGGCAGTGCATCCAGCGCGTTATCCGCTGTTCGACATGGCCGTCACGGAAAGCCTGAGCGCCGAAACTGCGCATCTGCGCAGTATTGCCCAGGGGATGGGCTACGAGCTTCGCCTGAATGCGCTGGCCCAGGATATGGTTCTGGTGCATGAAAGCCGGCCAGATGGCAGCCTGGTTCTGCAATGGCGCGTGAACGCGGCCATCTATGAAAAAGAGACGGCTGCGGCATGGATCGACTCGCTGGCCGGATGGGCCCGTTTCCTGGCCTCCAGCGAGCGGACATCGGACGCCCCCTTGCCTGCGTTGCTGCCGGAGGAGGAGCGGCTTCTCTCTGGCTGGGAGCACGGCCCCACCGTTCCGCACGCGTCGCCCAGTTTCCCGGCGCAATTCGAACACTGGGCACGCATTCAACCCGATCGCCCTGCGCTGGTCACCGAACGTGGAACGAAGAGCTATGCGGAGTTGGAGGCGCGATCCAATGCCCTGGCCCATGCGCTGCGGGCTCTGGGCGTGGGGCGGCAAGAGGTGGTGGGCGTGCTCACCGGGCACTCCGCTGCTCTGCCGGAGATGGTGATGGCCATCTGGAAGGCCGCCGGCTGCTATCTGCCACTGGTCAAGGACCTGCCTGCCGAACGCCTGGCCTTCATAGCCCGCGAGGCCGACGTCCGGGTCCTGGTGGTTCTGGACTGGATGGAGCCGCCGGCATTGCTCGTCACGCCGGGGCGCCGGGTTTTCCGTCCGGAAAGCCTGGAGGAGCCGTACCTCCGCAGCCACAGCCACCCGGTCGAGCTGGGGGCAGAGGCGCCTGGAGATTCGGATCTGGCGTACATCATCTACACCTCCGGCTCCACGGGAGAGCCCAAGGGGGTGATGCTGCACCACCAGGGGCTCAACAATCTTGCCACCGGGATCGCCGGCGCCCTGAGGATGGAGCCCGGCGACAGGGCTTCCATGCTGGCCTCACCCGCCTTCGACGCGTGGATTTCCGAGCTGGTCATGGCGTGGGCCGTGGGAGGGGCAGTGGTTCCCATCCTGCGCGAGGAGATGGATGACATTGCAGCGTTGCAAGCCAAGTTTGTGCGGCTGGGGGTGAGTGTGGCCACCATGCCGCCCTCCTATCTCCGGCTCTTTGGACAGGCGGAGTTTCCCAGCCTGCGACTGCTGCTAACCGCAGGCGAGCCGCCGCATCGCGCCGACGCGTTGCACTATGCCTCGCAACTGCGCTACGTGAACGGCTATGGCCCCACCGAGAATACCGTTGCCGTCAGCTATGGACAGGTAACGGCCCAGTCGCAACGGCTGACGGCGGGCAAGCCGCTGCCCAACACGTCGATCCATATTCGCAACCGTCGCGGGAAGTCCGTTCCTCCCGGCGCCACGGGCATGATCTGGCTGGGCGGTATGCAACTCGCCTCGGGATACCTGAACTGCCCCGATCTGACGGACGCAAGCTTTGTGAATACGGCGGCGGAGCGGCTCTATTGCACCGGCGATTTGGGGCGTTGGACGCATACTGGCGAACTGGAAGTCCTGGGCCGCTCCGACAGTCAGGTAAAACTGCGCGGGCAGCGGGTGGAGTTGGGCGAAATCGAACACCGGATCGACGCGCACCCGGCCGTGCGGCAGGCTGTGGCGGCGGTTGAAACTACCTCGGAGGGAGCGCAGACCCTGTGGGCGTTCGTCTGCTTCGATCCAGACGCGGCCGAACCCACCCAGGCGGCCTGGCGAGAATATCTGGCCGCGACCTTGCCCTCTAGCATGATGCCCGCGGGGGTGATTCGCGTTCCGGCCATCCCGGTGACTCTGGCCGGCAAAGTGGATCGCGCGGCGCTCTTGCGGATGGTTTCCGAGCGGGGCGTATCTGGAGCGGACAGCGGGGGCTCGCCGCCTCGCGAAGGGCTGGAACTGCGCATCGCACACGTGTGGGCGGAGCACCTCGCGTGCCGGGTCATCGGGCGCGAGGACAATTTCTTCGACCTCGGAGGGAACAGCTTGCGGGCCATCGCCGCGGTCAATCAGCTTCGGCGCACACTCGATTGCACGGTCAACGATCTCTACGAGCATCCGCGCCTGGCGGACTTTGCGGGCGTATGCCGGCCGCGGCCCGAGCATCTGCGCGCGCTGATCCAATCCGCCAAAATGCACTGGGAGGTCTACCGGCAGGGACTGGCTGCCTATGAAGCGGAGCGTGACGCCACCCTGGCCCCCGCGCTGTGCAGCTACCATGCGCGGAATGAGTCTTTCCGGCAGGCCGAGCTGGGTGAGCGCCGCGACTATGGACAGGTGCTGCTTACCGGCGCAACCGGGTTTCTGGGCAGCTATCTCCTGCGCGAATTGCTGGCCGCACCCGATCGTCAGGTGAGCGTTCTGGTGCGTGGCAGCGACGACAGGACGGCCCGCACCCGGCTGGGCGAGGTCCTTTGCCACTATTTCGGCGCAGAAACGGGAGCCTACCTCCAGCACAATCCCCGACTGACCGTGCTGGCGGGAGACTTGCGCCGGGACGACCTGGGCCTGCCGCCGCGCGGCTACGACCGGCTGGCGAACAGCCTTCAAGCGATCTTCCACTGCGCCGCGAACGTAAAGCACTTCGGCCACTCCTGGGAGTTCGAATCCGACAACGTAGCCGCCACCGGCCAGTTGCTGAAGCTTGCCGCCCGTCGCGCCGCGAGCCCTGCGGATTTTCACCTGGTCTCCACCTTGTCGGTATGCGGAAAGTCCCAAGAGGAAGGCTTCCGGCTGTTCACCGAATACGACGCGCCGCCTGAGACGCCGGACGAAAACTACTACATACGCAGCAAGCAGCAGGCCGAGCGGCTGGTGATCGCGGCTCGTCGGGATATCGCCAACGCCTCGATCCATCGGGTTGGCAACCTGGTCTTCGCCGCCGACGGCGGACCGATGCAATTCAACATCGGAGAGAACGCCTTCTTCCGCCAGCTTGCCGCTTTCATGAGCCTTGGCGTAGTGCCCGACGACGCCCATGTGTGGCTCTGCAATGTGGATGTAGTCGCGCGAGGGCTGGTGCTGCTGGCTGGCGCAGCCGGCCTGGCCAACGAAACTCATCATCTGGAAAACGCCCGGCGGGATACGGTGGCCGACTTTGCCGCAGTGACCAAAGAAGTCGAGCCATGCAGTTTCGGCGTTTTTCTGGAGCGGCTGGAAGCGGTCGTGGATGAACCGGAAATGAATGCCGCCCTGACCGAAACACTGGAAAACTTCGGGCTGTACCGCGGCCTGTCGCCGCAGGCGCGGGCGCGCCGCCTGGAGATTGTCTCCGGGCGAACCCATATTCTATTGGCCCGGCTGGGGCTGGTTTGGCCGCCGGTTCCAGCAGCGGGACAGGCAGAGATGCTGCGCGCGGCGGCGCGGCTTTTTCCTGGCAGGCGCGGCCACCACGAGCCGCTTCAAAACTTGACGCCATTCAATTCCCCCACCAAGGAGTTTCAATCATGGATACCCAAACATCTCTAAGCGCCGTCGTCGATCCTGTGATCTCGATGGTTACTTCCACTGAACTCCGTGACACTCTGAAGAAAGCATTCACCGATGAGCAGGCTGCTGTGAGCGACATCGAGGAGTTCTTCCGCGTGCTTCCCACACACGAGTGGTCCAGGGACCTGCTGTGCACGTTCGCAAACTCCTGGAAGGCCACGCACCTGAAGATGCTGGCGATTTATGGGCTTTCCTGCCGCCTGCAGAGAATTGCCGACAGTGCGGGAGATCTCGACCGGTCCAACCTGCATCTGGCCGCGGCGCGAAATGCGTCCACCAGCTATGAGGATCTTGGTCTGGATTTCGATGGCCACACCCATGCGGAACTCTACGACGATTTTGCGGAAGCTCTGACGGGCGGCGACCTTTGGCAGCTGCGGAGATACCGTCTCCCGGAAGCTCAACAGTTCAGCGAGTGGATTTACCGCAACATGGTGGTCGATGCCATCCCCGACGGCCTGCTCACCAACATGTTCTCGGAAATCTACAACCATGGCGAGTACTCCATTGCTCTGCCCGCGGCCGATGCCTATTTCCAGCAACACACACGTCTCACTGCGCCGGAACGCCGCAAGGCCGTAACCTACATCACGGCCCATGTGGAAGACGAGGTGGAAGCCGCGCATTTTCTTATTGTGGTGGAGGCCCTGGATCGCTACCTCGCGGCGAGCAAAACGCAGCTCGACCCGGGGCGAGCCGGTTTCGTATTCCGTGCCTATCTGCGCAACCTGGGGCTGGTAATGCGGAGATTGAATGAGATGATGCGGGCCGAGTTCGCCGGCCAAGTAGCGGAGCCGATTTCAGCGAGTGTCGGCGCTTGACGCCAATCCCTCAACCCGTGCGCGCACCAGTGGAACCTGAGATGCGGGTTAGGCGATTCCAGGATTGCGGGGCCGCGGTGTACGCAATGGAGGACTATCAGACGGCGATGCGTACAGAGGCGTCGCGGAGGCGGTCGCTCGGCTTGACCGTCACAGACCAGGACCAGCCGGATGAGGTGTTTTGCCTCTTCCCGGTTTCTCCTGGCCACGCACCGCTGACCATCATCGGAGGCATGGGGCCGGTGGCCGGCGCTCAGGCTTTCCGACGGGCTTGCGCGCTCTTCCAGGATTCGCGCGTCCTGGTGCTCTATCAGGCCTGCTCCGTGCCGGATCGCTCGACGGTTATTTTGGGTGAGCGTGGGCCTGATACCCCCGTGTGCCGCGCAATTGCTTTGCGGCTGGCAAACGCCGTGCGGCTGGCCGCGGTACTCGCCGCGCCGGACGGTCAGCCGGTTGGTTGCATCCTGGCATGCAACTCGGCTCATTACTTCTGGCGGCTGGTGGTGGACGACCTCCGACAGACTGCGGCGCAGGTGGAAATGATCTCGCTGGTGGAGTCCTCCGTGGAGGCGCTCAGGCTCCATTCCTGCAAAATGGCGCTTTTGCTGGCAACCGAAGGCGCACAGACGGGCAAGGTGTTTTCGACGCCCTTCCTCAATGCCGGCATCGTCTTCGATGAGCCGTCGCTCCCGCTGAGCCATCTGTTGATGCGCACCGTATTTGAGGGCGTGAAGGCGCTGGACCAACATCGAGCTGTGGAGTTGGGCAATGAACTCTTCGAGACCATTCTGCAATCCGGACAGGACTACGATTGCGTCCTGGCCGGCTGCACGGAACTCCCGTTGACTATCGATCTGCTCAAACAGAGGGGCAGCCCCGCAGTTGCCGACTTTCTCTCCCGAGTGAAGATCGTCGATCCCCTGGAGGAGGCTCTCATCCATGCCTGAGCCGTTGCATTCTTATCGGGTTTCAATCTCCGTGGAGCCAACCGCCCGCACCAGCAGTTTTGTCCCTTTCCCCCGGGAGGATGTGGAGCGATCCATACCGGAACGGTTCGAGAGCCAGGTGCTCTTGTATCCGGACCATGTCGCCGTTTCGGACGCCGAATCCACTCTCACTTATCGTGAGTTGAACCGGCTGGTCAACCACATCGCGCATGCTGTGCTGGCCGTGCGGGGAGCGGGATCGGAGCCGGTGGCGTTGCTGGTGGGAACTGGCGTCCCGGTTGTAGCGGCCATGTTGGGGGTGCTGAAGGCGGGAAAGTTCTACATCGCCCTGGATACGACACAGCCCGCTGCAAGGTCGGAGGCGATTCTTGCCGAATGCCGGCCGGCGCTGCTGATTACCGACAGCGCAAGGTTGAAGCAGGCGGAGGCGTTTTGCGCAGCGCTGGACGCCCCTGGAACTCCGCCCTCTGTGCCAACATCAGTGAGACAAGTAGCCCCTCAACAATTACTGTAGGGCGGGGAAAGAAATCTCACCTTGATAAGCATGAGCAAGACCAGCACTTCTTCCGCTGCGTTGGCAGCTTCGGA
>Ga0224528_1002389_pt1 | contig 10706 bp, 10 predicted proteins | sample CBST25metaG_2_FD_179888 | JGI IMG/M metagenome (GOLD analysis project Ga0224528, IMG submission 179888) | Peat soil microbial communities from Stordalen Mire, Sweden - C.B.S.T25 | ecosystem: Environmental > Terrestrial > Soil > Wetlands > Peat | place: Sweden: Norrbotten County, Stordalen Mire...
ATCGTGTAGTGCGCACCGCGTCCCTTACCGACCTGCAGCAGATAGTGTTGCTCCGCCAGCTTCTTCACGTGCACCTTGATGGTGTTGCGGTTCGCTCCGGTCGTATCCTCGATTTCCTTGACGGTGATCTCGCCGCGCGTCTTTGCCAGTTCCAGTATCTGGCGGGATAGAGCGGGCAGGGACAAGCGAAGCGCCTGTTCCTCTTTCACCTTTGCGGCCAGGTTGTCTTTCTGCTTCGCCATCGTCTTCAGGAAAAACACCAGCCAGGCTTCCCAGTTCTGTTCCTCCTTGCGGATAGTTTGCTGGGTGCGGCGCAAGGCGAGGTAATAGCTATCCTTGTTCTGCTCAATCACGCCTTCCATCGAACTATAGGGGACATAGCCGTACCCGGCACGCAGCAGGAGTAGTGTCGTCAGCACACGCGACAGCCTGCCGTTACCGTCCTTGAACGGGTGGATCGCCAGAAACACCACGATGATTATCCCGATCAGTATCAGAGGGTGATGGCTTTCCTCCTCCACTGAGCGATTGAACCAATCAACGAGGTCATTCATCCAACCGGGTGTTTCAAAGGGTGCGGCGGTCTCAAAAACGACGCCCAGGCTCTTGCCGTCGGGTCCGAAGGCCTCGACATGGTTCGTCACCTTTTTGTATTCGCAGCGATGGTCCTGATCCTTGGAACTGTATTTGAGCAGCACGCCATGCAGTTGCTTGATGTGATTCTCGGTCAAACCGATGGAAGCAAAGTTCTCGAAAATCATGTCCATCGCGTCGGCATAGCCCGCCACTTCCTCCTCATCACGGCTGGCAAACGACTTGGTATGCAGCCCAGAGAGCAGCTTCTCCACCTCCGAATCGCTCAGTTTGGAGCCTTCGATACGGGTGGACGACCCTACGCTCTCAATTGTGGCGATCCGCCGGAGGGTAGTCAGCTTTTCTGGGGCGAGGGTCTCAATAACCTTCCAGCGCCCTTTGAACTCATCGATTTCGGCAATGAGTTTGAGGATTTCGGGCGTAATCGTGATGTTCTTGATGCTGTGCATAGCTGATACCCATTTTCACCCATTGTTAGCCATTTTTCACCCAAAGGCAAGGAATATCCATTTTCACCCGTTTAAATCCATTCAATATCCGATGGTGGGAATGCGCTTGAGCTCTCAGAAAACGATAAGGCTGGCAGGTCCAGCAGGCCATGGAGAAAGGAAAGATCGCCAAGGTTGGCGGCGCATGCCCACGAGCCGCGCTACTTTGAGCCGGCTCATTGCTCCCGGTGATGCTTCTGTGACCCTTCAGACCCTCACCAGAGGCGCGTGCGCTGTTAGCCGTGGCCTCCGCATTGAGCTGGTCTAAAGCATCCCGGGCAGAACGGGAATCAGTGTCTTACCGCCAGGGTCATGGGAGGAGTGGGCAGTCGTCATGCTGTCATCTCAGGCGCCGCGCACTGGTGCTTGGGAATCACAACGCTGTCGGCTACCCCCATGAATCTTCGTATGTCATCAAGCTCATCGGTTATTTGGTAAGGGGGCAGGCTTTCAAGAAAGATCTTCCCATAAGTTATGTGCTGGATGCGCCGATCGAGCATGACCAACACGCCGCGGTCGGTAGTTGACCGGATCAGCCTGCCAAACCCTTGTTTGAGGGCAAGAGCGGCCTTGGGAACCTGATAGTCGAAGAATCCGCTGCCTCCGCTATTCTCGATTGCTTTCACGCGCGCCTGGAGAACGGGGTCGCTCGGCACAGAGAAGGGAAGCCGGTCGATAATCACGCAACTCAGTTGCTCGCCTTGAACGTCAATACCTTGCCAGAACGACGAGGTGCCAAAGATGACCGCGTGTGGCGTCATGCGGAACTGGTAGAGAAGTTCATTCCTCGTCATGGTGCCATGCAGTAGTAGCGGATACGGGAGGACGTCTTTCAGCGCCAAGTGCATCTTCTGCATCATCTCGTAGCTGGTGAACAGGCAGAAAGCACGCCCCTGGCAGATTCGAAGGACCTCCGCGATGTGCGCCTTTGCGGAGTCAAAAAAAGCGTCATCGCGCGGATCAGGTATGTCTTTTGGCACATACAGCAACGCTTGCTTCGGATAGTCGAAGAGAGATGGGACGATGATCTCGTCGGCCTCGCCGATTCCGAGCGCCTTCCGCACGTGTGAGAAACCTTTTTGGACGGCGAGGGTAGCCGAAGTAAGGACTGTCGTATCGTACGTTTCGAACACGCTGACAGCCAGAATTTCAGAGACGTCTATCGGTGTTGCCTGAATGAATGTGTTCAGAGCTGTTCCATGGGCCGCCAGACGCCTCTCAATCCAGAAGACGGCCGAGTCGGATGTTGATTCCACGAGGTAGCGAAGCTCTGAGAAGAGTTGACCCGCTCTTTGGACAAGCGAGGTGACGGACTCATCATCCTGCGCAACCGACTTGAGAACACTATGAAGAAGCTGCAGGGCTGACAAAACGCCCGAATAAATCTCGTTCCGCACAACGATAAACTCTGGCCGGCCGTCGAACACTATTCGAGATGGCTCTTTCTTTCCCGGCATTGCGGCCCACAGTAAGGCGAATCGATCTACAACCGTTCCGGCCACCTTGGCGACCTCGGCTCGTCTGTCCGCGTCACTCGTGCCCTTGCGCACATCTGAAATGAGATCCTCTACTCTGCGGTTGCTTACGGAAACGCCAAAGCAATCTGACGCAATATGCTCTAACTCGTGCGCTTCATCGAAGACGACAGCGCAGGCAGAGGGCAGAACCGCAGCCTCCGGAGCCTTCATCTTGATTTCGAGGTCGGTAAAAAAGAGGTAATGGTTGATGATAACTATGTTGCTCTCAGCCGCGCGTCGTCGCATCTCCGACACACAGCAGTCGAGAAAATGAGCGCAGTCCTTGCCAACGCAGGCGTCTGTGCGGGCGTCTATTCTGCCCCAGAGAGTGCTTTTCTCAGGCAACGCCGCAATCTCCGCACGATCGCCGGTTTCCGTTGTCTTGGCCCACTCCTCGATGATCTTGAAGTGAAGGGCTTCCGTCCCTGAAAGCGACGCCGGGTGAATGTCTTGGAGTTTTTGCCGACAGAGGTAATTGCTTCGGCCCTTCATGTAGCAGATATTGAGAGGCCCGAGAATTGACTCAAGAAATGGGACATCCTTGTAAAACAACTGCTCCTGCAGGCTCTTGGTCCCAGTCGACACAATGATTCGTCTCCCGGTGATAAGGGAGAAGCGTAACGAAGGATAAAGGTAGGCGAGAGTCTTGCCGGTCCCGGTCCCCGCCTCCACGACCAGGTGCGAGCCCTCAATGAGCACCTTCTCAACGTATAGTGCCATCTGTAGTTGGCCCGGGCGAAACTCAAACTGGAGTCCGCTGGCGTGCGCGAGTATCCCGGTCGGCGAAAAGAACTCCCCCACGCTGGGTAGCGTGATCTGAGTCCGAGCTAGTCCGCCGTCCTGCTGCTTCATCTCTAAAATATACCACCGCCATCTTTCGGAATTACGGGACGACCTCTGGTACAGTCCATTCCATACCGAGAAGCCGAGCACAATCGTTCCCAACGAGCCACCAGCCCAAGTTGCTGTCGGAGGGAAGGTAGCGCCCAAGATCGTCCGGGTGAACAGCTTCCATATCGCGGGTCACATATACGCGGCGCACCGGCTTGCCAGGATCGAGGTCCTTCTGACACTTCACACAGAATCGTTTTGTGCGGGGTTTACGCCTCGCGTCGTAGTCGATAAACTCTTTCCGGATCGGAGTTTCTTGGGCCAATTTTCCTCCCACCGTCAACGGTATTCATGCGTGGCCTGACGGCTGTGGTATCTGCTTTGGATGTACAGAGTTATGCCGAATACAGCGCCAATTGAGGTATAGTGACAATCATCTACCTTCGGGTCCGGCTTGGAATCTCCGGACCCGGAACTGATCGAGAGAATATGGCCGAAGTCTGCATTGTCTGTGAGGGTTCGGGACTGCGAATCGTACAGGAGAATGGGCGCCAGGTGGCCCGGTCCTGCGAATGCCTCCTCGTGCGCCGCGCTGCGCGTATGCTCGAACGCGCACGGATACCCAAACGCTACGAGCACTGCTCACTGGACAGCTACGAGAGTGCATTCCGCGGAGTCAATAAGACGCTCGCCGCAGCGCATATGAGGGCGCGAAAGTTCGTTGAGGGTTATCCCATCGAAAGTGGTGGAACTGGGTTACTGCTTACTGGCTCGATCGGCGTAGGCAAGACGCATCTTGCCGTCGGCATCCTTCAAGCCGTGATCGCGGAACGTGGTGCCTCCGGTCTCTTCTGGGACTATCGCGAGCTGCTGAAGGAAGTCCAGAACAGCTACAACCAAGGCGTCCAGGCGACCGAGATGGAGATACTTCGCCCCATCTGCAATGCGGAGGTCCTTGTACTGGACGAACTCGGCGCGGCGAAGCCAAGCGAATGGGTGTGGGATACCGTGGCACAGGTACTCAACTCGCGCTACAACGACCGTCGTACCACCATCATCACCACAAACTACGCAAACATCGCCCCGCTGGGCGTCGAGCCGGGCTCAAACGGACAACTCCGAGCCTCGATGCGCGAAGAGACGCTGGGCGACCGTATTGGCGAACGTATGCGCTCGCGATTACAGGAGATGTGCCTGGTGGTGGAGATGCAGGGAGAGGACTTCCGCCAGAAGATCAAGCGCGCATCCTTTGCTTAGAACAAGGGGAGTCGCCGAGTGAATCAGCCGAAGGTCTCGGCGCTGAAGGGATACAAGCTGGAGGGGTTCTCGGTGGAGCGGCTGATGCACTTCGCTACGGCCCTGGAGCATGATGTGGTGATCGAGATCAGTCCGCGCGCGGCGGCGATAGGCGCGGCGCGCGTGATGGTGGTTGGGGCGGCGTAGAGCGTCTCGAAGACTGGATGGGCGGGAGCGCTCGCGCCATCGCGCGATGCACCCATTTCAGAATCGAGAGTTGGGGCCCCGAACGAATGCAGATAACCGATATTATTGAGCCTATGAAAAAGTGGCTCAGGGATACGGTGCTAATTCCAGTGCTCATCACGATTATCTGCAGCTTTTTGTTCATGCTTTGGGGTGCATGGTATACCGGAGTGAAATTGCACTCGCCATTCTCTCAGCAATGGCTGAAGACCGTATTCTCCGCCCCCGTGCAGCTCTGGTTTGTGCTGATAATGTCCGGTATGTCAATTCTCATCGGCTTCCTCGGATACGCTTCGAAGCGGAAATTCGATGAACTACTAAAGAAAAATGAGAGTCTCAAGCAGCGATGGGAACCTGAAGTGAGACAGCATGATGATCGTCTGTTTAGGGAGGGGATTGGAATACTCCCCGACAATGTTCTGATCGAGATTCTTGATTCTCTTCAGACCGACGACTCATATTTGTCGTCAGAGTCTCGGCAACTACGCGCGTTCACATACTTTTTCTCGCAGGTAGGCAATCAGTATCTTGATTCAATGCTCTCAGTAAAGGTAGTGGATTTCAAGAGCGCCTTGAATCAATTGCTGGCATTTCTTGGAGGCAATTTCTTTGTTTATCCTGAGCACCAATCTGGCAACGATCTAAAACTCTGCATGTATCCGAGACTCAATGATGATCGCGATGGCGATGGCAAACTTGAGTCGGCGCTAAAGTATCGCGCGTTTGAGGAACAGCTTGACTGTCTCGTTAGGGAAGTAAGGAGAACTCACAACGACTACAGGTTAGCCGCTAAGAACTATCTCTATGTATAGCACTGGCCGGGATGGGGAGAATCCGCTCTTTCCGCACAATAACGTGTACATGGTTTATGTGAAGATCTCAGTTGAGGACGACGAGGGGGCTGGGATTCGAGGCGGACGCGACAATTGTCAATGTTTTCTGCGCCCTACTCATCGCAACGTAGAGTTCACATCGTGCTTTGCAATTATCGGTGAAGTGCTTGCCATCGCAGGCCATAATCATGATGTTCTCGCTCTGAAGTCCCTTCGCTTTATGAATCGTGCTTATGGCTCTCAGCGGAACGGAAGAGTGCGCGTAGGTTCGCCGACGAGTCAATTCTGCTAATCCCTCATCGCCGTCATCAAAATCGCCGACCTTGATAGCTTCCCAAAATTCGCGCCGCCGATCGAAGCAGATTGAGGAGAAACTTTGATCTTCCCTTTGCAGGTGCTCCAATCGCGTGAAAAGCGCAGCAACGCCCCGATGGTTGGGTTGGGCGAGAATTAAGCTGGCGAGTTCCTGCAGTCGTGCAGGTTTGCCTCGGCAGATTCGGGAACAGCCCTCCCCTAGTTCTTGCAATAGTCGATTACCGAAATTGCTTCGAGTGAATCCAGTGGTCACACTTTCAAGGAAGTCTACGGCCGCTTCTCCGATCTTCTGGGGATTCCCCTGCTGTTGTCGCATAGCCGTTACGAGGCTCGGGAGGAAATCTCGCACATGGCCTTCCCATAAAATCAACCTTCGGTTGAACAATGCATGTGCCGCTTTGGTCGTTTCCGTGTAGGCGGCCAATACGAGCAGGGGATTGGCCGCGCGTGCTGCTTGATATATTGCCGCGCTTTGCGTGTCAGCAATCTGATATCCAGAGGGGCGTGCGGATACATTATCGGCAATTAACACCTTGAGACCAGGAGGCCAGGGCGGGCGAAGATCCACTCTGTCTCCCGCCGAGAGATTGTTTCGCGCGTTTAATATCCACTTGCCGAGCTCAATAGCTCCGTTTTCCCACCGATGAGGCGTGTCCAGGCGTTCAAAGCGGTCAGCCTTGCATATCAGATCGTTCCAGCGCCCGGCGTCCACATTCTTCGCCTGCCTGCCGCGCCCTCCAAATATCCATTGCATCGGGTCGCCAAATATACGAACACGCGCGCCAGCACCGTGTAGGGCGAGTATTGCTGTCTCTTGATCCGATGTCGCGTCTTGATGTTCGTCGCAGACGACAACGGGATAGCGATCCACGAGAGAACGCGAGACGATCCTCGAATCGCGCAGAAGCGACGCCACTCGCTCAGCTATGATTCCATATCGATCCGGCTGGCTGCACGCCCAGGCTCCTACGTCCGGAGGAAATCCGATGGCCGTATGATATGCTGACGCAATTTGCACTAGTAAACTATCGATGGTCCGTATATCGACGTTCCGTTGGCGGTCTTTCGTTCCGTCCGCGAACGCATCCACTGCGGCGTGGGTGTGAGTAAGAACTAACACGCGTCCATTGCCCACTTCCATTGAGGCATCGCGTGCGTAGTCGGCGCCTTGGTATGTTTTTCCGCACCCTGCTGGCGCTTCTACGACCACGAGCTGATCCGATGACCGGAGTGCCGAACGCACTGAGTCGTCGCTCATGGTTATGAAAGATCCTGGATTTCAGGAAGCGACAAGGTAGTGCGCACCGCATTTACAAACGGCAACAGTTGATTTTTCAATTGCGGCCAAACGCCCAGTGCAAAGACCTTCTCCAAAAGCTCCTCTCCGCCCTCATGTGATTTGAACCAGCATTGACAATGCTTTCGGTAGGTCTTCTTTGTGCTCTCGTCGAGTCCCTGATCGTTTGGCGCAAATCCTGTTGCTGCCTCGATAACGAGCTTCCGTATGTCGGGAGATTTTGCCTTGAGGGAATCGAAATCCTTTTCAGAAATCCCGAGTCGGTACGCAAGGGTACGCCTGCGATCGCCGGATTTCTCGCCGGTCGGGTCGTCGATCAATTGTTTAAGCCCGTTCTCTGGGACAAGAGCGATGATCTCGGATTCCGTGCAGCTCGATTTCCACCGAAAGAGGAGATTCCCGAGTGCGTTCTTCAAGCACGCCCATCGCCCACTATTAACGCGCTCTTCGTCCGCAAAGCCCCCACAGGCCAAATGGTTTTTCCCGAATGTATCGAGCAACTCAAGTATTTTGTCATGACCCTCCGCGTCCGAGATCCAAATGCCATGTTGCAAAAGATTCGGCCCAATGGCTTTTTTCAGTAGCGCGTGAACGAAACCGAACTCTGTCTTGCCTTCGGTAAAGATTACGAGGCGAGATAGCAGGGATTCAGGATCTCGTTCTCGGTGCTGATGCACGATTCCTTTACTCGGGAGTTTTCCAATTCTTCCCTTTGCATCCAAATACCAGACGGTTGCTTTCGAGCCTGCCCGAAGTGCTGCGGGGCTATGCGTCGTCACGAATACTTGGGATTGCCCCTCCTGAATCCTCAGCATCAAATCCCGTTGACGATATGGTTCGAGTCCTCGTTCAATCTCGTCGACCAGTGTGATTGGATTCTCTCCTTGATGAGCGGAGGCGATTTCAAGCGCGGACAGCCGGCGGGTGCCAGCTCCCCAACTCGATAGCGGCAGATGGACGCCGTCCTTCTCGGCTGTGAGGCCAATCAGGGCATTGAGCGAAATACCCTGGCTTCCGGTTAACCCCAACCCAAGGCCATTCGGGAGCTGCCGCGCTTGAAATGCTTTGTTCAGTTCCTGGAGCTTCTTTTGGGCGTCCAGCGCGAGCTCCGCATCTACATTTTCTTCGGCAAACTTGCTGCCGAGCTTTGCCCGGAGCGTCTTGTCGTCGATCAACCGTTCGAGCGCAGATCCTTGGACGAGGCGAAGATCGCGATCATTGCGATCGTCACCGCTCAAACGAACAAGGCCGATTCGACGCCGAAGGCCAATACCCAACCCATCCGCTTCGCCGTTGGGTTGAACAAGCTCGAATAGGAGGTCAAAGTCGTCTGTCCCGCGAACTCGAAGGACATAAACAGGCAAGTAGGTTGAATGGAAGAGCGAGCCACCGTCTGGACTCGGAACGGATAGGTTCTTACCGTCCCACTGCCACGGCCAGAAGTGCTTGGGCTGTTCGCTTACCCCACACGAAGCAGGCAAGGAAAATACGCCCTCAATGCTGAATCCGCCCCGTACCCCTCTTTGCCAATAGTCCGCATCGGTCAGGACGGGGCTCGTGGCGGGATGGAGAAGAAGCGCAATTGCCTCAAGAATAGTGGTCTTTCCGGTGTCGCCGCCTCCAAGGATGATATTTACGCCGTTCTCGGGATGCCATGTGAGGTTCTCGATTCCGCGAAAACGCTCGATGCTCAGGCGGTGGATTCGAGGCGCGTTGGTGGTAGGAACATCGGTCACGGGATCATCCATCAAAAACGCCTACTTGACGTTGTAGGCGTGTAACCAGTCGCCTTTGAGATTACTCTCGATATCGAATTTGACGGCCAGGGGACTTTGTCAGAAGCGTAGGACACAGTGACGATGATGTCAAAAAGAGCAAATTATGAGGCAATTCCGCTCAGGACGGGACTTCTGTCCGATGAAGACGAACACTTCTCACTGAAACAACGGTCTAGGATTACTGGAACGGGTTGGTTGACTGCCGCGCCTACGGGGGGGGGTCGAGCAGGTCGACGCCCTGGTTGCGTACGTTTCCGACCTTGGGGTTTGCCGGGTGGATCTGGAGTGTGGTCTCGGGGTATGGACGGAGCAGGTGGGTGGGCGGCCGCTCGGTCTCGCCACGATCGAGCCACTGATCGTACTCAGGGGGCATCAGGATGGCAGGCATGCGATCGTGGATGGTGCTCATTGCGGCACTGGCCTTCACGGTGATGATTGAGAAGCTCTGCAACCAGTCGCCAGCCGGATTCTTCCAGGCGTCCCACAAGCCAGCGAGGGCAGACAGCGGCTCGTCCCGTAGAGTGAAGCGGAAGGGTACATTGTCGGGCTTGCGCCATTCGAAATAGCCAGAGATGGGCACGAGGCACCGGCGCTTGTGCAGTGGGACGTGCCAGAGGTTGCTCTTGGTGAGATTCTCGCTCCTGGCGTTGAAGGTGGAGCGTTTGGGATCTGGACCTTGGGAGCCGAAGCCAACCAGGCCCCAGCGCATGCCGACCAGCTCGCGGGCTCCAGTGTCGCGGCCCTGTCGGATGACGGGCTGGGTGGTACAGGGTGCAATGTTGTAGCCGGGCGGAAACGGCTCATTGGTTGCCGCAGGGGAATGGAAGTGGTCAACGATCGTCTGCTTGTCGGCGATTCGGTAGTAGCGCCCGCACATGTCGAAAGCGTACCACGGCAGGGCCCTGCTGGATTCCCACCCTAGCCGGGCCGATCAGCGTCCACAATCGGTCTCTACGAAATGGACGCTCCACCATCCCCCACAGTGTTGGAAGTTGAGCAAGACCCGTGGCGCTGCTCACCATTCGCCCTTCGGTCTCCGCGTGACGGACACCTGTTGCTGTACGAGATGGCTGTCAGGGAAGCCCAGATACACCTCTGAGGGCCGGTAGCGGCGCAACTCACCACACAGCGAGCATTGGACCACCAGATTGCCTGTGGGGAACTCCTGAGCGCCGGCTGGGATGCTGCGGGTGCATTTCTTGCACGTCACCACGTAGACATTTGGCTTGACCGCTCCCTGTTGGCAGTAGTGCATTGACATGGGAGAAGAATAGGCGAATACTCAAGGCGTGTCATCCACAGATGTGGGGAGCCGAGTTCAACCTCGTCGGCCGCCAAAGCAATCAGAAAGGTCTAACGATGGGCACGGGCGCTGTGTGGCTGAGTCTGACGACCGAACAATCCTCCAAATTGAGGCGCTGAGGGGTCTACAGGGTGCACCGTCATCTCGGTTGTGATCGCGTGGTTGAAGAAGGATGGGGAGATGACCATACGTCACGAGGGACCGCTGCACCGCTACATACGGCTTCGCCCGGCCCCCCCCCTGACGCACAGTGACCACACTCCTCGCC
>Ga0224528_1002393_pt1 | contig 10696 bp, 16 predicted proteins | sample CBST25metaG_2_FD_179888 | JGI IMG/M metagenome (GOLD analysis project Ga0224528, IMG submission 179888) | Peat soil microbial communities from Stordalen Mire, Sweden - C.B.S.T25 | ecosystem: Environmental > Terrestrial > Soil > Wetlands > Peat | place: Sweden: Norrbotten County, Stordalen Mire...
GCAAAGCCACCGTAAACAAGCCTGATTCGCCATCCGGCACACCCCGCCAAACGCACCTCGGGGGAGGAGGGCCGCTTCCGCTACGCTCCAGCGTCCCTCCTCCCCCGAAATCCCTGCCTCAACCCTCCACTGGCTCCCTTTTACTTCGCCTCAGTGGTCCCCTTTTACTCCGCCCTTGACATCCAAGGCCGTCCGCAGCACGGTTACGGCGGCCGTCGCTGTGGCGGGGATAATAGCCCATCGGGGTTTTCTCAAAGAAATACTCTGAAATGACTGTGTTTTCTTTCAGCAAACATTTCAGGATTCCACATGCCTCGCAGGAGCGATCCCAGGCACGAGGTTGGGAAGGGGCACCCGCTCCGTCTTTCCCCCTGCCCAGAAGCGACTGGCCCCTGAGAGCATTAATTTCTCAGGGGTTGGGCTTGCGAGTATTCAGGATGAAGCAGCAAGCAAGCTCGAACAGCTACTTATGGGAACTATATACATGACTTCATGCGCTACTTTGACGAAGAGGCAGCATGCTACGCAATGAACTGATTCCCTGTGTGTCGCATCGATTCAACGACTATTTCAGCACCGGGGACAAGTTGAATTTGATCTTCTCTCGAAGTCAGCATCGGTATTGTAGCGATCTTGTTTATCGAATCAGTGCTTCCATCTGCCGTAACGACACAGGCTCTCTTACTACGCGGCCACCAAGTTCTTGTACGTAATCCTCACGCCTACGCTCTTGCCGAGTAGCGAGTCGATCCGGCTCATGGTGTGATTCTTGACGTTCCCCTCGTTCAAACGGAAGGAGAATTCGTCCACGTAGCGCTGGAGATGCTTTTCACTGAACGAGTGGTAAACACCGTAGAAGCCGCGTTTGAGAACAGCCCATACGCTCTCAATGCCATTCGTATGCGCCATCCCGTTCACATATTCCTTGGCGCTGTGGTTCACCGAGGCGTGGCTGTAAACCAGATCCATGCCAATGTAGGAGCCGTGTTCGTCGGTGTATAGAGTAGTAGAGCCTGGGATCACCGCCTGAATAACGGTGGTCTGAATCGTAGCGGCATCGGTGCTGGCAAGTACTTTAGCCACCACGACCGATGTCTACATGCAGACGATGGAGGACGGTGTGCGCTCCACGGTGACTTCGATCGATGAAGAGCTGATGGCGACCAGCACCGCGGGCCAACACCCGGGCGGAACCAGGGGGCATCCAAGGGGACAAAAACTTTTCGGCAGGGGAAGCAATATTGAAAGGAGGGAACGTGAAAATAGCCTCTTCGAAGAGGAAGGAACCAGCAATCACGCATCCTGTTCGCGGCAAGGGTCTGAAATTTGCTACCAAGCCAGGAAGGAAGGCTGCCTCTAAGTTATTGATATGATTGGAGGATTCGGTCGGGGTCGGAGTATCCCAGGCAACTGATTCTATGTAAGTTATTGATTTCAAAAGATCGACATTTCCATAATTCCCTGCATACCCGCGTCGGCTGTACGCTTTCTGTACGGAATTCCTGGATAGCGATCTCAATGATTATTGAGATCAGCTTCGACTCTGCATCTGACGCCGTCCGACAGCGCCATGTTTGCGCGGATAGCTCGGATGCCGCCTAAGTTCCAGCATACGAGTGTCCATTGTCAAGGGCGGACCATGAGAGCAATCGACCTTGCGGGTATCATTTGGTGTCATTTAAATTGGTACAATGTTTATAAAAATGTCTAATTCTATGCAAAAAGTATCTGCTTTTGCGGTTTCCTCGCAGAAGGTGCGTGGTTCGCGAGACAAGGTTCAGCTCTGGATGTTCTTGGATACGGTTACTGTTGCTGCATCTGCGGCGCTTGCTACCCTCTATGAAGAGCATATGGGGCCACTGGCGGGTGCAAGGGCATTTTGGCATGGCACACTACGTTCTATGGGAATACTGCTGGCCCTTTTGTGCGGATTCACCATTGTGCTTATCATTACCAGCCGACGTTTGAATTTGTATTCGCCCGCCCGAATCAGCAACATTTTCCATGAGCAACGCCTCGGCTTGCAGGCCTGCCTTATATCCGGCTTATTACTCACGGGTGCGCTCTACTTGGTGCATGCCAAAGATATTTCTCGTACCATAGTACTGGCCACGATTGGGCTGGTTACCGTCGCCTTCAGCCTGTGCCGCCTTGTCCATCGTCTCCTGCTTTACCGCAACTTCGAGCGAGGGGTGGACAGGCGCAATGTGCTTATCGTGGGTACCGGCCTCGAGGCGCATGCGTTGCGCGATGACATGAAGAACATTCACCATCTTGGATATACATTCAAGGGCTTCATTAAATCCCCAGACTCCAGTTCCTGCCTTGACGCAGAATCAGGCGACGTGGTTGGCTCCTTCGATACGCTCTTCCAACAGGCCCGCAGACTCTCTGTCGATGAAATATTCTTTACCACATCCTTGGAGCGCAGCATCGTCCAAGATGTTTATGAACAGGCTTGCATCGATGGCATAGACCTACGCTTGGTCCCAGAAATGCTTGATGGCCTCACCTTAGACAGCAAGATCGATTACATAGGTTACGTCCCAACCATACCGTTGCATTGAGGACGGGTTGCCGGAAATTTTAATTGACGCCAGACAGCCTGCGGTGTGTATAAGGGATGAGGCGTTCGTTATGCCTTCAAAATAATGGAGACGACAGCTCAACAAATCTTGAAAAAAGTTCCAGAATAGACGGGTTACCCCAGAGATTTGAGCCGACCTCGTTAGCTACCAGCGGTCCAACTCCAAGTGAAGAAAGTTGCTTGAAGAGAGCTGCCGGATGCAGTTTAGAACGCTCTAGGAAATCCTGGAGCAAGGATTCGATATATGCCAAGTCGTTTTTCGTGACGACTGCGCGCAATTCCGGGTGGACAAGGATGCGCAGATTGCCCCCTTCCTCAAGCACAAGCATAATGACTGCCGAAACTTGTGTGTACAAACTGCTCGATGGCTGGGTTCTGTACTCCAGGGCGCAAAACCTCACCACGGGTTCTTCGTTCGTTTTGGGACTCGCAGCATTCAAATTCATTGGCTCGTTGAACAGCATCATCAATCGTGTCGAGTATCTTTCGTAAAAGATCAGCGTTTGAAAGCCTGTTGAGGCATTCCTCAAAGTTGGTGAGTGCTGATGCCGTTTTCCAGTCGTGTGGAAGTTCTCGCATTTTCTTCCAGAGTTGATCCGCGTCCAGAGACCCGACAATCCCCTGCAAATCCAGAATCTCTTTAGATGATAGGCTCAAGTAAATGCGTGAATCAAGGTAGCGGGATGCTTGAAAATGCGGCCGTTGTTCGCCTTTGGGACCGCCGAAAAGGTGTCCGTGATCGACAAAAAACGCATTTAGCTGTCTCTCCGCGTCTTCCTGAAAAACCGCTTGCCGATTGTCGGCATGTTCGGCACAAATATCGATCACCCAGGCCAACCAGAAACTCTTGCGGTTGCGTATCCGTATGAAGGCAGTGCCAGGAAGGATTTCCGACAGGCGTATTCCCTCTCCGCCAAGGAAACCGGAACCAAAACACAATCCAGCATCTGGCCGGAGCCGCCCCTCCGGACCTTGCATCCAGCATCCTGGATTCTGCTGAAGGAAGGCATCTGTGACCATTAGTGGCTTCCAAGCAGGGACAGCAAGCTTGCAGGCACGGTAAAGCTCACTTCCCATGCTCTCGTTGAAGGACAGATTGGCACCCTGGAGATTGTTGGTGAACTTGACTACATAGAGCAGCCCATCACTTGCCTGGGCCAGAATGGGTTGCGAACCACCACGCAAATTTGAAATATAGTGCGTTAAATTTGCGAAATCTTTTCCCACAGCAGACATATCTCACCTGAGAAGCGAAAGTAGAATGATATTCAAATCGTTCCAACCGCGATCTGAGAGATACAGTAAGCAACCAAAAATCCAAAAATGAACAAAAACCAATTAAAAAGCTCTCACTCATTTGCCCATACAAATGCCTTTGAGCGAGAGCTATACCACGCTCCATGGCATAAAGTTTCTGACTGTTTTTGCATAGGCGCTGAGTAACCTTACTTTAGGGTAGTTACCCCCCATACTGTCAATAAGATATTGAAATATTTTATTGACAATAAACAAATGTTGCCAATTCAAGCCATAGCGTAACCGCTCTTTCAAAATGTGTGTGCCATAACTGGTCGGTTTTTTAGCGGATTTCCATTCGTTCCCGCCGTAGTCGCGGCGGTGGTAATGAGAGAAATACGAAGGGCCGCTCGATCGCTTTTCTAACTCACCATCATCCTCCATTTCCACGGCTTCATCCTGCTGTTGTCAACATTCACGCGGCAATCTTTGCTAACGCGTCGGCCCAATCTTACTCGAACTACATCGGGCTGCTACCTGTTCGCGTATATCATCCATATCCTCTGCGCCGCATAGGCGTCATTACCTAAGGTAAGAGCCGCATGCGGGAAATCTGCTCGTTCAGATCCGCGTAGGAAATTATGAGAAATCATGATCCCTACTCCGACTGCTACCGCGTCGGCGGCTTTCAGCGTGGCGTGAATGATTCCCATTTCCTTTTTGGGCGTTAAAATGCCGCTCTTGCTCTTCTTCTGGCAGGAATGCCATCGGAGCGCAGTTCGCATCGTTGCCATTAGAATGGAAGCGTAGAGGTGCCCATGAAGGTACGTGATTTCTGCAAAGCTTTTGCTTGGCAAGCAAGGGAGGGTATTGAGCCCTGTTCGATGTTCTCGGCCGACGAAATCATCATCGACAGCGTGAGGATCGACGATGACTCCCTGTCTCTTCGTATCCACGGCGAAAAAAGCGATCTGCTCTTCCACATGCCCGATCAAAAATCCGGCGAAAAATTATACGCGGTCTTGCGCGCACACTTGACCCTGGATAGTCCGTTATCTCTTCAACAACTGGGAAACATCGATCTCATTCTCTGAAAGTCAGGTCAGAACGCTTACAACTCGCGTGAGAGCTACGCGCACCAGCACAACCTACCGGCTTTCAGCCGGTAGTGGTTGAGATCTGAATAAATTGCGAGACGAGTTTCTGCATGAATGAGAGGTTCGATTCCTCTTCTTGCACCACTAGTGGCCCAACACCGAGGGACAAAATTTGTTTGAAGAATTCTTCCGGATGCTGCTTGGCTCGTTCAGGAAAATCCAGCAGCAGGGCTTCGACATAGGCTAAGTCCTCTTCCTGAACAATGGTGCGTATTTCTGGGTGGACGAGGAGACGTATGCTTTCATCTTCACCTTTAAGCACAAGCAGCACGATTGCAGCTTTTTTCGACGACGCAGTATTCCACCCCAGAGGCCTGTACTCCAGGGCACAGAATTGACACTGATGTGTCTCGTTTGCACTGCTGATTGCCATATTCTCTCTTATCGGCCTTTTGCACGGCATCTATCATCGAATCGAGGATGTCCTGCAAGAGATTTGACGTTGACAGTCTGTCAAGGCACTGTACGAAGCCGCCAAGCGCCGAAGGTGTCTTCCAATCGTCTGGAAGTGTTTGAATATTCTGCCACAACTGTTCCATATCAAGGCCCAAGATAATCTTCCAAAAATTCACAAATTGTTGCGAGGATACACTTTGGTAGATGCGTGGGTCAAGATAGCGAGATGCGATAAAGTGACGTCGTAGTTGACCGTTGGGACCGCCCAAAAGGTGTCCATGATCGACAAAGAATGCATTCAGCCAGCCGGCACCGTCTTTCAGAAAGACCGCTTGGCGGTTATCAACATGGCAAGCACAGATGTCAATTAACCACGCAAGCCAGAAGTCCTCGCGGTTTCGGACCCGATTGAGGCTCGTTCCGGGCAGGACTTCCATCGGGCGAACAATGTTCTGGCCGAGGAAGAAGGAACCGAAACATAGGCCGGAATCTGGCCGAAGACGTCCTTCCGAGGTTTCCATCCAGCAGTCTAAATTATGGTCAAGGAATGAATCAGCAAGTAGTAGCGGCTTCCACGATGGAACGGCCAGCCCGCAGGCGCGATAAAGCTCGCTTCCGGCGCTCTCATTGAATAGAATGTTTGGTCCTTGAAGATTATTTATAAACTTGGCCACGTAGAGCAGTCCATCACTGGCCTCAGCCAGAATGGGTTGTGAACCACCGCGCAGTTTTCGAATATACCGCGTCAAAGAAATAGCATTTGTCCCCAGGGCTTGCACAGTTCCCCCATCGAATCAACAAGAACAATGTTGAGATCGTCCAACCGCGATCTTGGGGGTAAACCAAGCAACTCCGAAGCAAAAAAACCAAACATTAATGTGAGATTCTCATTCAAAAACCTGATCAGACGGCATCAGGCAAAAGTGATACTTTGCACTACGTGGCACAAGGTATTCCACTTTTCCATTGGGTTGTAGTGAAAATACCTCGTCAACTTTATTGTGTCAATGACCTTAAGGAAAGAAGAACCAATATGGTAACTATTGCCATGAAAAAGGACGCAGCCACGGGCAGAGCCCAACGAATGAACCGTGCCTATCCGGTTTCCACCCAAGACCACAAGATGTAGGGTTCTGCCATTCCCCAGAGTAAAGTTCATCGTAGGTTGGAGCGACGGTGCCATCAGCAAACCCAGGCAGTGAGCAAAAGCCCTTGAATGGATAGAACCGTCTGTTGAAGCGAAAGGTAAATTCGTTCAAGCAGGCCTGAAGGTGCTGATGGCTGACACCGTGATGTATGCCGAGCAATCATGACTTCAGATTGGCGAAAACGAGATGGATGATCGGCAAACACTCTTCATCCACACTCGGATAGCGGGAGGCCTGTGCTCCACTCACGCCACCGAGTTCTGCGGTTTCCACAATCTTCGGGAATCCATCCCAGATCAGCATCGCCTCTGCCCGCGCAAGTGCTTCTTCAGATTGCGCAGAAACGTAATCAGCCGTTCCTCGTTGTAAGTGCTTGGCCGGGTCTGAAACCACATCCGGCATCGCTTGCCGCCCCAGCGGTAGCCCAGAGCCGCACACAGCGACAGATTCTTCCAATTGAAGGCATGAACCAACATCGGAGTCTCCACTTTCGGCGCTCAGAGTGCGGGGACGATTTTCTTTGGGAAAACGCGACAGAACCACACAAAAATACGCCGGGATTCCTCCCGGCACTTCCTGCCAGCAAATTTGAAGGGGAATTTTGATTTATAAGGAGCGACTACAGGAAAACTACCAAAGCAGATGAGTTGGAAAGCTGGCGATAATTGATTATACCGCAACCGTGTAGCGGGCGGCCGGGGGGGGGCTAGGCAAACGCATCTTAATTCCCCAGCAAATGGAGCAAGTAGTTGTTGTCCCAACCGGCCTTCAGCCGTTTTCCATGGACACCGCGTTTTGAAGTCTTGTCTTGTTTGAGCAGATTGATGGCGATGCGGTTGAGTACAGATAAGTTCTGCGCCGCGAAGCCGGCGCGTTTGCGGTCGAGGTCTTCGCCGAAGCCCACATCCAGCACCCAGTGCAGGTTGTTTTCGATGCCCCATTGTTGGCGAATGCATCGATTCAGCCGCGCCGCATCGGGTTCCAGGCTGGCGATGTAGTAGCGGATTTCTGTTTCACCTGTGGTCTTGTGATCCCTCTCCGCTTCGATGCGCACCAACCCCCGTAATGACGCCCATTCTCGAGCTTTCTCAATCAGGCCCAGGTCTGCAATCACCGAGCGGCGGCGTTGCTCCACCAGCCCGTGGCCGTAGTCGAGTTCTTCGGCAACCGCATCGGCCGACAGCATTTGAAACGAGTCCTTGAGCTCCTCCAGAAGATGGCCCTGGTTCTCTTTGACCGCCAAAATGTAGTCTGCCTTTTTGTCAACGATCTTTTCGGCGACGGCCCGCTGGCAGCCCATGGCATCGATAGTCACCACCGTTCCGCTCAACTCCAGCGCATCGAGAAGTTTAGGAATCGCCGTGATTTCATTGGACTTTTCATCGACTCGGCGCTGACCGAGCACCAAGCTGTTGGTGTTGGCCCAGGCCGAAACCATATGCACGATGGCCTTCTTGTCCGGTCCCTTCTTGCTCGGCTCCGAGGCGCCCCGCAGCGTTTTGCCGTCGATGGCCACCACCTCGCCCGCTGTTAGCTTGGCAATCGACGATACCCAGGCTACGAAACCCTTTTCCAACTCCTCTGGATCGAGCGCAGAGAAGACCCGATTGAAGGTATCGTGCGAAGGAATGCCGCCCGGAAGGGTCAGAAAAACCTTGAACCACGCGTGTTTGGAACGTGCATAGCCCTCGATCTCATTCCAACCGTTGCACCCGCTCAGAACCGCCGCGATGGTAATCAAGAGAATCTCTTCCAGCAAATGTTCTCGCGTCCGCTCCACTCGTGGATCGCGCAAATCAGCAAAATGCTTCAAGGGGCTGTTCATCTCTCCAATTCAACAAGCCATTCCCGCGCCGCATATAGCAATTTAGATGCGTTTGCCCTGGGGGGGGCGAACCCGCCGAGCTGCTGACCGTCACTGTTCGGTATTCGTCAGAGCAACCGCATCTGTGAAAAGGGACTTTCATCTGCAATGTAAACGGTTGTATACTTGCTGCGTTTGAGAGGGCAAAAATGAAATCGTTCCGAATGTCAGTCGCTGGCTTTCTGCTTTCAGTTGCACTCCTTCCGGCAACAGCTCAGACAATCCCTTCCACAGACGCCAAAAACCATGTTGGCGAAAGGGAAACCGTTTGTGGGCCGGTAGCGGGCAAACATATCGCATACCAGTCTCCGGGAACACCAACATTCATAGACTTGGACAAACCGTATCCGCACCAGTCGTTTACGGTTCTGATTTGGAAGCGAGACAGAGCAACAGTGGGTTCCCTTCCAAGCACTGGTCAGCTTTGCGTTACGGGTCTCATTGTCCAATATCGCGGCGGAGCGGAAATCGTTCTTAATAGTGCTTCCGATTGGTACCTACCGAAGGCACGAAACGCCGCCGCACCGCAGTTGAGCAACAACCACCATTACACGAACAGTGACGGTCAGCAGGTTCACTCGCCAGCATATTCACCCGGTGGCATGCCAGACGGAGCAACGGCTCTGTGCGGAGATGAAACCTACAGTTTCAGTCAGCACCGAAGCGGCACGTGCTCCCACCACGGTGGAGTTGCAAGGTGGCTTTGATTTGGTTGTGTTTCTTTTGACAGTAGGAGCGTGAGTTTCCATGCAGGAAGTTTTGTCCAGAACCGTCGATCCAGCGGTGCCTCTAACCGAGCAAGAGTTCTACGAACTAAGTCTGCTTGATGAGACGAATGATTTGGGAACTCAATATTGCGTCCAGCAGGCACATGCCGAATGGAACGAAATTGACGGACAGATTATGTGGGATCAGGAAGAGACAAATTATTTTTGGGTTTTAAGTGAGGCAAAGCAGCACTACGAAGAACGTCGAGGCACTCTAGCGAAAAAGGGGTTTATTTATTCAGACATGGACCCCATCTTATGACCTGCTCCCACAGTAGGTGGTTACGCAGATGCTTGAGACAGCGCAAGGCGTCATCCTTGGACGTTCAGAGTCTACGCACAAGCGGAGCTATTGCAGCACCTGCAGGCCAAGCGCTGTAAATGAGTTCGTCGTTGGCAGGATCAAGATGAAAAACACCGATTGCGAATACAACCCGCGCCAATGGAGTCCTGTCGCGAAGGCGACTTGAACGAAGCGGCGGCGGCGGCGAACGCATTCGCGTGTAGCTGAGCCAGCATATTGGGTTTTCAGCTAGTTTGGAACGCAGAGAAGGAGGGTATCTCTGTGAACCAACTACGTCAGCTCATGATTGAGGAATTGCACCGCCGCAACTTCGCTGAGACAACGATCCGTTCGTATGTCCACGGAGTTGAGCACTTCAGCCAGTACTTCCACTGCCGTCCTGACCGACTCGGGCCACAGCACATTCGCCAGTATCAGGCGATGCTTTTCACCAAGTTGAAATTCAGTCCGAACACGATCATTCTCCGGCTTGCCTCTCTTCGCTTCTTCTACATCCATGTATTGAAGCGGAACTGGAGCATTGCCGAAACGCTTATGTGATCTGATGATTAACTCTGGCAAGAACAAAGGTGACGAAATCCTATTCAGCCGTAGCATTTGCCCACGCCCTCTTTTTTGTTCCGCTCCTCCCTACACCCCTGCTACCGTCAAGCAGCCTTAGTTTTGTGGTTCGGGTGGAGCTGGTGCTATCTGCTGGTTATGGTGATGGTGAAATATCCTGCCAATACCCCGACCGGTGCCCTTGGCGATTTTGCCTGTTCCCTTGGCGGTGCCAACGCCGACGTCCTTGCCGGCAACGACCGCACCCTTTCCAACATTGCCTGCTGCGTCTACGGGATGAAGGGTGACAAGATCACCCGCACCTTTCCCGACGCCCCTGGCTGCGGCGCCGGTCCCCTTGGCGGTTCCTTTGCCGATGTCTCCTGCGCCGCCGCCAACGTCACCACCAGGGCTGCGTTGCTGGGGCTGGGCGGAAGGCTGGGATGTGTCAGGGGGCTGGGTCTGGCTGTTTTGGCCAAGAGCGTTTTGGCCGCAGATGGCGAATGCGAAGGTGAGGAGCGCGATGGATAGTATGGAAAACGCAGTTCTCATGGGTGAAACCTCCGCTGATTAGAGCATTTCTCCTATTGTTGTAGAGCGTGAAAAGGGAGCCGAAACCAAGCTTTCGCGTCGTCGGCAGTGAGCAGCGGCAGCAGTTCTGCGATGGCCTGATCAAGGGCTTCTTTCGTGCGAGCCT
>Ga0224528_1002395_pt1 | contig 10688 bp, 9 predicted proteins | sample CBST25metaG_2_FD_179888 | JGI IMG/M metagenome (GOLD analysis project Ga0224528, IMG submission 179888) | Peat soil microbial communities from Stordalen Mire, Sweden - C.B.S.T25 | ecosystem: Environmental > Terrestrial > Soil > Wetlands > Peat | place: Sweden: Norrbotten County, Stordalen Mire...
CCCTTGAAGTTTGACCTTGCGGCCCCGTAGCCCACCCCCTCCGCTCAGGTACCATAGGACTGTTCCGTCTTCCCACCGCCCGGATGGCGAAACTGGCAGACGCAGCGGACTTAAAATCCGCAGACCGCAAGGTCGTGGGGGTTCAATTCCCCCTCCGGGCACCATAGATAATAAAAGACTTATAAGATAAATCCCATCCATGGATCAAACTTCAGTTTGACGACGGTGATACTTGGTGCCACGGGGGACCTATGGCACAAACGAAGGCAAGCACGAAGAAGGAAGAAGTCAAGATTCGGGGAGTATAGGAACGGATACCCGGAAGCGGCGTGTACTGGATGCGGTTCCGGGACGCTGGCGGCAAGCTGAGGCGGGAGAAGGCCGGACGCAACAGTGATGCCATTGACCTTTTCAGAAAGCGTACCGAAGAGCGGAGGGTTGGCCTTAAACTCCCTGAGAATCTCCGCGCAGTGGGCGTGAAGTTTAGTGCCCTCTGCGATGACATCCAGGTCTTCTCTGAGGCTCACCACCGGGACCAGAGGAATATCCTCGGACGGCTGGCAAAGATTAGGCCGGATTTTGATGAGCGCATTACCGACAGCATCAAGCCGGAGGACATTGACCAGTGGTTAACCCGGAACACCACAACTCCGGCAACCAGCAACCGGTACCGGGCTTTGTTCTCGCTCATCTTCCGGGAGGCGCTCCGTAACGGCAAGGTCACGAGCAACCCGGCCCGATTGGTGCGACAAAAGCACGAGGAGAACGGGGTCATTCGTTGGCTCACGGATGAGGAAGAGAAAGCTCTACGTACGGTCATTGCCCCCGCACACTCGACTGAACTGGATATTGCTCTCGGAACGGGGATGCGCTTGTCAGAGCAGTTTGAGCTAACGTGGGATCAAGTTGACTTTGTGCGCCATGAAGTGAGGCTGAGCAAGACCAAGAACTTCAGCGGGCGCTCAATTCCCATGAACGGCACGGTTGAGGCGGCTTTCACGGCGATTAAATTCAGATCGGCAAAGACCAAGCGCGGTGATAAAGTGTTTGCCGACTATCCCTGCAAATGGTGGGATGAGGCCATCACCAAATCGGGAGTTGTCCATTACCGCTGGCATGACAACCGGCACACATTCTGCTCACGACTCGCTATGCGCGGCGTGAACCTGAAGGTGATACTACCCGGCACAAGACAATCAGCATGACGGCCCGCTACGCGCACTTAGATGACACTTCTTTGAGGGCCGCCGTGGATTCCTTAACGGCGTCAAAGTGATTGCCGGACGCATACCGCATCAGTGAGGCGCGTGTCACCAAGACCTTGCGCCCGATGCGGCGTGTGTCCAGGCCCTTGGCCGCAATGATGTAGTCAAGGGACCGCACAGAGACGGAGAGCTGCCGGGCGGCCTCCTTACGGTCATATAAAAGTCTAGTTTCCACGTCAGCCCCATTCCTTGACGTGCGCTTTACCGCGCGTGGGGACAATTGCCGAGGGACGTGCAGCCCAGATGCCGTCTCAGCAACCGTCATTAAATCGGAATTCGGATCATTCAATTCCATGCGTGCCCCCACGTGATGCAGGAAAATTGAGAGTGCAGCCAGTTAATTTGTCAGCATGCCACCGGGACGTGCGCTCAATAAATTGCAGATGAATTGCCTGCCTAAAACCGCATGTGCGCACCGAGATTGCCGCATACGCACGGGGTGCGTATCGCGAATGGGTAAGTCATCGAGCGGACTCGCCGTCGCGTGCAGCCTGGCTTCGGAGACGTGAAGGTAGCGGGATGTGGTCTCCAGATCGCGGTGGCCGAGCAGAAGCCGGATACTGCGCAGATCGGTGCCTGCATCGAGAAGATGCGAAGCGAAGGAGTGTCGCAGCACATGCGGGCTGAGTGGCTTCCTGATGCCCAGCTGCTTGCGCAGCTTTTGGCAGACAACACGAACTGTGTTCGACTTCAGTTGCTGTCCAGTGCGCTTACCGGGAAAGAGCCAGTCCTTGGGCTTCCGTCCTTGCCAGTCGACGCGCAGGATCTCTAGCAGCTTCGGCGACAGCATGACTTGACGCGAGAACTTGCCCTTGCCCTCGCGGATGTGGATGATCATCCGCTTGTTGTCGATATCGCCGACCTTCAGATCCAGTGCTTCCTGACAGCGAAGCCCGGCGCTGTAGTACAAGGCCAGTAGTGCACGGTGCTTGGTGTTCATCGGCGCACCAAGTGGGGCGCAGACTTCCTCACGGCTCCAGACCGTAGGCAGCTTGCGGCGACCTTCGGCTTGATGATCTCTTGATCAAACCAGGCCTGCTTCAGTGTTCGCGTGTAGAAGAACTTCAGTGCCGAACGGGCACCTTGGATCGTTCCCCAAGCAAGCTTCCGCTCGTTGAGCAAATGCAGAAGAAACATCCGAATATGCTCGGGACCGAGTTGATCAGGCGACTTGTGGAAGTAGGTTGCGAACTCGGCAACGGTGTGTGTAGTGGCGAGCCGTGCGTTCGGAGAAGTTGCGCAGCCGGAGATCTTCCTGCATGCGTTGGCGTAGATGTGTCATGGACACCTCCTTCGGTGTCCAACACTTTATCCAAAAGCCACAGAAGCGCACCCTGCCGCGCTAGCGGCTAGTGCAAATCGCCGTTGCGCTCACTGACGCACAGATCGGTCCTGATATGTCGCCATGGGTTCGCCGATCTGCCTGTGCATGATCCCGGCTGACCGGAACAGCGCAGCCCCCGTTTCCAGCCCTCTCCGACCTGGAAACGCTCAAGAGATTTTGCATCAAGTGAAGGCGAATCGGTCGCTCAGGCAGATTGGACACTGACTGGGCACGCATCTCGAAGAGCTGATGATATTCACAATCAGCTCTCCTCGAACCCAATGATCGCCTTGAAGTTTTGAAATACAAGCAGTCGTAATTGTCGCCCAGGAGCGCCCGAACCGTTGCCGGTTTCCTAAGCGCGGAACGTCGGGGATTTACTCCTGTCGCAAAGCCTGGATTGGATTGATCTTCGTGGCCCGGCGCGCGGGAATATAGCAGGCCAGCAGCGCGAGAACGGCGAGGAGAAGCGGGGCGCCGATCAGAAGACGCAGATCATCGACACGGGAGGCAACGTCGTCGGTAAAGACAGTGGTGAATGCTGAAAGCGCTTTGGCCACAGCGACTGCGCCCAGGAATCCAATCACGGTTCCAACGGCAATCAGCGTAGCGCTCTCGCGGAGCACCAGCGCCAGCACCTGCGATTTGCGCGCGCCCAGCGCCATGCGAATACCGATCTCCTTGCGTCGCTGCGCCACCGCACACCCGGTCACTCCGGCCAGCCCAACGGCCGACAGCAACAGGCCGAAGACGCCAATGCCGCCGAACGTGCGCACAGCAGAACGGATGGCGGCGCGGGTCACTTCGAGGTATTCGCTCAGCGTTTGCACGTTGAAGAGAGTCAGATTCGGATCCATGGAAGCGACCGCGCTTCGCACCCCACCGAGAGCATCCTCTGCCGAATGGCCGCGCGCGATCATCGTGATGCCGCCGCCTGGAGGCTGGGAAAAGTCATGCCGCGTGAGAGGACAGTAAGCGATGGCCTGGATCGTGCCTCCGGCATCTCTCCCTTCGGGTACCAGGCCCACGACTTCGTACACGCGCGGGTCTCCGCGAAGGTGCTTGCCGATAGGGTTGTCGTTGCCGAACAGGGCGCGTGCGGCTTTTTCATTCAGCACCATGGGCAGCGTCGGAACCGGGGCCCCGGAGGCAATGGTCGCCTCGACATCGATGCGCTGATCGCTTTCCTCGAATTCCCGCCCGGCCAGGATGGGCTCATTGAGGACGGCAAAGTAGCCCGCTCCGACGGTCTGTTTCGCCACGCTCTTCTCGACCGGCGACGATGCCCGCGGATCGTCGACTTTGAGATGAAATCCGCCGTCGCCGCCACCCGGCTGAAAGGGTGGTTGCGCGGCAAGCGCGAAGTTGGTGACCCCCGGTGTGCTCCGCAACCGCTCCGGCAGCCTCTCAAAAAAAGCCAGGGATTTATCCGGGGCATAGCCGTCCCGCACCGGATCAACGAAGAGAAGGACCATGGTCTTCTGACTGAAGTTCGTCTGGAGGCTATATCCATTCGTGATTCCCGAAACCAGGAATCCGGTGACAAGCAGCAGCAGCACGGAGCCAGCCACTTGTGCGCTCATGGCCAGATTGCGCAGGCCGAAGCGCCGGTATCCGGACAACTGCAGCGCCGCGCCATCCTTGAGTGCTGAAGCGACGTCGGTCTTCGTCGCCTGCAGAGCTGGGAGGATACTGAAGCCGATGCCGCACGCAACAGCCAGCACCAGGACGAAGATCGCTGTATGCCAGTCGAGCGCCCTGTCGACGCTGATTGGCGAGCCCGCGGGCTGCCGCGTATGCGCGGTCAATGCCCACAGGACATATGCCATCGCGAATCCCGCTGCGCCACCGATCAGGGAAAGTAAAATGCCTTCGGTGACCATCTGGCGGATGAGGCGGAAGCGGCTGGCTCCGACACCGAGGCGAATAGCCAACTCCTTGCGGCGACTTGCGGCGCGCGCCAGGACCATGGTGGCGAGATTGAGGCACGCGATGGCAGTGACGATTGCCATGAGCATAAGGTAAAAGCCCATGATTTTTGGACGGACGTCGCGTGGTGCCGGCAAGCGGGTGCCCGCGGGAACCAAAACGACCCGCTTCGCTGTGTCCTGTTGGGGCGGCGCGAAGGTATCGTCCTTGTCGAGACGGCGGGTGATGCCATCCAGCGCTGCCTCGGCAGAATCGATGGTGATGCCCGGCGCAAGCCGGAATAACAATTGGAACTGCTTTGCGCTCGGGTTTTGCAGGACGTCGTTGGCGAGCTCCGGAGCCAGCCTGGCCGATACCGTCGTGGGGACGAAAAGCTCGGCCGGATTCGGAATGAGAGCGCCATCGAACTTACGCGGGCCGATACCGACGATGGTGGCGGACTGCCCGTTGAGATGAATCGTTCGCCCGATTGCGTACGGATCGGCATTGAGGCGGCTGCGCCAGTAACGGTCGCTGACCACCACGGACGCAGGAGCGCCGGCTTTGTCCAGATCGGCACTGAGAAGGCGTCCTCTCTGCGCGTTCATGCCGAGGACGGAAAAATAGTCCGGCGAGACCAGTTGCCCGAAGACGCGCTCGGGTTTGTTGTTGTGGCCATCGAAGGCGACATTGAACTGGACGTAGGTCTGGACTGCAGCAGCGCCTGCGAAGAGACCCTTCTGCTCGCGGTAGCGCTCGATGTAGGGGTAGGACGCGGGATTCTGCGCAGTCACCAACTGCTCTGCGTTAGCCACGCCCGGAAGTGTGCGTGTGAGCGGCACCCAGATCGAGCAGTAGAGGTTGGTTGCAAGCCCAATACCGAGCCCCATGGAAACAATGCCGACCGCTGCGTAGCCCGGCGACTTCATCAGGGTGCGCGCGGCATAGGGCAGGTCGCGGCGCATCTCGTTCAGGTATTCGATAGGGAGGCGAAGCAGCAGGTCGGCGATGAGAGGGACGAGGCCCAGGATTCCGTGGCGCTTTGCGACGTGCGCGATAGCGTCCTCACCCGCCTGCAACATCTCGTTGCCAAATGCCAGCTTGAACTCGTGGGGGAACGCCGCAGCCAGTCGCCGGTAAATTGGCCATGCAATATTCATCCGCTTACCCTCGTTCCGTCATCATCGTCTGCTTGGTTTGGATTGCCTGAACCAACTCCTGAAGGCGTTCGCACTCGGCGTTGAGCACATCGCGGCCCAAGGGCGTAAGGCGGTAGTAGCGGCGGCGGGCGTCGTCCAGCTCGGGCGCGGGCCGGGCACTGGACTCCTCAATCAGGCCGGCTTCGATCAACCGCTTGATAGAGCCGTAGAGCGTAGCCGGCCAGAGGCGGACTTTCCCCGTGGTGCGCTCGAGTACTTCCTGCATGATCCCGTAGCCGTGCTGCTCTTCACCGGCAAGGGACAGCATGATTTGAAACCACTGTGTCTTGAGGGGGAGGAAGGATTGGGCCTCAGTCATATCGAATATGTATATTATTCGATATAGATATTTGTCAAGTAGGACCACCACATGGTCCGTAGCCCTCCTCAGCTCACACAGAACCCACCTCTTGACAGCCAATGGTCGAGTGTCTACCATTGGAATTCATTGGGAGTAGACATTCGACCATGAACAAATCAGCCCCGCCTCGTGCCAACCTCCTTCAGGGAACTCTGGACATGCTGATCCTCCGTACGCTCCTCTACGGACCAGCCCACGGCCACCACATCGGCAAGCACATCCAGCGGACCACCAACGACTTTCTCCAGATGCAGCATGGCTCCCTCTACCCCGCACTCCACCGCCTCGAGGAAAAAGGCTGGATTGTCTCCAACTGGGAGACGGCCCCCGACCGCAATCGCGAGTTCAAGTACTACCGGCTCACCGAAAAGGGCAGGCAGCAACTCCTTGCCGAAGAGTCGCAGTGGAAACAAATGATCGAAGCCGTTGCGCGGGTCATGTGGCCCGTCGCCGAAGAGGGCTGACATGACTTGGTTTACCAGAAGCAAACGCGATGCCGATCTTGAGCGCGAACTCCGCTCGGACCTTGACCTCGAAGAAGAAGAACAGCGCGACCGTGGTGCCTCGCCTGAGGAAGCCCGTTACGCCGCGCTCCGCGCATTCGGCAACCCCGGCGTCATCCGGGAGCAGACCCGCTCCGTCTGGTTCTGGAACTGGCTCGATAGCGTCCTTCGCGAGATCCGTTACAGCCTTCGCACTCTCGCCAAGGCGCGCGGATTCACCATCATTGCTATCACCGTCATGGCCCTCGGCATCGGAGCCAACGTAGCTCTCTTCGCTGTCATCCACTCTGTCCTGCTCAACCCGCTGCCCTATCGCGACCCGCAGCAACTCGTCGCCCTCTACAGTTCCTTCAGTGCTCACAAAGGCGGCAACCAGTTCATGCCCATCGATGCCGGCAGCTTCTTTGCTTGGCAGCAGACCGCCGGCAGCTCGGCAGAAATGGCGCTTATCTCGCCCTTCCAGGGCTACAGTGTCTCCGCTGAAGGCGGCCAGCTCCCGGAGAAAATCGATGCCGCCTGGATTACATCCAACTTCTTCAGCACCCTCGGCGTCCAGCCCGTCCTCGGACGCGGTTTCCTAGCCACCGACGACACCCCGGAAGCCGAAGCCACCGCTGTCCTCTCTTATTCCTTCTGGAAGCGCCGCTACGCCGCCGATCCAGCGGTCATCGGGCGCAAAATCTGGCTTGACGCGCGCCCTTATACAGTCGTCGGCGTCATGCCGCAATCGGTGGTCTTCTTCGGCCCCTTCTCCTCCGGCAAAATTCAGGTCTGGACTCCCGTCAGCCATGAGTCCCCACGCTGGCTGATGTCTACCTTTGAAGATCATGAGTTCATCGGCGTCGCCCGCCTCCCCTCCGGCCTCACTCTGCCCCAGTTTCTCGGCCGCCTCGCGGCCGTGCAGACCGGCATTAAAGCTCGGAATCCCGCACCATCCGTTCGCGACGCCGTCACCGGCCGGTCGATCCTCGACGACGCTGTCCAGAAGTACAAGGACCCACTCTACGTGCTTTTCGCCGCCACCGGCTGCGTTCTGCTCATCGCCTGCCTCAACGTCGCAAGTCTCCTGGTCGCGCGCACCGCCGCCCGCCGACGTGAACTCGCCATCCGCACCGCGCTCGGTGGTGGCCGTCTGCGCCTGCTGCGCGAGCGCGTCCTCGAGAGTCTTCTCCTCGCTGCTGCTGGAGGCGCCCTCGGCGTGGGGCTCGCCGTCGCTGCCATTCGCTGGCTCGCCCACGCCCGTCCCGACATCCCGCGAGTCGAAGCTATTCATCTCGATTGGACCGTTGCCGCCTTCGCTGCGGGGGCCATCGTCTTCTGTGCCGGGTTCTCCGCGTTCGTCTCTGCTCTTGGCATCGACAGCCGCAAGCTTCTCGCCGCCCTTCAGGAGGCATCTCGCTCGCAGAACAGCGGCCGCGTTCGCGCTGGCCTCCGCCGCACACTGCTCATCGTCGAAGTCTGCCTCACCGTCGTCCTTCTTATTGGTGCCGGCCTGCTGCTCAAAAGCTACAGCCGGCTTCGTTCCTCCGACCTCGGCATTCCCACCGCCAACACCCTCACCCTCCGTCTCGGCGTCCCCGAAGCCCGCTACAAAACAGACGCCACGCAGGTCGACTTCCTCGAACGTCTCATTGCCCGTGTCCGCGTCATTCCCGGTGTCGAGTCAGCCGGCCTCGTCAGCCGTGCTCCCGGCCAGGGCTGGGGTGGCGACCGACTGATGAGGGTCGTCGAACACCCTTCCATGCCCAACGACAGCGGCATCGACATGATGGTTCGAGGCGCCGATCCCGGCTACTTCGACGCCGTCCATCTCCCGATCCTTCGCGGCCGCACTTTCGCGGCGGACGAACGCCTCAAGAAAGACCACGTCGCACTTATCAGCAAAGGAGCCGCCAGAGTCGGCTTTCCCGGAGAGGATCCCATCGGCAAGCACTTCAAGACCGTCACTGGAGGTGAGATTTACGAGGTCATTGGTGTCGTCGGAGACACTCGCTACTCCGTCTCTGAGCTTCCCGCGCCCACGATGTACATGCCCGTCTTCGGCAATGGATACACCAACGTCACCATCGTTCTCAGGTCCACTCATGACGTTGACGCTCTCGCACTCCCCGTCGAAAAGGCCGTGGCGGAACTTGACTCCGACATCCCCGTCTATGACGTCGAAACCCTCGACGAGACTCTCGGCAAATCCACCCTCGGTTCCCAGTTCAACTCGTTCCTGGTATTCGGTTTCGCAGTCATCGCACTGGTCCTTGCCGCCGTCGGACACTACGGCGTCCTGGCCTATCTCGTCGCTCAGCGCACAGGAGAAATCGGAATCCGCATCGCTCTCGGGCAACAGCGCGCAGGCGTTCTCCGCAACATCCTGCTCGACGGTCTTCGTCCAGCACTCGTCGGACTCTTCGCCGGACTGGGCGCAAGTGCGCTCCTGGCCCGCTTAATCCGCTCCACCCTTTTCGAGACGAACCCACTCGATCCCGTAGTCTTCGCCGGCGTGGCAGGCGTGCTGTTGCTGGTAGCCATAGCCGCCTGCCTCGCCCCCGCCTGGCGCGCAGCCCACCTTGACCCCATGCAAGCTTTAAGAACCGAATAAGTGAAAGCGACTGAAGCCTGCGCCGCTCCGTTGAGCGACAACGATGTGTTGTGCATGTAGCTGAAGCACCGCGCGCGACAAGCGGAATCCCAGGTTACGAAAGGCGGGAACCTTGGATTCCGAGCTTTTCATTGCTCCAACCCTTCAAGGTTTGGTAGCGAGAATCAGCGGGGAAGGACCCGGCGCAGCGAGTGTTCGTGGGGCAATGAAGCCTGCCTCGATGAGCCAGGAACTGATCTCTTCAAAAGAGAAGGTATCGCCTTCGTCGGTGTTCACGAGCATGTTGACAGCGAAAATGAGGCCCTGGAGGGGACCGGTGCGGTCAGCATTGACGAGGAACTCCTGGATCGCGATGGTGCCGCCGGGCGCCAGGGCATTGAACACCTTTTCAATGAGGGCGCGGCTGCGCGCTTCTCCTTCGCTGTGAAGGATGTGGCCGAGGGTTGCGACATGGTGGCCATTGCCGAAGTCGACGGTGGCCAGATCGCCTTCGATAAAGGTATAGCGCGTAGTGAGGCCGAATCGGGCGACCGTCTTCTTCGTGACGTCGATGACTTCAGGCCAGTCGACCGCCGTGACGTGAATCTGTTCCGCGCCTTGGGCAAGGGCGATGCTCCAGACACCGGAGCCCGCGGCAAGATCGAGTACGGAAGCCTGCCCCGCGGAGGCGAGGTTGAGGTGAACAGCGAGGGCCTGTGCCGGTGCATAGCTCATGGGGAAGATGTCGGCCACGAACTCGTGGAAGAACTCGCCCCCTTGCTGCTCCTGGTTAACGGAGTGTACGGGCTGGCCGCTGGCGACGACGTCATTAAGTTTGAGCCAGTTGGGCAGCAGGTGCTCACTGGTGTGGCGGATGATGCCTCCCATGAAGCTGGGCTTGGCGGAGACCAGAAAGGCAGAACTTTCGGAAGTGAGGAAAAAGTTCTCCTGTAGATCCTTACTGACCAGGTTGAGGCCGACGAGCACGTTGACGATGGCCCCGAGGCCGCGGCGCGAGGCGCCGGTTGCCTGCTGCAAGTCGTCGATGTTCATGGGGCCGTTGTCGAGCACATCGAAGACGCGGTGGCGGATGGCGGCTTCCATCACGAGGGTGATCGCGTAACCCCAGGCGAACTGCATGATCCGTTCAGGAGAGACCCGGGCCTCAGACAGAGAAGGAGTGGCAACAGAAGTTGTCATTGGATATTGACCTCGATTGGGGATGGCAGAAGGGCGTGGTTTGAAGTGAACCGGGGTTGGGACGCCGCTGCGCAGCGAGAATAACAGAGGGGAATTCGGAGGTCACGCGAAAAATGCACTTACTGAACCTCGCATAATATGGTGACACGATAGATCAAAAAAATAGCCCTGCGTGGTGCAGAAACGAGAACGGCAGCATGGATTGGCGCACTCGATCCATGCCGCTCGGCACGCCGGCCTCGGCCTCGCCAAGTCCGGCGACACAGCGATTGGCCAATTCCTGACCTTTGATGTTGCTCCATAAGTCCTCCACCGGATTCAGATCAGGAGAATAACCCGGCAGTGTCTCTACCTGC
>Ga0224528_1002403_pt1 | contig 10657 bp, 12 predicted proteins | sample CBST25metaG_2_FD_179888 | JGI IMG/M metagenome (GOLD analysis project Ga0224528, IMG submission 179888) | Peat soil microbial communities from Stordalen Mire, Sweden - C.B.S.T25 | ecosystem: Environmental > Terrestrial > Soil > Wetlands > Peat | place: Sweden: Norrbotten County, Stordalen Mire...
AGGTGGGCCTGGAGGGGTACGGATCCAGGCCGACTCTCGCTCAAATTGGGCAGGATGCTCTCAGATAGCGTGCGCCTTAATAGGTTGGTCGAAGACGAATGGTTCATCGCCTAGCAACGCGCAAGGGCATGTTCCAAAGGGTTTCGGAAACAGAGAGGGGGTAGGGACAAGAGAAGCATGGACGCCTGGTGGCTTCCTTATCTCTTGGAGTTCCTGATGTCAAACCTGTCTACCTCGTGCCGTCCTGCCGAGTTCGAGCCATCGTGGGATGAATCCTGCGGAATCTTCGACCCGGCACCCATCCCAGTCACAGATGGCGCAAAGAAGATCGCCAAGCTCATTGACGATGATGCTGCATGGCTTCAGGCGGAACCGCGATCGTCCCTCGGCATCGTTCTTCGCCTATTCCCAGGCGCAGTGCGCGGCTTGAAGGACGCCCTTCTGGTGATCGACTGGCTCGGCGACTATTTGTGGGACGCAGGCTACACGCCAAGGTGGACCATTCCGAGCACTGTAAACTGGGACTGGCACGAAGGTAAGCCATTGAGGAAATCCCGATACGAAGCCAACAACGCTAAGTGGACCATTGAAGCCACTTGCGCCTGAATGCAGCTTCTACGCGTAGATCTGGTGTCCAAGGAAGCCGTGCATTACGTACCCATAGTTATGGAAATGCTCTCAAAGTCCCCTGAGTTGCCCCTCTGGCTTCCCCTCGTAGGCGGGGTTCGAGGGTGCCGAGTGTGAAGCGCCACCCATGCGATTTTGTGGCTGGAATTTTACCAGGGTCCAAAATTTACACCACTTTAGGAATGGAAATGAAGCACAATATTCCGTGTCTACCGACCATCCAAAAACTGGACTAGTCCAAAGAATCATCCAGCACTAACCTTGGTGCCATCCTTGCCATGAACGAATTGTTCCGACTGCTGAAAGCCGACGCCAACACAGCTAATGCCATGGGTGCTATTGCCAGTGCACTGGTTGCACTCTGCGCTCTTTTTGTTTCTGCTGTATCTGTTGCCGTATCGCTGATGACAATGCATATACAACGCCGTCACAATGTGCTTTCAGTGCGCCCATTACCTGAGCTAACCATGGCTGATTATGAAGATAGCCTCAGAATTAAAATAAGAAATAATGGATCAGGTCCCATGATGTTACTTTCACTTTCTGTGTCTGATGGTGAAACATCAGCATTAAGTATTATCGAGCTGATGCCAGAACTCCCAAATGGGAGAGTTTGGACAAAATTTTCACATGCTCTTGTCAATCGCAGTCTGCTGCCTGGAGGCGAAATAATATTGCTTGAACTAACTGAAACACAAAATGAGGCAGGATTTCCAACGGTTCGCGATATCGTTCGCGCTATGCTATGCAAATTAACTATTTCAATTAGCTATACAGATGTATACAACAGCATTCATCCAGTGTATACCAAGAATCTTAGTTGGTTTGGTAGAAATATTAATACACTATGAAAATTTTATCTGTATGGACCTAACCTTCAGTAATAATTCCTAGATTAACGACTACAGGAGATTCTAATGAGCCTACGCAACTTCCATGTTGACGCGAATATAACTGACTCCCAACTTCTTGCAAGGTCTGATGGGATCGCTAAAAACTTCATTTCAGCCTTTCGCCAAGCTGCCGCAAATGGAAGTTTCAAGCTCGGAGGCGTCGAGCTGAAAGATCCTGATCTGAATCGAGTGCATTCGATTATCACGGAAATTGACAGCCGCCGAATGTTCTATGCATGTGGCGAAGAGGAAATTCCGAAGCACGCAATGACTAGTTTCTATGAAGCAAGAAAAGCCATTCGAGATACCTCAAAAGGAGTTTGGGCAGATCAATCCTGCGAACGTTTAGTTCAAGAAATCATTGCGACACTCAACGTTTTTTGCACTCTGGCAGAACGATTGCATCCGGAGGAACTCGGTGGGTGGTCACCAGATACCCAAAAATTCATGCAGGTCATGACAGATATGCGCTTAGCCGTTTGGGTTCTGGTTGCCTTTCTCAAGAAGAAACTTGGCTCGGTAATTAAGCCTCGGAACCTTCCCCTGGTTCTTTGGGACCAGATTTCAAAGATTGATATCTAGCCATATTCGCGCAATTTGGAGGCTTATTTGACTAAGCCAACCCCGGAAGCAACATACGAGAGATCTCGGAGGCTGGCAAACTTTGCCTTGTGGAGCATTGACCTTCAATGTCGTCGTCTTGGGTTACCGGAACCAGGAGATCATGACTTTGTATTTCGAAAATTAGCAGATTGGGACTTCTTAATCATCGCTCTAACTCGCCTTCGTCGAGCAGCTTTGCTTGCCTCTACAATTCAAGAGACAAAACAAATTATTACAACAGCTATATTGAATTTTGATAATGCTTTACCATGATTAAAAAAATTCCGAGATACAGCCGAACACATAGATGATTATGCGGTCGATGTCGGAAGGGATTCATCTGTTAAACGTGAAGCACTGGAAGTTTCGTTCCTTAGCGATAATGGTACAGTCCTTGAATGGCTCGGAAACATGATTGACGCAATGGAAGCGCTTAGCGCAAGCCAGAAGTTGTTTGAAGCTATTAAGAATGCGTCATCTTTCTTTTCCAAGAAGGTCTAGTATATTCGAGCAATTATTTTCCGTCCATTCGACCGATCATTACTCCCTACTTCAGAACATCAATGCTTGGATGGCAGTCAAACGCGGTTATTCCTTGATTGTCCGTCTGACTGGGAACCTCCCATCAAAGTATGCCTGGTTGACTAGCCTGCCAAATTCCCGATTGAACCCCGATGGGAGGTTGATCGCAGCGAAACCCTCGAATTCCGAGTATAGGTCATGGAGAGCGTTACACCCCCCGACCTGGTGACCAAGCTGCTGGAGGATGAGGATGCCTTCTAGCCGTCTCCCAGCCTCGGGAACAACCATCTGTTGGGATCGCCCATCCACCACATCAGAATCCAGCATGCTGTCGCCACGCACGGCGGGTAAAACTGATTTCGCGGGTCGTATACAGGATTCGGCGGATACGCAGTCACGCTGGCACACTTCGAGATTCGCCACCATGGAGTGCCTATGCTTCATCTCCAAAGTCTTTCATGAAATGTGGACTGGAATGCAAAGCTCTCGCTAGGCTACCAAGATCTAGAATTTTTCCCCGCTTGCCGTCGCGCCTCATTCCCCCATGCCTGTGGAATTTGTCATGGATCGCATGCCTGCGCATAGCAGAGGCACCGACCCGCAAATCATAAGGAGACATCACGCCGATCCGACCCTGCGGAGCGCAAGCACCAGGGGATGGATTCCAGAGGATGGGAAAAGAGCTATGCCAAAGATCTATAGATACGGTATCACGCAGTTTATCCAAGAAATAGGGCTTGACACCTCTTTGCATGCAATAATCGTAGCTAGGAAAAACCGGCGCCTATTTTCACTCGTCTACCTGTTGCTGCGAAACTCTGGGTGATAGCTACCATCTATGATCAAAATTGAATCAACAAGATCCTTAGATTCTTCAATAATCTGATAGTCCATGCCTATGTCGCATCTCTTTCGATCCTCGTAGTATTCTTTAGTAACTTTGTGCGGAGAGATTCCAGTCTCTTCCTTGTTGCCTTCAGTGCTGGTCCACGTATAGTTGAAAACCTCAATTTTCATGGTTGCACCCCTTGAACCTAGAGAAGCATATGCTCTTTGGCTCCGGGTGCTCCGATGCCATCAGCCTCACACAGCCCAACGTCCCCTTGAACGCCCCGGTCATCATCTTGGGTTCGCAAGACGAAGCCCCTCTGCCATCGGCGATCCAGCAGCCCCAGCGATGATCCTAGGGGTGGTGCCTGGTGCGAGAAATTGGCAGGGCGTGTTTAAGCGACCACCCGAGGGAACCCCAAAATCGCAGAGTCTTGCAATCGCTGCCCACCGCGCAGGGAGTCTAACCCCAGTCCATGAATGCTCTTTGCCTTTTCGTGTGAGGTATGGGAATAATCCTGATAGTTTCAGTGTGCGAATTGGGTCATATCCCCCAAAACCAAGACAATGGTGTAAGTATTTTAAATACAATCGTTACCCCGTCTTACCTTGCTCCTCATCCACCTATTGCCTCATGCTTCCCGCCGGTGCCGCCGATACCGAAAGAGTCTGGGACCCGCCTGCCTCCGCGCCCCAGCATTCCATGGAGGCACTACATGTTCGTACTGCCAATTGACCAAATCCAATCTTGGAAATCGACGGCTGCGGGTCCGATCTCCACCTGTCGGGTCCGTGCCTGGGAACAACCTTCCCTTGATTGCCTAGTTTGCATGATAACTGAAATCCGAGATAACGCCGGGGACACGATCACCGCCGGAATGGGAAAATTGATAGAGTCCCTGGTGGATGATAGCGGCGGCTTGCTGGACTATCACCACACCTGCTGGGTGGAGCACTACGTAGCTGCCCCTGGTGGTAATAGGTGGGATATGTTCCACCGGGTTCAGTATTCTCCGGGAAATCACTCCGTGTATATTCCGATCTCCTTGCGCCTTATGAGCAACCTTGTCGATTCCTGCCCCATCCGTATTCCCCTCCAGGGGGATCAATGCGGGGTTGGTTCAAAGAGGCGACCGGGTGGTCCCGTCCGGCTCACCAGTTCCTTGCGACTTGAAGGAATCACCAGAGAGTACGAGCAAGAGTTCCGCGAATCTCTAGCCGGTTAAGGCATTGGCTTGATCTATTACTTGGTTACTGATGAAATCATATCTTCAAATCCAGTCATAAATATTTTTCAATACTCGCCATTCCTCATATAACATAAGCCAGCGCCAGATTTACTGCCGCGTCAAGATCCTTGATACCGAAAGGTTTAGAGAGGAATACGCAATCCTCCAAGGGATGTTCCTCAAAGCACTCTTGCTTCGTAGTACCACTGCACAATATCGTCTTCAGCCCCGGGCGCAGCGCTTGTAAAGCAGTCAAGGTTTCTACCCCATTCAGATAGGGCATCTTGAAATCCGAAATCACCAAGTGAACTTCAGGGTTTTTATCCAGTATCAGTTGAATGGCGGAAAGCCCATGAGGGACAGTTATTGTTTTGAACCCAAGTGTCTCAAGGCTTTCTTCGATACAAGAACACATAATCGGATCGTCATCCACAACGAGGACCGTTAAAAGTGCATTTGGGGTGGGGCAGTTTTGACGCATAGCGGATTCGCCCTATCTGGGAACCTCACGGTTGCCATGTTCCAATGCCTTTGCGGTGGGCAAAATGGGCACCGTGGCTTCCCCGATAAGCAATAACTAGACCATTCTTGAAGTGGATTCAGGATTCTGTCGCATGAGCCGAAAGGGCATCCTCTATTGCTTGTGTCAAATCTCTTGCGCCAATGGGCTTGGAGAGGACTTGCCTGACTCCGAGTCTGAGGAGGTTGGACTCCATTTCCTGGTCGCGGAAGGCTGTAAGAACGATCACCGGGATCTTGGGATTGGCTCTTTGAGCCATGCGCGCCAAGGTCACACCATTGCATCCGGGCATCTGGTAGTCGGTGAGGATGAGATCCGTTGCGGAAGCAATGATGTGCTCTGGAACCTCCATCGCAGAAAGCGGCAACCATTCCTCCACTTCGTAGCCTGCCTCCTCTAGGCGCTCACGTAAGTAGCGGCTCATCATTTTGCTGTCTTCGATCACCAGAATTTTGCTCACAGTCAAGAATACGTCCAACATTGGTCGCGTGCAGGCAGTGACGTAGGGGTGGGGGCACAGAACGGTCAGAGATCGGTGCCACCTAGTCAACTCGTGCCGATACACCGTGTCAAGGTTGACCACCCCTGGGGTTCTGAAATTGGGAATCCGTTTCGGAAAAACCCTACCCATGATCTATTTATTACAGTTCATTCCCGATGGAATGAACGATGTTGCATTATGCAACGCGATCGCCTTGCGTCGATTGTCCAACCCGTTCCATCTTCTGAACCACCATGCATATCCACCCAAGCAATTCCTTCCCGAACGATGTCCTGGGTGGTCTCCGTCGATCCGCACCGTCGAAGGTCACGCCGTAGGGCACCGTGAATCGCCTTCGTGCTGATCTACGTGGATGGTCTACGTGAGCCGCAACGTGGGTGGTCACCGTGGATCAGCACTGCTGGCGTGCACCTTGGACACTTGGATTGTTCTATGGACGCTAGAGATGCCGCTTCGTTTCTTCAGCCATCACACTGATGGCTCGTCCGGAAGATCCTGGAGCATCTTCAAGGCGTTGAATTCAAGGTCACAGACCAGCCCAGGATCAGGAAGTTCATCCGACGAAATTTCAACGTCCCACTCATCCATCCACTGCACGTAAGCTTGCCCCTTTTCGGACTCCAGCCACTTTTTCGACTGTTCAGAGCAGTGGTCCTGCTGATCCCCATGAATGGCAAAGATGAACTCGTTGGCTGCATCGATCACTTGCCGGTAATCATGGTCTAATCGTTGGACCTTACGCCACTCACCAGAACCAGCGCGGAATTCTTCATAGGCTTCCAGGAGTGCACTCTCCGTTTCAAGGAGATCATCCTCCAGTTGCATTTTCCGCTCCCGATCCGCTGCCGTGAGCTTCAGCCGCGTCTTGGATGGCAGGACCGGCACAGGCGTCAGCGGTATCCGTGAGGCTTGCTGTGCCCGTTCTTTGCGGGGATGGATCTGGATACCATTGGATTTCGAATCATCCTGGATCATGTTTTCACCATGTTGATTTTCGCTCGCTGTGATGGAAACCAGCGATGGTCACGGCAAACTTGGCGACGGTGGATTCGATGATGAGCTTGTTTTCGGCAATCAAGCATTCCCTGGTGAATTTCGAGGGGTGGTAATTCTCAAACACACCCTGACCATGACGGCGGGGTATGAGGAGGTACCCATGGTCCCCACCACGAAGAAGAAATCGTCCCGATCCATCCAAGAGCAGGAGCCAAGTATTCCAGGTGGGAATACGCTGTCGCTGGTTGCTTTCAGAAACGGAGAAAGAGGGTTCATGGCAAAGGGTGAAGACAGTTCAGCCCTTGGATTTTTCGACATGGACGGAGAGCCAATCTTCTTTGTTCCAGGGTTCCTGACCGTGATTCGCAACCTCGGTGCCTATGCGCCGGGTGATGAAGATGGCTTCTGGGCGCTCGTGGCTCAGGTTTGATCAGCGCTCAGAACCGCTGTTTCCATTCCCGTGACAAGGTGCTGTTGGTTCAGCCATTTGCCATGGGGAGTCGCACGTAGTGAATGGCGTCATGTTCTGGAGAAGGTCGAAGACCTTCGGAATCCATTGGTGACGCGGCTTGGACCTTCCCACCACCGCCCATATCCAAGCCAGTCATTCCCGTTGGTGAACACTGCGCTGGAGCGCTGCTGGTCACGTAACGACCAAGCGATACCTAGGCGGACGAGCTGGTCACGTCTCAGGTGCTAGCACTCGTTTCCGTCAAACGTCAATGTTCATGCGGGTTTCCAGCGATCAGCACTTGCACCTCTATTGCACCTGCCGTACCATGAAGACATCACTTCGAGGTGAAGTGGCAGATCTTCGACAGGCGAACTTGTACGTAGAAAGCCCCGGAAACGTTGTGTTTCCAGGGCTTAGGTGTTTCCGATTGGTGGTCCCTCAGGGACTCGAACCCTGGACCCTCTGATTAAGAGTCAGATGCTCTAACCAGCTGAGCTAAGGGACCGACTCGGAAGATTCAAGTGTAGCGCGGATCCGGGATGGGTCAAGCAGAAACTTGATCCATGCAACCGCTAGTCCAGGCCGTGGTCCATGTTCATGGCCTTGCGCACCTCCTTGAGAGTGGCGATGCCTTCTTCCCGGGCCCGGGCCACGCCGCGCCGCAGCACGTCGGTGACGTAGCCGGGGTCCTGGGCGTAGCGCGAGCGGCGCTCGCGCATGGGCGCCAGGTAGCTGTTGAGGGCCTCGGTGACCTCGGCCTTGAGCTTGCCGCCGCCGCCGTCGCCGATCCGCTCGGCGATGGCTTCGGGGCCCTCGCCGGTGCAGATGCTGACCAGCCGCAGCAGGTTGGCCACCTCGGGGCGGTTCTGGGGATCGTAGCTGATGTGCCGGTCGGGATCGGTCTTGGCGCCCTTGATGGCCTTGGCCGTCTCCTGGGCGGTCATCTTCAACATGATGGCGTTGTTGCGGCTCTTGCTCATCTTCTGGCCGTCGGTGCCCAGCACCATGGGAAAGTCGCTGAGCAGGGCGTCGGGCACCGGGAACACCGGCGCCTCCGGGGCGAACCGGTCGTTGAAGCGCCGGGCGATCTTGCGGGTGAGTTCCAGGTGCGGCAGCTGGTCCCGGCCCACGGGCACCACGTTGCCCTTGCAGAACAGGATGTCGGCGGCCTGGTGCATGGGATAGGTGTACATCAGGGCGTTCACCTGGCGCAGCCCGGCGGCCTTGATCTCCTCCTTGACCGTGGGGTTGCGGTCCAGCTCGGCGGTGGTGACCAGGGACATGAAGGGCAGCAGCAGCTGGTTGAGTTCGGGGATGTGGCTGTGGCTGAAGAAGCTGGTGCGCCCGTTTTCGGGATCCAGGCCGGCGGCCAGGTAGTCCAGGATCACCTCGTGCACGTTGGTGCCCACCGCCTCGGCCGTGTCCCGGTCGGTGAGCACCTGGTAGTCGGCGATGACGATGAAGGTGGTGGCGCCCAGGTTCTGGATCTTCACCCGGTTGGCCAGGGTGCCGAACAGGTGGCCGATGTGCAGGGGCCCGGTGGGACGCTCGCCGGTGAGCACCCGGTACTTGCCGGGGTGCTTGGGCAGGTCCTCCCAGATGGCCTGGCTGCGGCGGGCGGCCTCCTGGAAGGTGGCCGACTCCTGGACCACGTCCTCGCTGTTCACTTCAAACTTGGCTTCCATGGCTTCAGACTCCGAGGATGTGGCGGGCAATGGGGATCAGCATGGCATAGGCCAGATTCATGAGCGGCTGCAGGATCAAGCCCAGCACCCCGACCCCCATGAGCAGCATCAGGCCCAGGAACCAGAACCGGTTGTAGCGGAAGTTGTTGTACCGGTATTGCAGCCGGTCCGGCAGGAACCCGCCCAGGACCCCGGCGCCGTCCAGGGGCCCCAGGGGAATGATGTTGAAGGCGGCCAGCAGCACGTTCAGCTGCACCAGCCGGCCGCCCAGCCCCAGCAGCACCACCACGCCGGTGTCCAGGCCCATGTCCATGAGGCTGTCCGGCCCGCGCCAGGCGGCCATGAACAGGTCCACCCGGCCCTCGGCGCCGGGCGCCAGGTAGCGGATCAGCATGCAGGTGGCGGCCATGAACAGGATGCTCATCAGGATGTTGGACAGGGGCCCCGCCAGGGCGATGAGCGCCGCCGAAACCTTCATCTGCAGGCGCCGGGTGAGCCGGGCCGGGTTGAACAGCACCGGCTTGGCCCAGCCGATGAAGAAGCCGCCGAACAGCAGCCCCAGCAGCGGGAACACCACCGTGCCGATGGGATCGATGTGGGCCAGGGGATTGATGGTCATCCGGCCCATGCGCGCCGCCGTGTCGTCATCCAGCAGGTAGGCCGCGGTGGCGTGGGACGCCTCGTGCACGCTCAGGGAAAACAGCAGCGCCACGAAGGAGATGAGGACAGTCGGGATCGAGATGTGGCTCAGGCTGAACAATGGGCGCTCCAACAGAACTCATAGGGTAACGCATCGCCCGGGGGCCCGCCCGTGCCGGACCAGGCCGGACGCTGCGGCCAGGCTCTGCCTGCACGCAGCGTGGGGGCGGGTCCATAGATGTCCGAGGGCGCATGCGTCCTCGGATGGGGAACATCGCGAGCGCAGCGAGCAGGCAGTTCCCCCCGACAGCATCAGATGACGATGGTTTCCCGCACCAGGTCCCCCTCCCGAAACCGGCTCCAGCGCAGGGGCGTGCAATCGATGCTCTGGTACTTCCCGGTGATCACCAACTCCGCCAGGGAGACGCCCACCGCCGGGCTTTCCATGGCGCCGTGGCCGCTGTAGCCCACCTGCAGCAGCAGGCCCGGATGGTTGCCGTGCCAGCCCAGGATGGCGTTGTGGTCGGCGGAGTTGGTGTCGTACATGTGGGCCCAGCCGCGCTTGAGCTTGCAGGTGGCCGTGGCCGGCATGCGCTCCTGCATGACCAGGTTGATCTCCTCCACGTAGTAGTCCGGCTCGAACGTGGTGTCCAGGGCGCTGGGGGTGTCCTCTCGGGCCTTGCCGATCATCAGGCTGCCGCTTTCGCACTTGAAGTAGATGCCCTGGTCGATGATGGTGAGCGGGATGGTCGCCCAGCGCGGGTCCTGGTCCGGGAAATCGGTCATGAACAGCATCCGCTTCTGGGGGGTGATGGGCATGCGGTCCTCGGCCGGGCAGCCGGAACGGTCCAGCAGCTGGTTGGTCCATGGCCCAGAGCACAGGGCGACCATCCCGGCTTCCACCTGCTCAGCCACCCTGGCGGAGAGGAGGGTCACCCCGGTGGCCCGGCCGGCAGCGTCGAAGGTCAGGGCCTCCACCTCGGTGTTCAGCTGCAGCACCGGCCGGGCGGTGAAATCGGTCAGGGCCCGCTCAAAGTAGCCCACCGCCGCCTGGCTGGGGTCGAAGCTGCCGCAGTCGCGGCCGAACACCCCGCCGGCGATGGCTTCCAGGCCCAGCAGCTCCCGCACCTCGGGATCCACCGCGTCCACGCTGCAGCGC
>Ga0224528_1002405_pt1 | contig 10654 bp, 9 predicted proteins | sample CBST25metaG_2_FD_179888 | JGI IMG/M metagenome (GOLD analysis project Ga0224528, IMG submission 179888) | Peat soil microbial communities from Stordalen Mire, Sweden - C.B.S.T25 | ecosystem: Environmental > Terrestrial > Soil > Wetlands > Peat | place: Sweden: Norrbotten County, Stordalen Mire...
GTACAAACAGAGGGGCGGCGGCCGATCTGCGGTACAGGCTCAACCAGGGGTGGCCTAAGGTGGCTACGGCCTTGCCGCCGAAACGTGAAACCATCCTCACGCCTCTGAACGCAACATACAAGGTGGCCGAAGCGAGTGGCCCCACGGCAGGTGCTTGCAGTTAATTAAACGGATCTCGCGCACAATGAAGATAACCAGCCCGGCCCCGGTTTTCGGCGGAGAAACCGGGGCCGCTGAAGGGCCGAAAAGGGGCACCCCCCTCCCCCGGGGGGTGCGTTCTTCTTTTGTTCGCCTTTCATCTTGGTAAATTGATGATATATAAAGCTTTACAAGTGGAGAAAGACCGATCCTGCCTCTCGGAAACCGGAAGAAACAGGGAGAAAACAGGGAAGAAACCTTATGTTTTTTTGAGCCGTGCTCGTCGAACGCCAGCGCTCGCTGTCTCTCGTGGCTCGATTCTCTTCACCTGGCGTAGGGAAAGAGTTTATCTTCAACCCCAATCGCGCGTGGTCAAAAACTCTGATCTGGTCAGGCGCTTTCTGCTCCGCACCTTCCATAATTGAAAACGGCTACAATCGAGCTATGAGAGTTACGGTCGGCGTCTCCGGCGGAATCGCTGCCTACAAGGCGGCCGAATTGGTGCGCGTTCTCCAGCGCCAAGGCCTGGAAGTCCATGTAGTCATGACGGAATCGGCCTGCCGTTTCGTGCAGCCGCTTACCTTTGCCGCCCTCAGCGGCCACAAGGTCATCACCAGCCTTTGGGACGACACGGGCACCAGCGATGGAGCCTACGATTCCTCCATCGAGCACATCGGCGAGGCGCAATGGGCCGACGCCCTGATCGTGGCTCCGGCCACCGCCAACATCCTGGCCAAATTCGCCCACGGCATCGCCGACGACTTCCTCACCACCTTGTACCTGGCCACGCAATCGCCTGTCCTGGTCGCTCCCGCCATGAACGTGAACATGTGGGACCATCCAGCGACCCAGGCCAACCTTGAAATCCTCCGCCAGCGCGGCGTCCGCTTTGTCGAGCCGGGCACCGGCGAGCTGGCATGTGGTGTGGTCGGCAAAGGACGGATGGCCGAACCCGAAGCCATTGCCGAAGCCGCCATGAGCATTCTGGGTCGCCGCCACGACCTCGCCGGCGAGGTTGTGCTGGTCACCGCCGGCGGCACGCGCGAGGCTCTGGATCCGGTCCGCTATCTAGGCAACCGCTCCAGCGGCAAAATGGGCTACGCTCTGGCCGACGCGGCGCAGAGCCGCGGAGCCAAGGTGATCCTGGTCAGCGGGCCTTCGGCCCTGCATCCTCCTGCGCACTGCGAATTGCTGAAGGTGACCACCTCGGGAGAAATGCGCGACGCCGTTTTAGCGCGTGTTGCCGAATCCACCCTGATCATCAAGGCCGCCGCAGTGGCCGATTACCGTCCCGTCAACGTCTCCGATCAGAAGCTCAAGCGTTCCGGCCCTCTGACGCTGGAACTGGCTCCCACCGAGGACATTCTGGCCGAGGTGGCCCGCCAGCGCCGTCCCGGTCAGTTGATTGTTGGTTTTGCCGCCGAGACCGAAAACCGCATGGAAAACGGCCGCGCCAAGCTCTTGCGCAAGGGCGCCGATGCGATTGTAGTCAACGATGTGGCCAAGGAAGGGCTGGGTTTCGACTCGGACTTTAACGCCGCCACATTCCTCACCGCCGCCACTGCCATTGAAATGCCCGAGATGCCGAAACGTCAGCTTGCCGATCGCATCCTCGACGAAATTCTCACCCTGCGCCGGCCTCGTTCGGTGGTCGTGGAACTGGATGACGATGTCGATGAGAAATTCAGGCAGGACCGGGTGCTCGGCGAGACGGTTCAGCCGGCTGCCGCTCGGCGTCAATTAATTGTGGAGTAGGCTGCGTTGGCCATTCAGCTTGATTCAGCAACCCGCGACGCACTCCTCGCCCGAATCCGCTTCTACCGCGACCTCGGCCTCACCGACTTCTATCGTCGGCCGGTGGATCCGAGTCTGCTGGCCCAGATCGCGGTCGCGTCGGAGCCGCAGCAAAACCCAAAACTGGACGTTCCAGAGCCTGCATTCATGACCGAGGCGGCAGCTTCCCAGCCGCTTCCTCAGGAGGATCCACCGATTCCGCCCCGCAAGCCGTTACCCACGCCTCCTGAAATCGCCGCCGCCGTTCCTCCGGCCGGCCGCGCCGCCGCCCTCCAACTGATCCGCGACGAGATCGGTGACTGTACCCGTTGCCCGTTGCACTCCGGCCGCAACAAGCTGGTCTTCGGCGACGGGGACCCGGCCGCACGGCTCATGTTCGTCGGTGAAGGCCCGGGAGCCGATGAGGACGCGCAGGGCTTGCCCTTTGTCGGCAAGGCCGGTCAGTTGCTCAACAACATGATCAACGCCATGGGCCTCAGGCGCGATCAGGTCTACATTGCCAACGTGGTCAAGTGCCGCCCACCCGGCAACCGTACTCCCGCCCCGGAAGAGGGCGCCACCTGCACGCCATTTCTCTTCCGCCAGATCGACGTGGTACGCCCCCAGGTGCTCGTAGCTCTGGGCGCAACCGCCGCCACCTATCTGCTGGGCGTGCGTCAGCCCCTTGCTGGTTTGCGTGGTCGTGTACACGCATTCCGCGGCACGCAACTCATCGTCACGTACCACCCTGCGTACCTCCTGCGCGATCCTCGCCAAAAAAAAGAGGCTTGGGCGGATCTGCAGATTGCCATGCGCGAACTGGGGCTCAAACCGCCTGCCAAATCCTAGGTTCCGAAGAGAGAGTCTCTCCATTGCTTCGGCATGTGGGATGCCGGAGTGCCAAGTTCAGAATCGGGCCCAGAGACAGCCGCGCGAAATCAGCGCTTCACTGACCTCTGAGACGGTTCATCCCGATCGAGTTTCAACTTCTCAAATTTGAGTGAGAAGTTGAAACTCGGGATAAGCTACCTTGTCCAGGCATTCTGCGTGGCAGGCAAGCTCTTGTACTTCGTCCTCGTCGCGGTTGGTTCTCAAATCCAGGAAGCAAGGGTCCGGGAGACTGTGGCCGATTTTTTGGCCGCAGAAGCAGCAGAAGTACTCTGTCTCTTTCATGATCAGCGCCTTCCGAAAACGCTCAAAAACAAACGCCCCGCGTTCCGATCCGAGTGCTCCTTTGTTACGCCTGATCTCTCCACAGCACCACGCCGCCCAGAATTCCGCTCTGGTTGGAGACAATCTTCACTTTGGGTCCCGGATCGAAGTCGATCTTCTTGGTGTTGCCGCCGCCCAGGTAGAGGTGGTCCCAGTTGAACAGCGCCTCGGTGGAGGCAATCGCCTCCTTGAGCAGCTTGTTCCATTCCTTCTTGCCAAACTTGTCGAGGCCCCGGCGTCCCAGGTGGTCCTCGTAGGTCATTCCCTTTTTCCGCCAGACGTGGTGGCCAATCTCCAGACCGGGGACCAGGTGGCCATTGGTGAACAGCGCCCCGCCCAGGCCCGTCCCGAGCGTGAGCACCAGTTCCACACCTTCGCCCTGTATGGCCCCGTAGCCAGCCACGTCGGCGTCGTTACCCACCCGTACCGGTTTCTTCCAGCGCTTTTCGATCTCCGATTGCAGAGGGAAGCCCTCTGCCCATAGGGGGTGCAGGTTGAACGCTCCAAAGGTCACGCCGCGCTTCACAATGCCGGGAAAGCCGGCGGAAACACGGTCGAAGGCTGGCATCATTGCGCGGAGTTCGTCGAGAGCGGCTAGAACAGCCTCCGGGGTGGGTATGGCAGGGGTCTTGACGCGCTGGCGCTCGCTGATTGGCGTGCCCGAAGCGTCGAGCAGCATGGCCTTCAGCCCGGAGCCGCCGATGTCGATGGACATCGTGATGGGACCGGTTAGGCGGGAGGAGGCGACGGAGGCGGGAGCGGAGGCGCTGGATATTTTGGAAGTCATCAGCAGGAATTGTACTCGGAAGAGCCCATTTTGCAACGGGTAGTGTGAAAACGTTCTACACAGGCCGGGTACCGGGCCTTCCCGCATCCCCTACACTGAGTCTTGACCCCCATGCCTGCCTACTGCGAAATCGCCTTGCCTGTGCCGCTGGACCGCACGTTCACTTACGCGGTACGGGAGGGTCAGTTGCCGCAACGAGGCGCGCGGGCGATCGTGCCTTTCCGGAACGAGAAGCTGATCGGGGTGGTGACGGCTACCGGCGGCAAGGCCCCCGTAGATTTTGAAGTCCGCTTCCTCGAAGCCGTGCTGGACGACGAGCCCCTGCTGAGCGATCACCTGCTGTCCCTGGCTGAGTGGATGGCGCAGTACTACCTGGCGCCGCTGGGCGAGGTGCTGCGCGGCATGTTGCCGCTGATGGCCGAGGTGCGACGGACCGTCTACTACCGCATTACCGATCTGGGCCGGGATTTGCTGGCGGAAACCATGGATGGAGATGCAGGGCGGAATGGGCTATTCCGCACGGGAGGCTCGAAGAGGCGCGGCAAGCTGTCGGCCGAGGAGCAGAACCTGGAGCGCCGCGTACTCGCCGGATTGGCCGATGGCGAGGCGGTGAAAGTTTCCACGCTGCGCACGGCTACGGCGGCTACGCTGCCCGTGCTGGCCAGCATGATGCGCAAGAAGTGGATTGCGCGCGAGACGGCAGCTGTCGAGCGCGATGCGCGGCGCATGGAGCGGTTCGCCGTCCTGGTTCCCGAGACACGGCTGCCGTCGCTGACCCAGAAGCAGCAGGCCATCCTGGCCGAACTGGCGGCTTGCGGCAATGAGCTGCCTCTCTCCGAGCTGCGCAAGAAGGAATTGCCTTCCTCGACCCTGCAGACGCTGGTGCGACGCGGACTGGTCCGCATCGAGGAGCGGCCGGCGGCCTTTCACCTGGGCGGCATTGAGCCCGCAGACGGACCATTCCGGCTCAATGAGACACAGACCGACGCCTTGGCCAGTCTGGCAACGGCTCTGGGAGGATTTCATCCCTTCTTACTTCATGGGGTGACGGGATCTGGCAAGACTGCCGTCTACCTGGCGGCGATGCAGAGAGCGCTCGACAAAGGGCTGTCTTCGATTCTGCTGGTTCCAGAGATCGGCTTGACGCCGCAGACTGTAGGCCTGCTGGACGTGGCCTTCGGGAACAAGGTCGCACTACTCCACTCTGCGCTGACACCCGAAGAGCGCAGCGACCAGTGGCGGCGCATCCGGCGAGGCGAAGCGCCAATTGTAGTCGGCACGCGCTCGGCCATCTTTGCGCCGGCGCCCAATCTGGGCCTGATTCTGGTCGACGAAGAGCATGACCAGAGCTACAAGCAGGAGGAGACGCCCCGCTACAACGCTCGCGACGTGGCCGTGATGCGTGCGAAACTGGCCGGCGCCGTGGTGGTGCTGGGTTCAGCTACGCCGTCCCTGGAAAGCTGGCAGAACTCCGCACAGGGCAAATACACACGCATCGAGATGCGCGATCGCGTGATGAACCGCCCGCTGCCCGAGGTCGAACTCGTAGACATGAGGACCGAGTTCAAGGAGACAGGCAAGGAGCAGCTCTTTTCGCGCGCCCTGGTCGAGCAGACCCGCCTGGCTCTGGATCGCGGAGAGCAGGCGCTGATTCTGCTGAACCGGCGCGGCTACTCTTTCGCCGTCATCTGCCGGGCCTGCGGCGAAAAGCTGGAGTGCGAGAACTGCGCCATTGCGCTCACGCATCACAAGCCTGCGGGAGACGATGCCGGCGTGGCGCGTGCAGGTCAGCGGCTGGAATGCCACTACTGCGGCTACCAGCGCACCGTGCCCGCCCGCTGCCCCAAGTGTTCGAGCGAACATCTCTACTACCTGGGCGCTGGTTCCGAGCAGGGCGAGGAGCGGCTGGGCGAGATCTTTCCCGGCGCGCGGATCGGACGCATGGACCGCGATACGGTTCGTGGGCGCTACGACATGGAGCGCCTGCTGGCAAGGCTGCACTCGGGCGAGATCAACCTGCTGGTGGGTACGCAAATGATCGCCAAAGGGCACGACATTCACGGAGTCACACTGGTCGGCGTGGTGGGTTGCGACCACTCGCTCTCCATGCCCGACTTCCGAGCCGCGGAGAGAGTCTTCCAGTTGATGACCCAGGTCTCAGGACGTGCGGGCCGCGGCGAGCTGCCGGGGCGCGTCGTGGTGCAGACCTACTACCCGGATCACTACGCCATTGTGGCCGCCAGCAAGCACGACTACACCAGCTTTGTGGAGCGGGAGCTGAAATACCGGCGCTGGATGCACTACCCGCCCTTCGGCGTGCTGGCCAACGTGCTGGTGCAGTCGGGCAAGCTGGAGGAAGCGCTCGGGTGGTCGGGGGCTCTGGGCAAGTGGTTCCAGCAGACTGCGCCCGAGGGCGTGCGCGTGCTTGGGCCTTGTACCGCGCCGATCGCGCGTATCAAGGGCGTCTATCGCTTCCATCTGATCCTGAAGGCCGGTTCGCGGCGGGCGCTCAATACGGCTCTGCGTGCCATGTTGGCTCACGCTGACGCCGCAAATATCCCGCGCCGCAATCTGATTGTCGACGTGGATGCGCTGCGGCTGATGTAGCGGATCAGGGATCAGGGATCAGGGATCAGGGATCAGGGATCAGGGATCAGGGATCAGGGATCAGGGATCAGGGATCAGGGATCAGGGATCAGGGTGAGATGCACATTTGGGCGAGATGGCTGCCAGGAAAAATCTTCGAAGTGAGGTTTCATCCCGTCGTCAGTTCTGGCGAATCACGGTGTCGAAAAGAGCTCAGAAGGACGCGAAAAGGGTCGAATTTGAGGCAAAAGACACCTGGGATTTTTGCCTCATTTTGCACCAAAAGAAGTGCTTTCCGAGCCTTTTCGCTGTGGAAACCTTTCAATGCCCATTTCATAAGTCATTTTATGTGAGTATCTTGTAAAGAAAAAAGCGAAGAAAAAGTGAATTTCTCCCGAAAATTTTCCCCTCCGCAGTCCCCCTTCGACCGGTCGAGACTTGTTCCATTCCTGACATCTTGAACCGCTTATCTTGATTGTGCGCGGGTTGGGCCTAATGATCTGCAAACACCTGCGGCACCATTTCAGTCGCGGTCGGGCGAGGCCCGGGAGGCCCAAGCTACAGCCGACCCGGAGGCCGGCGTACGAGGTCTTGTTGCTCTACGCTATGGGGTCGCTCGGAAGGGGTCGATGTGCAGGAAATGCATCAGGGAGCTGTCATAGAAGGGCGTGACCGTGAAGGTGAGCAGGAAGATGACCAGGGCAACGACCCCCAGGGCGATGCGGCCTGGCTTGAGTCCTGGATTGGTGGGAACGTTGGGATGGCGCATGGCGGGAATCATGAGGAACAATCCCCACAGAATCCAGCCGACCCAGTAGACTGTTCCGGCCAGAAAGAGCACGAAGGGCAGGAAATTGGTGAAGACGCGGTGGACGCGGGGAGAGATGGCGTAGAGAACGTGGCCGCCATCCAATTGTCCGCCGGGGATCAGGTTCAACGAGGTGATGAAGAGACCGATCCACCCCGCCACCAGGATCGGGTGCGGCGCAATGTGGTCGAAGGAGGGAATGGAAGGGTCCCATCGGACCAGAAGGTCATGGAGCAGGCGGATGGTCAGCGGTTCGCCGCCGAAGCGGACAATGGCGTGGGGCGCATCGGCAGAGGCATGAAAGCTGAGGGCAAAACCCACGGCTACGGCGATGGCGGAGGCGACGTACCCAGCCAGAGGGCCGTAGAGACCCACATCCATCAGCGCGTCGCGACTGGGAATCCGGGAGCGGATCTGGATGACGGCGCCGGCCGTGCCACTGAGCGTGGGAGCGGGCAGCACCCAGGGAAGCGTGGAGCGAATGCCGTGCCAGAGACAGGCGAAGTAATGGCCGAACTCGTGAATGAGCAGAATGCCCAGCAAGGCGCAGGAAAATGCCCAGCCGGTCACAAAGAGATCGGGGTGCTCCGAGAGCCAGCCCCAGGGCCACAGGTCACTGTCCCGTACGACCGGGGGCATGCCCTCCATGAAATTCTGCATGAAGCGCGCGCCGTTGGCCGTGGTGGTGAGGACACTGGCGGCGAGAAGCACGAGCGGCAGGCAATACTCCCGGAAGAAAGAACGCACCGGTTTCCTTTATGCGAGCTTGGGCAAGGCTACAGATGCCGATCTCTCTCTTGAGCGGAGAGTCCGGGCTGGCTGTGCCGCCGGGCCTGGAGCGCCCGACGGCACAGAGTTTCGTCCAGCCGCATCTTCAGTCTTGGGCTGGGGCTGGAGCCGGGGCGCCTGCTTCGATGGAATGCAGTTCCTTGCCGGGCTTGAAGCGCACAGCCTTGCCGGGCGTGATGCTGACCTCAGTGCCGGTGCGGGGATTGCGGCCGATGCCGGTTTTGCGGGCGCGGACGCTGAAGACGCCAAACCCGCGCAACTCGATGCGTTCGCCCGCGGTGAGAGCCTGTTTGAGGCCTTCGAAGACGCTATCGACGGCTGCCTCGGCCTTGGTGCGGGGCAGGCCCGTACGCTCAATCACATGATGGACGATGTCCTGCTTAATCAATGGGGTAACCTCGCTGCGCAACTGGTTTGACTGTACTACGACCTACAAAAATGATGCTACAGGTTTTATTTGGATAAGGAAACACCGGAAGTGGGGATCTGGAACAAAACTCGCCACTTCCCCCAGGAAATGCCCCGACAAGAGGCGCTGCAAGGCCTAGCCAGCAGGCCGCGTCAGGTTTCTGCACGCAAGCCATTGAAAAACTCGGGTGCGTTCCTTAAGATGAATCGTTCAACCAGTCCAACGATATAAGCGGCTCTCCATTCGCGGGAGCGAGCCAGCTATTGAACAGGAGAGGCATGTCGATTCAGAGTGACCGGTGGATCCGGGAACAGGCCCTCACGCATGGGATGATCGAGCCCTTCAGCGAAAAGCAGGTATCCGCTGGCGTCATCTCCTATGGACTCTCTTCGTACGGCTATGACCTGAGGGTCTCCGACGAGTTCAAGATTTTCACCAATGTGAACAGCGTGCTCATCGATCCGAAGGCGTTTGACGAGCGGTCGTTCGTCAGCGTGCAGGCGGAGTCGGTGATTGTGCCGCCCAACTCGTTCGCCTTGGCGCGTTCTGTTGAATATTTCCGTATTCCCAGGGATGTACTGACGATCTGTGTTGGGAAATCGACCTATGCGCGTTGCGGGATCATTGTGAACGTGACGCCATTCGAGCCGGAGTGGGAAGGATTCGTGACGCTGGAGATTTCCAACACGACTCCGCTACCGGCCAAGGTGTACGCAAACGAGGGGCTGTGCCAGATTCTGTTCTTCCGTTCCGACCAGGCCTGTGAGATCAGCTATGCCGATCGCAAGGGCAAATACCAGAAGCAACAGGGGATTGTGCTCCCCAAGCTCTCATCTTAAGTTTTCATCGCATTCTGGATGGACCGGTGCGGAAAAGGCGGAGATTGCCATGTGGCGATCCAGGGGGAGTTGTGTGCCCTGGCGTGGACGGCGCACATCCCACCTGCTTGTCCTTGGGAGTGGCTTCATGTGCTCGATTCATAAGCTTCCACCGATTCGTGTGGGCTTGATAGCGGACGAACCGATCCGTCTGGAGGGTTTGGCCAGCGTCTTCGAAGAGGAAGCTGGCGAGGATCACGCTCAGTTGCTCCCGGTGATTGGGACAATCGCGGAACTGTTGCAAACCGCCACCCTGGAGTATCTGGTGGTGGACCTGAATTCTTCCTCTGGAGGAATGAAGACGCTGGTGGACATTCGCCGCAGGCGTCCCGATCTCCGGCTGATCGTGATTGGGCCGGAGGGAGACGATGAACTGGTGATGGAATCGATCCTTGCGGGCGCGAGGGCCTATCTGGATCTGAAAGCCAGCCCGCAAATTGTGCACCAGGCGATTGAAGTGGTGACCAGCGGATCCATCTGGGCGCCGCGCAGGCTGCTCTCCAAACTCATTGACCGGCTGCGTCCGGCGGGCGACACCAGTTTGACCAGCGACCTGCCGCACCTGACTGCCCGTGAGCAGGAGGTGTTGGACCTGATTCTGATGGCGCGATCCAATCGCGAAATCGCACGCCAATTGGGCATTGAGGAGCGCACCGTGAAGGCCCATGTGGGCCGTCTGATGCGCAAGGCGGGCGCGGACAACCGCATCGAGCTTTCGATGCGCGCGTTGAGCCATGCCATGGTCGAGGATGCCGGTCCAGACGAAGGCCGCTGAGTGCAGCCGCGCCGGAATTCGACATCTTACTCTGACTGCAGTTACTAATGAGCAAGAGACGATGTTACTTTGATCCACACGACTTCCGTACTCTTGTGTGTGGCTGCTGTTTTCCACAGACTGCTTTACAGAAACAACGCAGATCTGGGGAAAGGAGTTCCCAGGCAGCATGTTTCCCATGATGCCTGGGAACTCCTCTTTTTTTCTTTGCCTGGACTGCGGCCCTCCCCCGGGCACACTCTCAGCCTTCCTTCGAGGCAGATTCTGCATCCTAACTTCAGGAGCCGTTGCTCCAGTCGTGGCTTCCGCATCCGCTTTCCCGATGGGAACGTCCAAAGGCGTGTGTGCGCCTTGTTCGCGTCGAAGCGTCATGGTTGTCTCCAGGCGCGGGATGCGTAATCGCTGTTGAGTGCTGCAGGTTGGCTCGGGATGCCGTTGTTTCTCCACCTGGCGGAACGCGGGGTATTCTCGAGCCTGTCGGTTTGCGAAGAGTTGCGTC
>Ga0224528_1002406_pt1 | contig 10651 bp, 7 predicted proteins | sample CBST25metaG_2_FD_179888 | JGI IMG/M metagenome (GOLD analysis project Ga0224528, IMG submission 179888) | Peat soil microbial communities from Stordalen Mire, Sweden - C.B.S.T25 | ecosystem: Environmental > Terrestrial > Soil > Wetlands > Peat | place: Sweden: Norrbotten County, Stordalen Mire...
GCTCGATCAAGGACATTCAGGCGCACCTGCGGCACGCCAAGGCCGACACCACGGCCAACGAATATATGCAGGCGCTGCCGGAAAGTGTGCGGGAAATGGTCGGATCTGTGTACCAGATGTTAGCGAAGGGAGGGGAGGCGAAAAGCCTTTTGAAGAAATGCCACAAAACGCCACAAACTTTATTCAGTAACCACCTGTAAGTTATTGATTTTATGGTGGGCGCTGCAGGATTCGAACCTGCGACTTCCACCGTGTGAAGGTGGCACTCTACCGCTGAGTTAAGCGCCCTACTGAGGGCCGGCGCAAGGCGCGCCAGCGGGACATCCTGTAGTTTAGAGTAACACCAGTGAGGCTTTACGGCCACCCCTTGCACGCGACCGTTGGGGAAGGCCGTCCTCAGGCAAGCAAGCAATGCGCAGGAGAGAACGTTCAATCCGGCACGCCTTCGGCTTCCCTCCTGACGGGGAAGCGACCATGCGCCCTGTTCTCGGACTCAAAACAGGGGGTCTCTCCCCTACCGGTTGGGCCTCAAAGGCCGACCAGCCCGGCGATGGCAGCCCTGGGACTCCCGAGACGCCAGCAGACAGCGAAGATTTCGACCCGGAAACTTCTTTTCCCGAGCAGGATTCAGCGCAACCTTCCGGACCGGATGGTGTTCCAGAGGATATGGCAACCCTGGTCCTGGACAACTCGGCCCTGGGAGCGGGAACCGCGTCACAGCCCGGCGTGCATCCAGTCGCGGGCTACGCGGTGGACCCGGCAAGTGATGCTGCGATCATGCTGCGCGTGGCAGCGGGCGACGAAGCAGGGTTCAACTACTTGGTGGGGAAGTACCACCGTGCCATCATTCACTTTCTTTTCAGAATGGTGCAGAATCAGGCGGTTGCCGAAGAACTGGCGCAGGAAGTGTTTCTGCGTGTCTACCGCTCGCGCGAGAGCTATCGGGCTGAGGCCAAGTTCACCACCTGGCTTTACCGCATCGCGACCAACCTGGCGGTGAACCACGCACGCGACACGCGGCATGAACGGGCATCGCAAACCGTCTATTTGGACGCTGCGGATGACGAGACCGGCACGACGCCGGATGTGGCCGACGATGAGCCGACAGTGGAACAGCACCTGATGCGCGAAGAGCGGATGGCGGCGATCCGCAAGCACGTGATGGCCCTGCCGGAACGGCAGCGGATGGCGGTACTGATGCACAAGTATCAGGGAATGGATTACCGGCAAATCGGAGAGGTGTTGAAGTTGAGCGAGTCGGCAACCAAGTCGCTGCTCTTTCGCGCCTATCAGACGTTGCGGGACAAGTTGAAGGATTTTGTGTAAGGAACAAAAGCCGGGCTCGACTGGCGGGGAGTGGGGTGGTAGCGATGGAATGGACCAGGAACAATTGCGCTGGAATGGACGGGAAGCTGGCAGAACTGCTGCTCGATCCGGACAAGGCGCCTGCCAAGGTTCAGTCTCATGTTGCCGGATGCGACGATTGCAGCCGGGAGCTCGAGGAGTTGCAGTCCACAATAGCCTTGCTGGACACCTGGAAAGGACCGGAGCCGACCCCCTATTTTCTGACCCGGTTGGATGCGCGTCTGCGGGAAGAGCGGGAAGCGGAGCCGGCAGGGTGGTTTGAGCGGCTTCGCGCCCGCCTGGTTTATGGGCCGCCGGCCCATGTGCGTCCGCTGGCGGCGATGGCGCTTACGATCATGCTGCTGGTGGGGGGAGGAACCTACCTGGACGTGACGGACTGGAACCAGCCAGTAACGGTTCCCGCGCAGACTGCCGTGGTGCACGATCTGCAGACCATGGACAACAATGCCCAACTGCTGGACCAGTTGGAAGAACTCTCCGCAAGCAACGACACCGGGGATTAGCCGCAGGAACGCAAGAAGCGTAGAGACGGGACGGGGAAAGACGATGACCGGGGGACACAAGGCGGAACGGATGGGCCGCGCAGCTCTGGCTGCGGCGATTCTGATGCTCTGTGTGCCCGCAGGCTGGGCCCGGGGCCAGCACAACAGCGCTCCGGCAGCGCGCCCCGCCCCGGCGCCGCGCGCTTCAGCGCCCAGATCGCAACCGAGCCGGCCACAGCCGTCCAGGCCTCAGTATCAGAATCGACCTGCACCGCAACCTCAGGGCAGGCCGAATGCCGGTCCGCAGGGATACCCTGGACGGCCGATGACGGGCTACCCAGCTCCTGGAGTCCGGCCGAATTATCCGAGCCCGGCTTATCGCAATCCCTCTGACCAGGTGCGCCCTTATCCGTCTCCGGGTTATGCGCGGCCCGCCTATCCGGGAGCCATGCAGCCCGGCTATGCGCAGCCAGGGCGGGTGCAACCCAACACGGCGCCCCCGGGGCACCTGGGCGACTGGCTCAATCAGCACCGCAATCTCCCCGCGCAGGATCAGGAGCGGATGCTGCGCAGTGACCCCAGCTTCAATCGGCTTCCCCAGGGCGAACAGCAGCACCTGGTCGATCGTCTGCACCAGGTCAATCAGATGCCCGAAGACCAACGGCAGCGCTGGCTGGCGCGCAACGAGATGATTGAGCGCCTGTCGCCTCAGGAACGGATGAGCGTGAACCTCTCCGGACATCGCTTCGCCGGGTTGCCCGCCGATCGCCAGGCCATCATGAAAGGCGCCTTCCGCGACCTGCGTTCCGTTCCGCCGGAGCAGCGCCAGACGGTGCTCAACTCCGCCCGCTACCAGGGCGCCTTCAGCCCCGAAGAGCGGGGAATTCTGTCCGACATGCTGCGTGTGGAACCTTACCAGCCGGCGCGGTAAGAATCCTGAAGGGCAGAGTCCAATGGAGTCTTCACGCCGGTCTCACTTGTGAATCGAAACTCCCACGCGGATTCGAACTGGCCGCGCTTCGGCCGCTTCGCGACTTTTGCAATAAGATTTTCCAGGACATCGGGCCTGAACGAAGACCGCGGAAGGTCCGCTGCGCCAGAGCTCTGGGCCTAAGCTACAATGAAAGATGGGCCAAGGCCAGAATTCATTGCGCACTGAGCGCAAATACAGCAAGGAGCTTTAAATCTTATGGCGATTCCCGCCACTCATTTGCGTCCGGGCATGATCATCAAGCACAATGACCAACTGCACGTGGTCTTCAAGGTGGAACATCGCACGCCCGGCAACCTGCGCGCCTTTATCCAGGCCAAACTGCGCAACCTCAAGACGGGTGGCATGTTCGAGCACCGCTTCCGCTCCGCCGACTCCATCGAAAAGGTGATGGTGGACGAGATTTCCATGGAGTTTCTCTACGCCGACGGCGATGACTACTACTTCATGAATCCGGTGGACTACGAGCAGACTGTGCTCAAGGGTTCCACGCTGGGCGACGCGGTCGAATACCTGACGCCGAACCTGCAGATCAAGGTCAGCTACCATGATGGCGACGCTGTGGGCATCGATCTGCCCGCCGCGGTCGAATTGACGGTTGTTGAGACCGAGCCGGGCATGAAGTCGGCCACCGCCTCCAGCGTGACCAAGCCCGCCAAGACCGAAACCGGCCTGGTGGTGCAGGTTCCGCCGTTCATCAACGAAGGCGAAAAGATCCGCGTGGACACCAGCGAAGGCACCTACCTGAGCCGGGCATAAATCCCATATTTTTCTGCAATCTGAGCCGGGGCTTGCGCCTCGGCTCTTTCTTTTTTAGACAGAATTCAGGCTGTGCAGCTTCCCAGTAGATCGCAGCCCGATTCGTCCGAGCGAGTTACGGCTGAAATGAACTGCCGCCAACTCGCTACCTCGCGATTTCCGCGAAGCGGAAGCCAACTTGCTGATTTTGTTCATAAAAATCATCATTCGACCCCTTTGTTCATGAGGAAGAACCAGAGTATCTGTACCCAGTGAGCAAGTCGGCCAAGTGGCTTTCTCCTCGCGCAATAACCACCTCGAAGATTCTTTTGGAAGGCCCCGTTGACTCCGGGTCCGTTCTCGCAGACAAAGTATTCGTCGCCAGCAGATTTTTTGCACATCATTATCCCCACTCCGCGCACAATCAAGATAAGCGGTTCCAGATGTAACGGCTGGGACCGTTTCGTGACGGCTCGAAGGGGTACCCCCCACCCCCGGGGGGGCACTTTTTCTTCGCTTTTATTGTCGTAAGACAATCAAAATAAATTCTTTTGCAAATGAGAAGTAGAAAGATTTCCACAGCGAAAAAACTCGGAAAACGGCGTTTTTGGCCAAAATCAGGCAAAACACGGGGAAAATGAGCTGATCTTGGATCAAGATCGAGTCGACAATTCGGCTTGCTAACTCAGCCGAAACTTCACCCTTGGCGAAGCCCAAGGGAACCTGCATTTCCGCAGGTCTGTCCCTTCAACGAAATTCAGACTCAACCCTCGAACCATCATTCTCGTGCCCTTGCCAGTCTCTTGCGAGGGGAAGTTTGTGAAGGAAAACTCCATTCCGAAGAGGAGGTTCAGGGTACAGCAATCGTGGAACCGCTATAGGAGCCAGAATTGGAAATGCAAGCGAGCCGGTTGACGATGTGCAGCAAGAAAAAGGCCCCATCGCTTTTGGCGTTGGGGCCTTTTTCTTGACTGCGTTTTTCTAATTGCGCTTTTGTCTAGCGATTCTTGCCTCCGAGGCGAGGACCACTCGGTTTGCCCTTGTGGCCGGACTTGGAAAAGCCACCCGGCTTCGGTTTGGAATATCCGCCGGAAGAGGGTTTGCCAGCACCAAAGCTGGTCTTGGGCTTCCAGTCCGGGCCGGCTTTGCGCTCGGCGCGGGAGGCGGAGTTGGGGTACGGCTTGGAGCCGCGATGGGGGGCGTCGGATGCGCCTTCAGTGCGCGGCGTGTAGGGGCGCGAAGGACCGGCGCTGGAACCGCCTGAGGGGCGGGGCGTGTAAGAGCCTGCACCTTCCTGGCTGCGGAAGGGCCGCTTGGGGCCGGCGCTGTAAGGACGGGATGAGCCCGGCTTGCTGCTGGGCCGTGCGCCGCCTGCCCGCGGCTTGCCGCTGCTGGTGCTGAAGGGCCGGGAAAGGCCGCTCTCACTACGGAAGGGCTTGCCCGAACTGGGGCGATCCGAACTGGAACGATCTGAGCTGGGACGGCCGGCGCCGGGGCGGCCTGCGCCTGCGTAGGAGTGGCCTCCGCTGGTACGGCCACCGGAAGGACGGCCTGAGCTGGGACGTGCAGAACCGGAGCGTCCAGGATAGGAACTGGGAGCGCTGGGGCGGCTGGGCCGGTCGTCGCGCTGAATGGGCTCGATTTCGATTTTGAACGACTGCCGGGGAGCCATATCGTCCAGGTCCATCACTTCGCGGCGTGGAGCGGCGGGACGGGGAGCTGCAGAACGCTTATAGTCCGGACGGTCTCCGCTGCCTTCCTTCTTCCAGGCGGGCTTGCCGCCAGGTTTATCACCGTAGCTTCTTCCTGCGGGCCTGTCGCCATAGGGCTTGCCGGTGGGCTTGGCTCCATAGGAACGGCCTGCCGGCTTGTCGCCATAGCCGCCGCCTGCGGGTTTGGAACCATAGGAGCGTCCTGCTGCCGGACGGTCCGAGGAGGGCCGGGTGTAAGGCCGGGTCGAAGGGGGCCGCTCTTCGCCTGCACTGGCCGATGCGGGGCGTCCTGCACCAGCGCCAAAACGTGCCGGGGGACGGCCGGGCCGGTCGTCCTTCTTCCAGGCTGGACGGCCAGCCGGACGGGAGTCTGGGCGCGAGCCTGAACGAGCCGCGGGGCGGAATTCTCCACCAGCGGGGCGCGCAGTGCGGTCGGCGCCGAAAGCTGGCTTGGGACGGAATGTGCTGGGACGCGCTGCTCCAGCAGAGCCATCCTCAGAGGGTAGGGTTTCGTTCGGCCTGGTGTACGGCTTGGAGGCAAACGGCATGGAAGGGTTGGGACGGCTGGCCTTCGGCTTCACCGTCGGCAACTGGGAATCGATCAGGTTGCGGCGACGCACGTCCTTGGCTTTCGGAGTGCGCAGCTTGCCTTCGGAGGCCTTGCGCAGTGCATCCAGTTCATCCGGCTGCAATTCGCGCAGGCTGCCCGGCTCCTGGTCCAAAACCAGCGGGCCGTAGCCAATGCGGCGAATCTTTTCAACAAAGTGTCCGACTTCCTCGAACATCTTGCGCAATTCGCGGTTGCGGCCCTCGATGAGGACCACTTCATACCAGGGATTGTCGCCCTGGCGAACCTGGCGGATGCGGGCCGGGGAGGTGCGGACTTTGGCTGAGCCGGGCTTGCCACGCTCGATGGTGACACCGCTGCGCAGAGCCTCAAGCTCACCTTCCGTGGGCTGGCCTGCGACCTTCACCAGATAGGTTTTTTCAACGCCGGAGGAAGCCTTGGTCAGCTTGTTGGCCAGTTCGCCGTCGTTGGTCATCAGCAACAGGCCTTCGCTCTGGTAGTCCAGGCGGCCGACCGGGTAAAGGCGCTCGTTCATCTTCTCGAAGAACTGCATGACCGTGGCGCGGCCTTCGGGATCCTTCACGGTGGTCACAAAGCCCTTGGGCTTGTTGAGCATGAAGTAGCGGAGGCGCTCTTCGCCTTGGAGCAGCTTGCCGTCCACGCGGATGTGGTCGCGCCCGGCATCGGCCTTGGTACCCAGTTCGGTGATGATCTTGCCGTTCACCTGAACGCGGCCCTGCGTAATCAACTCCTCCGCGCGGCGGCGACTGGACACACCGGCCTTGGCCAATATCTTCTGCAGGCGCTCCAGCTTGGCCGGGGGACGCGGCTTGGACTCAGGCTCTTCTTCCTCGCCGGACGCCGCAGCGTCTGCGGTTTCGGGCTCGGAGGCGTCTTCGGCCTCTGTCTCCGCCTCATCTACCTCTTCGGAGTCTTCCTCTTCTTCTTCGTCCTCGTCTTCGGAGTCGTCCTCTTCGTCTTCTTCATCTTCTGAATCTTCTTCGTCCTCATCCTCGTCGTCGGACTCTTCTTCTTCGTCTTCCTCGTCGTCCGAGTCGTCTTCGTCTTCGAGATCGCCTTCGTCCGACAGTTCTTGCTCGGCGGCTTCGGACTCCGCTTCGGGCGCATCTACTTCGGGTTCATCGAGGCCGGGCCCGGCAAGGGCTGTTTCTTCGGCTTCTGTCCCGGCGGTACCGTGCTCTTCCACTTCGGCTTCGTGGGCGGTTTCTATCTTGGGTTCGGTGGATTCGGGCTGGAGTTTATCGGTGCGTTTCTTCATAAGGGGAATTCTCAGTTTCTGCCTGCTCGGTGTCGGAAGGCGCAGCAGGCGCGGCCTCGGCGGGGGTTGGTTCCGCGGGGATTGCCAGTGTTTCGGCGGGTGGCATCTCGGCCGCAGGCGTTTCCACCACGGCTTCGATTGTTTCTGACTGCGACTCTTCGCGGTCTTCGTTGGAGGTTTCGTCGAACTCTGGTTCGGCGCCGTTGCCGGTTGGTGCGGCGGGCACACCTTCGGCCGCGGATTCCGCTTCGTCCAGTTCGCTGGCGGCCATCTTCTCAAATTCCTCCATCGACGGCAGTTCTGTCACGTCTTTCAGGCCGAAGCGAAGCAGGAATTCGCGGGTTGTCTTGTAAAGGATGGGGCGGCCGATCACTTGCTTGCGGCCGGCCGTGGCGATCAGCTTGCGCGCCAGCAGCGAACCGAAGACGCCGGAGGAATCCACACCACGAATTTCGTTCACTTCGGGTGCGGTAATGGGCTGCTTATAGGCGATTACGGCCAGGGTCTCGAGAGCCGGCAGGCTGAGTTTCAGCGCCGGTTTGAGGCTCTTCACAAAGAGACGTACTGCGTCATGGCACTCGGGCTTGGTGGCCATACGAAAGCCGCCGGCGATTTCGCGGATCTCGATCCCGCGGCCGTCGGTGGCATAGGTGGCAATCAATTCGTCGAGTTGCTGGCGAATGACGGCGCGAGCTTCGCGTTCGCGCTGGCGGGACTGGCGCTTGGCTTCGAGCTCGGCGTCCTCCGGCGTGAGGACAGACGCCTCTTCCGGCGCACGCGCCGACTCCTCGTCACCGGCTGGAAGTTCTGCTGAGACCGGCTCTTGGGGTGCCGTTTCCACCGTCGGGACGGCGTTGATTGCGGCGTCGGGATCGGGAGAAGCTGAGGCCGGCTCCGGGGTCTCGGAGGCCGCAAGCGGCTGATCCGGCTCCAGATAGGCAAACTCCTCACTCTCCAGAGGCAGAGATTCGGTGAGCGTGCCTTGTGCGGCGTTCGCGGCTGCCTGTTCCGCAGACGCAGCTTCCTGCGCCGCCTTCCATTCGAGGGCGTCGGCGGCAAAGAGGGCGGTGAGCTGGGCTAAAGTGACCGGCTCTTCCGCGGCGTAAATGACTGCTTCCAGCTTGGCTTTAAGGCTCATTCTGCAATAGGTACCTCCAGTATCGTACCGGAAGTGGAGGCTGCTTGCGCGTCAATTGCCGCGGACGGACATGTATGCACCAAGAAAAGGGCGCCCGGCCAGGCCGGACGCCCCAAAGAACCGTGGATTTGCGGGTTAGCTGGCAAATTGGCGGAAAGCCCAGAAGAGCGAGCCCGAAAGCAGCGCGGCGGCCGGCAGTGTGAAGACCCAGGCAGCCGCGATGTTGCGGATGGTGGAGACTTGCAGCCCGCTATGGTTGGCGGCCATGGTTCCAGCCACGCCGGAACTGAGAACGTGGGTGGTCGACACGGGCAGCCCGAAATTGTCGGCGGCAAAGATGGTCGCCATGGCCACCAGCTCGGCGCTGGCGCCCTGGGCATAGGTCAGGTGCTCCTTGCCGATTTTCTCGCCGACGGTGACCACGATGCGCTTCCAGCCCACCATGGTGCCCATACCAAGCGCCAGGGCGACGGCCACCTTGACCCAGTCGGGAATGAACTTGGTGGCCTTGTCGACCTTGCTCTTGTAGGTGGCCAGAGCCGCGCTTTCGTCCTTGGTGAAGGCGGGGTTGTGGTTCTTCTGCATCAGCCGCAGAGCCTCACTGGCCACATACATGTCGTTGCGGACGTTGGTCTGGTCCTTGGCCGGAACGGCTTTGAACTCCTTGTAGAGACCCACTTCATGGTTCAGGTCTTCGACCAGTTCCCGTAGGGCCAGCACCGTGTCGGGCTGAATCTGCTTGGTGCGGATGTAATCGGTGACTTCGGCGCGGGCGTCGGCGCCGAGAATGCCGGTCTTGTCCACGTGCCGGTCCAGAATGTGCCCGGCCTGCTCTGAGGCAACAATGAAGTCCTGGATATCGTGTGCCGTGACGGCGTGGTTCAGCGCGTAAGCCGTGGGCACAGTGCCAATCAGGATGAGCATGATGAGTCCCATGCCCTTCTGTCCGTCATTCGAGCCGTGAAAGAAACTGACGCCCGTGCAGGTGAGCACCAGCAGGGCGCGGATGGGCCACGGTGGAGGCGTGTTGTCCTTGGGCGCCTCATAGAGGGCCGGGTACTTGATGGTCGCCTTGGAAAGCAGCATTAGCAGGAAGGCACAGCCAAAACCAACCAGCGGGGAGATGAGAAGCACCTTGAAGACCTTGGTGGCCTGTTCCCAGTCCACGCCGGAGGTGCCGCTGTGGACGCTCATCAGCTGGTTCGCGATGCCGACGCCGATGATGGAGCCCACCATGGTGTGCGAGCTGGAAGCCGGCAGGCCCAGCCACCAGGTGCTCAGGTTCCAGATGATGGCGGCCAGCAGCAGGGCAAAGACCATGGCGAAGCCGGCGCCGGAGCTGACCTGAAGGATCAGTTCGACGGGAAGCAGGGTAATGATGGTGAAGGCCACCGTGCCGGACGAGGTGAGAACGCCGGCCAGGTTGCACATCCCGGACCACACCACGGCGATGTTCGGATCCAGCGAATGGGTATAGATGACCGTGGCCACGGCGTTGGCAGTGTCGTGGAAGCCGTTCACGAACTCGAAGCCCAGGGCGATGAGCAGTGCCAATCCCAGCAGCGCATAGGGCCAGATGCTGACGATGGTGATATTTCCCAGGTCCTGGATCACGTGGAAGCCAATGAACCCGAGCCCCCCCAGGAGCGCAATGAGTACCACCGCGCTGCTCACCCGCGCCGAGGTTCCCTTCATCTTCTTGTCGAGAAGCGATGCCCCTGCGGGCAGTGCCCCTGCCGCTGTTGCGAGATCGGCCATGGAGAAGCTCCAGAGAAAACGAGATAGGTTCCCGTCCAGCGACGCGTGGGGGCGCGAAGTCCAGACAAGGGATTGATATAGGAGCAAGATGAAAAGGAAATGAATTGCGGGGAAAAAGAAAGGAGTTCCCTGCGGGAAATTGCGATCCGGATTCGAATTCTGGACGCGCGACTGATTCGGATTGAGCCCCACAGCAGGTGGTCTGCGAAAATGGAAGAGAATGCTTACCCTACAAAATGCCGGCAAGCGGTTTGGACCGCGAATCCTCTTTCTTGAAGCCAATTGGCTGATTCGCGCCAAGGAAAAAACCGCCTTGGTGGGCGCCAACGGTACGGGTAAATCCACATTAATGAAGGTGTTGGCCGGGCAGGAGACGCTGGATTACGGCGCCGTGCAGCAAACCCGCGGCATGAGCGTGGGCTACCTGCCCCAGGAGGGGCTGCAACTCACCGGCCGCACCGTCTTTGAAGAATGCCTCACGGTCTTCGACGAAATTCGCGATATGGAGACCGAACTGGGGCACCTGAGCGGGCAACTGGCTGAGCTTGACCACGCCGGCACGGAGTACGAATCCGTGGCCGAGCGCTACTCCATGCTGCAGGAGCGTTTTCACGCGCTCG